>Ga0206118_100288_pt1 | contig 32944 bp, 31 predicted proteins | sample 3A20Ametagenome_FD_177999 | JGI IMG/M metagenome (GOLD analysis project Ga0206118, IMG submission 177999) | Enriched microbial communities from leaf-cutter ant dump, University of Wisconsin, Madison, United States - 3A20A | ecosystem: Environmental > Terrestrial > Nest > Insects nest > Nest dump... | reverse complement strand
TTTTAGTTAAAGGAAGTTTGTTTTTTAACAATATATGGGTAATTTCGCGGCAATTTTTTTGAGCTATGAAGTATACAGCAGGTGTTATTACGGGTTTGTTTTTGATTATGTGTACGGGTATGTTTGGTCAGACTCCTGTACCTATTCTTCCCGGTGAGCGTCCGTCGTCTTCTAAATCGGACCTTATCATCAACCGTATGGGGAGTATGAATAACTTATCCTCGGGGGATCTTTTTACAGGTTCGGCTAATATTACGGTGCCTTTCTATGAGCAGCACAAAAACAACATCAACCTGGGGGTATCGCTGCACTTCAATACCAAGGGCGTTAAAGTTGATGAGCATTCGGGTAATTACGGTTTACACTGGGGTTTATCCGGCGGGGGCTATATTCTCAAATACATCAATGACATCGAAGACGAGACGAGGACTGCGTTTGACGAAAGCTTTATGATCTTTGGTTCCAGCACTACCTATGATATGGCCTATGGCAAGCTGGAACTATCGAAGCCTCCGGTAAGCGCCAAAGGTTACCGTGACAAGGAATACGATGAATACCATGTCTCCGTTGGCGGATACGGTTTTAAATTCTATATAGACGGCAGCAACAACTTCTTTGTCTCGCCTCAGCACGATGTAAAGATCCGTAAGGAAGGCAATGACTTCCTGATTACCGACATCTACGGTAACTGTTACCTTTTTAAAAAATCCGTGGACATCGACAATAAGAAATTCGTGGCGAATGCGAGCTACGGGGGGTCTTATGACAATACGATGGAATTCCCTGTACCGCAGCGGGTATGGGTGCTGGAGCAGGTGACGTTCCCCAATAAGGAGACCGTATCGTTCACATACCTTACCTACTCCAATGCCTACTACTTATACCGCTACGGTATGAATGCCATAGAAATGGGCTCCGGTTACCAGGCCAGCTTAAACCGGAAAGAGTCCGGCCCTGAGCTGCCTATCCTGAAAGAAGTGGTCTACTCCAACCACGACTCGCTGGTGCTGGACTATCATACCTTCAACCGCTGTGACCTGGGGAGCACGCCGCTGCTGGATAAGGTAAAGCTCTACCGTAACAACCACCCGGTGCCGGTACACTATTACCAGCTGCACTACTCCTATGTGGTAAGCGATGCGAACAAGACACGGCTGTACTTTAACAGCAGCGCGAACTGTAACCTGGTGTCCAACGCCTTCACCTCGGGAGACTACTCGGATGAAAAGAAAATGCTGTACTACAGGGTCCAGCTGGACTCTGTCAACTACCATGTGAGCCAGAACAGCTTCCTGCCTTACTACAAATTTGAATACTATAACCATGAGCACCTGCCTCCGCGTCTTTCCGCGCGCCAGGACTACTGGGGCTATTACAACGGGAAAAATACGGACTTTCCTGACAACCTGCTCCCTGACGCGCTGGATGCCTCGGGCCTGGACAAGACCCTGGACGTGGATAAAATGCGCGTGGGCAACATCAAAAAAGTAACCAATGGACTGGGGCAGGTCAACGAATACCGCTACGACATAGCAGACGCCTACCCGGACCTTCATGTGCAGACCAGCCAGCCGCTCTCCATCGCAGTGTCGAACCCTGACCCCGGCTTCAGCGGCAAGCTGACCGGCCTGGGTGTTATTGCCACGCAGGTCTATGACGGCCTGAGGCTGACGGAATTCATTACCTCCGACCCTACTATGCCCGGGGGGAATACGCTGCGTAAAAAATTCGACTACCGGGGTGGCATGCAATTCCTGGCCGGTGGGCGGTGGTCCACCAGGGGGCACCAATACGATGACCTTATCTATGCCAGCCACCGGTTCTCTGCCGGTCATCAGATCTCCGGGAGCAACATCGGTTACTCCTATGTGCGGGAAGAAACCTTCAATGCGGCCCAGGAGCTGCTGTCCAGCCAGGAAACACGCTTCTCCAACGTGGTGAACTACCTGGGGAACAACGTATATGAGAACAACTACGTTACCAACGGGAATACCCACTACTTCCAACCGCCTTATACCAACAAGAGCTACCTGAAAGACTACAGGATAGGCCTGAAGCTGTCTGAAAAATCCTATGACAACCTGGGCCATATCATCAATGAGAAACAATATAAATACACATACCAGGAAGATATCTTCACGCCGGCGTCGCATCCTCTGAACATCCACGTGCAGTACCGTGACTATATGAACTTTTACCATACTACGGATCCTATGTACATAGGGGGTAAAGGCGACTCCATCTTTGTGCCGAAATTTGTGGATACCTATACGATCTTCAGCGGCAAGGCCTTGCTGCAGGAAATCAAGGATATTAACTACTATACCGACTCGAGAACGACCTCCGATATAACGGCCTATACCTATGATAACAAAGGGAACCTGCTGACGGAAACCTCGAGGAAAGAAAGCGACCTTCACTTCTATGTCAAGCAATTTTATTACCCCAAAGACTTTTTAAGCGCTACTGCTCCCGAGACCAGGAACATAGCCCAGGGGCTTATCGACCGGAACATCCTCAACGAAGTGGGCTATACCATCACCCGGAAAACGACCAGCGGCACCCAGAACTATCCTTACCTGGTGACGGACGGGGCCTTCAGCACCTATACGGCCACGGAAAACGGGGACCTGTATGTGAAAGCCACTTCCGGCCTTAAAAAAGGCAACCGTTCGGCTGTGAGCGTGGCTGCTGACCTTGAAAAACCCCATGCGGAGCTCCTGATGACCACGGTGCAGGACCTGGCAGGCTACAGGGCGGAAACCCAGGTTACCCGGGTCAACGAATGGCTGCTGCCGCTGGAGCTCAGGCACCGGGGGGTCAACAAATACAGCACCATAAGATACAACAACATCTATAAAACCGATGTGGCGGCCTGCAATACAAAATACAAGGACTTTATATTCCTCAGCTTTGAGAACGGCGCGGATGCGGAAGGTGTGATGTACGATGACAGCAAGCTGTCCGGCTTTGCGCAGGCGGGCCCCCGTTTCGACTATCCGCAATCCGGTACAGGCATGCTCAAAATGGTGGCGGGAGACAGGATAAAAGTGAACGAAATGAGCGGCAACCGGAAATACGTGGTATCGTGCTGGGTGACCAAGGCAGGACCGGAACCGCCGCAAGCCATGACCGTCACGAGCTCCATAGGTACTGTGGAGCTGCAGCTGTCGCAAAACCACTGGCTGAGACAATGGTACTACTTCCAGGGAGAAATAGATCTGGGCGACCGCGACTGGCTGGAAATAGCCTATGACGGCACTGTCAATACCTGGGTGGACAACCTGGTGATAGCGCCGGCAGGAGCGACCTATACCATCAAATCCTTTAATATAAAAGGTATGGTGGATATGGAAGGTACGCTGAACGGCAAGCAGGTACGTTATGAATACGATGCCTTCAACCGCTTAAAAGTGACACGTGATGAAAACGGCAACATCAAGGAAACATTTAACTATCACATCAGCAGATAAGGAGGAGGACCACAAGATGACACAGATACTGAGACTCATAGCGGCATTGGCTGCATTACTCTACACGGGAGCTGTCTACAGCCAGGGGACGAGCACGCCCGCGGACAACAAGCCCAACGGCCTCACGGGACCCGCGGGCCCTGTTACGAACACGACCATCAGCTACCCGCCGACCTTCAGCGGTACGGTCCAGGGATTGCACCATACCGAAAAGCGGGTGTACAAACGTAAGGGTCACGACACGCTGACGACTGCGGAATACGCGCACTACTTCCAGAGCTTTGACGTCTTCAACGCTGCCGGCAACACCGTCTTTGAGATCCAAAAGCGGGCCGTGGTCCGTGACGGGAGCTTCGCGAGCTATGTGAAGCTGCACGACCGCTCTTACGGCACGCTCCAGAAAAGCTACCTGGACTTTTCGGACGTGGTGCCGCAAAGCCAGGTCTACCACTCGGACTTCTTCACCCGGCAAAAGGACTACTACCAGCAGCAATACCCGAATGAAGGGGCAACGGCCGTCTCCTATACGGAAAACACCTCTACGGCGGCCAAGCGTTCGGTGACGCACTACGCTCCCGGTATGAGCAACATCGGGAAGGGCGAGGGCTCAGAAACTATCATTGACCACAACAACGGCCGTGACCGGGTGCGCCGCTGGTCCTACACGCCCTCTAACAAGCGGCTGGAAGTGCTGGGCTTCTACGTGGACAAGCAGCTGCTCAAAACCACTACGGTCAGCGAGACAGGGGCTATCAGCGTGGTCTACAAGCACCGCTCCAGCGGTAAGCCCATCCTGGAAAAGCAAATGGAAAGCGTCATCGACGGTGGCGCTGACACGCTCTGGTCTAACACCTACTATGTGTACGACGACTTTCACCGGCTGATCTTCATCATCCAGCCCAAAGCGCTGGAAGACGTCTCCAACAACAGCGGCCCCATTGTGCTCTCCGCCGACAAGATCCGGGAGCTCTGCTTTGAATTTATCTACGACGGCCAGGGCCGGCTGCAGCAGGAGCGTAAGCCAGGAGAAACGGCCTTCACCTCCTACGTCTACGACCTGGGCGGCAACGCTGTGCTGGTCCGGACGCCGCTGGACGCTGGAACGGACACCTGGCGTGTCAGCTTCCCTGACGCCTACGGCCGTATCGTTGGGAGCGGCACTGTCAAAACCGCGCTCTCCCGGTCGGACCTCCAGGAGCTCTTCAACGCTGAAACTGCCGCTCCGGGCACCCTGCAAAGCTACTTCACGGACGAGCAGCTCATCGGTACGCTGCCTGCAGACGGCAGCAGCTTCACCGGTGGCATCAGCGACTTCTACCTGCTGACGGAAAACTACTACGACCGCTATGCTATCCCGGACCCCTCGGGTAGCTATACGGACGCTATACAGACGGCGCTGGGTATGAGCTACCCGGTGCCTGCTATCCCCTACAACAACGACACGGTGACCGTTACCTTTGCCAACGGCCAGGTGACGGGCTCCCGGGTGCGCATCCTTCCGGATGACCACTACAGCTCTATGGAAACGGGCAGCTGGAAAAGCAGCGTGGTGCGCTACAACCGCAACTACAGCCCGCTCTACTCCGGCACGACCATCACGGACGAAGACGGCAGCGAGCTCTACCGGGACTACAGCGGTACGCTCTACGACTACCTGAACCGTCCTGACTACACCTTCCACTACGTGTGGAACAGCCGTGAAACCTCCATTCACAACCCTGGCCAGCTGGAAGCGCTCTCCTACACCTACGACTACACGCGTGGCTTCCTGGCCGAGATCCGCCGGCAGCAGAACGGTGAGGCTTTCCGCAAGCTCGTGGTCTACGAGCAGGACGAGCTGGGCCGTCTCAAAGAAGAAACGCTGGGCAACCTGAGCGAGCACCGCTTATACACCTACAACCTCCGGGGTCAGCTCCAGGGCATCAACGAGCAATACGCGCTGACGGGTCAATACCAGGGCACTCCCAAAACCTTCGGAGAAGCGCTGCGCTACGACTACGGCTTTGTGCAACCGCGTAACGACGGCAAGATATCCGGCATGATCTGGCGTGGGAGCAACCGGCGTACGGAGCATGCCTACGGCTACAGCTACGACCGTACGGGCCGGCTGACCAAAGCGCTCTACCAGCACCGCAAGGCGGGCGCTACGGCCTGGACGAACACGGATATGGACTTTACGGTGAGCCATCTCACCTACGACCTCAACGGCAACATCCTGACGATGCGCCAGCGGGGCCAGGAAGCCTCCAATACGGCTCCTTACCTTATCGACTGGCTGGACTACACCTACCAGCCGTTCAGCAACAAGCTGCAGGGTGTCAAAGACTACAACACCATCGTTCCCTCTATGCCTATCGGCGACTTCAGGGACGGCAACGGCTCGGACAATGACTACAGCTACGATGCTGCGGGCAACCTGCTGCACGATGAGAACAAAGACATAGAACAGATCAGCTACCACCCTGTGGTCAACAAGCCGTCAGAGATCCGTTACAGCAACGGGGCATACTTCCGTTACATCTACGATGCGGGCGGCAACAAGCTGCACGAATACACCGGCTACTTCAAACTGGGTGACTTCGCGGAAAAAAAGCGGACCTACATCTCCAACTTCGTCTACCTGGCCGACGGCCTGGCGCACATCAGCCACCCTGTAGGGCGTACGGTAATGAAGGGCGTCCACAACGAATACAAGGAAGAATTCTTTGTAAAGGACCACCTGGGCAATGTGCGCACGGTGATCGACTTTGAGCACAAGCTGCTGGTCCCCAAAGAATACCTGGCTACCTATGAGGTCTCGAGCGTCCAGTCTGAGCGGCTGCTCTTCAACAACATCGACGGTCCGCGTGACATCTCCCCGGACTGGGACCCTACGAATGAATTTGTGGCGCGGCTCAACGCAGCCGAAGGCACAGCTGTGGGCACCTCGCTGCTGCTCAAAGTGATGGCGGGCGATGCGTTCAACGTGAGCACGCAGACGTGGATCGACGCTGACAGTGTGCAGCCGCAGCCCATCGTGTCGGACAACGACCTCCTGGAAGGTCTCTTCAACGCGCTGAAGGACAATGTGGACCCTGAGGCCGGAGAATCGGGCTACCATACGATCCTGGAGGGCATCTTCAGCAATGCCGCGGTTACGGAGGGCATGAGCCTGCTGATGCAGGACAGCTACGACAGCCTGCTGCCGCGTTCCTACCTGACCTATATGCTGCTGGACGATAACTTCCAGCCTGTAGCGGGCGCTACCGGGTCCATCCAGGCGCAGGGCGGCAATGGTGTATGGAACCTGATCGGTACGGGCGCTGACATCGACATTGAATCGAACGGCTACCTGCTGGTGCTGACCTCGAATGCGTCTGCAAAGCACGTGTACTTTGATAATTTGTATTTAGCGGTTAAAAGAGGTAACTTGCTGGAAGAAACGCACTACTATCCTCACGGCTTGCCTATTAAGGCACTGGCGAGCAGTGATGCTGGCCATCAGGAGAACCGTCATCGTTACCAGGGCAATGAGTATATCGAGGACAATGAGCTGCGTTGGATGGACTTCCACGCCAGGCAGTACGATCCGCAGCTGGGCAGGTTTTTAAGCATAGATCCCTTGGCTTACAGCGGTGGTCAGCAGGTGTTCAGTCCTTATGCAGCTATGGGTAACAGCCCCGGTATGATGATAGACCCCAACGGGGAGATGACAAAGTATGCGGAGCCTGTGCAGGATGGAGATTATGCTGTCCACGGAGGAATGGATGCGGTAGCTGCGCGTGAGTTTATGGATAATGAGCTGGTGGTTAATGGTAATAGTATGTTCGGTATGAATAGTCACCAGACCATGTTGATGGCTGCAGGTGGTGGTGGAATACTGATGACTTTAACAAAAGGTGCAGCATTGTTGATAAATTTAGCCAATGCATCGGATAAAAGTAATAATGGAGCTTGGAAAGTTACTAATAAATGGGACTATAAAGCAATAAAAGGATATGAAAATTTTTTGAAATCCTACGTTGAGCAACACGAAAGAAGTGGAACAATGTTTACCTGTGAAGACTTGAACTTTTCTGCTGTCATAGCTTATGCAGCAACGAATGGCTTACCATTGCAGTTAAAAATTCAAGGTAAGATTTATGATGCTCAAAGTTCTGAATTCTCTTCCTTAGAGGGATATAGAGAGGCTGTTTTTGCTAAATCAACGGCAGCTGATTTAGCAGATCCTTATAATACGGTTAAGCTTGAGAAGCAAAGTATGACTGCTGCCAGAAATGGAGATATTGTGCTGATTCAGAATGAAGCGGGAAATAGAATATCTCATGCACAAATGGCTTATGAAAACTACTCGTCCGATATGCTTTATATTAAACAGGGTAATGTGTCGGGCTATGAATATGATTTTGGTTATTTTCGTTTTGGTAAAATGCGTGGTCAGATTATTGAAAATGGTAGTTATAATTTGGGTAATGGAACTTATTACAGACACTATGGAGAAGGTAAAAGCACTCCTAGTTTTATACAAAATCGTGTAAAAGGTTTTTATCGGTGGAATTTCTCCAACTGGAATAAATAGCAAAATATTTTATAATAATGAAAAAGAAAGAATTTATACCATTTATTGCTTTGTTGCTAAATATAGGTGTGGCTTTGTTTTGTTTGTATTTATACAATCTAAATTTTTTTTTACCCAAAGATGAAAATGGTAATCCAATTTTATCGCTTGAGATGTTGTCAATTTTAGAGTTTGTATTTTATTTAAATCCTTTAATCATTTTGTTTTTTCAATTGTTGACATTGGGTACAATGTTTTTTACGAAAAGAGTTTGGTTGCGGATAGCCCTCATTGTGATAACAATATTTTTATTCTTCTTTATAGGAGATGTTAAAATGAAGTGTAATCCTTGGTAATATTTATCTGATAATATATCAAAGCAACTGGGGTAATGTATCAAAGGAGTTGGTATCTTATAAAAACTATTGATTATCAAAATTGATCTTTTATGGTAATGTATCAAAGGAGTTGGTAGTTTATAAAATTGGACTTAAAGTATTGATTTTTAAAAGTGATATTTTATTTTAGAAAGCGGGATGGGATAGGGTATGACCTGTCCCGCTCTATTTTAAAGGTAAAAAATCGCCTCTGATGCAGTTACCGGGGAGCAAGTGTATCAAAGGAGTTGGTGGATAAATATAGATGTGGTAATTATCTTTGTGGCTATAGAAGTTCTTAAGTATCGATCTTTTAGCTTACAGCGGTGGTCAGCAGGAGTTCAGTCCTTATGCTGCTATGGGTAACAGCCCTGGGATGATGATAGATCCGAATGGGGAGATGACAGAGTATGCGGAGCCTGTGCAGGATGGAGATTATGCCGTCCACGGGGGAATAGATGCGGTAGCGGTAAGAGCATATATGGCCAATGGAGCACATATGATGTATGGTCTTTTCTTTATGCTGGGTATGAATACATAATGGCTGCCGGTGGCGGCGATGGTAATTCTATGGTTGGCGGACCTGTAACGGGAAGAGGAAATATCAACAGGCTGATGTCTATAGTCAAAATGATAGATTTGGCATCCAGATCGGGAATGCTTAAAAATGGTAATATTGTTGATGTGATAGTAAGTTTGTATAATGGAGGATGGGATAATATTGGGAACAATGATTATTTTTTTAGTGATCAAGTTCAAAATGATGATGCGTTTTCTTCTTTGAAAGATACACGAATAATTACATTTAATAAAACCTTAGATGCTAATAATTTAGGAAGGCGATTAGGAGCTCAATTGAAATTAGTGTATGTTGGAAATTTGTCAGAATATGATAAAGTAGAATGGATACAGAATGTAACCACGAACTCTCCTAGTGAAGATGGAGGCGTAGGCAAATCTTATATTGATGTAGGTGGAACCGGTGAAAACAAAAGATATCCTTTTTATTTTCCTAAAGACGTGTTAGGTATAGCTGAGCAAAGAGGAGTTAATTATGGTGGGTTTTGGTATGAAGACGGTCCTGGTAGGATCGTAGGACAATACTTCAATATAGAGTTTACTGGATGGCAGAAACAACATTAATTGGATATAAAAATGGATTTTGGCATCATATTACAACATATAGTTGGGGATTTAGTATTAAACAAGGTTCTCAAGTCAATATTACACTTATAAATCAATTTTCATCACCCTCTATTTTTAATCAAAAAATAATTAATACTTTAAATGGCAAATAATAATTTTCTCCTAAAACTATTTTCTTTTATTTTTATATTTATAAATTTTGGATGTAAAAATAATGTGCCTCAGGCAGAGCTTATCGTTATTGATGAAATAATTGATAGTGGGGTTAAAATAAACTTTTTTATTGGAAGTGATTCCAATAAAGTATATGAATCAATAATTACTAATGGGTTTACGCTTGATGCTGTAGATTCTGATTACGTATTTATAATTAGCCAAGATGAATTAAATCAATTGTATACCTGTTTTTTTTCAATTAATTTGGATTATTATAATGTTGATAGTATTCTTGCAACACAGCCCCAAATTATTAGGGTACGTGCCTACGGCCAAAATTCTGTTGTTTTATCTAATGATTTTTTGAATTCAGACTTTCAAAAAACATTGCCCGACAAATGGCTGCTCACATCAGATAATCTGAGTGAAGGTCTTGAAAAGATGATTTTAAATTTGAAAAACCATTCTTTTATACAATAGTAAACTAAGTAGGTAATGTATCAAAGGAGTTGGTAGGGTATAAAACTGGACTTAATTATTGATTATCAAAAGTGATAAATTCATTTTAGAAATGAGGTGGGATAGGTTATGACCTGTCCCGTTCTGTTTTAAGGGCAGAAAACTGCTCCTGTTCCAGTTACCGGGAGCAAGTGTATCAAAGGAGTTGGTGGATACATATAGATGAGGTAATTATATTTGTGGCTATAGAGGTTCTTAAGCATTGATCCTTTGGCTTACAGTGGTGGCCAGCAGGTGTTCAGTCCTTATGCAGCTATGGGCAATAGTCCGGGGATGATGATAGACCCCAATGGGAAGATATTTGAGCGTGCGAACGCGGGAGCAGATGCTTATACGGAAAATCCTTTCCCGACTGCGGAAGCTAATTTTTACGGCTCTAACAGGGTATGGGGAATAGATGTGATGTTTGGAATGAATAGAACGAGCGCTTATTTAATGTTTATGAGTAACCCTATGATCAAGGGCAGTAGTTCTTATGGTAGTGGCATATAAGGGTGTGTGGGCGGATTATTACAGAACTTTGTTCTCGGTTTTTGATTTTTCTTCGTGGACAATGGGGGTTAAGACTTATTTGATAAATCCTATGGCTAATTGGGCGGATATGGCAACTTTTGTTAGCAAGCATGGGGCATTAATAGATTTAGCTGAAGAAAAGGGAGCATATTATGATGGTTTTATGAAGTGGTTTAAAAGGCCTGGTAGTATAACACATGGAAAACAATTCCAACAAGAAAATCTTACTTGTGTATTTCATAATATGTATTTTGTAGCACAAAACTTAGGTAGTAAAAGTATTACAGCAACAGGTATTTCTGATAAATTAGCAGAATTAACGGGTTCTGATAGAGGTCATATTTGGAAAATGGGATTTTCGGGCAGTGATGATGATTTAGGAAGATTAATAGGAAGTTTTTTTGAATTTGAGTATATTAGTCCGGTAGAGGGATTAGGAGGCAAGGGCTTTATGGATCATATAAAAGAAGCAATAAATAATGGCTATATGGTTTTAGCCAGTATTCCCAATCCAAAAGGACCAGGTGCCCATATGATTACAATACTAGGTTATCAGAACAATGAAATGTTACGAGTTTACAATACTATAAATGTTTGGTCTGGTAGAAATAAAAATGAGCCAGGTGACTTGATTCCACTTTATATGCTCTATCAAGGTCTTTATATAATAAAAGGTATAAAATAACAATAGTAATAAGTATGAAATATTTGATTAGTATTTTATTAGGTACTATCTTATGTACCACGACTGTATATAGTCGAGTGCTATCGGATTCTGTCACTGTCAATTATCTAGGGAAGATCGAATTAGATGCCCAAATGAGAAAATTAAAGGAATTAAATGAGTTTCTACAGTATGAAGATACCAGAGTTATTTACTGTTATAATTATGAGATATATGATACGGCCAGAAGTTGGTCATTTTGGAATCTTGATGACAATAACGTTTTTATTGTAAATAAACGTTTAAATAAGTTTATATTTATGCAATTTAATTATAGGCTAAAAGAGTATAACTTAATGCATTTGTATAGAACTGAAAACATGTATGGTGGGATACTTCGAATGATTGATGAAGCTTTAAATTATTCAGATGATGTTCGAGTTGTAAGAAAGAATTGTCCTGGTTACGGTAATTTGGAAATGTACGGAGTCTTCTACAGACAAGGTGATGGGAACAATTACTTATTGGAAGGTATTGATGATGCATCCAATGAAGATAGAAAGTATAAATTTAATTCTATAGTTAAGCTATTTGATTACTATTATTCTCAAAGAAGAGGAGAATTTACTTGCTGTTATTGATCTTGGTAATATGTCGATGTTTCAAAGTGATAGCTAAGCTATAATGTAATAAAGCAAAATAGGCTGTAGCTTGGGTAATGTATCAAAGGAGTTGGTATCTTATAAAAACGGATTTAAACTATTGATCATCAAAATTGATATTTTATTTTAGAAAGCGGGTTGGGATAGGTTATGACCTGTCCCGTTCTGTTTTAAGGGCAAAAAAACCACCCTGTTCCAGTTACCGGGGAGCAAGCGGATCAAAGGAGTGAGTGGGTAAATATAGATGAGGTAATTATATTTGTGGCTATAAAATTTCTTAAGTATGACTCATTGGTATAGAGCAGGATGTTGCTATGGACAACAGCTTGGGGATGATGATAGACCCGAATGGGTAGATCTTACTGCCTTCTTGTAATTTTCAAAAGTAGTTTTTATAAAAAGTGCCGGATTTAGTTAGGTGACTATCTGCTTACAGGCAACAAGCTTTTATTACGGATACGCCTCGCTGAGCAGTGTCCTTTATGAAGCTCAGATCTCCCTGATAAAGCCTTATAGGGTTGTTGGTGAAGAACACCAACAACGGAGTGAAATGTACTGTATTGTATGTAGTCATTCCGAACGGATGCGAGGAATCTCTTATACGGCTTAGTAGCATCCTAGGCATATAATCGCTTTGTTTCCTATATATAGATAGTCAGTTTTAGTTATTATGCTAAAGAAAATAAACAGACAGGATTGTCTCGCAACATATTCGATTTTTCCTACACGGTATTATGATCCAAAGATAGAAGACGAGGTTATATGTTTTCCTGAAACTTATGCAACGTATTGGATAAAACTTGAGAAAAAAACATCCTCTTTAGAAGAGGATATAGCCTTAGAAATTGAGAAACTTTGTGATGTATTAAGTTTAAAGTTTCTAATCTTTCTCTGTGATTTTGACTCTACCTGGATAACAAGTAATGCACTACGTAATAGAAATAATAAAGCGTTGCAGAAATCGATAGATTATCTTAAGACTAATAAAGTTAATGAAAAATTTAATGGGGGTATCAGTGTTGATAAAGATGAATTAAGAGTGTTTATTGAGAACTTCTTTACATTGACAAGATATGATTCTACTTTTTCTGATTATTATTTTACAGATGAAGATAAGACTATGATTGGATATATTCATTATAGCGGAGAAGTTAGAATAGACGCATTGACAGAACAGTTTAATTCATATTTCCTAAGGGCTGTAAAGCAGACTAATTTTGTGGATGCCTTTAGAAGGGGTACGAGTAGATTATAGGAGCAAGTTTAATGGGTAGCGTGCTCAAATTGTTTGTTTGGTATAAAAAGTGTATCAGCAACCCGATAAAATCAATACTTGAAGCGCTGTAAATAGTTAAAACCGGGCGGCCTATGGTCGTCCCGAAAAGAGTAAGGAAATTTATCAATAGATTGTCTGAATAAAACAAAATAATTATGAAAGTAATTCAAAATGCTTTACTGATATTCTTATCTGTATGTTTGATGTTCTCTTGTGAAAATAAAAGAAAAGCAATACCACAAGAAGAATTGAATAATAAAGATACATTCGTTGAGACGACTGCTGTTATTGATGAATCAGCGCTTAGAAAATATTTTGAAACAGAGCATATTAAAATTGATACTGTGGGACGCACTACTATTGTAAGTGTATCCGGTTCTCAATTATTGTTATCAAAGAAAAGAAAAATGGGGTTACGTTGGGAGAGTCCGGAACCCTGGGCTTCTGTAGCTGCAACCTTTCAGGGTAAAACATTAAGTGCCGGTACGGACAGTTTGATATATGATGTGATGATGGAAGGAGATAAATATAGGTTTTCCTATTCAACCAGGCAATTAAGAGAAGCTAATCGGTATCTTTCGGTTTGTGAGGCTTTTGTGATTAATTTAAATAATAAGGATCATATAGCTATGAAAAAAATGTTTTCTAAGGATATAAACTCAAAGTATAATACTATTCAGATAAAAACATTTATACAATCTACTTTTGGGGAAGAACACATAGCAAGAACAGAGTTGATTGGCACTAAGATAGTTGGGACGAAGTATAGCTTTTATATCAATTTTTGGAATACTGAGCATCAGGTACAAACTTATGTGTTCTCTTTTTTAGAAGGAGATGATAGGATTGCAGGAGTTCAGATTGCCAAGTAAGATTGGTAATCTACTCAAACTGTTGTTTTGTATAAAAAGCATGGCCGAAGCCTAATATATTTCCAGGTGCAATGAATCCGCAGGACTTTTATTCTTCTCAGTTACACCGCAGGTAAGAAGCCAAAAAAGAGTTCGCTAATCAGTTTAATGACTTTATGTTATACCGTGCGAAAAATACTATTCCTCTACCTCTTAAATTAGTTTGTTTTATGTCTGAAAAATATTTTTGGCTGCTTGTGTTTGTGTTTATTTATTCTTGCCAGTATTCGGAAAATTGTGATAATCTTAAAAAAATAGACAATGGCATAAATGTCAAAGAGGTTTTAGATATTGTGAAGAATGAACCAGACAGTATATTGATAAATTTTTTTGAAAGCAGTTCATTTACTTATATGTATAAGGCCCCTTATGGAGCTTCTGACAATGTGTATATAAACTTCTCTGATAAGGATAGTATTGTATTATCTGCACATGGTTGCGAATAACGATAATTTGTATGACTTAGAGTAAACCGGGATAGGCTTTGTGAACCTGTCTATTTTTAAAAAAAGTAAGAATCGCACCAATATTAAAATATGGACAGGAAATTAAAAAAACAAATTGCCCAGATTTTAAATCATCAGATCGAGTTTGATAAAGTTTATTCAATACACAATAAATGGTTATCCGAGGAGGAAGCGGAAAGTAGCCTTATGTGTTTTGAAGATATAGGGTCATTTGCTGATTACGAAAAAATGAAATTAATTGCGGATAAGTATTTGAGTTTGCTGGTTAGTTTGAATGCTTTGTTTGGATTAGAATTTATAGATGTTGATCAATCAACAACAAAATCAAACTTAAGCTTTAATTGTTTATTAAAGCTGTCATTGGGGCATATTATTAAGGATAATGAGTTGATGTTCTTCATTCCAGGTAAGGATATCTTTGTTGTTTTATCTCATGATTTTAATATCTATTTATATAATATAAAAAATGTCTCTTTTGAAGACATACATGAAGTATTTCTCCAAAGTGCATTTTATGAATTGCCTAGGTAAGATAATTAATAAACCGACTATCTATATATGGGCAACAAAGTCATTATAAGTTATAATTATTATAAGAGATTCCTCACATCCGTTCGGAATGACCAGCACCCTCAGTTCCTTTATAGCAAAAGCGGTTTTTGATCTGCATAGAGAACACCGTTCAGCAAGGAGTATCTGTAATAAAAACTTGTTGCCTGTAAGCAGATAGTCACTATTAATAATGTATTTAAAGTAAGCTGGTAGAGTATAATTTAATCTTAATGTCTTTGAACGTAAAGAGGAGGAGATTGAAGAAGATTTTGGTAATGTATATCAAATTTTGTTTTGTACAAAAGTATTTAAACAAGTAATTTATTATTGGTTAGACGGCTAAAAAAAGTTATTATGTTTGAACTTATAATAGAGATGCTTTTCGTAATACCCGGTGCTTTCATAAGATGGCTTTTTACAGGACGCAAAAAGCCATTAAAAGAACACATGTTTGATGGTGACGCATATTTAGACGGTATTATTGGTTTAACTACAGTTGTATTAATTGCTGTATTTATTCGGTATTTATTTTTCTAATTCAGAGTTCACATTATTATTTGAAAGCAATATAAGGAGAATTGAAATTGGAGAAGATATAATGATTTTGCCAAAAAGTACTGCAACATAGTCTACAACAGCCTGCTGCGCTACGGATGCCGCAATGCTTAACCTGTGTATATTAAAAAAGGCTGCTCAGTACATATGTACCGGCAGCCTTTCTGTGTAAAATATAGTATTAGAGATTGCCTCTTCTTTCCTGCTCTCTCTCCAGCGCTTCAAACAGGGCTTTGAAGTTACCGGCGCCAAAGCTCTGCGCGCCATGTCTTTCGATGATCTCGTAGAAAAGCGTAGGACGGTCTTCTACCGGCTTGGTGAAGATCTGCAGCAGGTAGCCTTCTTCGTCGCAGTCGATCAGGATACCCAGCTCTTCCAGCTTTTTAAGGTCTTCATCTATCTGGCCTACGCGTTCAGGAACCATCTCGTAATAAGCGGACGGCGGGGCAGACAGGAATTCCACGCCACGGGCCTTTAATTCCGTAACGGTCTTGATGATATCCCTGGTCGCTACGGCGATATGCTGCACGCCTTCATCTTCATAGAAATCCAGGTATTCTTCTACCTGGGACTTGCGTTTGCCTTCAGCAGGCTCGTTGATAGGGAATTTGGAGAAGCCATTACCGTTGCTCATTACTTTTGACATCAGCGCGGAATACTCCGTATTGATCTGCTTATCATCAAAGGAAAGGATATTGACAAATCCCATTACTTCTTCATACCATTTTACGACCGGCAGCATCCTGTTCCAGCCTACATTGCCTACGCAATGGTCCACGTACAGCAGTCCCACATCAGACGGGTTGTAATTGGATTCCCATTTTTCATAGCCCGGCATAAAGGCCCCTTTGTAATTGGTGCGTTCAATGAACATATGGACAGTTTCCCCGTAGGTATAGATGCCGGCCATTTTTACCTCGCCATGCTCGTCCGTGAGTGTAACCGGTTCCATATAGGATTTGGCACCGCGTTTAGTGGTCTGCTCGTAAGCGTCATAGGCATCATTTACCCAGAGGGCCAGCACCTTTACGCCGTCGCCGTGTTTGCGGGCGTGCTCGCAGATGGGGCTGTCTGATTTCAGACCGGAAGTGAGCACCAGCCTGATCTTTCCCTGCTGCAGCACATAGGAAGCCCTGTCTCTTACGCCTGTTTCCGGTCCGGCATATGCCACGGACTGGAAGCCGAATGCGGTTTTGTAATAATGGGCCGCCTGCTTCGCGTTGCCGACATAAAATTCAATATAATCCGTACCGTTGATAGGTAAAAAATCCTGTGCCTGCGCTATTTTTTCTGCAAAAGTGAGTGTCTTTTCCATTGTTTGAGTTCTTTTTGGTTTAGAATGAGATTAAAATAAATTGTTTACAGCGGTTGGGGAGAATGGTCTCCGGTCAACTCCATTGGGCCATAATCACTTTTTTCAATCGCTTTTTAACCCTGATATAGCCAGAGTTCAAAAATTCAATTTCCATAACACGGGGTGCTATTTTGTTAGTTGTAGTGTTGAATCCGTAAAGTTACAATTTTTGGAGAAATAGCTGTTGCTCATTTAAATTTACAAATCAATCGTTATCGGGATATATTGAAATACTTAATATTATAATATCGTTAGCAAATTTATTTATCTTTACGAATTCTAAATGTATAACCGACAATACAATGAAAATACAAAAGATAGCTTTTTTAAGTATCAGCTTATTGGCAGGAACAGTAACTGCTTTTGCTCAGAACTTAATGGAAGTGGGCAATATCAAGGTCTCGAAAGATGAATTCCTTAAAATGTATGAGAATAACAGCATCAAGGGCAAAGTGAACTATAGCGAGGATGCTATCCGGGATTACCTGAATTACTATACATTATACCGTATGAAATTACAGGAGGCCCGGGAGCTGCAGATGGATACCGTTACGGCTGTTAAAAGGGAAATAGAGCATTACAAGAAACAGCTGGCGCACTCTTACCTGAAGGACAAGACCATTAATGAGCGACTGGCGAAAGAGGCCTACCAGCGGCTGAAGGAAGAAGTGGAAGTAGCGCACATATTCATAGCTTTCCCTATGAACAATGACCAGCGCTCCAAAAATATATTCAGGCAGAAAATAGACAGTGTTTACAACCTGGTAAATACCAAAAAGATGACGTTTGAGGAAGCCGCCAAAACATTCTCTATGGATGCCAGCACAGCCAATAATGGCGGGTACCTGGGCTATATCACCGCGCTTCAGACAGAACATACCTTCGAGGAAAAATTTTACAATACCAAACCCGGCACTATCTCTGAGCCTTTTGCTTCTTCCCAGGGCTTTCATATCGTGAAGGTGCTGAGCAGGAGACCCAACAGGGGACAGGTACAGGTGCAGCAGATACTGATCAGCGCGCCGCTTTCTGCAGGTGCTGAAAAGGATAAGGAAGCGAAGGCAAAAGCGTCCAGGTTCGTTGCTGAATTGCGTAAAGGGGCGTCCTTCGACCAGTATGTAGCTACCTATTCTGAGGACAGGTTCAGCAAGAATAATAAAGGAGAGCTGGCGCCGTTCCGCTCCGGGGATGTCTCTAAAGCGCTGGAAGATGCCGCGTTCGGGCTGAAGAAGCCGGGCGATATTTCCGATCCCGTTAAATCCGAGTTCGGCTACCACATCCTGAGGCTCGTTAAGAAAATACCCGTAGGGACCTATGAAGAGGAATCCAAGGACCTTATGAGAAAGGTGGAGCAGGACTCCAGGTCTATCCAGGCCCATGAAGCTAAGCAGGAAGAGATCAGGGCGAAGGTCAACCTGGTAGAGCATAAAGAGGTGCTTGCAAAGATCAAGACGGCGGCAAAAGAGCATAAGGAGAAATTTACCCTGTATAATGAGCAGCAGCAGTACGATCCCAATGCCGTTTTATTGTCTGTCGCCGGCAAGCCTTTCTATGCCAGGGATTTTGTGACCTATTTCGAGTCCGTTAACAGGGGACGCCCTTTGCTCAGCAATACCGATAAGCTCATTGATGATATATATAGCAACTATACCAATAACGTCATCAATGATGTGAGATACGAGCAGTTGTATGCCGAGAATAAGGATTTCAGGAATATGGTGAATGACTACAATGATGCCATCCTGATCTATGAGATGAACTCCTCCAGGGTATGGAAAAGGGCCAATGATGATACGCTTGGATTAAATGACTTTTACCAGAAGCACAAAAGCAAATATGTATGGCAGCCCGGCTTTGAGGGAAGGGTCTTCCAGTCCAAGGAAAGGGCCGACCTGGAAAAGCTGCTTGCAAAGATCAGCCAGGGTACGGAGCCGTTCAGGGCTTATGAAGAGCTGGCAGCCGACCAGTCCAACCGTGTGAATATCGCTATACAGGACGGCAGGTATGAATTCCAGAAATTCAATGCTACCGCTGCCGGTATGCAGGAAAATAAGCCTTCGACCATTATCAGCAGCAATGGTATGTTTACGGTGATCGTTCCAAGGAAGCTATACCCGGCTCCCGTAGAGAAATCACTGGAAGAGGCGAAAGGCTTTGTGGTATCGGATTACCAGGAATACCTGGAAAAAGAATGGAGCGCCTCCTTAAAAAAGAAATATCCTGTAAAGGTAAATGAGGCGGTATTGAAAACCATATTTAAAAAATAGTATGCTTTGATTGTCACATTGAGCCTGTTGTGTCACATTCAGCTTGTCGAAATGTGATACGTATATATAAACAACCCTGTCATATTGAGCTAAGTCGCAATATTGACAGGGTTGTTGGCTTTTTAGACAACTCCTTTTATTTCGTATTAACTGACTGTATACAAGCAATAAAGCCATCAGATAGATACATTAAGATGCTGCAAATGATTATAAGAAATGCCTTACATCCGTTTGGAATGACCGGCACACCTCAGTACCTTTATAGCCAAAGTAGGCTCTGTTGCATAGAGATGCTGCTTAGCCAGGTGTACCTGCAAGAGATTGTTCCCTGTAAGCAGAACCGTCACGTTGTATTATATAAGATAAGGGTGCATCAGCTTAGCAGGGAATGCAGTCCTGCTTTATGACAAAGACCTGTAAGCTATGGGACTGGGCTAAATATACCTTGGTGTGATATCCATTCATTATGGCTTTCAGCAGGAATCGCAGTGATTACGATGGAATGATATAAAAAAGCAACGTATAAAAAAAGTGCCTTAACGGCACTTTTTTTATACGTTGTAAACCTTCTTCAGGTTATGATTACAAAGTTTTGATATACTGCTTCAGTAATTCTACCAGGGCATCCCTTTTGGTTTCCTTACCGGAGCTGTACTTGCCGGCTAAAACTTCTGCTTTTTTCAGCAGGGCTTTTTTGCCTTCCAGCTTTTTAGCATCCTGGCTGTTGGCTTTATCCAGGGTTTTCTCTGCGTTATTGATGTCTTCATTGATGTAGGACGTTGCCTTCTGGGCAGCTCCTGCCAGGTCAGAGTTGGGGATCTGGCCGTTTTCCAGGGAATTCAGCAGGCCTTCCATCTGGGCTTTTTGTCCGCTTGCCAGCATAGAAGCAGGTACCTGTGGCGTTTTGGCCGGTGCGCCCATTGGAGGAGCGGTGTGAACCTGTTGCGCGTTTGCCTGGCTTACGCCGGCGAGCAGTAAGCCTAACCCTGCGATAACGATTGCTTTCAATTTCATAATCTTGTTTGTTTTAAAGTAATAAACTTAAAATTTTGACTACCGGAACGCTGAAAGGTTTAAATACCCCAAAGCTTTAATAAATAGCGGTATATTCATCTTTCCAGCTTTCATTTCCGGAGAAGAACCAGGTCTTTCCGCTGTCTTCACTCCTGTAGATACCCACACTGGTGGCGGCATACAGGTATATCTTCACATCGTTGTTCTTATAGATATTGATCTTCCTGGTCAGGGATTTGACACTGGCTCCTTTGGGCAACCCTGTAGTAGGATGGAAAACGCCTTCTTCATCAGAGCGGAAGATGCCTTCTGTCTCAGTGCCTACCACTACCACCTTATTGCCGAAAGGTGATACGGCGCCGGTGTATTTCACATTAATAGGCAGTACATGATTGTTGGTCAGCTTGGTCCAGGTTACGGCACCGTCTGTGCTCACCCATACACCGGCTATACCATTATAGTCTACAAGGTAAAGGGTATTTCCTGCGCTGGTCAGGTAATATTCTGATCCGATGGTGGGATAGAATGATATCGTGGTTACCGGGGTCCATTCAATAGTGGAGCCGGTTTTGATAAAGGTCAGGTTGCTCACGTTGGAGTAGGCGTACAGGTTCCCGTTCTCAAGCCCGGAAAAGCTGCTGACCTGGTACAGGTTGGGCAGACCCTGCACAAAGAGATCCGGTTCCCATGTTTCTCCGTAATCGCTGCTGTAAAATACGCCTCTATCTTCTGTGCTGGTAATGAATACTTTATTGAAAGCAGCATGGTAGTAGATGCTGTTCTGCCAGTTATTTTTCCTCAATGTGGTGTATACGGGATTGAAGCTTTTACCCTCATTCCTGCTCATATGGAGGGTCGTTCCTTTCACCATCATCAGGTTGGGCCCTGCGGTCAGGATCTGGGTGGCCGCGTATCCGTCAGGAGGGAAAACAAACCTGTATTCCTCCCCGTTGGTGCTTTGAATGACCATACCGTCCTTTTTAACCGCGTACAGACTGTAAGGTGTCTGGATGACACTTGCGTTATCCAGGCCCAGGTTATTCCCTTTCTGACAGCCTGAAAGTATAAAAAGCGTAACGGCGCCCAGTAAATAAACCTTTTGTAAAATTTTCTTATACATTGTAATAATATTTTACCCGACTTACTTTTTAACGGTATTTTACTAAAAAAATTACCTCTGATGTTGAAAGTAATGCCATGAAATACACAAATTTGTAAATAACACGTTAGTATGACGAATAATGCCCTCAGGCACAATTGGTCAAGCAACGTATAAAAGTAGTATTTTTTTATATAAAAATAGTAAATGGATAGACAATTTTTTAAAAAATATTTAGCACAGACAACGGGGGAATCTATGTCCTTTCCTGTCACAAAAGCAGACAAATGTTTTTTATATGATAGCAATGATAATGTGTATATAGACCTCATAGGAGGTATCAGCGTTTCGGCCGTCGGGCATAGTCATCCCAGGGTGGTGGACGCTATCCGCGAACAGGCGGGAAAGTACCTGCACGTGATGGTATATGGTGAGGCGGTACTTGCTCCACAGGTCCGGTATGCCAAAATGCTGGTGGACCTGCTGCCGTCACCGCTGGACAATGTTTATTTTACCAATTCCGGCGCAGAGGCGGTGGAAGGAGCGATGAAGCTGGCCAAAAGATATACGGGAAGAACGGAATTTATTGCCTGCCATCACTCTTATCACGGATCGACGCAGGGCGCGATGAGCATTTTCGGGGATGAATCCTTCCGGAACGCTTTCCGGCCGCTCCTGCCTGATGTGCGGCACATCATCCATAATAATATGGCAGACCTGCAGCATATTTCCGCGCACACGGCAGCGGTTATCGTGGAGGTGGTGCAGGCAGAGGCCGGGTGTCTTGTCCCGGGCAGGGAATGGCTCCTGGCGCTGCGGGAAAAATGCACTGAAACGGGTACATTGCTGATCTTTGACGAGATACAATCTGGCTTTGGCCGTACCGGCACGCTTTGGGCGTTTGAAGATTACGGCGTGATACCGGATGTGCTGCTGCTGGGCAAAGCATTGGGCGGAGGGATGCCTTTAGGGGCGTTTATCGCGTCCAAAGCGGTTATGGATACCCTGACCTACCAGCCTATCCTCGGACATATGACCACTTTCGGCGGACATCCCGTATCCTGCGCGGCAGGTATGGCGGCGCTGGAAGTCATACTGGAGGACAGGCTTGTGGACGGTGTGGCCGGAAAAAGCGGGCTGTTCCGGTCCCTGCTCCGGCATCCCGCGATAAAAGAGGTGAGGGGAAAAGGGCTGATGATGGCTGTCGTGCTGGAATCATTTGATGCTGTTCTGAAGCTGATAGACGGTATATGTCTTAAAAATGCGGCGCGGCCCACAAATAAAATTGGTGTTTTCACGGATTGGTTTTTATTTGCACCGGATTGTGTCCGGATAGTGCCGCCTCTGAACATTGATGAGGATTCAATAAGGGAGGCGTGCCGGATCATTTTGCAGGAACTGGAAAATATTTAAGAAATGAACATGTATATCAATAAAATCCGCAGGAGCATAGGGTTTGATTATGAACGGAACGCCGCCTTGAGGCTGGTGCTGACGTTGGGCGGTTTTTATATAGCGCTGCAGGCGCTGTATATCATTATCCTGGTACTGTCTAAGGACCAGTCCATAGTGCTGAACCAGGTGTATTTGCCGCAGGTGACCCTTCAGACGCTGCCCGTCCTGGTACAGAAACCCTGGATACTGGTATCGCATATGATATTTCATATAGGCTTCTGGGAATTTATTACCAATATGGTCTGGTTGTACCTGTTCAGCAATGTGATCCAGACGCTGGTAGGCTACAGGGAGATCGTGCCGCTTTATGTTATTTCAGCGCTGGTGGCTGCTTTGGGATTTACAGCAGTACAGGAATTGCTGCCCCTTGAAGGGCCTTTGTTCCTCGCCGGCAGCTATCCTGCCATCCTGGCTATGGGCGTAGCGGCTATGATACTGGCCCCTGCTTACAGGATCTATATCGCGGAACGATTCTCGTTCCCTTTATGGGCGGCTTTTGCGGTGTATCTGGTGCTCAACCTGCTGATCTTTATACCGCACAATACAAAAATGATCGTATGGATGGCGATAGGTGGGCTGACCGGCGCTGCCTATATGCTGTCGCTGAAGAACGGGTTCTCCGTAGGACGCATGCTGTACCGGGTGAAGCATGGCATTACGGGCGGCGGCCGGCAGCAGGAAAGGGATTCCCGTCACCAATCGGCGTCCAGGCAGCTGACCAATAAAAAAAACGGGGAAATAGATGCTATCCTGGAGAAGATTCATCAGAAAGGAATGTTATCTTTAACACCCGGAGAAAAAGAAACGCTGGAACAATACAGCAAAGGATTATAGTTATTTATACAGCAAATTTATGGCATGAATCGTCCCGTATTTTCTATATTAAGGCAGATACTCAGGAGTGTGTACGGTGTGCTGAACGTATTGGTGATCGTGTGGCTCTTTTGCTGTTTGTATGCTTCCTATTTTGACGCCAGCAAAGGTGCTACCCTGTGGAGCCTTTTCAGCTTTACAAACCTGTTTGCCGTACTGGCCAACATCACTTTCATAGGCATCTGGCTGTTCTCCAAAAAGAAAAGATACGCCTTGGGCTCCTTTGTCACGCTCCTGCTGTGCTGGAGGATCACCAGTGTTGTTTTCGGGGTCAATATCTGGTCTGCTATGACCGCATCAGGTTCCGGTGACGACCAGGGTATCAGGGTGATGAGCTGGAACGTGCATATGTTCGACCTGGGAGAATGGACCGCTGATAAATCCACCTTTGCGAAAATACTCAGGTATATAGAAGAAGAGAACCCCGATATCCTCTGTATGCAGGAATATTATAAGGATGAAAAGGACTATTCCGCTCCCTATTCTGCTATCATCAAAGGCCTGGGCTATCCTTATGAAAGCTTTATGCTCAATAACCAGTGGAATAAATCCAAGATGACCATTAACTCCAAGCCCGGGGAGGTGATAGATGTGGGTACGGTCATCTACTCCAAATTTCCCATCTCCAATAAAAGGTACCAGAAGCTCTCCGGTAAAGGGCAAGGCATGCACACTGTTGATATTGAGCTGGAATCGGGTAAGAAATTTTCGCTTACGGTATTGCATCTCACTTCTTTCCAGCTCGGGGATGACGACCTGGATTATATTGATGATCTGAAAAAGCAGGGCGTGGAGGCGGAAAAGAGGAATACCTCCAAGAGCCTGGTGTATAAGCTGATGAAAGCCTCTTCCCTCCGCGCCCGGGTAGCCAATGAGGTAGCGTCCTATTCCAGGCAGATAGAGCATCCTATGGTGATCTGCGGTGATTTTAACGATATGCCGGGGTCTTATGTATACGCCGCCATCAGGGGCGATCTTTCCGATGCTTTTGTCTCCAGCGGGTTCGGCATCGGTAATACTTACCAGAAGATACTCCCTATCCTCCGCATAGACTACCTCTTTTATGACAAGGATTTCTTTGAGGCCCGCGGGTTCAAAAAAAGCGATATAGGGCTCTCCGACCATTATCCTATCCTGGTCAATCTGAAAATCAAATAAATTTTTTTATTTCTACCCAAGATTTTATCTTCGTCTCTCGTCTTATATACTAAACAACCCGTAAATAACAAATATTTACATCCCCGCACACAATAAAAAAATAAGCTTATTGACTGAAACTTCTACTATTATTCATTAGGGTTTTTTAACACATATCGATGTGTTCTTTTATTCATCAAAAAGCGTTTAGTATATGGAAGTTGCAATGTCAAAATCCTTTAAGTCTTATTCAGACCAGGAGCTGATCCAGCAGTTTGCTGCTTACGAGCAGTGGGTTATCAGGGAGCTGATCAGCCGGTACCAGTCAAAGATCTATACATCAATCTATATCATGGTAAAGGATAAATATCTTGCGGAAGATATTTACCAGGAAACTTTCATAAAGATTTTTACAACGCTCAGGAACGGCAAATATGCGGATCAGGGTAAATTCCTGCCCTGGGCCATGCGTATCGCCCATAACTTGTGCATCGATTATTTCAGGAAGGTAAAGCAGCAGGTAAAGGTGACCCTGCAGGACGGAACGGATATCCTGACCTTATTCCCTGCCTTGCAGGAAAATGCGGAACAGAAGACCATCAGGGAGCAATCCGATCATATCCTGCAGCGCCTGGTGGACGATCTGCCCCAGGAGCAGAAAGAGGTTATCCTGATGCGTATATACGGGGATATGTCCTTTAAGGAAATAGCCCGGGTGACCGGGGTGAGCATCAATACGGCGTTGGGCCGGATGCGCTACGGGCTGATGAATTTAAAGAAGACCATAGCAGTGCAGCAGATCAATATCCGCTAAGCCCCGAGCTGATACCTTTTGCCGGGCAGGGAGATAATGATATCCTGCATCTCAAGATTTAATAAAGTGCTTGATAGCTGAGCATAAGACAGTTGCGTTTGGAGAAGCAATTCATCGAAATGCAGCTGTTTTGTTTTCTGTAAATGTGTTACCACGAGCTGCTCTGCCGCAGTAAGTTCGGTGAAGAGCGCTTTCTGGACCATCTTCTTTTCCCCGTTCGAGGGCGCCCAGCTCATGATCTCCAGGATGTCATTACCATGTTCCACCAGGTGCGCGATATCCGATTTTATCAGCAGGTTACAGCCGCCGGAATATTCCCGGCCCGCATTGCCCGGCACAGCACCTACTTCCCGGTTATAGCCGAAGCCCAGTCGTGCCGTTATCATCGCGCCGCCCCTCTCTTTGGTCTCCACTACCAGGATGAAATCCGAAAGTCCTGCCACTATCCGGTTCCGTAACGGGAAATTAGGCTTCAGGGCCGCTGTGCCGGAAGGAAATTCCGTCAGCAGGCCTCCCTGTGTGGTCATCCGTTGCGCCAGCGCCGTATGCTGCGCGGGATACATCGTATCAAGGCCATGTCCCAGCACCCCGATGGTGGGCAATCCATGCTGCAGCGCATAATGGTGCGCCAGCCCGTCTATACCCGCAGCCAGCCCGCTTACTATGGTCATTTCCTGGCCTTCCAGCGTTCTCATAAGCTCTTTGACCACCTGCTTGCCGTAATCAGTATGGTTTCGCGTGCCGATAACAGCAACCGTCCTGGCGGGATTCAGCGAAGCGCATCCTTTATAGAACAGCAGCGAGGGCGCATCCTCTACCGGCAGCAGGCGCCTGGGATAGCTGTCATCATACCTTGGAATGACCCGGATCTGCTGCCTGTCGCAGAACTCCAGCTCGCGGTCGATGAATTGGTGATCCTCTTTATAATGGAGCAATGACCGTAATACCTTTTCCGTAACGAACGCATGCCTGGCCAGCTCTTTCCTTCCGGCTTCCAGGATAGCCGATGGCAGGTGAAAGGTGTCCAGCAGCTTATTGATGGTGTAATGCCCGATACCCGGGAGCTGTAAAAGATTCCAGTGTATCCTTATCTCCGTTGTATTCATATTATAAATTTATACAAAATTATAAATTTATAATGTTTGTATGAATATCAACTGTTCCATACTAATGTAGGTGGGCTTATTGAGGTTGTTGGTGAAAAACACCAACGGAGAAAAGTTAGTAGGGGGTATACTGTTCTATACTAATATGGGTGGCCTTATTGAGGCAGCACACCAACAACGGAGAATTATAAATTTATAATGTTCTGAGCATAGCTGTTCTACGCTGATGTATGAGCTTTAAGGATGTTGTTGCAGCACACCAACAGTGGAAGGGACATTGACTTATAAAGTGACTATCCCCGCAGAAACCCTCTTATTACAGATATAGGCTTCGCTGAGCAATGCACTCTATACGGCTCAAAAACTACTTTTACTATAAGGGTATGATGGGGTGCCCGGTCATTCCGAACGGATGTGAGGAATCTCTTGGATGACGGCTTTGTTGCTATTATACAGGTAGTTCGGGTAAATATTTTATTCGGATATGTGGACGGGCTTACCTCCGTTATTGATGGAGCACACCAACAACGGAGGTATCTTACGGATCGCCTTGTTGGCAGGAATAAGGGCTGATGGTGGTATGCTCCGGTACAGGTCATGGACTATTGCTGTCCGGGGAGGGCTGTACTGTCGTCAGGATAGACAGGGACGACCTCTCCGAATATATCAGCAGGTGGTGCGGTAGTATCGGCAGGAGGTGATACGGGTGCATCCGGTGGGGGAGCAACAGCGCCCATTGTACAGGATTGCAGGTGGAGAGCCGTGCAGATGGCCAGTATGGCAGCGGCTTTCTGAAAGTAGCTGCTATTGCCCTGAAAGGCTGAGGGGGCTTGGATGCTGACCGGTTTTTGTAGCTGTTGTTGCCGGAACCTGCCACATGTTTTTTCTCCGCGATGTTGCTGCAGGTATGCGGTGATTTCCTCGCTGGTCAGGTCGGAAAAATCAACGACAGTCTTGTCGCATAAGCTGCAATGTCTTCCGTTATGCCGGGGTGACATCTCCTGCCAGTTGGCGTTACAGGGTTGGGGTATGGTTATTTTTATCTGCATAAAAGCGCTCGGTTTACTTTAAAACGATAAAAATGCAATATTCCATAAATAAGCCGGCCGTTGCGGCTTTGAATTATATAATATAATAAAAGGAGGAACGATAAGTTCCTCCTTTCACAAACGGCTGTATATTTTTAATAGCTCAAAAGCTTCTGGATGCTTGCCTTCAGTCTTGACTTCGCCAGGAAATTCTGCTCCAGCTCAATAGCGAAAGGCACGGGTGTATCCAGGCTGGCACAACGTATAACGGGCGCGTCCAGGTATTCAAAACAATGTTCGCTGATCCAGGCGCTGATCTCACCGCCCAATCCTCCTATAAGGGTATCTTCATGAAGGAGCAGCACTTTCCCGGTAGCCTGTACCGCTGCCTTTATAGCCTCGTAATCCAGCGGTAAAAGGGTGCGGAGATCCAGGATATAAAGCGATGTATCCGGGTGCTGTGCGGCGTATTCCCTGGCCCAGTGTACACCGGCCCCGTAAGTGATGACCGTGATGTCCTCTCCTTCCCGGATAATATTGGCCTTGCCGATCTCTACCGTATAATAATCATCCGGAACCTGGCCGGAGATGCTCCTGTACAGGGCCTTATGCTCAAAGAACATGATGGGGTTGGGATCTTCAAAGGAAGCCAGCAGCAATCCTTTGGCGTCATAGGCATTGGAAGGATAGACCACTTTCAGCCCGGGTGTATGGGTGAACCATGCTTCTGTGCTCTGGGAGTGGAAAGGTCCTGCGCCGACACCGCCGCCGGTAGGCATACGGATCACGACATCTGCGTGCTGGCCCCAGCGGTAATATATCTTGGCGAGGTTGTTCACTATCTGGTTAAAGCCTACGGTCACGAAGTCGGAAAACTGCATTTCCATCATGGATTTAAAGCCTTTGATGGAAAGACCGAGCGCAGTCCCTACGATAGCGCTTTCGCATAAAGGCGTATTCCTCACCCGCTCTTTCCCGTATTTATGCACCAGTCCTTCGGTCACTTTGAACGCGCCGCCGTACTCTGCAATATCCTGGCCCATCAGGACCAGGTTATCATGCCGTTTCATAGCCTGGTCCATACCGTCCTGCAGGGCCTGTATGAGCTTTTTCTCCGAGGTCGACATACCGCCCGTATCGGTGGAGCTGCCGGAAAACGGCTTATAAACATCCTCCAGCTCTTCGGTCGTATCGGGGACAATATCGGGAGCGTTAAACCCTACCTGTACGCCTGCGTCTATCTCGCTTTTGATCTGCGTGCGGATCGCGTCAATCTCATCCTGTGTGATATGACCGTTGTCCAGCAGGAAAGTCTCAAAATTGCTGACAGGATCCTTTACCGCCCATTCATCGAACAGGTGCTGCGGTACATACTTGGTCCCGCTGGCCTCTTCGTGGCCCCTCATACGGAAGGTCATAGCCTCGATCAGCACGGGCTTCTGCTCCTGTATGCAGTAATTCCGGGCTTCCCTGATCGTATTGTAAACTTCTATGATGTTATTGCCGTCAATAGTGATGCCTTTCATACCATAGCCGGAAGCGCGGTCGGCCAGGTGCTCACAGACAAACTGCTCATTGACAGGTGTACTCAGGCCGTAGCCGTTGTTCTCAATAAGAAAAATAACAGGCAATCCCCATACGGCTGCCGTATTCAGCGCTTCGTGAAAGTCGCCTTCGCTGGTGCCGCCATCGCCGGAGAACGCCAGGGAGACCTTATCTTCCTTACGGAGCTTATGCGCCAGGGCTACGCCGTCGGCAATGGCCAGCTGCGGGCCCAGGTGGGAGATCATACCGCAGATATGATATTCGTTGGCGCCGAAGTGAAAGGAGCGTTCCCGTCCTTTGGAAAAGCCGTTCTTCTTACCCTGCCACTGTAAAAATAATTTGTCAAAAGGCATATGCCTGGATGTGAACACGCCCAGGTTCCTGTGCAGCGGCATAATATACTCATCACTGTCCAGGGCCAGCGTGGCTCCTACGGCAATGGCCTCCTGGCCGATACCGCTGAACCATTTGGATATCCTGCCCTGTCTCAGCAGGATCAGCATTTTTTCCTCTATCATCCGGGGCCTGACAAGATGTGTGTAAAGCTCCTTTAATTCTTCTTTTGAGAATCCGTCTACCTGGTAAAGCATAATTCGTGCTTCTTTTTTAAAAAACAAGCAAATTATTACTATTTATTGAATTGCGCATAACATTACCGGAAAATTAACCGGCTGTTGTATCCCCGTAACGCGGTTTCGGAAAATGTGCCGAATTATAGTAAATTTGTAGATTGAAAAATACAGAACAGACCCCGACTATATGTGGAGTATCTATACCAAAGAGATCAGATCGTTTTTAAGCTCACTGGCCGGTTACGTGGTCCTGCTGGTTTTCCTGATAGCTACCGGATTGCTATTATGGGTATTGCCGGAGACCAATATCCTGCCTAATGCCAATATCCTCGACTACGGGTACGCCAGCCTGGAGCAGTTCTTCGCTATCGCGCCCGTCGTTTTGATGTTCCTTATCCCGGCCATTACCATGAAGATGTTTGCCGATGAATATAAAAGCGGCACGATAGAGTGGCTGATGACCAAGCCGCTCAGCAGCTTCCAGATACTGACCGGGAAATACTGGGCTGCCTTTACCCTGGCCATCATCGGGCTGGTACCCACACTTATCTATCTTTTCAGCATCAACTGGCTGGCCATAGAAGGCGGCGCCCTGGATGCGGGCGGCATAACGGGCAGCTATATAGCCCTCATACTGCTGGTAGGCTGCTTTACGTCCATAGGCATTTTTGCCTCCAGCCTTACCGATAACCAGATCGTGAGCTTTCTTATCGCCCTGGTGCTGTGCTTTGGCCTTTACAGCGGGTTTGAGGGGCTGAGCAGGATCCCTGCATTCCGCGGTAACAGTGATTATATACTGGAGCTGATGGGCGTGGATTATCATTATACGAGTATGAGCAAAGGCGTGCTGGACTCCAGGGATATTATTTATTTTCTTTCGGTGATCACTTTATTTATCAGCCTCACTTATTATACCGTGGAGAACAAAAGATCGAAATCTTAAATATGCTGACAGGATGTGTTTATAAGTCTACAGGGAGCTATTACAATGTACGTGACGAACAGGGAGCCTGGTGGATCTGCCGGATCAGGGGCAAGCTGAGGATAGACAAAGATATAAGATCTACCAATCCCATAGCGGTGGGCGATTTTGTAAGGTTCGAAGCGGAAGATCCGGGGGAAAAGAAAGGCGTGATCGTGGATATAGCGCAACGGGAAAATTATATTGTACGGGTATCTCCTCACAACAAGAACCAGAAGCACATCATTGCCTCCAACCTCGACCAGGCTGTGCTGATAGCTACCCTTACAGAGCCTAAAACCTCCCTGGGCTTTATAGACAGGTTCCTGCTCACCGCGGAATTATACCATATCCCGGCGGTTGTGGTCTTCAATAAATACGATCTGATACGGGGAAGCGCCTGGGAAGAGGAGCTGGCCCATGTAAGGGGACTGTATGAGTGTGCTGGATATACGACCCTCGTGACCTCTACGGTATCATCAGAGGGCCTTGACGCATTCAGGGAGCTGCTTAAAGACAAAAAATCCTTATTGAGCGGGCATTCCGGTGTCGGTAAGAGCACGCTTATCAATGCGCTGGATCCCCGGATACAGGCCAGGACGGGAGAGGTCAGCGACTGGACCGGCAAAGGGCAGCATACCACCACATTCGCCGAAATGTTTGATATGGCTTTTGGCGGCAGCATCATTGATACGCCGGGCATCAAGGAATTCGGGCTGATAGATGTGCTGAAGCAGGAGGTTAAGGAATACTTCCCAGAAATGCGGCGGCTGCAGCAGGACTGCAGGTTTAACGACTGCCAGCATATCAATGAGCCGGGCTGCGCGGTCAAGGAGGCTATCGGTACGGAAGCGCTGAGCGAGGAAAGATACATCAGCTACCTGGGTATTGTGGACACGATCCGGGAACAGGAATACTGATCCGGCGTGTCCTGTTACAGTAAAGCGCGGATGCTCATCCTGCCGGTATGTATTACGCGGTTGGTACCCGGCTTCCGGCCTTCATACTCCAGCGACAGCTCAATGCCCTTTGCTATCCTGGAATCCCACCCAAGCCCCCACAGGAAATTCTGCCCTTTGGACAGCGCGTCCAGCATCGTAAAGGCTACGGAAGTATTGGCCTCCCCGTTATACCGGATATTCGCGTAGGTGCATCTTGCCTGCACCACACCCGACCTGGGCAGAGACCAGCGCAGGTCCAGGTTGCCGGACCTGATCAGCGCCTTCTCCGGTCCTGCTTCCGGTGCGTTGGACCTGGATTCGTGGTTGTACGAAAGTGTTAATCTTAATCTGGTAGTGAACATAGCTATTACAGAGGGTTCTATTCCCAGGGTGGAGATATCGTAGGTACGGCCGTCATCAAGCCCGGAATAATAGCTTCTTTGGCCTTCCAGGCCTTTCAGGTTCAGGGTGAAGACCTTATTGATGCCCCATCTTACCTTGCCTATATGCTGCTGTATCTTATTGGATTCAATACCATAGGTCAATAGTGTTTTCCCGGTATTGAGGGTATAGACATAATCCAGTCCGAACCGGGTGCTGGAACGGTTAAAGAACAATGTATTGATGATGTTCCGGGACTGCTGTATGATCAGCTCTTCGGTCAGATCATTGTTGAAGACATTAAAGGCCTGCAGGCCCAGTCCTTCCATTACCCTGTTGTTCAGCTGCAGGGACAACTGGTTGGAAAACCGGCTCAGGAAGCCTTTCAGTCCCTTTATGCGGGTATTCCAGATATTGTCCGGCTGCAGCATAAGGCTGTAGCTCATAGAAGCGTAATCCACGTTGATGTATTCATTGGTCAGCGTCAGGGTACGGATAAATCTTTTCTGGTCATTAAAGACGGCAAGCTCGAATTCGTTGGCCTGCTGGATGCCATCCCCGTTATAATCCACCCACATGAACATACCAA
>Ga0206118_100286_pt1 | contig 33018 bp, 23 predicted proteins | sample 3A20Ametagenome_FD_177999 | JGI IMG/M metagenome (GOLD analysis project Ga0206118, IMG submission 177999) | Enriched microbial communities from leaf-cutter ant dump, University of Wisconsin, Madison, United States - 3A20A | ecosystem: Environmental > Terrestrial > Nest > Insects nest > Nest dump... | reverse complement strand
ACCATCCAGTTGGCCAGGTCGCCCTTGTCGGTGACCTGCATGGCGCCCAGGATCGCCAGGTTGATGTGGCCGCCGCGGATCATCGCGAACGAATCGTGGCTGCCGAAGTAGCTGGCGCCGGCGCGCGCGGTCACGGTCTGCTTGCCGGCGTTGATCAGGTCGGCGTCGACCTCGGCGTCGGTCGGGAACGGGCCGATGCCGAGCAGGCCGTTCTCCGACTGCAGCCACACGTCCACGCCCTCGGGGATGTGGTTGGCCACCAGCGTCGGCAGGCCGATGCCCAGGTTCACGTAGGCGCCATCGGTCAGTTCGCGCGCGGCGCGCTGCGCCATCTCGTCACGGGTCCAGGCCATTTCAGTTTCCCTCCGTGCGGATGGTGCGTTGTTCGATGCGCTTCTCCGGCGTCGCGTTCAGCACGATGCGGTCCACGTAGATGCCCGACAGGTGCACCTGGTCCGGGTCGATCGCGCCCACCGGCACGATCTCCTCCACCTCCACGATGCAGACCTTGCCGGCCATGGCGCAGGCCGGGTTGAAGTTGCGCGCGGTCTTGCGGAACACCAGGTTTCCGGCCTCGTCGGCCTTCCACGCCTTGACCAGCGAAACGTCGGCCTTCAGCGCGGTTTCCATCACGTAGTGCTTGCCGTCGAACTCGCGGGTTTCCTTGCCCTCGGCCACCACCGTGCCGTAACCGGTGGCGGTGAAGAACGCCGGGATGCCCGCGCCGCCGGCGCGCAGGCGCTCGGCCAGGGTGCCCTGCGGGTTGAACTCCAGCTCCAGTTCGCCGGCCAGGAACTGCCGCTCGAACTCCTTGTTCTCGCCCACGTAGGAGGAAATCATCTTGCGGATCTGGCGCGTGGCCAGCAGCTGGCCGAGGCCGAAGCCATCGACGCCGGCGTTGTTGGAGATCACGGTCAGCCCGGTCACGCCGGAGTCGCGCAGGGCCGCGATCAGCGCCTCGGGAATGCCGCACAGGCCGAAGCCGCCGACGGCCAGGGTCTGCCCGTCGGCGACCACGCCGTCCAGGGCCTGGGCCGCGCTGGCAACCACCTTGCCGCGCCGCCCGCTCAGGGTTGAAGGATCGCTCATCGCATCATGCCCACAGTCAAAGGATGGCCGCATTCTAGCGCCAGTCCATCGCCCGCCCTCTTGGACCTTCGTCCAGCCGCGAACGATCCGCTCACCGCCGAGCGATTAAACTGGGCGCCTTTCCACGCATCGACAGGTTGCCCGCATGCCCCTACCCGCGTTCAAGGCCTACGACATCCGCGGCCGCGTGCCCGGGGAACTCAACGCCGACCTCGCGCGAAAGATCGGCAAGGCCTTGTCGGCGCGGCTCGGCGCGGGCCCGGTGGTGCTGGGCCACGACGTGCGCCTGACCAGCCCCGGCCTGCAGGAAGCGCTGGCCGCCGGGCTGCGCGGCGAAGGCCGCGAGGTGATCGACATCGGCCTGTGCGGCACCGAGGAGGTCTATTTCCAGACCGACCACCTGGGCGCCGCCGGCGGGGTGATGGTCACCGCCAGCCACAACCCGATGGACTACAACGGCATGAAGCTGGTCAAGGCGCAGGCGCGTCCGATCAGCTCCGATACCGGCCTGTTCGCCATCTCCGACGCGGTGGCCGCCGACACCGCGCCGGCACAGGCGCCGCGCGCCGGGCAGGTCGAACGGCACGACAAGAGCGCCTATATCGCCCATCTGCTGTCCTACGTGGACGTGGCCGCGCTCAAACCGCTGAAGCTGGTGGTCAATGCCGGCAACGGCGGCGCCGGCGCCATCGTCGATCTGCTCGCCCCGCACCTGCCGCTGGAATTCGTGCGCATCTGCCATGAACCCGACGGCAGCTTCCCCAACGGCATCCCCAATCCGCTGCTGCCGGAGAACCGCGCCGCCACCGCCGACGCGGTGCGCGCGCACGGCGCCGATTTCGGCATCGCCTGGGATGGCGACTTCGACCGCTGTTTCTTCTTCGACCATGACGGCCGCTTCATCGAGGGCTATTACCTGGTCGGCCTGCTCGCCAAGGCGATCCTGGCGCGCAACCCCGGCGGCAAGGTCGTGCACGACCCGCGCCTGGTCTGGAACACGGTGGAAATGGTGGAAGCGGCCGGCGGCGTGCCGGTGCTGTGCAAGAGCGGGCACGCCTTCATCAAGGAGAAGATGCGCGCGGAAAACGCGGTCTACGGCGGCGAGATGAGCGCGCACCATTATTTCCGCGAGTTCGCCTACGCCGACTCGGGCATGATTCCCTGGCTGCTGATCGCGCAGCTGGTGTCGACCAGCGGCCAGTCCCTGGCCGAGCTGGTCGAGGACCGCATGGCCGCCTACCCGTGCAGCGGCGAGATCAACTTCAAGGTGGCTGACGCCAGGGTGGCGGTGGAACGGGTGATGCAGCACTTCGCCGCGCAGTCCCCCGTGCTGGACCATACCGACGGCATCAGCGCCGACTTCGGCGACTGGCGCTTCAACCTGCGCAGTTCCAATACCGAGCCGCTGCTGCGGCTCAACGTCGAGACGCGCGGCGATGCGGCCCTGCTGCGGGCGCGCACCGACGAAATCTCAACCCTGCTTTCGGCCTGAGGCTGTCATGAGCGACATCACGCCCGTCATCCTGTCCGGCGGCTCCGGCACCCGCCTGTGGCCGCTCTCGCGCGAGGCCTATCCCAAGCAGTTCCTGCCGCTGGCCGGCGAGCAGACCATGCTGCAGGCCACCTGGCACCGGGTCGCGCCCGTCGCCGCGCACGGCCCGCTGGTGATCGCCAACGAAACGCACCGCTTCGTCGCCGCCGAGCAGCTGCAGCAGGTGGGCGCCGAGCCGCAGGCGATCATCCTCGAGCCGGCCGGGCGCAACACCGCGCCGGCCATCGCCGTGGCCGCGCTGGAAGCCATGCGCAGCGGCGATGATCCGCTGCTGCTGGTCCTGCCTTCGGACCACGTGATCGCCGACGAAAGCGCCTTCCATGCCGCCGTGCGCCAAGCCGCGGCGGCCGCGGCGACGGGCAAGCTGGTGACCTTCGGCATCGTCCCGACCGGCCCGGAAACCGGCTACGGCTACATCAAGGCCGCGCCCGGCGAAGGCGCGCGCCGGGTCGAACGCTTCGTCGAGAAGCCCGACCTGGAAACCGCCACCGGTTACGTGGCCAGCGGCCAGTACCTGTGGAACAGCGGCATGTTCCTGTTCCGCGCCTCGCGCTACCTGGAAGAACTGGCCCGCTTCAACCCGGTCATGCTCGAACGCAGCCGCAGTGCCTGGGAAGGCGCGCGCCGCGATGCCGACTTCACCCGGCTCGACGCCGCGGCATTCGCCGCGGTGCCATCGGACTCGATCGACTACGCGGTGATGGAGAAAACCGCCGATGCGGTGGTGGTGGCGCTGGACGCGGGCTGGAACGACGTCGGCTCGTGGACCGCGCTGCGCGATGTCTCCACCCAGGACGGCGACGGCAATGCCCACCACGGCGACGTGATCGCCATCGACTGCCGCAACACCTACGCCTACAGCGAGCGCCTGGTGGCGCTGGTGGGGCTGGACGACGTGGTCGTGGTGCAGACCGAGGACGCGGTGCTGGTCGGCAAGGCCGACCGCATGCAGGAGGTCAAGGACGTGGTGGCGCGGCTGAAGGCCGAGGGCCGCAGCGAGGCCACCTGGCACCGCAAGGTCTACCGCCCCTGGGGTGCCTACGACTCCATCGACAACGGCGAGCGCTTCCAGGTCAAGCGCATCACGGTCAAACCCGGCGGCACCCTGAGCCTGCAGATGCACCACCACCGCGCCGAACACTGGGTGGTGGTCAGCGGCACCGCCGAAGTCACCCGCGGCGACGAGGTGCTGCTGCTGGGCGAGAACCAGAGCACCTACATCCCGCTGGGCGTGACCCACCGCCTGCGCAACCCGGGCAAGCTGCCGCTGGAGCTGATCGAAGTGCAGTCCGGCAGCTATCTCGGCGAGGACGACATCGTGCGCTTCGAGGATACCTACGGGCGCAGCTGAAGCCGCCCCTGCGCAGGCAGGAATCCCGGCCAGTGGCCGGGATTTTTTTCCGTACTCGACCTGGCCGGGTCAGTCTGCAGCGATCTCCGCCATCACCCGCTTCAATCCGTCCTGCCAGCTCGGCAGCACGATGCCGAAATCCTGCTGCAGCCGCTGGTTGTCCAGCACCGACCACGCCGGCCGTCTGGCCGGCGTCGGATACGCCGAACTGGGGATGGCCTCCACCACCGGCGCCTTCGCCAGCACGCCGGCGGCCACCGCTTCGGCGAAGATCGCCTCGGCGAAGCCATGCCAGCTGGTCTGGCCCGACGCGGTCAGGTGCCAGGTACCGGACAGCCCCCCCGGATGCCGCAGCGCCTGCGCGGTGACGTTGGCGATCAGCGCCGCCGGCGTCGGCGTGCCGATCTGGTCGGCGACCACGCGCAGCTGTTCGCGCCCGGCGCCTACGCGCAGCATGGTGCGCAGGAAATTACCGCCATGCGAGGCATAAACCCATGCCGTGCGGAAAATCAGGTGACGCCCGCCTGCGGCGCGCACGGCGTCCTCGCCATCACGCTTGCTGGTGCCGTACACGCCCAGCGGCGCGGTCGGCGCGTCCTCGCGGTAGGGCGTGCTGCCCTGCCCATCGAAGACGTAGTCGGTGGAATAGTGCACCAACGGCACGCCATGGGCGGCGCACCAGCGCGCGATCACGCCCGGTGCCTGCGCATTGGCGCGGAACGCCGCCTCCGGCTCCTGTTCGGCGCGGTCCACCGCGGTGCAGGCCGCGGCGTTGACCACCACTGCAGGCTGCAGGCGATCCAGCAACGCCGGCAGGCTGCCGGGCTGGTCGAAATCGGCCACTTCGCAGGCGCTGCCATCGGCCAGCGTGCCACCGCGGGTGGTGGCTACCACCGGGCCCAACGGTGCCAGCGCGCGCAGCAGTTCGCGGCCGACCTGGCCGTTGCCACCGAACACCAGCACCGTCATGGCGCGTATACCGGCAGGCGATCCTCGGGGATGTCCTCCAGGAACGGCGCGTTCTGGTCCTTGGCCGAGAGCGTGGGCGCGCTGACCGGCCAATCGATGGCGATGTCGGCGTCGTTCCAGCGGATGCCGGCATCGGCCTCCTTCACGTAGACGTCGGTGCACAGGTAGTTGAACAGCGCCGTATCCGACAGGACCGCGAAACCGTGGGCGAAGCCAGGCGGAATCCAGAGCTGGCGCCGGTTGCTGCTGCTCAGGATCGCGGCCGCCCAGCGGCCAAACGTCGGCGAACCACGGCGGATATCGACGGCCACGTCATAGACCTCGCCCTCCAGCACGCTGACCAGCTTGCCCTGCGGCCGCGGCCACTGGTAGTGCAGGCCACGCAGCACGCCCTTGGCCGAAGTCGAGACATTGCTCTGCACGAACCTCGCCGGCAACCCATGCGCGCCGAAACGCTCGGCGTTCCAGGTTTCGAAGAACACGCCGCGCGCGTCGCCGAACACCGCCGGCTCGATCACCATGCAGCCGGGCAGGGAGGTTTCGATCACTTTCACGGAACGATGCCCCGCCGCAGCAGCTTCTGCAGGTACTGGCCATAGCCGTTCTTGAGCAGCGGCGCGGCCAGCGCTTCCAGCTCCGCGGCGCCGATCCAGCCCTGCCCGTAGGCGATCTCCTCCGGGCAGCAAACCTGCAGGCCCTGGCGGGTCTGGATGGTCTCGATGAAATTCGAAGCCTCGAGCAGAGACTGGTGGGTGCCGGTATCCAGCCAGGCATAGCCTCGCCCCAGCTGTTCGAGATACAACGCGCCCGCATCCAGGTAGCACTTGTTCAGATCGGTGATCTCAAGTTCTCCCCGCGACGAAGGCCTGAGCGCGGCGGCGTAGTCGCTGGCATTGCCGTCGTAGAAGTACAGGCCGGTGACCGCGTAGTTCGACCGCGGATTCTCCGGCTTCTCGACCAGGCCGACCACCTTGCCGTTGGGATCGAACTCAGCCACGCCGTAACGCTCCGGATCGTTGACCCAGTAGCCGAACACGGTCGCACCGGCATTGCGGGCATCGGCACGCTTGAGCACGTCACGCAGGCCATGTCCGTGGAAGATGTTGTCGCCCAGCACCAGACAGCTCGGCCTGCCGCCGACGAAATCGCGCCCGATCAGGTAGGCCTGCGCCAGACCATCGGGGCTGGGCTGCACCGCATACTGGATGTCCATGCCCCACTGCGAACCGTCGCCCAGCAGTTGCCGGAACACGGGCTGTTCATGCGGGGTATTGATCACCAGCACTTCGCGGATTCCCGCCAGCATCAGCACGCTGAGCGGGTAATAGATCATCGGCTTGTCGTATACCGGAAGCAGTTGCTTGCTTACGCCCTGGGTGATCGGATACAGGCGGGTACCGGTTCCTCCCGCAAGGATGATGCCTCTGCGTCGTGTCATGGGAGCGTTCACCGTCTGATGCCAATGCGCTGCAGGCGATAGCTGCCGTCGAGTACCTCGTTGACCCAGTCCTGGTTGTCCAGGTACCAGTCCACGGTGACGGCGATGCCCTGCTCGAACGTGTGGGCCGGTTCCCAGCCCAGTTCGTCCTTCAGCTTGGACGCATCGATCGCATAGCGGCGGTCATGGCCCGGACGGTCGGCCACGTAGGTGATCTGGCGGCTGCGCGGCTGGCCGTCGGCACGCGGGCGGCGCTGGTCCAGCAGTGCGCAGATCGCCTGTACCACTTCGATGTTCTGCCTTTCCGCGTTGCCGCCTACATTGTAGGTCTCGCCAATGCGGCCCTTGGCCAACACGGTGCGGATTGCCTCGCAGTGGTCAGACACGAACAGCCAGTCGCGCACCTGCCTGCCATCGCCGTACACCGGCAGCGGCTCGCCAGCCAGCGCCTTGGCGATCACCAGCGGAATGAGTTTCTCCGGGAAGTGGTATGGGCCGTAGTTGTTGGAACAATTGGTGGTCAGCACCGGCAGCCCGTAGGTGTGGTGGAACGCGCGCACCAGATGGTCCGACGCGGCCTTGGACGCCGAATACGGCGAATTCGGCGCATACGGCGTGGTCTCGGTGAACCTGCCGGTGTCGCCCAGCGTGCCATAGACCTCGTCCGTGGACACGTGCAGGAAACGGAAAGCCCCGCCCTGGCTGGCCGGCAGCGCCTTCCAGTAATCGCGCACCGCCTCGAGCAGGCCGAGGGTACCGACCACGTTGGTCTGGATGAACGCACCCGGGCCGTCGATCGAACGGTCCACATGGCTCTCGGCGGCGAAATTCAGCACCGCCTCGGGCTGGTGTTCGGCCAGCAGGCGCTCGACCAGGGCGCGGTCGCCGATGTCGCCCTGCACGAAGACATGCCCCGGGTTGCCCTCCAGGCTCGCGAGCGTCCGCAGGTTGCCTGCATAAGTCAGCGCATCGAGGTTGATGACCTTGATGCCGCGGGCGACTGCCTCCAGCACGAAATTGCCGCCGATGAAGCCGGCGCCGCCGGTCACTAGCCAGGTGGGCACTCTTCTTATCTCCTGAACCGTCCACGCGCCCGGATCCATGCGATCCGAAAGCCTGCTCCTGGCGGCAAGGATACAGGCTGCCCCACCAACGCTGCCGCGGCCGGGAAAAGCATCGTCCGGATATCTGCCGCTGCCTCCCCGGCGAGCCTGGGCGCGGAACGGGCAGGTATCCATACGCATTCGCACGGGAATCCCCCACCCGCTAGAATCGGGACTTTCGCCCGGCAATGGCGCCGGCCCCTGCAACCGAAGGATCCCGCAGCACATGAAAATCCTCGTCGCGTACAAGCGCGTGGTGGACTACAACGTCCGCATTCAGGTCAAGCCGGATGGTTCCGGCGTGGTCACCGACGGCGTCAAGCTCTCGCCCAATCCGTTCGACGAAATCGCGCTGGAAGAAGCCCTGCGCCTGCGCGACAAGGGCATCGCCACCGAGGTCGTGGTCGCCACCATCGCCCCGGCCGATGCCCAGGCGCACCTGCGCAACGGCCTGGCCATGGGCGCCAACCGCGCCATCCACGTGGTCACCGACCAGGCCATCCAGCCGCTGACCGCCGCCCGCACCCTGCTCAAGCTGGTGGAGAAGGAGCAGCCGGACCTGGTCATCCTCGGCAAGCAGGCCATCGACGACGACGCCAACCAGACCGGCCAGATGCTGGCCACGCTGTGGGCGCGCCCGCAGGCGACCTTCGCCTCCAAGGTCGAGATCGCCGACGGCAAGGCCACGGTCACCCGTGAAGTCGACGCCGGCCTGGAAACGCTGGAAGTCGACCTGCCGGCGGTGATCACCACCGACCTGCGCCTGAACGAGCCGCGCTTCATCAAGCTGCCGGACATCATGAAGGCCAAGGCCAAGCCGCTGGAAACCCTGCAGCTGACCGACCTGGGCGTCGAAGCCGCCGACACGTTCAAGACCACCCACTACGCCGCCCCGGCCAAGCGCAGCAAGGGCGTGATGGTGAAGGACGCCGCCGAACTGGTGGCCGCACTCAAGCAGAAGGGGTTGCTGTAATGGCCAAGATTCTCGTCATCGCCGAACACCTGGACGGCAAGCTCAACAGCGCCGTCGCCAAGACCGTCTCGGCCGCGGCCGCCATCGGTGGCGACATCGACGTGCTGGTGCTGGCCGCCGATCCGGCTGCCATCGCCGCCGAAGCCGCGCAGATCGCCGGCGTCGGCAAGGTACTCACGCTGGCCAATCCGGCCAACGAACACGCCCTGGCGCAGGTGCAGGCTCCGCAGATCGCCAAGGTCGCCGCCGGCTACAGCCACGTGTTCGGCCCGTCCACCACCACCGGCAAGGACCTGATGCCGGCCGTGGCCGCCCTGCTGGGCGTCAACCAGGTCTCGGACCTGATGACCGTGGAAGGCCCGCATGCCTTCAAGCGCCCGATCTACGCCGGCAACGCCATCATCACCGTCGAGGTGCCGGCCGACCAGGTGGTCGTGGCCACCGTGCGCGCCGCCTCCTGGCCTGAAGCGGCCAGGGGCAACAACGCACCGGTCGAAGCCATCAGCGTCGATGCCGCCCTGCCCTCGCATACCCGCTTCATCGGCCTGGCCGCCGGCAAGAGCGACCGCCCGGACCTGCAGAGCGCCAGGCGCGTGGTCTCCGGCGGCCGCGGCGTCGGCTCGGAAGAGAACTTCAAGGTGATCTACCAGCTGGCCGACAAGCTTGGTGCCGCCGTGGGCGCCTCGCGCGCCGCGGTCGACGCCGGCTACGTCCCCAGCGACATGCAGGTCGGCCAGACCGGCAAGATCATCGCCCCGGAGCTGTACATCGCCGTTGGCATCTCCGGCGCCATCCAGCACCTGACCGGCATCAAGGACGCCGGTACCATCGTGGCCATCAACAAGGACGGCGACGCGCCGATCTTCGAGGTGGCCGACATCGGATTGGTGGGGGACCTGTTCACCTTGCTGCCCGAGCTCGAAGCGGCGTTGTAATACCGGATCAAACCACTCGGCAACCTTGAACGGCCTTTTCGGAGGCCGTTTTCTGTTACGCGACGGATACCCGACTGCATCGGGAAGAACACAATGGCGTCCAGCGTAGAATAAAAGACTGCAAGAGCATGCCAAAGCCCGTTGGACGTCAGCCAGCATGGGCCTACCAAGCGCAAACAAGGAGTTCACAGCAAAATGACGCTTCGCAAAAAAGTAATGGTGGTTTTCGGCACCCGTCCTGAAGCCATCAAAATGGCTCCCCTGGTGACCGCACTCAAACAGCGTCCAGAACTGGAAACCATCGTCGCCGTCACCGCCCAGCACCGACAGATGCTGGATCAGGTATTGGAACTTTTCGAGATCACTCCCGACGAGGATCTCAACGTCATGCAACCCGGCCAGAGCCTTTCGGGCCTGACCTCGCGGATCGTGCAAGGCATGGAGCAGATAATCGCCAAGCACAAGCCCGATATCGTTCTGGTACATGGCGATACCAGCACCACATTCGCAACGTCACTGGCTGCGTTCTACCAGCGTACGGCCGTTGGACATGTGGAAGCGGGCCTGCGTACCGGCAACCTTTACTCGCCCTGGCCGGAAGAAGCCAATCGCAAGCTGACTGGTGTACTGGCCAATCTGCATTTCGCGCCAACTCAGAAATCGGCTGACAATCTTCGTATCGAAAACGTCAAACCGGAAACGATCCACGTTACCGGCAACACTGTCATCGATGCGCTCCTTGCCGTAGTGGACAAGATCAAGACCAACCCAGTACTGGAAGCCGAACTGGCGGGGCGCTTTCCATTCCTCGATTCCTCCAAGCGGCTGATTCTGGTCACCGGCCATCGTCGCGAGAATTTTGGCGACGGCTTCGAGCAGATATGCCATGCACTGAAGGACATCGCGGCGCGCGGAGACACTCAGGTTGTGTACCCAGTTCACCTCAATCCGAACGTCCAGGAACCGGTAAAGCGGATTCTTGGTGAACAGCCGTCCGTTCACCTCATAGATCCGCAGGACTACCTGCCTTTCGTTTATCTGATGAGCCGCTCCCACGTCATCGTCACCGATTCCGGTGGCATCCAGGAAGAAGCTCCTTCACTGGGCAAGCCAGTGCTGGTGATGCGCGATACCACTGAACGACCCGAAGCTGTCGAGGCCGGTACGGTCAAACTGGTCGGCACCAGCGCCGCCGCGATCAGTTCCGAAACAAATGCATTGCTCGATGATCCAGAAGCGTATGCGGTGATGTCCAGGGCTCACAACCCTTACGGAGATGGAAATTCCTCAACGCGCATCGCCAATGTGATTGCAAGTACTCCCTGATCCGGACGTTCAACGATGACCATTCACCAACAGCCGACCTCTTTTCGCGCCGATGTCGAAGGCCTTCGGGCGATAGCGGTATTGATGGTTCTGGTCTATCACCTGGATGGGCATTGGCTCGGCGGCGGCTTCTCCGGAGTTGATGTTTTCTTTGTCATCTCCGGATTTCTCATCACCAACTTGCTGGCGCGGGAGATCGACAAGACGGGCACGATCAACCTGGTCAACTTCTATGCCCGCCGTGCCAAGCGTCTTTTCCCTGCTGCCGCCTTGGTCCTGGCCAGCACCGCCGCGGCAAGCTGGTGGCTGATGCCCAGCACCCGCTGGCAAGCCATCGGTGGTGACATTACTGCGGCCGCGGGCTACTTCATCAACTGGCGGCTTGCAGAGCGCTCTGTTGATTACCTGGCTGAAGATATTGCCCCATCGCCGGTTCAACATTTCTGGTCGCTGGCCGTGGAAGAGCAGTACTACATTGTCTGGCCATTACTTCTGGTAGCCCTGTTATGGGCACTGGGGCGCTGGATCAAAGGCAAGCCGTTGCTACTCGCGGTGACCGTTCTGGTGGGCGTCCCTTCTTTTGTCTACTCGATCATCCACACCACCACTTCACCCGCCACCGCATACTTCATCACTACAACCAGAATGTGGGAACTGGCAATCGGCGCAACCATCGCGCTGACCGCCGTGCACTGGACACGCATCCCAGCCGGAATTGCGGCAACGCTGGGCTGGCTGGGTGTCGCCTGCATCGTGATCAGCTCGACGCTGATCAGTCGTGATACGGCATGGCCTGGTTACGCTGCGCTGGCCCCTACACTCGGTGCCGCCGCGGTGATCGCGGGTGGCTTCGCAGCTGGACGAAAGGGCCCCCTCGCCATACTGGGCACATCGCCCATGGTCTGGATAGGAGGACTCTCCTACTCGCTTTACCTCTGGCACTGGCCGCTGGTCCAACTTGCCAAGGCTCACTGGGGCAACGAAATCAGTGCACCTGTGATCCTTGGTATTGCAGCTAGCTCCATTGCACTTGCTTGGCTGACCTTGCATTGGGTGGAAAACCCGATCCGGGAATCCAAGCGCATGCATGACAACCCGAGATATGCACTCAGCACCGGCCTCAACTTCACCTTGATCGGCATCGTTGCAGGACTCTGCCTGATTCTGGCTTCACTGTGGCATACCAGCACATCAGCCCCTCAGCGCGCAGAACCCACCGCGAAGCCGGCTGGCGCAATGGCTCTGACTGGCCTGGACAACCCCGATGATGTCGCCCTGCAGCCATCGGACACCTCGCCGGTCATCACTCCCTTGCCCGAAGCCGCGACCCGTGACGTACCGCAGGCATATGAAGATGGCTGCCAATTGGGATTTGGCGAATCCACGCCCAAACCCTGCTACTACGGCAATCCTGATGCAAAGACCACGGTGGCGGTAATTGGCGACTCCAAGGTAGTGCAGTGGTTGCCGGCACTGCAGCGCATAGCACAGGCGCATGACTGGCGGATTCTCGTGCATGCGAAGTCATCCTGCGGGTTCCATGATCGTCCACTGCTGCAGCGCGGAAACGCCCCCTACGTGGAATGCACCGAATGGAATCATCTGGTGCGCCCACTCATTCTAGGAACTCAAAAGCCGGACATCGCAATCGTCTCGATGGGGGGCGGATCAGCGGCCGAAAATGATGCAGAAGTCAGCGCACTGAGAAGCAGCTGGCAGAGCCTCACCGATGCAGGCATCCGTGTAGTCGCCATTGCAAACAACCCCGGCCCCCCTAGCAACGTCTACGAATGCGTTGCGCGCAACCCGGACAAACTGACCGAGTGCGCGTTTCCGCGGAAGAACGCTCCTGCGACCGCCAGCATGCGCGCCGCGGCAAGCAGCATGGAAGCGGTGAGCTTCATTGACATGAACAATGCCATATGCAACCGGACAAACTGCTCCGCCGTGATCGGGGGCGTATTGGTTTACCGCCAGGGCTCGCACCTCACCCGTACCTATATCGAATCGCTGGCCCCGGCACTCGAACATCATCTGGTTGAAGCGGGCATCATTGACAGGGCGGCGCTTGCTCAAGGCAGCCCGTCAGCCCCGCCTGTGCAACCAACGGGGAACGCACTTCCCCTCAACATCCAGATTCCGTTCCCGCATACCATTGAGCTAGATCGTGACAATGTGGTTCGCGACGGCAAGAGATACAGACAGGTGCGCCTGAAGTACAGCGGCAAAACAGCCATTGAAGCATTCCAGGCACTGTCCGCTGAGTTGACCCAGGCGGGTCTGCGGCAAGGGCGGATCAAAGATACCCCGGTCGGCGAACTGCGTTCGATTTTCTCCAATGGCAGAAAGACCGAACGCGTTCTACTGCAGGTCACACCGGCCTCAGCCTCGAAAGACGAGACCGACGGCACCGCCTATTTTTCGCAGCTTCTGAAGGACTAAGACAGCGGCTGTCATTCTGCGCATTGCCATCCAAAGCTCTCACAAATTCTCACAGCGCAAACTGATATTCTAAAAAAAGCGAGGTCCGCTGCATGCAACATGTAACTTTCGTAAAGAACAAGCGTGGCCGCTTCACGCTGGATGAAATCGAAACACTGACCGAGCGCATCATCAGATTTGGTCCGTTCCCGGACAACGTCATCGCTCGCAAGGTCCACGTATCGCGGGATATGACTGGCGCGGCATTCTGGTTCAGCAATGAAGATGGCGGTCCGCAGCCCGTCGAGTCCGCCACCCAGGTCGTATATGCAGTGGGATACCCGGTGCCCGCCGAAGAGCAGCTTCAAGGCCTTGTCGCGGGCCCGCTGCTGCACCGCCAGATCGGTCTGATGAGTGGCCGGTTCAGCGCTGCCATCTTCGACCTGGATCACGGCGATGCGTGCGCTGCAGTTCCTCTGGCCCGCCAGGACCCGGTTTACCACACGGACTCGGGCGACCTGCTTTGCATGGGAAACTGGTCGGCCAGCGTGGCGGCGGCCACCCAGATGGGGGCCCTCTCCCATGAAGAGGACAAGCTCTTCGGCTTCCTGAACTCAGGCCACTTCATCGCCGATGAAACATTCTACAAAGATGTCGAGGCACTGCCAGGATACAGCTCAATCACAACCGCGGGCGGACAGCTCTCGATATCCTCCGATCTCTACCAGACCTTTGTCGAAAGCATCGAATCCGTCGTGGATGAGAACGTATTCCACGAGATCACTGACGCACTAATCGCTGCATGCCGTACCGCGACCGACCTCTCGGGTCAGATCGTGTTGAATCTCAGCGGAGGCAAGGATTCAAGGCTGCTGCTGGCTGCCTTCGTGGCGGCCGGGTTCGAAGTGGAGGGCCGAACATATTCCGGCGGCTCATCCAACGAATCCGATGTCTATTCCGCGACTCTCGTAGCAAAAGCGGCGGGAATCAAGCATGAAATAGTGCCGTATGGGACTTCTCCACTGGCGGATGCGACGGAAACCACCGTCGACTTCTATCAACGTACGCACGGCTTGTTGCGCGCGTCCGACGCATCAGTGGTTGCATGGGTAAACCAGACCTACAATCCCCGATTCAACAAGCGAATCACGCTGAATGGCCTCGGCGGCGAGTTGATGCGCGGCGGCCATGCCAGCAAGGCAGATCAGGTCGCACTTGCAGCACGGCAGCCTACCTCCACTTTGCAGAAGCGCTGGGGCAAGTTCTCCACTTCTTTCAGGCCCGATCTTCAACTGGAATTCTCCAATCTCATCCAGAACTGGATGGAGAGGTTCTCTCCATACCAACTCACCGCATTGCAGGTAGCCGACTTCGGCTACCTTGTGACGAAACTGGGACGTTGGGGCTCGGCTATTTCGAGGCCCGGCGACATTTCACATAGATCATTCTATCCGTTCCTGGATAATCGCCTCACCACGCTTATCTACAAGCTTCCACCCCACTTGCGAGTCGGTGATCGTTTGATCCATCACCTCGTAAGTACTCTCAACCCGGATCTGGTCAACGTGCCAATTGCTTACGACGACTGGAAATGCGGTGGAGCAGCGGAGAATGCGCGGATCCGCGAGCTGCACCCGCGCGCATTCATTCCGCGTGGCCAGGGCATCGGCAGGAACACAGATTGGCGGATGAACTGGCTGCAGCTGCTGCCAGAATTCAAGAGACAGTATCTGGAAAGCACCGATCAGGTGTTGCGGAGCATGGTCAACGACGCGCATGTATTGAAACTGCTTGATGGTGCAGCCACACCAAACGATCGCTATTTTCTGTTCAGCCTGTACGCTGCTTCGATCATGCGAAGCGGCGGACTCGAGCGGGATGCCGAGAGCCACCCATTGAAAGTGACGCTCTGAAAACAAAGGTAATTCCCCCAGGTTCTGGACCAGCTTTGGCTGGTTCTCACGCGCAAATGCACCGCCTGTGGGCTTGCCCGGTTCTGGGCCTTGGCCGATCACCGGTACAAGTGCAAAGCCTGCGCCCACCACCAGCGGGATGATCTGTCAGCATGGGCAAGCGTCCGGCTAACGGACGCCCAGAAGCGCCAGTTGATCGAGCGCTTCGTGCTGGGTGTGCCGGTCTGTCGCCAGCGTTTCCAGCCGTCTGCGGGGCCAGCACGGCCGAGAAAATGTACCGGCTACTGCGGACCTGTTGTGCACATGCCGAGCAGCGGCGAGAGCCATTCACCGGCGCCTTGGAATGCGACCAAACCACCTTCGGAGGCGCTCGCCACGGCCCGCGCGGCTGGGGGCGCCCCGGGCAAGGTGATCGTGTTCGGGATCATCAAGCGCAACGGTCAGGTCAAGGCGATGCCGATCGCCACCCATGATCGTAAGCAGTTATGCAGCAGATCGATGCCCACACCCGCGAAGGCTCGCTGTACTACACCGATCAGTGGCAGGTCTACGCTGCCATGAAACTGCGCGGAGACCATGTGGTCATCCGCGAGGAGAAAGGCCAGCCGGTCGGACATGACCACATCAACGGCATCGAGAGCTACGCCAAGAACTGGCTGTATCCGTACCGCAGCGTGCCAAGCAAATACTTCCACCGTTGTCTGGGCAAAGTTTGCTATCGCTTCAAGCACCGCAACGAACCTGCAAACCGGCTATACAAGCACCTGCGCGATACTCCGATCTCCACATTCCCCTCACTTCTGGTCCAGAAGTGAGGGGAATTACCAAATAAAAAGGGGGTAGTCAATCGGCTACCCCTTCTTCTTCAATTCTAAAACTTACTGATTCCAGCCAAATCGGATTTCCGAACTGCCTGCGTCCACACCCTTGACACTGACAACCACGGCCACCTTTCCATCCTTGCGATAGTTGATGCTGCGCACACCTTCTCGCTCAGCGAGCTTGCCACCCTTGAAACCGGCAGCGGCGAAAGCCTCTGCAAGCTTGGCTTCGGCTTCTGTCGGAGCAAGGCCTGGTGCCAGCAACTGTACGCGCCGCTGGCTGCCACCTTTGTCGTTATCGACCACCTGGTCACGAACCACATTGGCCGCGAACGGCACAACGAAACCGTAGGGCATAGCAGAAGCGCCAGCTTGCGCGCTATCGGGTCCAGACGGGGCCTTGGCCTGTTCCTGCGAGGCGCTCTCCGCCGGCATCTCAGCCTTAGGCACCTCTTCCCCTTTGTTGCAACCCGCCAGCGACACTCCCAGAACAGTCACCAACGCCAAGCCGATAGCCTTGTTAAGCATACCAATCATCCTCATGATGCATTCAACTCCGCCCATTGCGGCACGATGGGGAGTATACAGGCAGACAACTCAGTCAACAGTCGTCAAGCGTGCCGGCGATGACACGCCCACCTGCCGGTTTAGCTGCAGATCATACTCCTCCCCTCCTTGGCTCCAGCGCAGTCTGACCTCGACCCCGGATGGGGAAACGCGCTTCTGGATGCTCTCGGGTTCCACCGGCTGCAAAGCCAGCAGCGTGGCATAAATCGCAGAGGATCCGGAACGCTGCACGCCGATCGCCACGTTGGGCACCAGCTTCTTCTCCGACGGCGAATGGAAGCCTTGGACAGGATTCCCGTGTTCATCGCTTACGCCTTCCTGCATCATCACCGAGCCAGCAGGACCGAGCATATCGACAAGCTGAACTGGCCCATCCAATCCCGGAATGTCGACTTTTACACCCAGCGCATTGAAATCAGCGCCAGCCCCGCACGGGAAATGCAACCATTGTTTGTACTCGTGCGAGATGGAATAACGATCTTTCAGCCAATCCCACACCAACAACCATTTACCTGGAAGCCAAGCCAGCGTACGAATGAATCGAACCCCACCGTGCCTTACTTCGGCTTCGGAATAATAGATGCCATCCTCCCCGCGCCCGGACCTGCGCAGCGCGCTGCCGTATGGCTTCACATCCTTTCGCGGATGATTGGCGCCATCGATCTCTACCGTATTGTGGGCGCGCGTCCTCTCCACATAAATCCGGCCTGGGTCTGAATACCAATAGCCATCCTTCCAGAGATCACTACCGGCCAACGCCTTTCCAAAATATCCGTAGCGTCCAGCATCAATCAGAATCGGAATACCTGATTCATACCAGACAAAACTAAGATCATCAGCGTGCTTATGCGCCCGGGAATGGAAGCAGCAAATCTGCGCGAGGTACGAACGACCCGAAAAATCATCCTCACCTGACGGCCAGCGGTCGCGAGCGACAAAATACCCTGAATCCATGAAGCCATGATGTGCGGGCCCAGCGGGTGAGCGTCCGCATTTTCCCTGACTGGTAAGAAAGCGCATACCATCAGTTACCCATAGCCGTTCAGCGTCAGCCGGCTTATAGATGAGCTTCCGCTCATCGCTATCACCAAACCGTACCAGTGTCGAGTCCGGCGCGACGAACCACATAAGCGCCTGCTCGATGCGCATTATCAACGCAGCAATCTCTGGGTCTGCGATCAACCCCTCTGCAACCACACCTCTCAAACTGAGATAGACCATTCGATGGTAATCCGGCGAGTGTTCACGATGAACACCTTCGCTGGTGAATTGAGCGTCAATCATCTGCTTCAGGCGTTTTTCACCCAATTCCCGGGCCCTCGCCATCGCTGCATTGCGATGTTGAAAGCGGCGCGCCATCGCCAGTTGCCCCACCACTTGATAGAAGCCGTGGTTGTTGTGGAAGATGATGTTCGCATCATCTTCCAGGTACCGTCGATGCTCTTCCAGACTTGTCCAGAAAAGCGCAGCAACCCGCTCATCGATCAAGCCCAGACGCTGACCTGCGTCAAGCAAGTACGCAAGCCGTAGGGACCTCAATCCGACAGCCATGTCATACCAGGAAAATTCGACGCCGTTGCCCTCTTCCCAGCGGGGGAAATGACCGATCCAGTCCTCTGCCACCGCACATGCTGCGTGAAACAACCGTTCGTCGCCACCGCAGGTGTGCGCAATCAGCAACTCGTTGACCATGTCCCAAGCGTGCAGATGGAAATTCCGAGCTGCGTTCTCAGGGGCGGCATCAAACCAGGGCCATGTCTTTCCATACGCAATCGGAGCATAACGACCGCGATGGCTCCAACCCACAGAGAGATTTTCTTCCGCGCGGGCCAATGCTTTCTCCGGGGCCAGTCCCGACAGATTCTCGTAAGCAAAAAGTCCTTGGTCGTCCATCGTTACCAAACCCTCATCCATTACAGCCATCAGGTACCGCCATGTTTTCTTGCTGAACCAACGACTCAGTCAATCAAGCCCACCACCCGCAGGCCGCACTCAGGAGACCCTGACCTGCGAATAGTCGATCGAGAAGTCCCCACCTGCAGGCCGAGCCAAACGCAGCCTGTGACAAACTCCATCGACAGTGAATTCGAGCCGGTAACTACGCCCAGAGGCGGCCGCCTCATTGACCGCGTAGTCCACCGATATGCTCGTCGCAAACGCCGACAGCGTCGCAAATATGCCGCTGCTGCCACTTCTTTCAAATGAACAGGCGTTTGTCGAAATCACCACTTTCTCTTTGGGCGAATAATAACCTTGGAGCTCGTCAACCTCACCCAGCCAAGGCCCTTCAGCGCGCGTATCGGGCAGCAACGGAAGTATATACAGAGGCAAGTCATGCATAATCGACTTTGCCAGGAAACCATCCCCTTCGCGCTCGAGTGAGAACGACGGTGCCAAGTGCCAGTACTGCCGGAATTCATGCGACTGGAGATTGTTGTCATGCACCCAGTCAAGCGTCAGCAACCATGCTTCCGGCAGCCATAGCAGCGTCCGCGCAAAACGGATACCATCCCGCCACCGAACTTCCCCTTCCATGAAACGAATCCCGCGCTCGGCCAAACCAACACGACCCAACGCACTACCGAATGGCTTGATATCTTTGCGTGGCGAGTTCTGCCGATCCAACTCGATGGTGTTATGCGCACGAGTGGATTCGACATGCATGCGCATTGGATCGGAATACCAGAAGCCATCCAGCCAATGCGCCCCACCCTGTTCGGTCCGTCCGATATAGCCGTAGCGTCCACTATCGATGAATACTGACGCACCTCGATCAAACCACACCAAGCTCAGATCATCCGCGTGCTTGTGAGTCCGCGAGTGGAATGCCGCATTCAACGCGAGATAGCCCGCCTTATCGGCAGGAGCAGTCCAACTGTTACGTGCGACCGCATACCCACTTTCCGGAAACGCTCTTAGTTCCTGTGTCGGCGCGCTGCCAATACGGCCGGAAGAGGCAACGAAGCGCATGGCATCGCCCCTCCAGGATTTGCTTGCATTGGCCCGACTCAGCAGCATGTCCCGGCTATCGGAGTCACCGAAATTCACCAGCGTTCCATCCGGATAGACAAACCAGGCCAATTGATCCTCGATCAGCGCCAACGTCGAGCGAACTTCGTCAAGCTCGACCAATCCCGCTTCCATCAGGGCTTTGAGCGAGAGATACACCATCCGGTGATAGTCCGGCGAATGCTCGCGATGCACACCCTCACTGCTGAATTGGGTTTTGAGCATATCCATTAGCCGGATCTGGCCCTGCTGGAACAGGGCATCCATTCCAGGCAGGCGCCCCCGGAAACGGCGGGCCATCGCTAGCTGCCCGGCGACCTGGTAGAAACCGTGGTTGCTGTGAAAACTTACCTTGCTGTCATCGGCAAGCTCTCTGCAATGCCGGACCAGACAAGCTTCCATCAGCTCCAGTGCGTCGCCATCCAGGAGCCCAGCCGCTATCGCGGCATCGACCACATAGGCCAGGCGTTGCGCACGGATACCAACTGCCATGTCATACCAAGCAAATCCGGACGGATCCTCGCCGACTTCCGAGAACGTGAACCGACCCGCCCAATCAAGCGCCACACGCAATGCGGGCCGCAGCAGATCATGCTGTTGGCTTCTGGAATGGGCGGCCAGGAGTATGTCGATCATGTCCCAGCAATGGATACGAAACACCCAGCTGCGTCGTGCCGGATCAACCTCATTCCACGGGATGTTCCCCCGCAGGTCCACGCTTGGATACGCCGCGCTCAAACGCCAGCCTTCGGCGAGCACCACGTGAGCGCGCTCGAGCTCCCCCTGCGACCTTGCTCCAGCCAGCTCCTCGTAAGGTAAAACTCCGCCCGGCAACGTCACTCGCGGGCCCCTCCATCCTTCGCAGTATTCATGGTGGTGTGCATCACCAACTCATATGCACCGGCCACGTCCAAACCTGCGCGTCTCCAGCTGCGATTCTCCTCGACCCAGGACCTTGAGCGCTTCCCCAGTTCCTCGCGCAGATCGGCATCGACCAGCAGTCTCTCCAATGCGTCGGCGAGGCTGTCAATACGTCCCTTTTCGAAAACCAGCCCGTTCACGCCATCCTGGACGATCTCCAGCAATGCCCGCGTACTTGAAACCACGACCGGCTTGCACATTGCCATCGCCTCGAAAGGCTTGAGCGGGGACACCAGTTCACATACCTCCCATGGTTTGCGTGGGAACGGCGCCACATCGATCAATGAGTAATGTGCTTCTACTTCCTCGTGCGGAACGCGTCCGGTCAGGATCGCGACCTGCTGCAAACCCAGCTGTTCGATCTGCACTCGCAGATCATCCATGACCGCGCCATCGCCTACCATGAGCAAGCGGAAATGATGCCCCCTGTCACGCAGCATCGCCGCAGCATGCAGAAGGTCGTCCAAACCCTCGTAGTCCACAAAAGAACCTACGTATCCGATTACGGCCGCACCTTCAGGTATCCCAAGCCGCTCCGCCAGATCCTCATCACGCTTCAGTGCACTGAAACGTTCCACGTCGACACTGTTGTAAGCCAGACTGATTCTGTCTGATGGGACGCCACGTTCGACCAGTTCCTCTCGCATCGCACTTGTGATGGTGATGACTCTGTCCGAGTTGGCCAACATGAAATCTTCATAGAATTTCATGGTTCGATATTTCGCACTGCGCTCGAAGGCCGCATCGCGTGAACTGCGAGTCACTTCCCAGAACCCACGGACTTCGTAGACGAAAGGTATGCCAAGTCGCCGAGCAGCGACCAACGCAGGCAACGCAGTCGTGTAGTTCGACGCCGCGTGCACCAAGGTCGCCCCTTCCTTGCGCAGTACCGCTTCACAGGCGTCCGCAGCTTCAAGCAGATACTCAACCTCGTTCAGCCCCTTCCGTCCCTCACCTTGAAGGCGCCGGTAATGAACACCATCAATGAAGTCTTCGTCGGGAACCTCGGTACCCTCCAGCTCCTGCTTGAAATCCTGCGGAAAACCAAGTCGGGTGTACGGCCTGATGTCCCATCCTGCGGCCGCGACTCCCCTGGCGATCCCGTGCGATCGCGTGGCATAGCCAACTGACGTATAAGGCAGACTGAAATGAAGGAAGTTGACAACAACCGCTGGAGCTTCCGGGGCCGCTTCCAAGGGCCGCACAGCTGGCAATGTGAGCAGGCGTATGCGTCCATTGACTTGGGCAGCGAGCCGCGCACTTGATTCATCCAGTTCGCCACGCTGCTCCAGGATCTGGAAGAACCGCGCGGCGGTTTCATCCAGGCCAATGCTGAAATACATCCTGGCCGCAGCCTTCAGGGTGTTGCGATCATCACTGACTGCAAGTGCCCTGTTCAGAAGACTCACCGCGCCTTCGGCGTCCCCTGCCTCAAGAGCGGCCTGCGCCGCCCGAACTGCACAGAATGCCAGGAATCGGGGCGGCCTACCTTCCCCTTGCGCGTCAACCAACGCGTGAAGCCCGTTGATGCCTGACTTGCCGTGTACACGCACCAGCCCTTCCTCGAACTGCGCACGTTCGTCGACAGTAAACGCGTTGCGGCCCACAGGAAGCGGGATCAGCGCTTCCGCGACCCCCGGGAATCCGGCACTGATCGAAATGGGCGCAGCAGCTGCAGCAGGTTTCACGGCATTACTACTTGCCGCTACATACGCATTACCCATGCGGTCAGCCACTATCGCCCACGTGCGGGTATTGATCACATTTGCAAAGGCGGCCTCCGGCAAGGCACGCCGAAGTCCTGCATCACTCATCAGGCGCACGATCGTACGCGACAGATCCAACGGATCACCTGCACGGAACAACAACCCCGTCTTACCATCATCAATCAATTCAGCAATCGCCCGCACGTCCGATGCGATGACCGGTATCTTCATCGCCATTGCTTCGAGCGGCTTGAGCGGTGAAACCACATGGCACACACGCAACGGCTTGCGGGGAATCACCACCGCATCACAGCGCGCAAGATAGGAACGCGCGAGATCCGCACTGGTTTTACCGATGAAAGCCACCTTGTCGGAGATAGACAGGGTTTCCGCCAACTGCTTCAGCCCCTCCAATGCGTCGCCACCGCCGATGATCAGGGCGCGGACGCCGGGATGCTCAGGCAGCAGTTGTGCAAGGGCTATCAGAAAGTCGTCAAGCCCCTCGTATCCGACCACCGACCCTGCATAGCCAAGCAGGAACAAGCCATCACGGAGATGCTCCGGCAACTCGACCTGCTGAACTGGATCATTGACCATCGCGGGGTCGATGGCGTTTGGAACAAGGACCACCTTCCTGTTTTGCCCTATACGCTCAAGCAACTCCTGCGCGATCGGTGTATTCAGCGTCATCAGGGCATCCGCTTCCGCAGCTACCAGAGCTTCCAAGCGGGCTTCCAGCTGAAAACGCTCACTGCCTTCCCAACCATCAATCTTGGATGCAGCAGTGAGCTCCCATAGCCCACGCACCTCGTAAACAAACGGGATACCCATTCGTCGCGCTGCAATCAATGCAGGCAATGCGTTTTCATGATTCGAGGCGGCGTGGACGACTGCCGGGCGCACGCTGCCGATGACAACCATCAAGGCTGCCACGGCTTCTTCAAGTGCCTCATCGGCGGGCAACGCACGCCCCCTGCCAGGCAGGGCGCTATAGCTCACGCCATCGACCTGCCATTTTTCCTGCACCTCACCGGAGGCATCGGGGCGGTCCCGCGGATAGCCTGGCCGGGTTACCACATTCACATCCCAGCCTTCACCAATCAATGCCTTGCAGACAGACTGCGTTCTGATGGTGTACCCGGTGTGGTGATAGGGAAGACTGCTGGCGGCGACGTACAGCACCACCGAACTTGGCCGTGCGGGCTCGGCAGCCGCACGATCCGGCAGCTGCGGCAAGCGCTCCAGCCAACCCGCCAATGCCTCGATATGGGCAGCTTTCCTGAGTTCGGCAGGCTTCCAACCACTTCTATCAGGCATGCTCGCGAGACGCTTTGCAGGTTCCGCCAAGCCACCAGCATCAAACTCCATGAAAGCCAGCCACCGATTGCGGTACTCCGCCGGTTCGGCCTCATAAGCCAATCGACCGATCTGAACCGCCATGAGTGCGTCGTTGGCGAAGCGATTGCGGGCGACCTGGGTGAGGATCTTGGCGCGTTCAGCGCGTTGCCCTGGCTGCCGCATGAAATCAATGGCCGCTTGCAGACCCTGCGTTTCGATCGCCTCGGACAAGGCCCCGCTATCAGCAAGCGGGGCAGGTAACACTGCCTCTGCAACCGGGGGGTCGCCCGCAAGCTGTTCCCGCTGTTTGCCGCGGTGCTCCTTGGACACCTTGAACATCCGATACGGCAATGCAAAAAATCCGCGAATGGTCTTGATCGATGTGACAAATGTCCTGCCCAACGCCAAGCTTGCACTGCCATGCAGTACCTCAAGCTGGTGCGCCAACTCCTCCCTTTCTATCCGGGCACAATGCAGTTCCGCGCGCAGCGACTCGAGCTGACGGCTGGACTGCAGGTTTGAATCAGCCATCAACTGACGGAGATCGGCCAGCTGCGAGCGTGTGTACGAAAGCTCCCGCTCCTGCATTCTGTCAATATCTTCCTGAACCCGTTGCACCAATCCTTGCTGCTGTTCAACAAGCGCCTGCACTTTCTCGATACCGCGAAAGTGTCCACCTTGCCCGGCGATCATCTGATCGAGGAGGACTTCCAGACGTGAGCCAAACTCGTCTATCGAAGATTTGCTCGCGTCCAGTTGCAGACGCAGTTGCTCGGCAAGGTCTGATGAGATGGAACGCTCCAGACCGGATACTTCTTGTCGGATCGCATCGCCATAGAATGCCCGCAAATTCCGCTCGACGCGTGCAAGCTGTTCGGCGCCTTCTGAAATGCCACCTTTCAACCCGGCCAGCGAAGTTTGTAGTTCACCAACGCTTTCCGCTTGACGCTCTGCCTGCTTGCTGAACCCACGCTCGATCAGACCGCCCAGCCCATCCGAAGCACCCAATAACGAGTTTTCAAGCCGCTTCAGCGTTTTATCGGCATGCTCGCACTGCTGGCGCAGTCCTTCCTCAATCAGCTTTTCTACCTGCTGGAGAATACCTGCCTCGACCGCTCTCCCCGATGCATGCAACTCAGCCTTCAGTTCGCCGGCCAAACGCTTGCCTTGCTCCTGCATGGCAGTCGCCAGTCCGAGGATCGCCGAGATTCTTGACAAGAGTTCATTGATTCCGCCATCAACCTGCTCCCCAAGAATCCGCTGGTTCGATGCAAAGTCAACGATCATGTCCTGCTGATCCCGCTCCATCGCCTGCAGCCGGCGCTCCAACTGCAGACGATCAAACTCCACAGAACGCAGGCGTTCTTTGTACTGGACCAGCAGCGCGTTCAATTCAGAAACATCATCAAATTGATTGACACCGGCCATGGCTTTCTCTGGATGTTTGTTCATCGTAACCCTGAATTCACGCACTGAAGCGGGAGCGCCTCTGCGCTCGCATTCCCAAGAAATTCCTGCAGCGAAACGCCGACATCGATCGGGCGCGACGCCTCGACGGCACAGTCTGGCGGCGTGTTCATTCCGAGGCAGTAATTGAAACAGTCGAGACTATGGAAGTCCCCGTCGATCAAATGCTCGCTACGGACAGCCTGCGCTATCTCTGCCACGCTGCCGAACCAACGGGAAGGGTTGCGCACCAGCGCTCGCGATGGCGCGAGAGCGGCAACGCGACGGTATCTCTGGTCCCCGCTCTGAAGCGAGACCGATCCTGCGTCACTCCCCTTCCAGTAGGCCGCTTTACCAACGCCGTCAGCTGCTCCAAACGAAAGCCCAAGGCGCAGATCAAGCAGATAATTCGGCCCGTACCAGGCCGAGGGAGACAAGCCAGCCAGCATGACGCCGTGAGGAACCACAGCATGCACAGCGGCTTGCTCGGAGATGATCTCAATCCCCGCCGGCAGGGAAATATCGTCAATGAGCAGGTCGGGGGCGGCAACCAGCATCAACCTCGCCGCTTGGGTCTGCCAAGCCATGTGCGCCAGCACCTGCTTGATTTCGAGAACAGAAGACACTGGACTGACAGCCCATATCTCAGGCTCGTCCTGAAGAACTCCGTCAATTCCCAACATGCCGCACACTCCACGGACGCGGTGCTGCCAAGTGTGCTCCTGCAGTACCTTGCGCAGACCGGAAAGCGCGTGACGATCCCACTCAAGCGGATCCAGAAGCGCCTCGACGCGCGAGATTACGTCATCGGCCTTGCCGGTGATGACCAGTTCGCCGAAAAGCCTTTCTGTCGCTACCGATTTATTTGAAACCACCACTGTCCCGCTACAGAGCAGTTCAAAAACGCGGCGCGAAAGCATGGTGGTTGAATGCGTGACCGTGTTTACATTGATGGCGAACCTGTATCCACGATACACATCACTGATTTCGGCAGGCTTCAATCCGCCTCGCACCAGGGCGACAAGCTCAGGCGGAAAAGCGAACTCCGGATTATCGGAGTAAAAATTCCGGTCAAATATGTCGACCGCCATCAAGCTCCGGCAGGCGCCGATCAGATCGACAAGTGCAGCATTCCGCTCAGGATACTTTGGGTAATAGCTCCCGGCGAACATTGCAGCCCACTTGCGCTCTGCGACACCAATTGGGTTGTGCAACGCCGGCTGGCATGCAAACGGCATCACCGCAACCCGCTCGCTTGCCAACGCTTGGACATAGCCGGCCACCGACTCCTGCGCCGTGGTCAGGACCCAGTCGAAATGACGTGCCAATGGCAAAAAATGCTCGAAGTGAACCGGATCTTCCTTGTTCCAGAAGATCGTGGGAATCGCGCGCGACCGCATATGCGTCAGAATACGCAGGAACGCATGTGAATCCGCATGCAGCTGATCACGCCAGCGCCCCCCATTACCTACCCAGGCCGACTCGACGAACAGAAAATCGAACTCGCACCCCGCCAGCTGCGACACGTCGGTCGCGGGCCCGGGCAGCCAGAGTTCGCATTCGTCGCCAAAGCACTGCTCGGTGAATTCATCAACGATGGCCAGTATCCGCACAGGCCTGCAACAGTCAGCACGCGCCGGCAGTTTCACCAGTGCTCCGGCATCCGCGATGACGTCGGCCGGCCGCGGACGTTCGAGCGATGGCGAACGCAGTGCGTGCCATAAAGCCGCAGGGAGCGCGCGTGCACCAGCGAACGATTTCCTTGCAGCCGACAGCGCTGCAAGCACACGGAATCCTCGAGAGCGTTGCAGGCATTCCATTTCTTCGCGCGCATGCTGCAATTGCGTGGTGACCTGGTCCAACTCGTCGAAGCACTCGACAAGCAATTTGCCCAGCGCATCACGCTGGGCAAGTATCGCCGAGGCAGAACCCATTCCTCCTCCGGGCATACCGTGCCCGGAAGAAGAATCAAACCCGTTTTGCCTGGAGGTTGGCATGCAGCTGCGCTTACAACCAGTAGCCGACCGTGTCCACCAGCTTGGCATCAACCGGCTTGGGCGTGCTACGAAATGCAGAATGCCCAACCAGCATCACCACGACGTCAGCACCATCAAGCGCTTCAGCGATGGAGGAAGTGCGCTGCGCACATTCGGAAGCAATGGACTCCGGCAAGGCCTTGATGAACGGATCGCACCACACTACCTTACCCTCGAACTCCCGGTTCAAGTCACGGGCAATTTCCAAAGATGGACTCTCACGGAAGTCGTCCACATCCGGCTTGTACGAAAGGCCCAGACAGACAATCCGCTTCGGCACTGCACCGCCCAAGGCCTTGCGCACTTTGTCGATCACGAACAACGGCTTGCCGTCATTGACCTCACGCGCCGTACGGATGAGACGGGAACGTTCCGGCGCGCTATCGACAATGAACCACGGATCGACTGCGATACAATGCCCACCCACGCCCGGCCCCGGATTCAGGATGGAAACGCGCGGATGGCGGTTGGCGAAGTTGATTACGCCCCATACGTCGATGTCGAGATCATCGCAGATCATGGACAGTTCATTGGCGAACGCGATATTGACATCACGGAAAGCATTCTCGGTCAGTTTGACCATCTCCGCGGTCTTGTCATCACTGGCATGGCAGACACCCTTCACGAAAGTCTGATACAGCGCAATGGCACGCTCGGTACATGCCGGGGTCATGCCGCCGATAATACGATCGTTTTCCACGAGTTCTCTGAGCATCTGGCCCGGGATGATGCGCTCCGGGCAATACGCCAGATTTACATCGACCTGCTCCTTGCCTTGACGGGGAAATACCAGATCCGGCCGCAGCTCAGCCAGCAGGGACGCCAGCATTTCGGTGGTTCCGACCGGCGAGGTGGATTCAAGCACCACCAAATCCCCACGCTTGAGGACCGGCGCGATCGAGCGACCTGCGGCCTGCACGTAGCTTACGTCGGGGCTATGCTTCTCATCGTGGCCGACGGGGGTCGGCACAGCGATGATGAAGGCATCGGATTGCTCGGGGACAAGGCTGGCCCGCAGTTTGCCATTGGCAACACAACGCTCCACCAACGTGTCCAGATCACCCTCTTCAATGTGAACGCCGCCGGCGTTGACCGTTTCGACCACACTGGGGGTTACGTCAACACCCAATACTTTGATGCCATTAGATGCAAATATCGCAGCGGTTGGCAGACCAATGTAGCCCAAGCCGACGACTGCCACCTGTTCAAACCGGGGCATTCCCTTGTGGTTGTTCTCATCCATTTCCATAAATACTCCTCAACTGCACCTTAATGAATAATATCTTTCTCGACTGACACTCCGGGCTTCGGAGTGCGGCCTGCAGTAACCGCATGCAAGCTTAGACGCAACCGGCAAGCCAAAGACTGCCAGCTGTATTGCTCCACCTTGTCCATACCCATATCCAACCCACCTACCACGACCGCGTTCTGCAGCATGGCCAGACTCTCCTGGATCGCATGCCGTTGATTGGCGCAGATCAGCGCACGTCCGCTGGCAGCAAGCATATCCACCGCCCCATCAAAGCCCTTGGCCGATAGATGCAGAATCGGTTTTCCCGCGCCGAAGTATTCATAAACCTTACCCGGCACTTGGTCCGGCAATTCATTACCGATATTGACCAGCACATCCGCCTGCCGCTGCAGAGCAAGAACCGCCAAGTGCGACATATAACCCAGCAAGCGCACCGATTGCGGATGCAACGCGGCAATTTTCTTCAGCTCTTCGGGCGGATTGGCACTGGCGACATTCAACCGGACGCCTGGATTCAGCAATACCGCAGCCAGCAACTCATCCGGCAAACGGAATCTGTAGAAGCTGCCCGTATATAAAAGCTCCATGCGGCCGATTACATCCGGGCGTTCGGCAGCCGGAGCAAGTGCTGCATCATACCCTTGGGTAAGTACATCCACCGCGGTTTCACGGGCGTGCCGCTGTTGCAGCAGACGCACCATTCCCTGTGTCGTGGTAGTGATCAGATCTGCTTCCCTGCATACCTGTCGTTCTAAGCGCATCGCCTTCCGCCGCCAACGTGCGGGGGTATAGGGAGCACAAACAGGATCCCCCATGTCCGCTACCCAAACATAGCCCTTTCTCCTGGCGAAGCGCCCCAAGGGAAGGGTAGTGGCAGGCTCATGCGAGGTAATCACGGCATCCGGTTGAACTTCACGCAACAACCGACGCAGTCGATGGCGCGCCCAAGGCAGCCATTCGGCACGAATATCTGGAAACATGACCTTCGCGGCAATATCCTGCAGCGATTCGAACAATCTTCCTTTCCAGTTCAATCCGGCGTGCCACAAGACACCTTTCCAGTTGAGCTCTTCAGTCACGGCCTTGGCAGCAACAGCAACCGCTCCTGCTTCGTCACGAAGGGAAATTCCCCTGGACTCGGCCGGCCGGTGACCACGACGCAATTGGTTCCAGCGCAAAATTCCGTTAAATGGCCCTGCGAACGTGCGGTGCAGCACGATGTGTGGGTGCAGCGCCGGAAGTCCCCGGCTGTGATAATCGGGAATATCCGGAGCAAGCACATGCACCTCATCCCCAGCTTCCGCCAACGCATTGGCAAGATAGATCCAACGCAAGGACTGGGGCGACGCGCTCGGCAGGAATTCGTATGCGACCAGCAACAGCTTCATTCAGAATTTCTTCCGGAAGTATCCAGAGGCGGCTCATCAGAAAAGCCAGCCTTCTCCGCTGAAACCAACAAGCGACGTCTTATCTCGTCAACACTCCTTCGTGCATTGACGAAACGCTCCTTTTCCGCCTGCAAGGCCTCAAGCCGCCGATTTCTTTCCGCTTGAAACTTGGCAAGCTCATCATTCATCAGAATCCTCCGCTCGCGCTCAAGCTCACGCAGCTTAGCTGCAACCAGACGATCTGCCTCACGTTCCACACGCTGCCTTTCCGTTTTATACTGCTCCGACGACTGGTAGATAGATTTATACGCAGCAATCGCCTCCTCGACCCCCCCAAAGAAGAGCAGCTTGCCGTGGTGTAATACGATACCTTTATTACAGATGCGCCGCAGCATGCTCAAGCTGTGGCTAGCAAGCACCACGATACGACTGCCATTGACGCGGCCCGACATGCGTTCACGTGCTTTTTCAACAAAAGTGAAATCTCCGGCACCAAACCATTCATCCAGCAGCATGATGTCGTGCTGAATAGACGTCGACACGGAAAATCCCAGCCGCATCCGCTGCCCTGAAGAAAGGGTAGCCAGGCGGTGCCCGGCCATTGGAGCCAATCCGGCAAACTCCAAGATGGGATCGACCAACTCCTTGATCTGAGTTGGCCGCATCCCCATCGCCGTGCCTCGCAGGAAGATATTCTCCCTGACAGTCGCCTCGACGTTGAAACCAAGCCCGAGATTCAGCAATGCCTGACGGGATCCTCGAATATCAACGGAGCCCCGTGTAGGCGAAAGTGAGCCGGCCAATACCCGCAGCAAAGTCGTCTTGCCCGCGCCATTGCCGCCGAGCACCGCAAGGCGATCCCCGTCATCGAGCTGAAAACTCAAGGAGTCAAGCAGGGTACGGTTTTGCCTCTTCATGCCCGAAGTTGCAGCGGACAACAAGGTCGAGAACCAAGACCCACCTTCCTCGCCACCCTCGTGCGTGTAGGCAGGGACATCAAGACCTACGTCTCGAACATGAACTCGAATGCTCACCCCTCGCTCCCTATACGACCCACAACGGGACAAAGCGTGCATATCGCCGATACATCAGCGCGGCAACCAGCCAGCCAGCCAGCGCCATAAGCACCACTACAACGATCGAAGTGGTTTCAGGCCAGTGTCCAAGTATAGGCGCCCTGACAACTTCAAGCAGATGGAATGCTGGATTGAGCCGGGTCAACAAACCGCGGCGCGTATCCGCTGGGAACTTCGCTATATCCCAGATTATGGGGGTGAGAAGGAACCCGGCCATCAGCACCGTTCCCATCAACTCCTGGGCATCGCGGAAACGCGCACCTAGAAGACCCACACACACGGAAAGCCAGAAGACATTCAACATCACCAATGGCAACGTCACCAACAGCAATGGCAACCGATACAGCATTGCAGTATCCGACCACGCCAGAAGTACGGCGATGACAACCACAGCAAATGCCATGTTGAACAGCGAGATCGCCATACTGCGGAGCAGGAAGTCGGTCAACCGCGAACGACCGTCCATGATATAGGAACTGTGTTTACTGAAGGTAGTAACCACGTCACTGAGCACGGTGACGATGAATCTCCAGACAAGGTACCCCAATGCAACGTATGGCAGGAAGTAATGGATATCGACCCCCATCAGGTAAGAAAACTTCCAGCCCATCAGCAGTACAAAAAAACCAAACGCCAGCATCAACCATGAGATGCCGAGCTTTGTACGACGGTAACGCACGACGATATCCAACCAGCTCGAATAGGACCAGAACTCGAAGTGACGAAGACTCTCGCGCAAGTCCCCGATCAGAGAACGACTCATCCTGCTAACGCCCGTTCGAGATCCGCCCGCAGGTCCCCCAGCTCCTCCACCCCCACGCTCAACCGCACCAGCGCATCGCTGATACCCAGCTGCTCGCGGCGGGCGACGGGGATCGAGGCGTGGGTCATCACTGCCGGGTGGTTGACCAGGCTTTCCACGCCGCCGAGCGATTCGGCCAAGGTGAACAGCTCGGTGCGCTCGCAGAAGCGTCTGGCGGCCTCGAAACCGCGCTTCAGCACGATGGAGACGATGCCGCCGTAGCCGCCCATCTGCCGGGTCGCGAGCTCATGCTGCGGATGCGACGGCAGGCCGGGGTAGATCACTTTTTCGATGGCCGGATGCGTCTCCAGCCACCGGGCCAGTTCCAGCGCATTGGCGCAGTGCGCCTTCATGCGCAACGGCAGGGTCTTCAGACCGCGCAGGGCCAGGAAGCTGTCGAACGGGCCCTGCACGCCGCCCACCGAGTTCTGCAGGAAGGCCATCTGTTCGGCCAGTTCGGCGTTGTCGCCGACGACGACCATGCCGCCGACCATGTCCGAGTGGCCATTGAGGTACTTGGTGGCCGAGTGCACGACGATGTCCGCACCCAGTTCCAGTGGGCGCTGCAGCATCGGCGAAGCGAAGGTGTTGTCGACCACCACGATCAGGCCACGGCGCCGCGCGATGGCCGCGACCGCGGCGATGTCCACGATCTTCAACATCGGGTTGGTGGGCGTTTCGATCCACACCATCTTCGTCTTCGGCGTGATCGCCGCTTCGAATGCGGCCGGGTCGGTCAGGTCGACGAAGCTGAAATCCAGCCCGGCGGTGCGGCGGCGCACGCGCTCGAACAGGCGGAAACTACCGCCGTAGATGTCGTCCATCGCCACCACGTGGCTGCCGGCGTCGAGCAGTTCGATCACCGTCGAGGTCGCGGCCATGCCCGAGGCGAACGCGAAACCGCGGCTGCCGCCTTCCAGCGCGGCCACGCAGCGCTCATAGGCGAAACGGGTCGGATTGTGGGTGCGCGAATACTCGAAGCCCTGGTGCACGCCAGGGCTGGACTGCGCATAGGTCGAGGTCGCGTAGATCGGCGGCATCACCGCGCCGGTGCTCGGGTCCGGCGACTGGCCGCCGTGGATGGCCAGGGTGGCAAGCGACAGGTTGCGCCCGCCTTCCTGGCTGCGTGAATGCTGGTCCGTCATGGTGCTTTCCGGCTCAAAGGGGGAAATTCTACCGGGCCAACCTGAACCGGCCGTTCCGGCGTCTGCAATCACTGCACCCGCCGCCGCAGGTAGTTCAGCAGGTCGATGCGGGTGATCAGGCCGAGGAACTCGGCGCCGTCCATGATGATGGCGACCTGGCCGCGGTCGAACACCGGCAGCAGCGCCTCGATCGGCGACTTTACGTCCAGGCGGTCGAGCTTGCTGACCATGGCGATGGCCACCGGGTCGCGGAAACGCGCTTCGTCGCCGTAGACGTGCAGCAGCACGTCGCTCTCGTCGATGATGCCGACCAGGCGGTTGCCGTCCATCACCGGCAGCTGCGACACGTCGTACAGCTTCATGCGCTGATAGGCGGTGGTCAGCAGGTCGTTCGGGCCGACCACCACGGTGTCGCGCTGGCTGTACGGGCGCAGGATCAGG
>Ga0206118_100285_pt1 | contig 33078 bp, 33 predicted proteins | sample 3A20Ametagenome_FD_177999 | JGI IMG/M metagenome (GOLD analysis project Ga0206118, IMG submission 177999) | Enriched microbial communities from leaf-cutter ant dump, University of Wisconsin, Madison, United States - 3A20A | ecosystem: Environmental > Terrestrial > Nest > Insects nest > Nest dump... | reverse complement strand
TAATCCATACTTGATTAGTACGAATTGAAGGGAATAATCGTCCCGTCGCCGGCACAATCCCGCTGCCGAAGGAACCTCTCCCATGGCCAACGATCTCAACGACACGCTGATCTTCGTCAAGGTGGTCGAACAGGGCAGTTTCACCGCCGCCGCACGCCTGCTCGGGCAGCCCAAGACCACGGTCAGCCGCAAGGTGCAGGAACTGGAGGAACGGCTCGGCGCGCGCCTGCTGCACCGGACCACGCGCCGGCTGGGCCTGACCGAGGCCGGCTCGGTCTATTACGAGCACTGCCAGCGCATCGCCCGCGAGCTCGAACAGGCCGAGAGCGCGGTCAGCCAGCTGCAGTCCGGGCCGCGCGGCTGGCTGCGCTTCACCGTGCCGTACTCGGTGGGCATCAACTGGATCGCGCCGCTGCTCGGCCAGTTCCAGGCGCAGTACCCGGAAATCCGCGTGGACATGCACCTGGGCAACGAGACGCTGGACCTGATCTCCGGCGAAACCGACCTGGCGCTGCGCATCGGCACCCTGCCCGATTCCAACCTGATCGCGCGCAAGCTCGGCAGCCTGCGCACCCAGGTCTTCGCCAGCCCCGCCTACATCCAGCGCCATGGCGAACCGCGCCACCCGCAGGAGCTGCAGTACCACCGCACGCTGGCGGTGCGCAAACAGCACCAGAGCCAGAACAACCGCTTCGTCTGGTCGCTGGCCGAGGACGGCGGGCAGATGCAGGAATTCCCGGTCAATCCGCTGCTGGTCGCCAACGACACCGCGGCCCTGAACTCGATGCTGGTGGCCGGCGAAGGGCTGATGCTGAGCAGCGACGTGATGGCCAAGCCCTTCATCGAATCGGGCATGCTGCGCCGCGTGCTGGCCGGCTGGACCGGTCCGGACTACGACTTCAGCGCGGTGTTCGCCGGCGGCGGCATGGTCTCGCCCAAGGTGCGCGCCTTCGTCGATTTCCTGGTGGAGAAGCTCAACCTGGACGCCAACTACATGCTGCTGCAGTGCCCCAACGCCAAGCACCTGGTCGACCGCGAGCCGGCGTACTGCCAGCGCGGACTGGAGCTACCGGAGCTGCGTGTGCTGGAGGCGCTCAGCGCCTGAGCCGCGCACGCGTCGCGGGACGGAAACGGAAACGGCGGCCGATGGCCGCCGTTGTTGCCTGCGCCAATTGGCGTCAGTTGCCACGGCCGTAGGGCCACAGCGGCACCACCTGCACTTCCTTGCAGCCGTCGTAGCGGCTGCAGCTGCCGAAGTAACCGGGGCCGGAGTAGCGCTGGCGCGCATCGCGGTTGTACGGGCTGTTGTAGAAATCCGGGCGGTACAGATGGCCGGCGCCGTGGTAGCGCATCGGCGTCTGCGGCGCCGCGAACGGCTGCGCGGCGGCGCTCGCCACGGCCGCGCCGTCGCCACCGGTCACATAGCCTTCCTGCGGGTCGTAGCGGACCATGCGGTAGTAAATGGTCTCCCCGTCCTGCCGGCGCGTGCGCAGCGCCTGCATCGCGCCGTCGGCGTACACGTACGGGCGGCCGTTCTCGAACACGACCTCGGAAGGATTGACCTGCTCCTCCTCCAGCGGTGGCTGCTGCGCCAGCGCGCTCCCCGCCATGGCCGCCAGCAGCAGCGCTGTCCCTGTCACGATCCTGATCCTGCCTGCGCGCATGTCGTTCCTCCCTGGTGGTTGCGCCGCGCCACTGCGGTGTGGGCGGGCCGGGCCAAGTATAGGCAGCGCGGGCGGCAGCCACACCCGCCCGAACACGGAAAGCCGACGCCGTTCGCCGCGCGGCCGTGCGCCCGTTCCCGACCCGCGCAGGCCCCAGCCAACCCGGCGAAGCCCCCCCGGCAGCCAGCGCGAAATAAATGACGCAAACGGCGCCGGTTCCGTGATTGCTCCCGTATGGGCGATGCATCCGCCCCTTTCCCCCGAACCGGAGTCCAGCGTGAACCACGATCCCTATGCCGCCCCCGCCGCCCCCATCGCCGTCGCCGTCGCCAGCACCAGCGCCGTCGACATCGACATCGACACACTGCAAGTATCCGAGCGCTGGAAGCGCTATTTCGCAGGCATCCAGAGGTGGGGAGGGCTGCAGCTTCCCGCCTTCAAGGCGCTGCCGCGGAGCGTGGAAAAACGCCGGGCCGCGATGAAGGACATCCAGCCGCCGGCGGCCAGCATGGTGCTGGCCTTCGTGTTCGGCTTCTTCTACTACCTGGCCAAGGGCATGTGGAAGAAAGGGCTGGTGCTGCTGGCCATCCTCATCCCGTCGATCCTCGTGCTCAGCATCGTGCTGTACATGATCGGCGGCGAGGCCATCGCCAGCATGGTCAACTTCCTCGGCAGCGCGGTCTTCTGCTACATGGCGCCGCGCGACTACTACGCCTTCATGGTCGACGGCGACAGGGGCTGGCTGCCGTCGCGTCCGTTCTGACCGTCCGGGCGCTCACCATGACAGCATCCTTCCCCATGCCTCCGGACCACGCAGCCAGCTCCCTGCCTGCTGTCGCGCCGTACCCCGGCTTCGTCAGGTGGTGGCTGGGCATCGACCTGGCGCTGTGCGTCGTCGTCGGCCTGGCCGCCCTCATCGGCACCGCCAACCTGCTGCGGGGCGAGATCGGCGACTACGACCGCACCCACGCAATCGCCGAAACCCTGATCCAGTACGGTACCGCGACCTTCGGCATCCTCGGCGACGTCCTGCTGCTGCGGCGCCGTCGCGCCGGCTGCTGGCTGGCCTGCGTGGCGCTGGCGTTCGTCGGCGCCAGCATGGCGCTGGTGCTCCATGCGATGCAGCTGCGCATGGCGGCCATGGATCCGGACGAAGCAGCGGCGTTCGCCGTCGGCGTGGTCCTGATCCTGTGCTGCCGTGGCGCCATACACCTGGTCTACGCGTACGTGCTGCGCCGTGCCTGGCGTTCGCTGTCCGCGGCCGTCCGGCCGGCAACGCCATGACGCGCCCCGGTCCGGCACGACACCTGTCGCCAGCGGTCCGGAACGCCCGGCGGCTCCTGCGTCGGCGCAGGCCCCCACCGCGACCGCCGGCGGCGAACGCAAGCTGCCGACAGCCGAGCTGCATCCGCCACTGGACACCCCTGCCCGCGCCCGCGGCAGCATACCGCGCTGCGCGCCCCACCCCATCCCGAACCCACTGGAGTCACCATGACCGATACCTCGCAGGGCAGCCAGTCGAAGCCTGTCGTCCTCCTTTCGAGCCTGTTCCTCGTACTGCTGTGCGCCGGCTCGCTGTACATCCTGTTCAGCGGCCCGAACCCCCGCAGTAGTTTCGCCTTGTTCCGCAGCGGACTTTTCACCTACCCCATCGGCCTGGCGGGCGCGCTGCTGTTCGGCCGCATCGCCTGGCTGGGCTTCAAGCGGCTGCGCACCCTGTGACGCCGGCGGTGATGCCCATGGCGCCGGTTCCGGCTCCTCCCGCCTGCGGCCGATGCCGCCGCCCTGCCCGTCCCCGCCGCGCATGAAGCTCCACCTCGCCAGGGAGTGGCCCGCCATCGCCGCTCCTTTCGCCGTGCTGCATACCGCGGTGCTGGACGATGGCACGCTGATCGCCCTGGTCGAAAGCCGTACCTGCGGCTACAACCTGCTGCAGCTGCATCCCGATTCGCCACGGATACACCTGCGCCCATTGCCGCATGTGCGTCCCGACGACCGCGAAGACAGGCCGGTGCTGCTCACCCGCGGCATGGCCTGGGCGCTGCTGGACGGCCGCGACGACCTGCACCTGCATGCCGACCCGGAAGCCGAAGCCCTGCACGTGCGCATCGCCGACCCGCATCAGGCCTACCCGCCGCATGCGCGCAAGCACGCGGCCTCGGTTGCCGCCACTGCCGGGTCCCCTGCGTTCGTCTGCGTGGAACGGGCGCCGGCCTACCTGGGACAGGCGCGGCATTTCGCCGAACTGCGATGGCGCGTGGACGAACGAAGCGCGCAGTGGCGCGGCCTGGCCTCCCTCCAGCCCAGCGCCGATTGCCCGGCCTCGGCGCAGGGCCTGTCTCCACGGGTGGGGCACCTGGCGTCGGCGGCCGATGGCGGCCTGTACGCCTTCGTCCCCGGCAGCCAGAGCGTGGCCGCCGAGAAGTGGGGCATGGACTACTGGGCGCTGGCGCGGATCGACCGCGCCGGCCGGGTCGAGCGCGTCCTGATGCGCGGCGGCGACACGGGCGACGGCAGAAAACGCGGCGTCCGCGCGGCCTTCATGGCGTGCGCCGGGTACCTGCTGCTGAGCCCGATGTTCGCCGGCGACGAGTGGAGGGGCCGCCAGCGGCTGTTCTCGATTTCCGACGGGACGCTGGAGGAGGTGGCCATGCCGCGTGGCAGGTCCGCCTATCGGCTGCTGCAGCACCGTCAATCCCGCTTCTGGATCTGCCGCCAGGACGCCGGTCGGCTTTCCCTTGCCCTGTGCCGGGGTGAACCATGAGCGCGCCGGCACCGCGCCTGCTCCGGTTCGCCGAGTTCGAGGATGAACTGAGCGAGGGATCACCGCTCAGGCTCGCCGCCGGCCGCAGCAGGACGCTGCGCGACAGGAAATTCTTCGTCTACCGGGGCGACAGGAAGGCAAGGAAGCTGCTGCTCGATCTCGACTTCTTCCCGCGCGTCGGCTGGGACCGGTCGATGTGGGCCTACCCGGTGATACTGGGGAACATCGTGGCCGACGAGCTCTATTTCCATGGATGCGTCGAGGGCGACGTGAGCGCAAGGAACCTCTACTGCGAACGGTTCGCCCGGTTGCCCGTCGCCGTCGGCTGCGCGGGAACGCTCGATGTCGGCGAGCTCTGCTGCGTCAATGGCACGGCGCTGGTCGCGGGCAGGCGGGCCATCGCGCACACGGCCATGCTGATGGGCCACGCACGGCTGACCGCACCGCAGCGGGAGATCGCCCACGCCTTCGCCTTTCCGTCAGCGGGCCGCAACCACGACTGGTCGAACCATACCCGCGAGCAGATCCGGCAGCACTTCCGCGACCGGGTCATCGACGATATCGATCGCCTGGACCGATACTTCGGCGTCGACCTGGAGGCGATGATCCCGATGCGGCCCTCGTTCGCCATGGACGGCTGCTTCCGTTGGATACGCGGCGATCCCGGCAACGTCCCTCCAACCGCTCCAACGACGCCATGACGCGGCCTCTCCCGCCCTGCGCCGCCGACACGGCTGGCGCCATGCCCCGCGGCCATCCGGCCAATCCGGGCCTGGCCTCCCGGGTACGCTTCGACTTCGAACGCCCTCAGCAAGCCGGGCCGGGATCGAGCGGTGGTCGGAGGACATCGATCTGGTCGAGCTGCTGCACGATGCGCTCGCCGCCACCGGTTGCGTCGCCCGGCGCCAGGGCGACTGGCTCGTGGCGGACAACGCACTGTGGCTGCGGCCCGGGTTCGTGGAGCACGTGCATGGCGAGGATGCCCTGCTCACCACCACGGTGGACATCGCCCATCCGGCCTTGCTGTCCCGGCCCTGCTTCGAGTATCAGCATGCCCGCAGCGAGGATTCGGCCGGCGATGCGCTGCGCGACGGCTTCGCGCAATGGGCGCGCACCGACTGGAACGTGTTCGTCGACCTGGCCGGTCCCGGCCCGGGCCATTGCCCCTGGATGGACATCACCTTTCCCGGCACGGCGCAGAACCCCGGCGTGGTCGTACGCCGCGTGCGGCTCGGCGCCGTCACCCGCGTCATGGCCAGCGGAACCTGCGGGAATGGTCCGCAGGCGCATCCGGCATGCGACGGCTGCCTGTTCACCGCGGCCATGAACACATTCGCGCCGCAGCTACATGGCACCGGCACGTTCGGCGTGTGGCTCCATGCCGCCCGCGACGTGGACGGCGGCCCCATGGCCGACCGCCGGGTCAACGGCGAGGACTGGCCGGCGGGCGTGGAGGCATTGCGCGCCCACGTACGCGATTGGCCCGGCGCGGGGTTCGAATCACGCCGGCAGTACGTCCTGATCGGTCCTGCACCCGCGCGTGGCTGAGGACGGGCGTCACTGGCCGCCGCACCCGGGGCCCGGGTCGCGGCAACCCGCCGCGATGCGGTGGATCGCGGCATGCACGCGCTCGATCCTTGATCAGGAACTGCTTGCCGCGGACCGTTTGGCGGGACTCGATCTGGACGCGATCCTGGACAGCCGCGAGTCGGCGTCCTTCGACGATGCGTGGGTCACCAGCTGGCATACGATCGAACACGCCTGGTCGGCGCGCAGCATGGCGGCGGAGGGAAGGCGCGCGGTAAGGGTGCTGCGCAGAGTGGCCTTCCTGGCGACCTCCCGCGCCACCTGCCAGCACGAGGTAGCCGGTTGCGTCAGCGACGATTTCGAACTGCTGGGCAAGGCCGCGCTGCTCGGGATAGACACCCCGTTCCTGGCCGGGCTGTGGGCCGCCTACGCGTCCGGCACGATCCCGGGGCGTCCAGCGCTGGCCTGATGCCCGCCGCGCGCGGGTGCGCCGGGCGGTGTTGCTACGCGCCGCCCTGCGCTGGCGCGCGCAGGACAGCCACAGCCTGCCGCCGGGCGTGCGGCGAGGCGATGGCCGAGTGGCGCAGCCACCGGGCGCTGCCGGCCAGCAGCGCCTCGCTGTCGGCCGTGGCCTTGCCCTGCTGGCGCAGGCACAGGCCGAGCACCAGCTTGCTGTGCGCATCGCGCCAACGCGCGTGCGGCGGCAGCCGCGGCTGCCGGCCGGCCGCGGCGATCTGCGCGCGGATGGCCGTGGCGCCGGCTACATCGCAGCGGCCATCGGCGGTGTCGAACTGCGCCAACAGATAGCGCGCGAAGATCACGCTGTCGGCCGTGGCTGCCGGGTCCAGCCGCCCCAGTCCTTCCAGTGCCGCATGCGCGTGGCCGCGCGCGGCAGCCAGATCGCCGAGGTCGCGTTCGTCCTCGGCCAGCCCGATCCGGAGCAGCTGCGCATCGATGCCGGCGCCGTCGCCGTTGTCCTGCAGTACCTGCAGCGCCTGGCGGTGCCGCGCACGCGCGCGCGCCGCGTCGCCCTGGTACAGGTGCGCGTTGCCCATCAGCTCCAGCGCGTCGGCGGTCTGCCCGGAGCCGATCCGCCCGAGGGCGGCCAGCACGTCGGCCGCGATCCGCCCGGCGGCGGCGTACTCCCCATTGGCCAGGCGCAGGCGCGCCAGGTTCTGCGTCGTCACGATGGTGCGGTAGCCGTCCTCGCCATCGTGCGCGGCGGCATAGCGGCGCACCTGTTCGCCGTGGGCGATGGCCGCATCGATGTCGCCCTGCGCGAATTTCGACGCGGCCAGGGCGATCCGCGCGCCCGCCGTGGTCTCGGCATCCTCGCCGAACTGCGCGCGCGAAAGCGCCAGGACCCGCACGAGGATCGCATCCGCCTCGGCGTAGGCCGATTCGCGCACCAGGGCGCGCGCCAGCCAGCTGGAGCTCAGCAACGTACGCGGGTGCGTCTGGCCGTAGATGCCATGGCTGGAGGCCACCACCCCGCGCAGCAGCGCCACCGCCTCGTCGTTGTGGCCGGCGCTGCCCAGCAGGTTGGCCAGTTCCTCGCGCAGCAGATCGATCTCGGCCACCGACCCGGTCCCGGCGCGCTCGCGCAGCGCGATCGCCTCGCGCAGGCGCGCGATCGCCTCGTTGCGCCTGCCGCGTGCTTCGTCCAGGCCCGCGTACTGGTGCAGCGCCTCGGCGAGATCGGCCTGGGCGGGTGCGCCCAGCCCGCGCAGGACCTCCACCGCGCGGCGGAAATGGGCCTCGGACGCGTCCAGGCGCCCCACCCGCTTCTGCAGCGCCGCCAACTGGTAGGTGGCGATGGCGGACTGCCGCATCGCCCCCGGCGATGCGCCCGGGTCGACGACGACGATGTCCTCCAGCAGGGCGATCACGCCGTCATACGGACCGTCGCCATGGCCCACCGCCACGGCCAGCGCGCTCGCCAGCGCGACGGCGGGCTCCGAGCGGGCGCCCAGTTGTCCCGCCGCTGCGGCATGCGCCTTCTCCAGCAGTGCTCTCGCCTTGTCGTACTCGCCCAGGCCGATGTAGGTCCGTCCCAGTGCTTCGAACAGCCGCGCCTGCATCGCCGGCTGCCCGGCAAGCCCGCTTCCGGCCTGGCGCACGCCGGCGTCGACCAGGTCCAGCGCGGTCGGCGTGCGGCCCAGCGTGACTTCGGGGTTGGCCGACTCGAACACGCTGATCAGGAAGTCGCGCACCGCATTGGCGGTAAGCGCCTGCGCGGTGGCGCGCGCCGCCTCCGCTTCGGCCCGTTGCTGCTGCTGTCGCGCCTCATGCGCCTGCCACAGCGTTCCGGCCATCCCGCCCAGCAGGCTGAGCAGCAGCGCCGCCGCCACGCTGACACCGATGCGATGGCGCTGCAGGTAGCGGCGCATGCGATCGAACGCGGAGGGCGCGCGCGCGGCGACCGGGCGCCGTTCGCACGCCGCGGCGATGTCGGCCAGCAGTGCGTCCACCGTGCCGTAGCGCGCGGACGGGGACTTGGACAGCGCCTTGTCCACGATGGCGTCCAAGTCGGACAGCAGCGGCTGCGATGCGCCGCGCACCACTTCCCCAGGCGCGCGCGCCGTGGCGGACCCGGGCGGTTCGTCGCGCACCCGGGCGACCATCGCGCCCAGCGCCAGCCCCTGCAGCGCCAGTGGCGGGCGCCCGCACAGCAGGAAGTACAGCACCGCGCCAAGCGCGTAGACGTCCGAACGCACGCTGGCGCTGTTGTCGACGATCAGCTCCGGCGCGGCGAATTCCGGCGTCAGCGCTATCTGGGTCGCCGCGGCGTCCGGATCGGCGTCGCCCGCCAGCACCCGGGCGATGCCGAAATCGAGCAGGTGCGCGTTCGCCCCGGCGTCGACGAGGATATTGCCCGGCTTGATGTCACGGTGGACGACCAGGCGCTCATGCGCATAGGCCACGGCCGTGGCGACCTGCCGGAAAAGCGCCAGGCGTGCGTCGAGACCGGGCCGGGCATGGGCGAGCCAGGCATCGAGCGTGCAGCCGTCGATATGCTCGGTGACCAGGTAGGGATGGCCGTCGGCGAGCGTGCCGGCATCGAGCAGGCGCACGATGCCCGGGTGCTGCAGCCCGGCGAGCACGCGCCGCTCGGACTCGATGTTGCGCGCCAGCGCCGGGCGGTCGCCGCGGATGAACTTGATGGCGACCTTCCTGTCGAACAGCCCGTCGGCGCGCTCGCCCAGCCAGACCTCGCCCATGCCACCGCGCCCGATCAGGCGCAGCGCCCGCCAGTTGCCCGCGACCTCGCCTTCGTGGCCGATCGGGTCGGACGCGGATTTCGGCACCAGATAATCGGCCGACCGTTCGATGCCGGCCAGCCAGCGACGCAGCGCCGCCGCATCCGCGACATCGCCGCACGCCACTTCGGCAATGAAGGCGGCGCGTGCGCCTTCCGGCAGGTCCAGCAGGCGATCGAGCAGGGCCTCACGGCGCCGCCAGTCGTCGGGCGTGGATTCGCTCATGCGTCCGGGTGCAGCCGTTCGTACAGCCAGCCGCGCGCCTTCAGCCAGTCGCGCCGCACCGTGCTGCGGTCTATGTCGAGCACCTCGCCGGTTTCTTCTTCGCTCAGGCCGGCGAAATAGCGCAGGTGGACGACCTGGGCCAGCCTCGGCCGCACCTTCTCCAGCCGTTCCAGCGCGTCGCCGAGTTCCAGCAGCCGCGAGGCCTCGGCGAAGTCCGCTTCCAGCAGGTCCTCGCCCAGCGTTTCATGCGCCGCGCCGCCGCCGCGCTTCTGCGCCAGCCGGTCGCGCGCATGGTTGATGACGATGTTGCGCATCGCCCGCGAGGCGATGGCGAGGAAGTGGCTGCGGTCCATGCGGTCGAACAGTTCCGGCGAGGAGGCGAACCGAAGGTAGGCCTCGTTGACCAGGGCCGTGGTGGACAGGGTCTCGCCCACCGAGCCACGCCGGCGCCGGTGGCGCGCGATCTGGCGCAGCTCCCCCTGCATGTCGGTCATCAGCCGCGACAGGTCCACGACCCGGTCCCCGATCAGGCTTTGCAGCCGCTGGCCGATCTCCTCCTCGTATTCGATGTCTTCCCTGGATTCCATGCGCCAGTCGCGTCTTGCCGCCATCGCGCCAAGCGTACCAGCATCCAGGGTGGAGCCTGCCGTCCAGGGCGGTTGCGTACTGCCCGCGCGGCCACGGGTGCGGCGGCCATGCCCGTGGTGCGTGCGTCCCCCCTGGCCCATCACTGCCGGCAACGATCCGCGGCCTGCGGCCCGCCTTGTCCGGCACAGCGGCCACGCCAGCCAGCATGGGCGGCGACGGCGGACGGGCCGGCCAGCCGCGCATGCGGCGTCTATCTGCCGTAACGCTGCATCGCCTCGCTGATCAGCGCCCGGGCTTCGGCCGCGTTGCCCCAGCCGTTGAGCTGCACCGGGTTGCGGCCCTGCGGCAGGTCCTTGTAGACGCGGAAGAAGGCCTCGATCCGCTGCCGCTCGATTTCCGGCAGGTCGGCCAGGTCGCGGATGCGCGCATAGGTCGGGTCGACCTTGTCGGTCGGCACCCCGATCACCTTCTCGTCGTGCTCGCCGTCGTCGATCATCTTCAGGTAGCCGATCGGGCGGAAGCGCACGATCACCCCGGGGTGCAGCGGCTCGCGGGTCAGCACCAGCGCATCCAGCGGATCGTTGTCGCCGGCCAGCGTGCGCGGCATCGAGCCGTAGTTGGCCGGATAGGCCACCGGCATCGACTGGAAGCGGTCCACGTGCACCAGGCCGTCCTCCTTGATCTCGTACTTGGTGAAGCTGCCGGCCGGGATCTCCACCGCCAGGTTGGCCTCCTGCGGGGCCTGCGCCGGCTGTGCGGCCAGGAACGGATGCAGCACGGCATCGGTGGCGGCCGCTGCGCTGGCCAGCAGCAGGGACGCGCCGATGGCGGCCAGCGGAACGATGCGGCGGTGTCTGGTCATCGGTGCGTCCTCATTCCCAGCAGCGGTCGGCGCGGCCCTTGGCGGTCTGCGCGCGCGGGCAGTCGCGGGGGGCGATGCGCCCTTCGACAAGCTCCCGGAGTTCCTTGCGCCCCTCGGCATCGCGGCGCAGCTCGAAGGCGTCGTACAGGCGCCCGGTCACGGTGCGCGCTTCGTAGCGGAGGCGCCGGGGGTCGATGTCCAGCACCTGGAACAGCTGGGTGTCCTCGGCCACCGGGGCCATGGTCCTGCGCGCTTCATCGGAGAGCCGGTACTGCTTCGGCCCGGCCACGGACACCACGTACTGCGGCGTCGCCGCCTGCCCTTCGCCACGGCGGCCATAGGTGTGGTCATGCCCCTGCAGCACCAGGTCCACCTTGTGCCGATGCACCACCGGCAACAGCACCTCGCGCAGCGCGGTGTTCTCGCGCCCCTCGCGCGGCGAGTAGAACGGCTGGTGCAGCAGCACGATGGTCCACGGCTGCGGGTTGCCGGCCAGCACCTGGTCCAGCCACTGCGCCTGCGCCGTGGCCGTGCCCAGGTCCAGCGCCGAGGTGCCGTCGAGCACCGCCACGCGCACGCCCTGCGCATCGAACCAGTAGCTGGTCTGCCGCGCGGCGGTGGCGCCGTTGCCCGGCAACGCGAACGCCGCCGGCCAGTGCCGGCCCAGCACGCGCCGCTCCTGCGGGGTGTCCTCGAATTCCTCGAAGTACTCGTGGTTGCCGATCGCCGGCGCCACCAGGGTCTCCTGCGCCAGCCAGCCCGCCGCGGCGAACCACTCGCCCCACTCACTGTCGTCCATGCCGTCGCCACCGCTGACCAGGTCGCCGGCGAACAGGCTGATGCGCGCCTCCGGCGCCGCCTTCTGCGCGGCGCGCACCACGCGGCTGACGTGGCTGGCGTTCTTGTTCTGGGTATCGCCGAAGTACAGCAGGGTCAGCGGCTGGTCGGCCGCGGCCAGCGTGCGCAGCTGGTTCCACGCGCTCCAGCTGCCATTGCCCTGCACGCGGTAGACGTACAGGGTGTCCGGCTGCAGGCCGTCGACGTCGGCGCGATGATGGTGCGACAGGCCGTTTTCGGTCTGCAGTGCCCGGGTGGTCGCGCGCACCTGGCGGATGCCCTCGATGGCCGGTGAGTCCCCGGCCGGGGCGATCTCCAGCAGCGGCGCCTGCACGCTGCCATCGGTACGCCAGGCCACGGCGAAACCGTGGGCGGGATCGGCCGCGGGCGAGGCGACGATGCGGTCGGGCACCGTCGTCGCCGCGTAGTGGCGGCTGCCGGGCGGCACCTGGGTGTTCGGTTCTGCCGCCGCCGGCGCGATCGACGGCAGCGCCAGCAGCAGGCCCAGCGCCAGCATGCGCATCACGCGATGCCCGCTCATGCGCCACACTCCAGCGGCAGGGCCAGCTGCCTGGCGATGCTCTCCCAGTCGAACGCCACCACGCCCTGGTCGTCATGCACCGCATACAGCGCGCCGTGCGGGAAACGCGCGCTGGGCTGCTGCATCAGCCAGATGCCATCGGTATTGGCCACCGTATTGCCCTGGAACGCCCCCACCGGCTTCAGCGTATGCCGGTCGAACAGATGGAACACGCTGCGCTGCTTGCCCTGTTCGGTGGTGATCCACCAGCCGCCCTTGCCGCAGGTGCGCAGGCTGACGCCTTCGGCCTGGGCCTTGAACACGTCGCGGCCGAAGGTGGTGCCGGTGAAGCGGCCGGCCAGCGTGTAGACCTTGAACTCGCTGGCGTAGCTTTCATCCTCCTCGGCGATCAGCAGGCGGTCGTTGTCCGGATCCCCCCAGATCGACTCGACCACGCGCAGCGCACCGGCTTCGCTCGTATCGCCGATGCTGGCCACCAGTTCCGCCTGCACCTTCGCGCCGTCGCGGGTGACGTGGTACTGGCGTACGCGCCTGTCCAGCTCGGCCAGCGGCGGCAGGATGTCGTTGCCCTGCGCGTCCTCGCCATCGTCCCAGGAATCGGTGACGTAGACGCTGTAGCCGTCGGCGCGGCGGTCCACCCACAGGCCATAGGGCTTGCGCAGGTCCTCCGCCGCGAACGTGGCCAGCGGCCTGAACTCCGGCAGGGCCAGCACCTGCACGCGGTGGTTGTCGCGCTCGACGATCCACAGCAGGTCGTCGACCACCGCGATGCCGTTCGGGCGGTCGAACTGCCCCGGTCCGGCGCCACTGCCGCCCACATCGCGCAGGTGCTCGCCGGTGCTGCCGTCGTACACCACCAGCTTGTCCGTGGCCTTGGCGGTGGCGATCAGCCACAGCCGGCCATCCGGCGCGCGCCAGGCCGCGGGCGAATCGATGTTGTCGGCCGGCGTCAGCGGCGTGACGAAGGCCTCGGCGATGGTCGCGACCGCACGCGGGCCGCCGCCTTCCACGGCAGCCGAGGCCGGGGCCGTCGCGGCGCCGGGAGCGGAGGTACAGCCCGCGGCCACGAGCGCGGCCAGCGCCGCGGCCAGCGGCATCCTGAAGCGCGCCATCACAGCGCCACCTTCAGGCCCAGCGCATAGGTACGGCCGTACTCTTCCATCTGCAGCGTGCGCGAACGCGCGCCCTGGTACAGCTCCAGCGGCTTGTCCAGCAGGTTCTGCGCTTCGAAGTACATGCTCACCCGCGGGCTGAACCGGTAGTCCAGCGAGAAGTCGAGCTGGGTATGCGGCGCCACGTAGATATCGAAGGCACGGCCCTTGCCGATGCTGTCCAGGTATTGGCTGCGGTACACCGCCGCAAGGCGCGTGCTCAGGCCATGCTTCTCATAGCCCAGGTGCGCGCTGTAGACGTGCTTCGAAGCTCGCGGCAGCATGAAGTCCTCGCCGGCGCGCTCCTCGATGCCGGCATCGAACTCCGTATCCAGCCAGGTACCGCTGGCGCCGACCAGCAGGCCATCCAGGCCTGCCGGCAGGAACGCCAGCTGCTGCTGCCAGTTGAACTCCGCGCCCCGCACGGTGGCCTTGTTGCCGTTGATCGGCTGGGTCACGTCGAAGCCGCCATGGGCCGGATCGTTGCTGCGCACGGTTTCCACGATGTAGCCGTCGATGGACTTGTGGAACAGGCCGAGCGAGACGATGCCGGTGCTGCCGATGTATTTCTCCACCGACAGGTCGATGTTGTTCGACTCGTACGGATCCAGTTCCGGGTTGCCCAGGCGCACTTCCTCGTCGCCGCGGCTGTAACCCACGCGCGGGGAAATGTCGCCGAAGGACGGGCGCGAGACGGTCCTGTTGGCCGAGGCGCGCAGCACCCAGTCATCGGCCGCGTCGTAGCGCAGGTGCAGGCCCGGCAGGACATTGGTGTAGCTGCTGCTGGCCACGCGCGGGGTGACGGTGAAGCTGCGGCCGTTGGCCGCCACGTCGACCTGGTTGCCGACCGCCCTGAAGCGGGTGTTCTCCACGCGCACGCCGCCGATGATGCGCAGCGCGCCCACGTCCCAGGTACCCATGGCGTAGCTGGCGAAGATGTCCTCGCTGGCCACGTAGTCCTCTTCCAGCGAGGTCATCGCGTTGTCGCCCACATCCTGCGGGCGGGCGCCGTACTGGCCGCCGTTGGCCGCCCAGTAGTCGCGCATGGCATCCGAATCCATGCCATCGCCCATGTTGCCGTGGCGGTGGTCGGGCGAGCCGGTGGTCCAGTCCGACAGGGCCACCTTCGGGCCGACGCGCAGTTCGCGCTCATCGACATTCACGTCGCGGTCGCGCCAGCGGCCCAGCAGGCCGAACTTGATGCTGCTGCCGTCGCCGTCGAAGCGCACGTTCACCTGCGCGCTGTGTTCCTTGTCGTTGACCTGCTTGGGCGAGATCACGAAACGATCGAAGGCGTAGTTGCCGTTGTCCAGCCACTGCGGGTTGTCGAAGCTGTAGGCCGGCAGGCGGCCGCGCTGGTCCAGCGTGCCGTTGAAATCGTCGCCATCCAGCTTGAAACGCGCTTCCATTTCATCGTTCACCCGCTCTTCGGTGCGGGTATAGCCGACCCTGTAGTCGACCACCGCGTTGGTCAGCCGGTTCTCGCCACCCAGGCTGGCCGCGAAGGTGTTTTCCTTCTTGGTGCGGTAGCGCATGCGCTTGTCGATGGCATCACCGGGCATGTCGTCCAGGCGGTACTGGTCGGTACCGGTGCCGACCATGTCCGCGTCGTCGAAGTTGAAGATCACGCGCTGCCGGGTCTCGGCATCGTCGAACTGGCTGTACAGCGTGCGCAGGTAGTACCTGTTGTCCTCGTCCGGACGCCAGTCGAGGTTGAGGTTGGCGCCGATGCGCCTGCGCTCGATCTCGTACTTGCGGTGCTGCAGGTTGATCGCGGTGACATCGCCAGGCGCGGCGTCGTCCTCGCCGTCGTACTCCACCTCGGTGTTGTCCGACTCGAACTTGCGCTTCTGGTAGTTCACGCCGACGGCCACGCCGAAGGTGTCGTTGAACACCTCGCTGTAGTTGAAGGCGGCCTTGGGGCTGGTTTCCCCGGACAGCTGCTGGTGGCTGCCCTCGATCTTGCCGCGCAGGCTGCGGCCCTCGCGGTCGAAGGCCGAGGCCGACTCCACCAGCACGGCACCGCCGATGGCATCACCGGGCATGTCCGGCGTCGGCGACTTGACCACGCGCAGGCGCTCGGTGGAGTCGGAGGGGATCACGTCCAGCGGCGCCGCGCGGCTGGAATCTTCCGGGGTACCCACGGCGATGCCATCCACGCTGACGCTGTTGAGGTTGGCATCCAGGCCGCGGATGACCACGAACCGGCCCTCGCCCTGGTCGCGGGTCACGCTGACGCCGGGCAGGCGCTGCAGCGATTCGGCCACGTTCTTGTCCGGGTACTGGCCCAGGGCATCGGAGGACACCGCGTCCTCGATGGCATCGCTGCTGCGTTTGAGATCGACCGCGCGGACCTGCGATTCGAGTTGGGCGCGCACTTCGACGCGGTCCAGGTCGATCGCGTCGGCCGTCGCGGTGCCGGCAGCGGCGAGCGCCGGCTGTGCGGCCGCCTGCCGGGGTGCCGCGGCGCCCATCGCCAGGGTCAGGGTGATGGCAACGGCCAACGGAGTCTTGATATGCACTGGGAAGCCCCATTCCTGTTAAGAATGGGTCTGCACGGTATGTCCGCAAGATTGCATGGCCGTGACATGCGCGCGGTTTTCCCGGCCCGGACCGGCCCGGCTTGGGGTTCGGCCCGGCGATCCGGCAGAATGCGGGCCTCTCCTCTTTGCACGTCCGACCATGAAGATCGTCGAAGTACGCCACCCGCTGGTGCAGCACAAGATCGGCCTGATGCGACAGGCCTCGCTCAGCACCAAGGAGTTCCGCGAGCTGACCGACGAGCTGGGCAGCCTGCTCGCCTACGAAGCCACCGCCGACCTGGAAACCGAACCCTGCACCATGCAGGGCTGGGCCGGCCCGGTCACGGTGCAGCGCATCGCCGGCGCCAAGATCACCCTGGTGCCGATCCTGCGCGCCGGGCTGGGCATGCTCAACGGCGTGCTGTCGCTGATCCCGGCCGCGCGCGTGAGCGTGGTCGGCCTGCAGCGCGACGAGGAAACCCTGCAGCCGGTGCCCTACTTCGAGCGCCTGACCGGCCGCCTGGAAGAGCGCGACGCGCTGATCCTGGACCCCATGCTGGCCACCGGCGGCACCCTGGTGGCCACCATCGACATGCTCAAGCGCGCCGGCGCACGCCGCATCAAGGGCATCTTCCTCGTCGCCGCGCCCGAGGGCCTGCGCGCGGTCGAAGCCGCGCACCCGGACGTGGAGATCTATACCGCGGCCATCGACGAACGGCTCAACGAGCGGGGCTACATCCTGCCCGGCCTGGGCGATGCCGGCGACCGCATCTTCGGTACGCGGATGCACTGAGCGGCACCACGCCCGCCTGCTGTCGATCGTTCCGCCGCGGGTCGTCGATCACGCCGTTGGCGGAAGAAGCGCCGCGGATCGATGGCGATCCGCTCCGCGCCGGCAGCGGTGTGCGCTCAGCGGCTTACCCGGCGTTCGCCGGCCGGCGGCGGCGCATCGAGCAGCTGCCGCGCGCGCGCATCGCCCAGCAGTTCGGCCTGCAGGAAGGCGGTGCCCAGTTGCCGGGCGCGTTCGAACAGCGGCTCCGGCTCCCCACCGATCAGGTTGTGTCCGCCACCGGCCAGCACGACCGCACGCTTGTCGCCGGCCGGCGCGGTCTGCACCGGGTACAGGTGGTCGGCCGGGTCGGTGACGAAACCCGGCACGAGGTCCTGGTCGCCGGTTACCAGCAGCAGCGGAACCGCCAGCGTCGCATAGGAATCCGGCCCGATCAGCCCCGGGATCCGGCCCGGCGAGGAGTAGCCCAGCACCGCCACCACGCCAGGATCGCGCAGCGGCCCGAGCCCGGCCAGGGCCCCGCCCTGCACCGCCGAGATCAGCGTGCCCAGGCTGTGCCCGGCCGCCGCCATCGGCAGGCCCGGCCAGCGCGCACGCGCATAGGCGCTGGTCGCGCGCATGTCGGCCAGGCGCTCGCCGAAGCCCTGCTGCAGCGAGAACTTTTCCCGTTCCGGGTACTTGACCGAATCCACGTGCAGCGGCGCCAGTACGACAAAGCCGGCATCGGCCCAGGTCTGCAGCAGGCGCTCGTAGCGCTCCGGCCAGGCGCCATGCCCGCTGGAGAACAGCACCACGCCGCGCGCCTGCGCCGGTTCCCAGATGGCCAGCGTGGTGGCGCGTCCGGGCGATACCTGCAGCGGCACCGTGGCGCTGGGCGCGGCGAAGGCGTGCTGGGCAAGGGCCAGCGACGCCAGCGCCAGGGCGAACAGCCCCCGCAGGAAAGAGCGCCTGTGCATGGCGCACGGCGCCCCCTTTCGGGAAGTTCCGCCCTGGAAAACCGTCGTCTCGTTGTTCTTCATGCCAGATCCCGCGTTGGAAGACGGGACCAGTGTCCGCGATGCGCCCGCGGCCGGCAGGAGCCGGCAGTCACCCCTGCGGGGTGCCGGAAGTCACTTCTTCATGCGGCCAGCGAGCGCGCTCGCAGTTCGGCGACTTCGTGGGCAACGCCGAACCGGCCCTTCTCGTCGCGCGTCACCTGCGCCATCGCGCACTGCGGGTCGTGGGTGAAGAACAGATGCACGTTGCGGGCGAGCTTGTCCTCGAGGAAGGCGCGCTTCTCGTCGATCAGCAGCTCCGCGTTGCGGTCGTAGCCCATGGTGATCGGCACGTGCACCCAGGAACGGCCGGGGATCAGGTCGGCGCAGAACACCAGGCCGCCATGCGGCTGGCCGTCGATGCGCTCGGGGCCGACGATCTCGGCCAGCATCAGCCCCGGGGTATGCCCGTCGCTGAAGCTGAAACGCACCGAATCGCCCAGCGCCCGCGAGTGTTCGCCCGACACGATTTCCAGGCGGCCGCTGGCTTCGAGCAGGCCTGGCAGTTCCGGGATGAAGCTGGCGCGGTCGCGCGGATGCGGGTGGCGGGCGCGCTCCCAGTGCGCGGCACCGACCACGAAGGTCGCGTTGGGGAACAGCAGCTCCGGCGCGCGTCCTTCCGACCACGGCGCCAGCAGGCCGCCGGCATGGTCGAAGTGCAGGTGGCTGAGCACCACCACGTCGATGTCCTCGTGCTCGAAACCGGCCTCGCGCAGCGAATCGATCAGGATGTGGCGCGGCTCCTGCACGCCGTAGCGCTCGCGCAGCTTCGGCTCGAAGAACGCGCCGATGCCGGTCTCGAACAGCACCGTCTTGCCGCCGAGCGGGCTGGCCAGCAGCGCCCGGCAGGCCAGCTCGATGCGGTTGAGCTCATCGGCCGGCGTCCATTTTTCCCACACGGCCTTGGGCGCGTTGCCGAACATCGCCCCACCGTCCAGCTTCTGGCTGTTGCCACGGATCGACCATAGTTTCATATGAAAAATTCTACCGTCGCCGCGTTAAATATTCGCAAGGCGCGCGGCGTTTCCGGCGCCTGGGCCGAAAACGCGGAACCCCGCCATGAAGGCGGGGTCCGCGGGCAGGACGCCGTGGTGGCGGCCAGGCTCAGTCGCCCTTGCCCATCTTGCGCACTTCGGCGCTGCCCACCGGGTTGCGCGGGTCGCTGCCGCCGCTGAGGGTGTTGCTGCGGCGATCCCATTCCACCGTCTGCAGGTTGCCCCAGACGTGGCTGGAACCGCGCCCGCCCTCGGCGCTGTCGCCCGGCAGGTCGACCTTGTGGCCCATGGCCTGCAGCTGGCGCGCCACTTCCGGGGTGAACGCGCCGCTCTCGGCCGAGATCTCGTCCGGCAGCCACTGGTGGTGGTAGCGCGGCAGCGCCGCGACCTGCTGCGCGTCCAGCCCGGCGTCGTAGCCGAGGATGCCCAGCAGCACCATGGTGATGATGCGGCTGCCGCCCGGCGTGCCGATCACGATCACCTTCTCGCCGTTCTCCATGAAGGTCGGCGTCATCGAGCTGAGCATGCGCTTGCCCGGCTTCGGCGCGTTGGCCTCGTAGCCCATCACGCCAAACGCGTTCGGCGTGCCCGGCTTGAGCGCGAAGTCGTCCATCTCGTTGTTGAGCAGCACGCCGGTGCCGGCCGGGATGAAGCCCGAGCCGTACAGCAGGTTCACCGTCTGGGTGCCGCCGACGCGGTTGCCCTCGTTGTCGATGATCGAGAAATGCGTGGTCTCGTCGTCTTCCAGCGGCGTCGGGTTGCCCGACAGCAGGTCGCTCGGGGTGGCCTTGTCCGGGTGGATGGTGGCGCGCAGGCCCTGGGCGTAGTCGCGGCTGGTCAGCACCTTCTGCGGGATCTGCACGAAATCCGGATCGCCGAGGAAGAAGGTGCGGTCGCGGTAGGCGCGGCGCATCGCTTCCACCACCAGGTGGGTGCGGTGCGCGTCGTCCAGTTTGGCCAGGTCCCAGCCTTCCAGGATCTGCAGCATGGAGGCCAGCGCGATGCCGCCGGAGGACGGCGGCGGCGCGGTGGTGATCTTCCAGCCGCGGTAATCGAACACGATCGGCTCGCGCGCCTTGACCGTGTAGCCGGCCAGTTCCTCGGCGGTCCACTGGCCGCCGGCCTTCTTCACCCCGGCCAGCAGCTTGCGGGCGGTCTCGCCGCGGTAGAAGCCGTCGAAGCCCCTGTCGGCCAGCAGCCGCAGGGTATGCGCCAGTTCCGGCTGCCTGAAGATGTCGCCCTCGGCGATGGGCCGGCCGTTGCGCAGGTAGACCTCTCGCGTGCCGGGATAGCGCTCCATCACCTCGCGCCGCGAGGCATAGCCGCGCGCCATGCGCGCATACACCGGGAAACCGTCGGTGGCGATGCGGATGGCCGGGGCCAGCGATTCGGACAGCGGCAGGCGGCCATGCTCGCGCGCGACCTGCACCAGCAGCGCCGGCAGGCCGGGAATGCCGGCCGACCATGGGCCGTTGACCGAGCGGTCGCGGTCCAGCTCGCCGTTTTTATCGAGGAAACGCTCCGGCGTGGCCGACGCAGGCGAGGTCTCGCGCGCGTCGAGCATCACGTCCTTGCCGGTGCGCGCGTCGTGCAGCATGAACAGGCCGCCGCCGCCCAGGCCCGAGCTGATCGGCTCGACCACCGCCAGCGTGGACGACACCGCCACCGCGGCATCGAACGCATTGCCGCCCCTGGCCAGGATCTCCATGCCGGCCTTGGTCGCCAGTTCGTGGCCGCTGGCGATCGCCGCGCCGTCGGGGTGCGCGGCCAGCGCCCGGGCGGGCGCCTGCTGCGGTGTCTCCGCTGCCCATGCCGCCGGTGCCAGCAGCGCAAACAACAGGAAGGAACGCGCGAAACGTTTCATGCCGAGGGGGTCTCCGGTTCGTACAGTTCGGGATGGTCGCGCTGCAGCGCATGCAGCTTGGCCAGCAACTGGTCGTGGCTCTCGGGAATGTCCGGGTCCGGGTCGATGCATTCGACCGGGCACACCACCACGCATTGCGGCTCGTCGAAATGGCCGACGCATTCGGTGCAGCGGGCCGGGTCGATCACGTAGATCGTCTCGCCCATCGAGATGGCCTTGTTCGGGCAGGCGGGCTCGCAGACGTCGCAGTTGACGCAGAGCTCATTGATTTTCAGAGACATGCTTCAACCACCGTTTCCGCGCAGGCGGAAGTGCCTTGCAACAGCCCAATGGCTGCCCGACTGCTCCCGCTTCCGTGCCGGCCGCGGCCGGGCCTTCGAAAGCGACTCCCGCCTTCGCGGGGAGTGTTCTTCAACGGACGTATGTCCGGTCGTTGCGCAATGGCAACCGCGGGGCCGCGCAGCGCGGCCCCGCGCCATTGCATCACTTGGCTTCGACGAAGATGTAGTCGGCGCCGGTCGGCTGCACGATGGTCTGCACGCGGGCGTTGTCGGCGGCGTCGCCGATGTACACCACGCGCACGCCCTTCATCGAATCGGCCTGCACGCCCTTGAACGCGGTCTCGATCAGGTCGGCCATCTTCGACGAGGCCGAGGAACCGAAGGCCAGCATGTTGCCCGGCGACACGCCGCGGCCGATGGCGGCGGTGGCGCTCTCGACCTGGCGCTCGTACTTGGCGGCGAACTCCGGATCGGACTCCGGCACCAGGTAGTACAGGAACGGGTTGTTGGTGATGTTGCCCATGTTCTGCACGGCCACGGCCTGCAGGTACTTGCGCCAGCCGGCGTCGTCGTCCTTGGCCGGCGCGACCAGCGCCTGCTGCGCCTCGGCGACCGGGGCGGCCTCTTCCTTCTTGCAGGCGGTGAAGCCCAGCACCAGCGAAGCGGCAAGCATCACGCGCATCGTGTTCTTCATGGATCGTCTCCCTCTGTTGGATTCGTTACAGCTGTTGGGATGGGTCAGGCGCCCGCGCGGGACTCGCGGGCCTTGCGCAGCGCTTCCAGCACGGTGGCCGGCACGAAGCCGGATACGTCGCCTCCGAGCCGGGCGATTTCGCGCACCAGCGAGGAGGAAATGAAGCTGTGCTGTTCGGACGGGGTCAGGAACAGGGTCTCGACCTCCGGGATCAGGTGGCGGTTCATGCTTGCCATCTGGAATTCGTATTCGAAATCGGACACCGCGCGCAGGCCGCGCAGCAGCACGCCGGCATGCACCGAACGCACGAAATGCGCCAGCAGGGTGTCGAAACCGACCACCTCGACGTTGCCGTGGCGGGCCAGCGCCTCGCGCGCCAGGTCCACGCGCAGCTCCAGCGGCAGCGTCGGCCCCTTGGACGGGCTCTGCGCCACGCCGACCACGATCTTCTCGAACAGCGGCGCGGCCCGGTGCACCAGGTCGATGTGACCGTTGGTGATCGGGTCGAACGTGCCCGGATAGACGGCGATGCGGGGGTTGGACGGGGTCATGCGGACGGAGTCGCGTTCAGGTCACCGCAAAGTGTAGCAGCGGCGCGACGGTACAGGGCATAACCCACCTCGCGGGTGCCGCCCTCGCGGTGCAGGCTCCAGCCCGCGGGCGGAAGCGGCGCCGCGCCCGCCGGCGCCTCCACGTACAGCCAGGCGTCCTCGGCCAGGTGCCGCGGCAGCCGCTCGTATACCTGCGCCCACAGGCCGGCGGCGAACGGGGGGTCCATGAACACGATGTCCGCGCGCATCGGCGCGGCGGTTTCCAGCCAGCGCAGCGCATCGCCGGCGGCGACCTGCACCTGGTCCGCGGCGCCGAGCCGCTCGACCACGCCGCGCAGCGCCGCGACCAGCGCCGGATCGCGCTCGACCAGCTGCGCCGAAGCCGCGCCGCGCGAGACCGCCTCCAGCCCCAGCGCGCCGCTGCCGGCGAACAGGTCCAGCACGCGCGCGCCCGGCAGCCTGGGCATCAGCCAGTTGAACAGGGTCTCGCGCACGCGGTCGCTGGTCGGGCGCAGCCCTTCGGCCTGCGGCACCTGCAGGCGCGTATTGCGCCAGCGCCCGCCGATGATGCGCACCTGCCCTTCCCCGCCATGCGCGGGACGCCGGGAAACAGGGCGGGGGGATCGGGGCGGACGGGACATGCGACGACCGGCGGAAACGGGCCCGCATGATAAGCCGAACCGCTCCGTCGCTACGTCCTTCGGCCTTGAAATCCGCCGCCGGGCCCACATCCGTGGGCCATCGGCCGCCCTGCGGCCAGGCAACCATGGAGCGAACCCGACGATGACCGCCGAAGCCCACAAGGAAACCCGCGGTTTCCAGACCGAGGTGAAGCAGCTGCTGCACCTGATGATCCACTCGCTGTATTCGAACAAGGAAATCTTCCTGCGCGAGCTGGTCTCCAACGCCGCCGACGCCGCCGACAAGCTGCGCTTCGAGGCGCTGACCCGGCCGGAGCTGCTGGAAGGCGACGGCGCGCTGCGCATCCGCATCGAGGCCGATCCGGCCGCGCGCACCCTGACCATCGACGACAACGGCATCGGCCTGAGCCGCGAGGAAGCCATCGCGCACCTGGGCACCATCGCCAAGTCGGGCACCGCCGACTTCCTGAAGAACCTGTCCGGCGACCAGAAGAAGGACGCCAACCTCATCGGCCAGTTCGGCGTGGGCTTCTATTCGGCCTTCATCGTCGCCGACCAGGTGGACGTGTACAGCCGCCGCGCCGGCCTGCCGGCCAGCGAGGGCGTGCACTGGTCCTCGCGCGGCGAAGGCGAGTTCGAGGTGGAGACCATCGACAAGCCCGGGCGCGGCACCCGCATCGTGCTGCACCTGAAGGACGGCGAGGAAGGCTTCGCCGACGGCTGGAAGCTGCGCAGCCTGGTCAAGAAGTACTCCGACCACATCGGCCTGCCGATCGAGCTGGTCAAGGAAGCCCAGGGCGAAGAGCAGCCGGCCACGCCGGAATGGGAAGTGGTCAACAAGGCCAACGCGCTGTGGACCCGGCCCCGCTCCGAGGTCACCGACGCCGAATACAACGAGTTCTACAAGCACATCGCCCATGACTTCACCGATCCGCTGGCATGGAGCCACAACAAGGTCGAGGGCAAGCTGGAATACACCTCGCTGCTGTACACGCCCGGCCGCGCGCCGTTCGACCTGTACCACCGCGACGCCGCCAAGGGCCTGAAGCTGTACGTGCAGCGCGTCTTCATCATGGACCAGGCCGAGCAGTTCCTGCCGCTGTACCTGCGTTTCATCAAGGGCGTGGTCGACTCCAGCGACCTGCCGCTGAACGTTTCGCGCGAGATCCTGCAGTCCGGCCCGGTGATCGACTCGATGAAGTCGGCGCTGACCAAGCGCGCGCTGGACATGCTGGAAAAGCTGGCCAGGGACAAGCCCGAGGACTACCAGCGCTTCTGGAAGGAATTCGGCCAGGTGCTGAAGGAAGGCCCCGCCGAGGACTTCAACAACCGCGAGAAGATCGCCGGCCTGCTGCGTTTCGCCTCCACCCACGGCAGCGACGGCGAGCAGAACGTGGCGCTGGCCGACTACGTGGGCCGCATGGTCGAAGGCCAGGACAAGATCTATTACCTCACCGGCGAGAGCCATCTGCAGGTCAAGGACAGCCCGCACCTGGAAGTGTTCCGCAAGAAGGGCATCGAGGTGCTGCTCATGACCGACCGCATCGACGAGTGGCTGATGAGCTACCTGCACGAATTCGACGGCAAGTCGTTCGTGGACGTGGCCCGCGGCGACCTGGACCTGGGCACGCTGGATTCGGAGGAAGAGAAGAAGGCGCAGGAGGAAACCGCCAAGGCCAAGGAAGGGCTGGCCACGCGCATCAAGACCGCGCTGGGCGAGGACGTGGCCGAGGTACGCGTGTCGCACCGCCTGACCGATTCGCCGGCGATCCTGGCCATCGGCGAGCAGGACCTGGGCCTGCAGATGCGGCAGATCCTGGAGGCCAGCGGGCAGAAGGTGCCGGAAAGCAGGCCGGTGTTCGAGTTCAACCCGGCGCACCCGCTGATCGAGAAGCTCGACGCCGAGCCGGACATGGACCGCTTCAGCGACCTGGCGCGCGTGCTGTTCGACCAGGCCGCGCTGGCCGCCGGCGACGGCCTGAAGGACCCGGCCGCCTACGTGCGCCGGCTCAACAGGCTGCTGCTGGAACTGTCCGCCTGAGCCTCAAAGCCCCTCTCCCCCGGGAGAGGGGTTGGGGAGAGGGTACGGGCGAAGCCGCGTAATGCCGGGCCGCGCGCGGTTCCGCGCCTCTGGCGGCAGATGCATTCGCCCCTCCCCACCGGACGGTACCGCCGTGCAGCCTGGCGATCCGGCCAGGCTGTCTTCCGCACGAAGGAATCACGCGAACGCGTCGAACAGCGTCCCCAGCATCGCGTTGTTGCGCCGGATCACCACGGCGTTGGCGGCGAAGGCGACCTCATAGGTCCTGGCCGACAGCAGGTCGGCAGCCAGGTCCGGAGTCGCCTCGCCGGTGGTCACCTGCGCACTGGCCCCGCCGCCGGAAACCGTCTGCACGGCCAGCACCTGCCGCGGCCCCACCGGCTGTACCGGCTGCACGGCGATGTTGTGCGCGGCCACGCGTACGCCCATCACGGCCACGCGCATGCCGGAGGCGGCAATGGAGGAAATCGCGTTCATGCCACGACATCGGCCCGGAATGCGCCGACTTTAGCCGCTTCACGGCCCCTGCGGACCGGCCGGCGCCAGCGCCGGTGGTAGCATGTGCCCCTGCCCCGGTTTTTCTCATCCATGCTCAGTTTTTTCCGTCGCAAGAAGCCCCAGGACGCCCCTGCGGTCGGCAAGCCCCCGCAGTTCAGCGCCGATGAGCTGACCTCCGCCATTCCCTCGCCCGCCGAAGAGCAGGTCCCCGCGCCGGAGGAAGCCATCGCGCTGCCTGCCGGCAGCGCGGTGCCCGCGGTCGAGCCCGGCCTGCCTGAAACCGGCTTCGTCGAGCCTGCCGCGACCACCGCGCCGCCGGCCGCGACGGCCGTGCCGGAAAGCGACGCCGGGCTGATCCCCGCCAATGCCGCGCCGGCGGCCCCGGCCGGCAAGCCCGGCTGGCGCGACCGCCTGCGCAACAGCGCCTTCGCCCGCAGCTTCGGCGGCCTGTTCTCGCGCAACCCGCGGCTGGACGACGACCTGCTCGACGAGATCGAGACCGCGCTGCTGACCGCCGACGTCGGCGTACCGGCCACCACCGCGCTGGTCGAGGACCTGCGCAAACGCATGAAGTCGCGCGAATTCGCCGACGCCAACGCCCTGCTCGCCGCGCTGCGCGCCGACCTGATCGCGCTGCTGCAGCCGGTGTCCCGGCCGCTGGTCATCGACGCCAATGCCAGGCCGTTCGTGATCCTTACCGTCGGCGTCAACGGCGTCGGCAAGACTACCACCATCGGCAAGCTGGCCAAACGCTTCAAGGACCAGGGCCACAGCCTGATGCTGGCCGCCGGCGATACCTTCCGCGCCGCCGCCGTGGCGCAGCTGCAGGTCTGGGGCGAGCGCAACGGCGTGGCGGTGATCGCGCAGGGCCAGAACGCCGACGCCGCCTCGGTGGCGTTCGACGCGCTGCAGGCAGGCAAGGCGCGCGGCACCAGCGTGCTGATCGCCGACACCGCCGGCCGTCTGCACACCCAGGCCGGGCTGATGAACGAGCTGAGCAAGATCCGCCGCGTGCTCGGCAAGATCGACGACACCGCGCCGCACGAGGTGCTGATGGTGATCGACGGCACCACCGGCCAGAACGCGCTGAACCAGCTGCGCCAGTTCCACGCCGCCGCCGGCGTCACCGGCCTGGTGGTGACCAAGCTCGATGGCACCGCCAAGGGCGGCGTGGTGTTCGCGCTGGCGCGCGAGTTCGGCATCCCGATCCGCTTCGCCGGCATCGGCGAGCGCCCGGAAGACCTGCGCGTGTTCGACCCCGAAGCCTTCGTCGACGCGCTGCTGCCCGAAGCGCTGGGCGCGGCCTGAGCCCCTCTCCCACCGGGAGAGGGGTTGTGGGGTGAGGGGGAGCAAAGCCCTCGCGATGCCTGGCCTCACGAGGCCTCGCCCTTACCCTCATCCGCCCCTTCGGGGCACCTTCTCCCGGTGGGAGAAGGAACACCACCCCGCCCCGCGATCGCCCATGACCCATTTCGCCACCCGCCTGCTCGGCTGGTTCGACCAGCACGGCCGCCACGACCTGCCCTGGCAGCATCCGCGCACGCCATACCGGGTGTGGCTGTCGGAGATCATGCTGCAGCAGACCCAGGTCGCCACGGTCATTCCCTATTTCCAGCGCTTCGTGCAGTCGTTCCCGACCCTGCCCGACCTGGCGGCGGCCGACAACGACACGCTGATGGCGCACTGGGCCGGGCTGGGCTACTACGCCCGCGCGCGCAACCTGCATGCCGCGGCCAGGCGCTGCGTCGAGCTGCACGGCGGCGACCTGCCGCGCGACCTGGACGCGCTGCTGGCGCTGCCCGGCATCGGCCGCAGCACCGCCGGCGCCATCCTCAGCCAGGCCTGGAACGACCCGTTCCCGATCCTGGACGGCAACGTCAAGCGCGTGCTGACCCGCTACCACGGCATTGCCGGCTACCCCGGCCTGCCCGCCGTCGAGAAGCCGCTGTGGGCGCTGGCGGCACAGCACGTGGCGCAGGTGCCGCAAGGGCGCATGGCCGACTGGACGCAGGCGCAGATGGATTTCGGCGCCACCCTGTGCACCCGCGCCAACCCGGCCTGCATCCTGTGCCCGCTGCAGGACGGCTGCGCGGCGCATGCGCAGGGAATGGTGGATGCGCTGCCCACGCCCAGGCCCAGCAAGGTACTGCCCGAACGCGAGGCCAGCGCCCTGCTGCTCGAGGACGGCCAGGGCCGCATCCTGCTGTGCAGGCGCCCGCCCACCGGCATCTGGGCTTCGCTTTGGACGCTGCCGCAGGCCGATACCGACGCCGACCTGCGCGCCTGGTTCGCCGCCAACATCGAGGGCGACTACGACGGCGCGGCGGAGCTGCCGCCGATCGTGCACACCTTCAGCCATTACCGCCTGCACCTGCAGCCGCTGCACCTGCGCAAGGTCGCCCTGCGCCCACGGGTGGGCGACAATGACGACCTGCGCTGGGTCGCGCGCGCCGAGCTGGCCTCGCTGGGCCTGCCGGCGCCGATCCGCAAGCTGCTCGACCGCCACTGAGGCGGCCCGCTCCACCGACAGGAACACCGCATGCCCCGCTCCGTCTTCTGCCAGTACGAACAACGCGAAACCGAAGGCCTGGACTTCGTGCCCTACCCCGGCGAACTGGGCCAGCGCATCTTCGCCAACATCGGCAAGCAGGCCTGGGCGGCGTGGCTGGCGCACCAGACCATGCTGATCAACGAGAACCGGCTGTCGCCGCGCGACCCGAAGCACCGCGCGTTCCTCGAGGAGGAACTGGTCAAGTTCCTGTTCGGCGGCGGTGCGGAAAAGCCGGCCGGCTACGTCGCGCCCGAAGCCCCCTGAAAACGAAGGAGGGAACCGCTGCCGGTTCCCTCCCCTTCACCATGGCGCGGTCAGTTGCCGCCCTGGTCCTCGGCGCGCGCCTCGAGCTTGGCTTCGCGCAGTTCCTTTTCCGAAGCGCGCAGCGCCTTCACGTCCAGCGGCTGGATGGTATCGATCCGGCATGGGATAGGCGCCATGCCCGGACTGCCGCCGCGCACGATCACCCGGTCGAACTTGGCCGATACCCGGCCCATCATGTTGGTCACGCTGATCGCCGGCGCATAGGACAGATCCATGCACGGGCCGCTCAGGCTCAGCAGCCAGGCCTCGCTGGGCTTGGTCCAGACCGCCAGCGCGCTGTCGCCCAGCTCGGTCCAGCCGTTGAGCGAACCGAAGTACTGGAAGTCCTTGACCGGCGCGCCGGCATGGGCGCGGTACAGCTCCAGCCGCTCGCTGCTGGAAAGCCTGCCGGTGGTGGCGCAGCCGGCCAGGGCCGCCGCGGCCAGTAAAGCGATTGCCAGACGTTTCACGACACACCTCCTGTTCGGGAATACGCCGCCATCTTGCACCGCGGCCGGGGCGGCGCAAGCGCGGCTCCCTTCCCCGTTCAGCCGGCGTGCCGGATCGGATGCGCGCGCCTGCGGGCGTGCGCTCAGACCTCGGCGCGCGCCAGTGGATGCAACCGCGCCTCGCGCAGTTCCAGTACCCGGTCCAGCCTGCGGGCCAGGCTGCGGTCGTGGGTCACCAGCACCAGGCTGGTGCGATGCGCGCGGTTCAATTCCAGCATCAGCTCGAACACCGTGGCGGCGGTCTTGTCGTCGAGGTTGCCGGTGGGTTCGTCGCCGAGCACGCAGCCCGGCTGGTTGACCAGGGCCCGCGCCACCGCAGCGCGCTGGCGCTCGCCGCCGGACAGCTCGCCCGGCTTGTGCTCCAGGCGGTGGCCCAGCCCCACCGATTCGAGCAGCGCGCGCGCGCGCTGCCCGGCGCCGGCCACGCTGGCGCCGCCGAGCATCACCGGCATCATCACGTTCTCAAGCGCGGTGAATTCGGGCAGCAGGTGGTGGAACTGGTAGACGAAACCCAGCGAGGTGTTGCGCAGGCGGCCGCGCTCGGCGTCGGACAGCGCCGACATGCGCTGGCCGGCCACGTAGACCTCCCCGGCGGTGGGGACGTCCAGGCCGCCCAGCAGGTGCAGCAGGGTGCTCTTGCCGGCACCGGACGCGCCGACGATGGCGACCGTCTCGCCCGGCGCCACGTCCAGCTCCAGCCCGTCGAACACGGGCGTGCGCATGCGCCCCTCGGCGTAGGTCTTGGCCAGCCCTTCGGCGCGGATCACCGATTCCATGTTCGCGTTCTCACTCATAGCGCAGCGCCTCCGCCGGCTGGGTGCGCGCCGCGCGCCAGGCCGGGTACAGCGTTGCCAGGAAACTCATCAGCAGCGCCACCGCGGTGATCACCACGATGTCGCCGGTCTGCATGTCGGTCGGCAGGCCGGTGATGTAGTACACGTCCTCCGGCAGCAGCTTGATGTCGAAGGCCGACTCGATCAGGCCGAGGATGCGCTCCAGGTTGAGGGTCAGGCTGATGCCGCCGATCACGCCGGCCACCGTGCCCATCAGGCCGATCAGGCTGCCCTGCACCATGAACACCTGCATCACCCCGCCCGGCGTCAGCCCCAGCGTGCGCAGAATGGCGATGTCGGCCTGCTTGTCGGTGACCAGCATCACCTGCGAGGACACCAGGTTGAACGCGCCCATGGCCACGATCAGCGACAGCAGGATGCCCATCACCGTCTTTTCCATGCGCAGCGAGTGGTAGAGGTTGGCGTTCTCCTGGGTCCAGTCGCTGACCCGGTAGTAGCCTTCCAGGTTCAGCGCCAGGTCGCGCGCCACCGTATAGGCCTGGTCCATGTCGTGCAGTTTCAGGCGCACGCCGGTCACGCCGTCCACGCGCAGCACCCGCTCCAGGTCCTGCATGTTGACGAAGGCCACGCCGCGGTCGATTTCGTTGGAACCGGCCTCGAAGATGCCGCTGACCTTGAAGCGCTTGGTGCGCGCCATCGCGCCGACCGGGGTGCCCTGGATCTCGGCCAGCGTCGCCACCACGCTGTCGCCCACGTCCACGCCCAGCCACAACGCCAGTTCCTTGCCGAGCAGGATGTTGAACCCGCCCGGCTGCAGGCTGTCCAGCGAGCCCTTCTGCATCTTCTGGCCCAGCACCGACACCTTCGGCTCCTGCGCCGGGTCGACGCCCTGCACGATCGCGCCCTGCACGCGCGGGCCGGCGAGCATGCCCTGGATCTCGATGTAGGGCGCGGCGCCGGCCACGCGCGGGTCGCTCATCGCCACGTCCACCGCATGCTGCCAGTTGCGCATCGGCTCCCCGTCGGCGCTGACGGTCGCATGGGCCGACATCTGCAGCAGGCGGTCGCGGATTTCCTTCTGGAAACCGCTCATCACCGCCAGCGTGGTGATCAGCACCGTCACCCCGAGCGCGATGCCCAAGATCGAGGCCATGGAAATGAAGGAGATGAAGCCGTTGCGGCGCTTGGCCCGCAGATAGCGCAATCCGATTGCGACAGGTAAGGGTCTGAACATGCGCGTATGCCGATGGAGTGGCGCCATGTTGCCATCCCCGCCCGCTAACGGGAAACGGCGCCGGCGCGCACGGCCAGTCGCAGTTCACGTCGCCGTGCGCGCGGCAGCGTATCGGGCCAGAACAGCAGTTGCCCGCGCCGGTTGCCCTCGCGCCAGCGCAGCACCAGCAGCGGGCCGCGCTCCAGCAGTTCCAGCGCGTCGACCGCGATTCCGTCCACGCTGGGCGGGGCCGGCGCCGCCGGGACCCGCAGTTGCCGCACCGGCTGGCGCAGCCCGCGCCGCGCCATGCGCAGGCCGCCGCAGGCGGCCAGCAGCGCGGCCGGCCAGGCGAGCGGGCGCTGGAGTTCGCAGTTCAGCAGCGCGACGGCGGCCAGCAGGCCGAGCAGGCGCAGGGCGCCGGCCTGCCAGCGCGAGGGCCGCCACTCACAGTGGAAGGGTGCGGATGTATTCCAGCAGGGCGGCCTGCGGCGCATCGGGGCAGGCCTCGTAGCCCATGGACCAGCGCCACAGCTTGTCGTCCTCGGTTTCCAGAAGCTGCAGGAAAACCGCCCGTTCGGCTGTCGGCGCCTGCCCCCAGCGCTGGTCGAGATAGCGGCCGAACAGCTGATCCAGCTCGCGCATGCCGCGCCGGCAGCGCCAGCGCAGCTTCTTCAGTTCGATGTCGTCTTCGGGGCTCATCGCTCACCTGCCGATGCCACGACCTCGCCGTGGCGGAAACGAAAACGGCACCGGCCCGAAGGACCGGTGCCGCCATGGCCGCGATGCGCGGGGCATCGCGTGGGCCGGCGCATCAGGCGCGGCGCGCCATCATCAACTTCTTGATCTCGGCGATCGCCAGCGCCGGGTTCAGCCCCTTCGGGCAGGTCCGGGCGCAGTTCATGATGGTGTGGCAGCGGTACAGCTTGAACGGATCTTCCAGGTCGTCCAGGCGTGCGCCGGTGTCCTCGTCGCGCGAGTCGATGATCCAGCGGTAGGCCTGCAGCAGGATCGCCGGGCCCAGGTAACGCTCGCCGTTCCACCAGTAGCTCGGGCAGCTGGTCGAGCAGCAGGCGCACAGGATGCACTCGTACAGGCCGTCGAGCTTCTTGCGGTCTTCCGGCGACTGCAGGCGCTCGCGGTCCGGCGGCGCCGGGGTCTGGGTGCGGATCCACGGCTTGATCGAGGCGTACTGCGCGTAGAAGTGGGTCAGGTCCGGCACCAGGTCCTTGACCACTTCCATGTGCGGCAGCGGGTAGATCGGCACCTCGGCCTTGGCGCAGTCGGCGATGGCGCGGGTGCAGGCCAGCGTGTTGGTGCCATCGATGTTCATCGCGCACGAACCGCAGATGCCCTCGCGGCACGACCGGCGGAAGGTCAGGGTCGGGTCGATCTCGTTCTTGATCTTGATCAGCGCGTCCAGGACCATCGGGCCGCACGCATCGAGGTCAACCTCGTAGGTGTCGGTACGCGGGTTCTGGTCGTCGTCCGGACTCCAGCGGTAGATCTTGAAGGTGCGCAGGTTCTTGCCGCCGCCCTTGGCGGGGAAGTGCCTGCCCTGGGTGATCCGGGAGTTCTTCGGGAGTGCAAATTCAGCCATGTTCGTAGGTTCCCCGGATCAGTAGACGCGCGGCTTCGGCGGCACGACGGCGACGTCGTCGGTAAGCGTGTACATGTGCACCGGACGGTAGTCGAAGCTGCACTTGCCCTTCTCGTCGACGGTGACCAGCGTGTGCTTCTGCCAGTTGACGTCGTCGCGCTCCGGATAGTCCTCGTGCGCATGCGCGCCGCGGCTTTCCTTGCGCTGTTCGGCCGAGTTGATGGTGGCCACGGCGTTGAGCAGCAGGTTGTTGAGCTCGTAGGTCTCGATCAGGTCCGAGTTCCAGACCAGCGAGCGGTCGGACACCTTGACGTCCTGGAACGAGTCGAACACCTCGGCCATCTTTTCGCAGCCCTCGGCCAGCGTCTTGCTGGTGCGGAACACGGCGGCGTCGGCCTGCATCGTGCGCTGCATGCGGTCGCGGATGACGGCGGTCGGGGTGTCGCCATTGGCGTGGCGCAGCTTGTCCAGCAGGCCCAGCGCCTTGTCGCAGGCGTCGGAGGCCAGGGTCTTGTGCGGCGCGCCCGGCTTGATCGTCTCGGCGCAGCGGTTGGCCACGGCGCGGCCGAACACCACCAGGTCGAGCAGCGAGTTGGAGCCCAGGCGGTTGCCGCCGTGCACCGACACGCAGGCCGCTTCGCCGATGGCGTACAGACCCGGCACCACCGCATCGGGGTTGTCGCCGACCTTGCGCACCACTTCGCCGTGGTAGTTGGTCGGGATGCCGCCCATGTTGTAGTGCACGGTCGGGATCACCGGGATCGGCTGCTTGTGCACGTCG
>Ga0206118_100284_pt1 | contig 33111 bp, 26 predicted proteins | sample 3A20Ametagenome_FD_177999 | JGI IMG/M metagenome (GOLD analysis project Ga0206118, IMG submission 177999) | Enriched microbial communities from leaf-cutter ant dump, University of Wisconsin, Madison, United States - 3A20A | ecosystem: Environmental > Terrestrial > Nest > Insects nest > Nest dump... | reverse complement strand
GTGGCTCATCGGCAGGCTCCGTGGAACGCGGCCAGCTTAGCCATGCGGCGCGCGCGGAGACTATTACATCGCCCGCCGCCGGCTCACTCCAGTTCGCGCAGCCGCGCCTGCAGGCCGGCGCGCGACAGCTCGCCCATGTGCACGCCGCGCAGGCGCCCGTCGCCACCGAAGAACAACGTGGTAGGCAGCGCGCGGGCTCCGGTGCGCTGCATCAGCAGCGAATCGGCATCCAGCAGCACGTTGTCGGCTTCCAGCCGCGTTTGAGCGAGATAAGCGGCGACGTCGGCCGCCTCCTCGCCCTGGTTGGCGAACACGAAGCCGATCTGCGGATGCGCGCGCTGCGCCTGCACCAGGGCCGGCATCTCGCGCCGGCATGGGCCACACCAGCTGGCCCACAGGTTGAGCACCAGCGGCTTGCCGGCATGCGCCGACAACGGCACCGCCTTGCCGTGCACGTCGGCCAGCGCCACGTCCACCGGCAGCACGATGCTCGAGCGCTGCACCGCGAACACGGCCATCGCCGCCACCAGCCACAGCGCGCCGCTGGCGAACAGGCCCAGCAGCACCGGCTTGCGCGGCAGCTGCCGGCGCGTCGCCCACAGCGCGTATGCAAGCGCGACGGCCACGCCGGCCCACGGCAGGTAGCCACCGTCGCCAAGGCGGATGATGGCCAGCGGCCCGGCAAGGTAATCCGGCGCATGCAGCACGACATGCGCGACGCGCGCGCCCAGCACGCCCAGCAGCAGCGCATCCAGCACCACCGCGCCGGCACGGCCGCGCAGGCCGCCGGCCGCGGGCACCAGCGCGCGCGCGAATGCCCAGCCGACCAGCGCGGCGAGCGCCGCGATCAGCGCCATCAACGGAAACGGCCCGGCGCTGATCACCGCCCCGCCCCCACCATCACTCCCGGCGACTTCATCCTTTCCACTCCATCACGCTGCACCAGCGCCACGATGATGTCCGTGCCCGCCGCGGCTGTCACCCATGCGCGGACATGACCCATGCCACACAACACGGCGGCGGGCGCTGGCTACCATCGCAGGCCTTCGGTCACACGAGCCCGCCCATGCGCCGCCTGCCTGCCCTGCTGCTCACGCTGCTGCCCTTCGCCCTGTCGTGCGCCACCGCCACGCTGCATGCGCGCGAGGTCGCCGAGCCGGCCGCGCACGTCGATGCCGATGGCCCCTACCTGTTCCGCGATGGCACGCAGCTGCACGCGCGCTGGGTGTGCGACGACCGGGTGGTCGAACGCGAACTGGAAGCCGGCGACGTCGCCACGGTGGCCCCGCAATGCGGCTATGCCCACGCCGTGCGGGTGCCGGCCCCGGCCACCGCCGCGGCCGCGGTGCTGCCGGCGGCGGCGCGCATCGTCGCCGTATCCGACATCCACGGCCAGTACGGCCTGCTGGTGAAGCTGCTGCGCGCGCACCACGTCATCGACGACGCGGACCGCTGGGCGCTGGGTGGCGATACGCTGGTGGTGGCCGGCGACGTGTTCGACCGCGGCCCGCAGGTCACCGAGGCGTTCTGGCTGCTGTACGGCCTGCAGCAGCAGGCGGCCGCGGCCGGCGGCGCGGTGCATTTCGTGCTCGGCAACCACGAGACGATGGTGCTGTACGACGACCTGCGCTACGTCAACCCCAAGTACCTGCGCAGCGCGCAGCTGCTGGGCCGCAGCTACCCGCAGTTGTACGGCGCCGATTCGGTGATCGGGCAATGGCTGCGCACCCGCCCGGTGCTGCTGCGCATCGGCGACACCCTGTTCCTGCATGGCGGCATCGCGCCCGAGGCGCTGCAACTGGCGCTGGAACCTGCCGCCACCAATGCCGCCTACCAGGCCTCGCTGGGCCGGCCGAAGGCCGAGGTCAAGGCCGACCCGGCCACCGCGCCGCTGTACGACGGCAAGACCAGCCCGATCTGGTACCGCGGCTATTTCGACGGCCGCCTCGACAGCGCCGGCGTGCAGGAGGTGCTGGACCGGCTGGGCCTGCAACGCATCGTCGTCGGCCATACCTCGATGCCGCACGTGAGCAGCTTCCACGGCGGCCGCGTCGTCGCCATCGACAGCAGCATCAAGAACGGCGAGAACGGCGAACTGCTGTTCATCGAGGACGGCAGTCTCAGCCGCGGCCTGCTCGACGGCAGCCGGGTGCCGCTGGCCGAGGGGCGGGCCGGGCTGCAGGACTGAGCGTCGAGCCGCTGCCGGCAAAGGGGGCGGCCCCCGCTCAGAAGCTCCTGCGCGATGCGCTGGCCAGGTCGGCCAGGTGCTCCGGGTCGAGGATTTCCCAATCCCGCTGCTGCCCGCGCAGGTGGCCAGCGCGCTGCCAGTCGGACAACAGCCGGCTCAACGTTTCCGGGCGCACGCCGAGGCGCGCGGCGACCTGCCGGACCTGCAGCGGCAGGCGCACCCGGCGCGGCTCGCCGGGCCGGCGCAGCGACAGCAGGTAGGCGGCCAGCCGCTGCGCGGCCGAGCTGCCGGTGAGCCAATCGATCTCGTTGGTGCGCTGGTAGACCCGTTCGCCCAGCCATTCCAGCATCCGCAGCGCCAGCCCCGGATCGGCATTGCAGGCCTGCCGCAGCGCCTGCCGCGGCAAGCGCAGCGCCAGCAGCGGCGCCTGCGCGCGTGCCCCCATCGGATAGCGGCCGTGCGGCATGAACATGGCCGCCTCGGCCACCAACTGGCCGGGGCCGTACAGGCTGTAGACGCGCTCCTCGCCGTCCTGGCCCATGCGCAGCACCTCGACCCGCCCGGCCAGCACCAGCAGGCAGTGCCGCGCCGCATCGCCCTCGCGGAACAGCCACTGCCCGGCCGCCAGCCGCAATGGCGCGGCCGCCTCCAGCAGGAGCTGCCCGGTGTCGGGTCGCAGTTCGCGGAACAGCGGGTGTTCGCGCAGCGCATCGGCCACCGCCGGCGGCGCATTGGGCGCGGCTTGATTTATGTCATTGGTGGCAGGGGCGGTCGGCACGAACATGGCCGCATGAGAATACTTCTTATTTGCCGAATCGCTGCGTCCCGCTCCGGCACCACGGTCCTTGTCCTGCTGCTGGCCCTGCTGTTGGCCGCCTGCGGCGCTCCGCAGGCGCCGGCCGCCGCTGCCAGCGCGCCGGAACCAACCGATGAACCCCTGCGGCTGGCCGGCCCCGGCGCGGTGGTCAGCTTCCCGCTGATGCGCATGGCCGAGGTCGGGGTGACGGTGGACGGGCGCGTGCTGCCGGCCGAGTTCCGGCTGTGGCAGAGCGCCGACCAGTTGCGGGTGATGCTGGCCCGCGACGAGGTCGACTACAGCGCCACCCCGGCCAACCTGCCGGCGCTGATGGCCAACCGCGGCGAGCCGGTGCGCCTGCTCAACGTGTCGGTCTGGGGCCTGCTGTGGCTGGTCAGCCGCGACCCGCAGGTACGCGACTTCGGCGACCTGCGCGGGCGCACCCTGCTGACCCCGTTCCGGCGCGACATGGGCGCCATCGCCCTGCACGAGCTGTACGCCGCGCAGGGGCTGGAACCGGGCCGCGACCTGCAACTGCGCCAGGCCCGCGACGCGCTGGACGCGGTCGCATTGATGCTCGCCGGCCAGGCCGACCACGCGGTGCTGCCCGAGCCGACCGCCTCGCTGCTGCTGCAACGTAACCGCAACGAGGGTGGCGCGCCGCTGTATCGGGTACAGAGCCTGGAAGCGGCGTGGGCGCTGCGCTTCCCGCAGCAGCCGGAGCTGCCGCAGGCCGGGGTCATGGCCGCCGCCCCGCGCGCCGCCGACACCGCGCTGGCGCAAGCCATCGTCGCCGCCTACGCCGAGGCTTCGCGCTGGTGCAAGGACGATCCGCCGGCCTGCGCGGCGCTGGCCCAACGCCACCTGCCGCACATGCCGCTGCCGGCGCTGGAAGAGTCGATCCGGGTCACCCGCCTCGACGGCCTGCCCACCGCGCAGGTGCGACCGCAACTGGAAGCGCTGTACCGGCTGATCCTCGCCAGCCAGCCCGAGGCGGTCGGCGGCCGCCTGCCTGACCCGGCGTTCTACGGCCCATGACCCGACACCCGCCCTCCCCGCGCGAACTGGCGCTGTGGTCGGCGCTGGGCGTGCTCGCGCTCGGCATCGGCTGGCAGCTGGTGGCCATGCGCCTGGGGCCGCTGCTGATGGCCACGCCCTTGCAGACCCTGCGTGCGCTGGCCGCGCTGGTCGGCAGCGCCGCCTTCCTGCACCACGCTGCGGCCAGCCTGCTGCGCGTGGCCTGCGGCGTGGGCCTGGGTATCGCGCTTGGCCTGCTGCTGGGCCTGCTCGCCGGCCGCCATCCGCGCCTGCGCGCGGTGCTCGAACCGCTGCGCTGGCTGCTGATGTCGATACCCGGGGTAATCGTGGTGGTGCTGGCGATGCTGTGGTTCGGCATGGGCACGACGATGGTGGTGTTCATCGCCGTGGTGCTGCTGGCGCCGGGCATGTACGTGAACACGCTCAAGGGCCTGCTGCTGGTCGATCCGGCGCTGCTGGAAATGGCGCGGGTGTATCGCTTCGGCGCGTGGCGGCGGCTGCGCCACGTGGTGCTGCCGGCGCTGGCGCCGCCGTTGTGCGCGGCGCTGCTGGTGGCCACCTGCGGCGGCGTGCGGCTGGTGGTGATGGCCGAGGTGCTCGGGGCGATGGACGGCGCCGGCTTCGCCCTCGCCAACGCCCGCAGCACCTTCGACAGCGGCGAGCTGTACGCATGGGTGGTGCTGGTGCTGGGGCTGGTGGCGCTGCTGGAACTGGGCCTGCTGCGGCCGCTGCAACGCCGGCTCACCCGCTGGCAGGAAGACGCGCCGGCCCTGCATCGGGAGGCCGGCGATGCTTGAGTTCGACCGGGTGGTGCTCGAACGCGGCGGCCAGCGGGTGCTGGACGGCGTGGAACTGCGCATCGCGCCGGGCGAGCGGGTGGGCCTGGTCGGCCCCAGCGGCACCGGCAAGAGCAGCCTGCTGAAGCTGGCCGCCGGCCTGCTGGCGCCGGCGTCGGGACGCGTCGGCAACCGCTTCGCCCGTACCTGCATGGCCTTCCAGGAACCACGCCTGCTGCCGTGGCGCAGCGTGCTCGACAACCTGCGCATCCCGCTGCATGCGGCCGGCCACGACAAGGCCGGCGCGCGGCGCCTCGCCGGCCAGTGGCTGCAACGCATGGGCCTGGCCGAACGCGCCGATGCCTGGCCGCGGCAGTTGTCCGGCGGCATGGCGCAGCGGGTCGCGCTGGCGCGCGCGTTCGCCACCGCGCCGGACCTGTTGCTGCTGGACGAACCCTTCGCCGCACTCGACCCGGCCCTGCGCCGCGAGCTGGGCGCGCTGTGCGATGCCGAGCTGGCGCGCACCGGCGCCGCCCTGCTGTGCGTCAGCCACCACCCACGGGAACTGGCCGAACGGGTGGACCGCTGCCTGCGGCTGGAACACGGCCGGCTGCTGCCCTGCGCACTGCCGTGTCCCGCCGTCCCCTACGCCGAAGCCGCCGTCATTCCCCTTTTCCCCCAGCCAGCCGCCCCGCGGCAAGCGAGCACGCCATGAACCACTACGCCCTGTTCCACGTCCTGCACCTGTTCGCCGCCTTCGTCTTCGTCGGCACCGTGTTCTTCGAGGTGCTGATCCTGGAAAACGTGCGCAAGCGCGTGCCGCGCAACGTGATGCACCAGATCGAGGTCGGCATCGGCGCCCGTGCGCGGCAATTGATGCCGTGGGTGCTGGCGGTGCTGTACGGCAGCGGGCTGGGCATGGCCTGGCGCTACCGCAGCCTGCTCGCGCACCCGCTGCAGGACAGCTTCGCGCTGATGCTGACGCTGAAGATCGTGCTCGCGCTGAGCGTGTTCGGCCACTTCCTCTACGCCATGCGCCTGCGCGGCAAGGGCCGGCTGGCCTCGACCGCGTTCAAGCGCATCCACCTGAGCGTGTTCAGCCACATGGTCGGCATCGTCCTGCTGGCCAAGCTGATGTTCCACCTCGGCTGGTAACCCCTTTCCTCCCGCTCCGACAGGCTCCGCCATGACCTTCCCCGCCTCCCCGCTCGCCCTCGCCATCGCCGCCGCGCTGGTCGTCACTCCCGCTCTGGCCGTCGCGGAAACCGCCGCCGATGCAGTCGACCTGGACCGCATCACCGTGTTGGGCCGCCGCGACACCACGCCGGTGGCCCCCAGCGTGGCCGACGAACGCGCGCGGCTGCAGCGCGTGCCCGGCGGCACCAACCTGGTGGACCTGCGCAAGGCCGGCCGCCAGGCGACGCTGCGCGATGCGCTGGACTACCAGCCGGGCATCGTCCTGCAGGAATTCTTCGGCGGCATCGACCAGCCGCGCCTGAACATCCGCGGCTCGGGCATCCAGAGCAATCCGGTCAACCGTGGCGTGTTGCTGCTGCAGGACGGCATCCCGCTCAACGAGGCCGACGGCTCGTTCGTGATCGGCCTGCTGGAACAGCGCAACGCCGCCTTCATCAGCGCCCGCCGCGGCGCCAACGCGCTCAGCCCCGGCGCCACCACGCTCGGCGGCGAGGTCGATTTCTACAGCCTCAACGGTGCCGACGAACGCGGCCGGCTGCGGCTGGAGGGCGGCAGCGACGGCCGCCGCGGCGGGCAACTGGCCTGGGGCGGCAGCAACGAGCGCGCCGACTGGTGGCTCGGCAGCAGCCACGACGAATACGACGGCTACCGCCACCATGCCGACGGCAAGCGCGACGCCGTCCATTTCAACAGCGGCTGGCGCGCCGGCGACACCTTCAGCAACCGCACCTGGGTGTCGTGGACCGACCTGTTCTTCCACATCCCCAACGTGGTGCCCAAGGAACGCATCCACAGCGACCCGCGCGGGGTGATGGGCGATGGCGACACGCCGCAGGACAAGCTCGCCAACGTCTACCTGCGCGACCCGCTGCGCGACACCCGCCAGCGGCGCATCGCCAACGCCTCCGAATGGGGTGCCGACGATTCGCGGCACACGCTGGGCCTGTGGTGGCAGGACACCGAGGACCTGTTCAAGAACCCCACCACGCACAACGTCAGCGATTCGGACACCTGGGGCACGCAGTACCAGTGGCGCGGCACGCACGGGGCCCTGGACTATCGTCTTGGCGCGTCGTACACCGCCGGCACCACCGCCCGCGACTTCTACGCCAACAACCCGGCCAACGGCACCCGCCTGCAGCGCTTCGGCCATTACGACCTCGACGCCTCCAGCCTGGACGTGGTGGCCGCGCTGGGCTGGCAGGCCGGCGGCAGCCTGCGCCTGCTGGCCGAAAGCAAGTGGAGCCGGGCCGAACGCAACGCCACCGACCTGGCCAACGGCGGCGGCCTGGACCAGCGCTACACCCACGCCAGCCCGCGCGTCGGCGCGATCTGGCAGCCGCGCGACGGCCTGCGCCTGTTCGCCAACCTCAGCCGCAGCAACGAGGTGCCGACCTGGTGGGAAATCGCCGCCGCCGAGGCCCCGGCGAACAACCCGGCCGCCGCGCAGGCCAGCCTGCTGCGGCTGCGGGTGCAGAGCGCCGACACCCTCGAGCTCGGCGCCGACGGCCGCATCGGTGGCGATGGCGGCATGAACTGGTCGCTGGTGGCCTACCGCAGCAAGGTCGACGACGAACTGATGTCGATGGTGGACGACACCGGCAGCCGCACCGGCACCTACAACTACGCCGCCGGCACCACCCACCAAGGCGTGGAAGCGGGGCTGGACGGCCGCCTGCCGCTGGCCGATGCCGGCACGCTGGACTACCGGCTGGCCTGGATCTGGAGCGACTTCAGCTTCGACGGCGGCCAGTTCGCCGGCAACCGCATCGCCGGCGTGCCCGAGCACATGCTCAGCGCCGAACTGCTGTGGAGCACCGGCGGCTGGCGCATCGGTCCCAACGTGCGCTGGCTGCCGCGCGACACCCCGACCGACCACGCCAACACCCGCGAGATCTACCAGGACGGCTACGCGCTGCTCGGCTTCCGCGTGGACTACACCGCCGCCGATGGCCGCTGGTCGGTATTCGTGCACGCCGACAACCTCACCGACCGCCGCTACGCCAGCAGCTACGTGATCCGCAACGTGGGCACGCTGGCGCAGCCGGGGTTCCTGCAGGGCGTGGGCCGCAACGGCACGGTCGGCTTCACCTGGCGGTTCTGAACGGCCATGCACGCAGTCCAGCCACCGGCTTCGGCCCCGGTCCCGTGCTGCAGCGAGGAGGAGGTCGTCCTCCTCGTGCACGGCTTCTATGCGCGCGTGCGCCACGATCCACTGCTCGGGCCGGTGTTCGACCGGCACGTGCACGACTGGGAGGCACACCTGGCCCACCTCGTGGATTTCTGGTCGGCGATGCTGCGCGGCACCCGCCGCTTCAGCGGTGCACCGATGCCGCGGCACATGGCGCTGCCGGGCCTGAACCCGGCGCTGTTCGAACGCTGGCTGCAACTGTTCGCACGGACCACCGCCGAATCGGGCAACCCGGCGATGCAGGCCGAAGCCGATGCCCGCGCGACGCTGATCGCCCGGCGCTTCTGGCAGCGCTACCAGGTCGAGGGGCACGATGTGCTCGCCGGCACCCTCCGCAATCCCGGACACCACGGAGAACACCCATGAAAACCCGCCTGTCCCTGCTGCTTGCCGTCCTGGCTGCAACCGCGCTCATGCCCGCCGCCGCACACGAACCACCGGCAACCCCGTCGCCAAGCCCACGCCTGGCCGACCTCGCGCCACCGGCCGACGGCGCCAGCGAACGCACGGTCACGCCCATCGGCCAGTACGGCGCTACCCGGGTGATGCAGCTGCAGCTCAAGGCCGGCACCGCGATGCCCGCACATTCGGCGCCGGAGCGGGTGCTGGTGGTGGTGCTCGCCGGCCGCGGCAGCTTCGGCTTCGGCACCGGACAGGTGGCGCTGCACGAGCGCCAAGTGCTGCACATGGCACCGGGCGAGGCGCATTCGGTCAAGGCCGAAACCGACCTCGACCTGCTGCTGGTGCGCATCGACGAGGCGGCATCGGACTGAGGCCACGCCGGGCACCCATTCCGCCCGGCCACGCCCCGCTCACGCCTGCGGCCGCGCCTCCACCTTCGGCTCGCTCACCTCGCGCCCAGCCTGCGCGTGCCCGGCCATCTCCGCGCCGGCGTCCGGCGCCAGCCGGCGCATCTCCAACACCGACAGCGCCGAGATCACGCCGACGCCGAGGAAGGCGAAGGTGAAGTTGAGCGGGTCGCCATCGGGGCGGCCGCTGAGCGCGGTGGACAGGCTCAGCGCATAGCCGCCCAGGGTCACGCCCAGCGCCAACGCCACCTGCTGGGCCATCGCGGTCAAGCTGCTGGCCTGGCTCATCGAGGCCTGGTCGATGTCGGCATAGGCGATCGCGTTGATGCTGGTGAACTGCACCGAACGCAGGCAACCGCTGGCGAGCAGCACGCCGACCATCAGCCAGTACGGCGTATCGGCACGGAACAGCCCGAACAGGCACATCGCCAGCGCCGCCACCAGCCCGTTCCAGACCAGCACCGGGCGGAAGCCGGTGGCGTGCAGGATGCGCGGCGCCAGCGTCTTCATCAGCATCGCCCCGGCGGTGGAGGTGAAGGTCACCAGCCCCGAGTGCAGCGGGTTGAAGCCGAAGCCCAGTTGCAGCATCAGCGGCAGCAGGAACGGCGTGGCGCCGATGCCGACCCGGAACAGCGAGCCGCCCAGCACCCCGGCGCGGTAGGTGGGAATACGGAACAGGTCCAGCCGCAGCAGCGGATGCGGGTGGTGGCGCGCATGCCGCACGTACAGCGCCAGCAACAACACGCCGACGATCATGCAGCCGCCGATCACCGGCGCCGGCGCCAGCCCGCGCCCGACCGCCGACAGCCCGAACATCGCCAGCGCCAACCCGCCGGCCGACAGCAGGAAGCCGTGCGAATCCAGCGGCCCCACCCCCTGCCGCAGCTCCGGCACGTGCCGCCACGCCAGCCACATGCCCAGCGCGCCCATCGGCAGGTTGATCAGGAAGATGAAACGCCAGTGCGCGTAGGTGGTGATCGCCCCGCCCAGTACCGGCCCCAGCATCGGCCCCAGCATCGCCGGAATGGTCAGCCAGCTCAGCGCGCGCACCAGCTCGGCCTTGTCGATGGTGCGCAACAGCACCAGCCGCCCCACCGGCACCATCATCGCCCCGCCCATGCCCTGCACGAAGCGCCCGGCCACCAGTTGCCCCAGCCCATTGCTGGCCGCGCAGCCCAGCGAACCGAGCAGGAACACCGCGATGGCGGCGACGAAGATGCGCCGCGCGCCGAACCGGTCCGCCACCCAGCCGCTGACCGGGATGAACACCGCCAGCGCCAGCATGTAGGTGGTCAAGGCCAGCTTCAACGCGATCGGCTCGGTACCCAGATCGACGGCGATCTGCGGCAGCGAGGTGGAGATCGCCGTGGAATCCATGTTCTCGATGAACAGGGCGGTGGCGACGATCAGCGGGAGCAGGCGTTGGGGTTTCACGAAGGAGGCCGGCGCTCGGTGGCGGTCGCATCGTCGCCGCATGCGCCTGAACATGGCGTCGCGATGCCCGGCGACCGCGCAAGCGCGCGGTAGTACGGCAGCAGCGCCAGCGCCCGTGCCACCACGAACAGTACGAACGCCGCCCACAGCCCGTGGTTGCCCCACGCCGCCGTGGCCGGCCACGCGCACAGCGCGAACACCGCCAGCGACGCCACCCCGGCATTGCGCATCTCCCGCGTGCGGGTGGCGCCGATGAACACCCCGTCGAGCTGGAACGCGGCCACCGACAGCAGCACGTACAGCGCCGCCCACGGCAGGTGCGCCCGCGCCAGCGCCGCCACCTCCTGCAGCGAGGTCAGCAGGCCCACCAACACGCCGCCGCCCAGCCACAGCCCGGCCGCCAGCAATACCGCGGTGGCCAGCGCCAACTCGCTGGACAACCGCACCGCATGGCGGAAGCGCGCCCGGTCGTTCGCCCCCACCGCCGCGCCGACCAGCGCCTCGGCGACGAAGGCGAAGCCGTCGAGGAAGAACGCGCTGAACGACACCAGTTGCAGCAGCAGGTGGTTGGCCGCCAGCGTCGCATCGCCCAGCGCCGTGCCCTGCCGCGCGAACAGGCCGAAGCCGGCCAGCAGGCACAGCGTGCGCAGCATGATGTCGCCGTTGGCCGCCAGCGTGCGCCGCAGCCGCGCGCGGTCGCCGATGCGCGCCCACGGCAGGAACGGCCCGGCATCGCGGTGGCGGCCGCGCAGCACCCGCCACACCGCCACCGCGGCAACCACGCAAGTGCTCCATTCGGCGATCGCCGTGCCCAGGCCGATGCCGTGCGCACCCCAGCCCAGCACCCCGGCGAAATACACGTCCAGCCCGGCATTGAGCCCGTTGAGCAGCAACTGCACCGCCAGCAGCGTGCGGCTGCGCCCCAGCCCGATCAGCGCCCCGCACAGCGCGTACAGCGCCAGCGCCGCCGGCGCGCCCCACACCCGCGCGCGAAAGTAGGCCGAGCCGGTCGCCGCCACCGCGTCGCCGGCATCCATCAACCTGAAATAGCCGGCCGCCAGCGGCCATTGCAGCAGCCACACCGCCACACCCAGCGCCAGCCCCATCAGCAACGGCCGCAGCAGCGCCGCGCGCACCTCCGCCTCGTCCCCGGCGCCGGCCGCCTGCGCCACGAACCCGGTGGTCGCCATGCGCAGGAAACCGAAGCTCCAGTAGACGAAATTGAACAGCAACGCCCCCAGCGCCAGCGCGCCGAGGTCCGCCGTGCCGCCGAAGTGGCCGATCACCGCCGTGTCCACCAGCCCCAGCAGCGGCACCGACGCATTGGCGAGGATGATCGGCCACGCCCTGCGGGCGATGGCCATGCGGGTGAGCGGCAGCGATGCGGGGGTGGCGGTCATCGCGGCATGATGCCGGAGGTTGCGGGCAATGGTTGTTCGTGACCGCCACCGGGACATCCCCCTTGCCGATTCGTGGCCCCATCGTCCTGCACCTACAATGACCGGCTCGCAGGCGACCTGCCCCAACTCCCTGACGGATGCGCGCGTGACCCAGAAACAGCCCGAACACACCCCGCTGATGAAGCAGTACTTCGCAGCCAAGTCCGACCACCCGGACCTGCTGCTGTTCTTCCGCATGGGCGACTTCTACGAGCTGTTCTACGACGACGCGCGCAAGGCGGCGCGGCTGCTCGACATCACCCTGACCCAGCGCGGCAATTCCGCCGGCGCGCCGATCCCGATGGCCGGGGTGCCGGTGCACGCCTACGAAGGCTATCTGGCGCGGCTGGTGGCGCTGGGCGAGTCGGTGGCGATCTGCGAGCAGATCGGCGACCCGGCGCTGGCGAAAGGTTTGGTCGAACGCAAGGTGGTGCGCATCGTCACCCCCGGCACGGTCACCGACGAAGCGCTGCTGGACGAGCGCCGCGACACCCTGCTGATGGCGGTGTCGCGCAACCGGCAGGGCTACGGGCTGGCGTGGGCCGACCTGGCCGGCGGCCGCTTCCTGGTCAACGAGGTGGAAACCGACGACGCGCTGGAGGCCGAGCTTGCACGCCTGGAACCGGCCGAGCTGCTGGTGCCCGACGAGGAGGAGTGGCCCGAATTCCTGCGCCAGCGCAGCGGCGTGCGCCGTCGCGCGCCGTGGCTGTTCGACGCCGACAGCGGCCGCCGCCAGTTGCTGTCCTTCTTCAAGCTGCACGACCTGTCCGGCTTCGGCATCGACGACAAGCCACGCGCCACCGCCGCGGCCGGCGCCTTGCTCGGCTACGTCGAGGAAACCCAGAAGCAGCGCCTGCCGCACCTGACCGCGATCGCGATGGAAACCGCCGGCGAGGCGATCGCGATGAATGCCGCCACCCGCCGCCACCTGGAACTGGACACGCGCGTGGACGGCGACACCCGCAACACCCTGCTGGGCGTGCTCGACAGCACGATCACGCCGATGGGCGGGCGTTTGCTGCGGCGCTGGCTGCACCGCCCGCTGCGGCTGCGCGAGGTGCTGCAGCAGCGCCATCATGCAGTGGCAACCTTGATCGACCGCGGCGTGGATGCCGACCTGCGCGAAAGCTTCCGTGCGCTCGGCGACATCGAGCGCATCCTCACCCGCATGGCGCTGCGCTCGGCGCGGCCGCGCGATTTCTCCACCCTGCGCGATGGTCTTGGCATGCTGCCGGCCATCGCCGCGCAGTTGCAGGCGCTGGATTCGCCGCGCCTGCAACAGCTGCGCGCCGAACTCGGCTCGCACGACGAAAGCGCGCAATTGCTGGCGTCCGCCATCGCCGAACAGCCGCCGCTCAAGCTGTCCGACGGCGGCGTGATCGCCGAGGGTTTCGACGCCGAGCTGGACGAACTGCGCCGGCTGTCCACCCACGCCGACCAGTTCCTGATCGACCTCGAAGCACGCGAGCGCGAAAGCAGCGGCATCCCGACGCTGAAGGTCGGTTACAACCGCGTGCACGGCTACTACATCGAGATCAGCAAGGGCCAGGCCGACAAGGCGCCGGTGCACTACACCCGCCGCCAGACCCTGACCAACGCCGAGCGCTACATCACCGAGGAGCTGAAGAGCTTCGAGGACAAGGTGCTGTCCGCGCGCGAGCGCTCGCTGTCGCGCGAGAAGCTGCTGTACGAAGGCCTGCTCGACGGTGTCGGCCAGCACCTGGAGCCGCTCAAGCGCTGCGCCGCGGCGCTGAGCGAGCTGGACGTGCTGGCCTGCTTCGCCGAACGCGCGCAGGCGCTGGACTGGTCGCAACCGGAGCTGGACACCGCGCCGTGCCTGAAGATCGAGCGCGGCCGCCACCCGGTGGTGGAAGCGGTGCGCGAGCAGCCGTTCGAGCCGAACGACCTCGACCTGCACCCCGACCGGCGCATGCTGGTCATCACCGGCCCGAACATGGGCGGCAAATCGACTTACATGCGGCAGAACGCGCTGATCGTGCTGCTGGCCCACATCGGCAGCTTCGTGCCGGCCAGCCGCGCGGTGATCGGCCCGATCGACCGCATCCTCACCCGCATCGGCGCCGGCGACGACCTCGCCAAGGGCCAATCGACCTTCATGGTCGAGATGGCCGAGACCAGCTACATCCTGCACCACGCCACCGCGCAGTCACTGGTGCTGATGGACGAGATCGGCCGCGGCACCTCCACCTACGACGGGCTGGCGCTGGCCGACGCGGTGGCGCGCCACCTGGCGCACGTCAACCGCTGCTACACGTTGTTCGCCACCCACTATTTCGAGCTGACCGCGCTAGCCGACGAGAGCGTCGAAGGCGGCGCCAGCGGCATCGCCAACGTGCACCTGGACGCGGTCGAGCATGGCGAGACGCTGGTGTTCATGCACGCGGTGAAGGACGGCCCGGCCAACCGCAGCTTCGGCCTGCAGGTGGCGGCGCTGGCCGGCCTGCCCAGGGCCACCGTGGCGCAGGCGCGGCGGCGCCTGGCGGAGCTGGAACAACGCGGCGGCGAAACCCAGAGCGCGGCGGTGGCGCCGCAGGCGCTGGACGCGCCGCAGCAGTTCGGCCTGTTCGCCGCGCCTTCATCGGCGGCGCTGGATGCCCTGCAGGCCATCGACCCGGACGAGCTGACGCCGAAGCAGGCGCTGGAAGCGCTGTACCGGATGAAGTCGCTGCTGTAACGACGCCCCCACCGGCATCGCGCCTTCGTGGATGCGGGGCTTGCCCCGCATGGGGCCTGCCCCGGCAATGCCCCGTGCCGGGCGAGCCCGGCACCTGCGTGGGCTGGCACTTCGCCGCCAGCGCATTGTCGCGGGCCAGACGCGACGGTGGCACCGCAGGCGCTGGACGCGCCACGGCAGTTCGACCTGTTCGCCGCGCCATCACTCGCCGGTATCACGCCTTCGTAGATGCGGGGCTTGCCCCGCATGGGGCCTTCCCCGGTAACGCCCCGTGCCGGGCAAGCCCGGCACCTACGTGGGCTGGTACTTCGCCGCCAGCGCATTGTCGCGCGCGTTGGCCGCGGCCGCGGCCGGGCGGCCGGCATGATGTGCGACGAAGGCCTCGAACACCGGGTTCTTGGCGATCGCGCCGGTCATCATGAAGTACCCCAGCGACGCGGCCACGTACAGGTCCACCGCGGTGAAACCGTTGCCGGCAAGGTGCCTGCGGTCGCGCAGGGCCTGCTCCAGCGTGCGCAGCACGTCGCCATCCTCGCCGTAGCCCGCGCCCACCGCCGGCGCCAGGGTGCCGGTGCTTTTCGCGGTCAGCCATGCCTCGAACGGGCCGGCGAAGAAGAACAGCCAGCGGTAGAACGCGCCGCGCTCCGGCGAACCGGATGGCGGCACCAGCCCCTTCTCCGGCACCAGCTCGGCCAGGTAGGCGCAGATGGCGGCGTTCTCGGTCACCACCACCTCGCCGTGGCGCAGCGCCGGCACCTTGCCCATCGGGTTGACCGCCAGGTAGTCGGGCGACTTCATCGTGGTGCCGAATTCCACCACCACTTCCTCGTAGGGCAGCCCGGTTTCCTCCAGCATCCAGCGCGCCAGCCGGCCGCGCGAGAGGGGGTGGGTGTAGAAGGTCAGCGTGGCGGTCATGACGGGTACCCGTGTTGGTGTGTCGGAAGGAGCCGGCAGTGTGTGCCGGGGCTGCTGACAGCCACTGTCAGCAGTCAACCGCCGTGGCCTTGCAGGTGCAGCTCGCGCCAGCGCTTGAGCAGGTGGTGGCGCTGCTCCGGGTAGCGGGCGCCGGTGTCCTCCAGCGCCAGCACCCGGTCGGCGCGGAAGTGGCGGAAGTCGCCGCGCAACAGGCACCACGCCGCCAGCACCCGCACCTCGGCGAGGAAGGCCATCGCGAACGGCCAGATCACGCGCTCGGTGATGCGCCCCTCGGCGTCGGCGTACTGCATGCGCACCACGTTGCCGGCACGGATCGCGCGGCGCAGCACCGGCAGCCACGGTTCCGGTTCGCTGGCGTTCCAGTCGGCGAACAGGCCGCTGGTCTCGACCTGCAGCCGCAACGCCTCGGGCAGGATGCCGACGATGCGGTCCATCGCCCGGTCGGCCGCCGCGGCCAGTTCCGGGTCGGCATGCCGCGACACCCAGCGCGCGCCCAGCACCATCGCCTCCAGTTCCTCGTCCGAGAACATCATCGGCGGCAGCAGGAAGCCGGCGCGCAGTTGGTAGCCGATGCCGGGGTCGCCGACGATGTCCGCGCCCTGCCCGCGCAGCGCCTCGACGTCGCGGTACAGGGTGCGCAGGCTCACGCCCAGCTGCTCGGCCAACTGCGCGCCGCGCACCGCGCTGCGGCGCCGGCGCAGTTCGTCCAGCAGGTGCAGCAGGCGGGTGGCGCGCTGGGTCATTGCAGGCCGGCTTCGGGCGCGAGGGTGTGGATCACCCTGCCCTCGGCGTCGAGGAACTCGATGGCGCCGTAGCCCTCCTCGGTGACGGTCAGGCGCAGGCGGGTGCGGTCGGCCTTGTCGTTCAGGGCGATGGACGGGGTGCCGTCGGCCGCCACCAGCATGCGGATGCGGGTCGGTGCCTGGACGCCGGGGACCAGCCGGTTGTCCAGCTTCGGCTCGCGCAGCAGCGGCGGTGCCTGGTTGATCGAGAAGCTCACCTCGCCGTCGGGCGACACCCGCCAGCCGATGGCGTCCAGCGCCGGGTGGTCCAGCGCCAGCACCGCCGCGCCACCGGGCACGTCGGCGGTGCCGAAGCCACCGCGCTCGCTGCCGTTCTCGTCGTACAGCACCATGCCGGCGACGTTGAACACGCGCTTGTACTGGATGCCGTCGATGACCGGCGCCGGGGTGCGGCCGGACAGGGTCATGCGGATCACGCCGTTCTCGTCGACGATGTCGATGCGGCGCGCGGTGATGCGTTCCTGGTCCGGCGCGGCCACGCGCGTTTCCGGCGTGCGCGATTCGATGATGCGCTCCAGCGTTTCCAGCGAGGGCCGAGCCGGTTCGGCGGCCAGTGCGGAGGAAGCCACGCACAACGAGGCGAGCGCGAACGGGATGGCGGCGGGATGCTTCATGGACACGTCCTTGGGCTTTGCGGGTCGGGTGCCCGATCGTACCGGCTGCACGGCATGCCGCGTCCGAACCCGGTCGCATATCGCAACCGGGCGCACTACCGGCACGGTTTGATCGGGATCATTGCCGCCCCCCACCTGCGCTGCTGACATGGCTGCACTCCCCGCCAGCCGTTGCAGGCCCGCCATGATCCCGTCCCGCAATTCCGCACTCGCCCTCGCGCTTGTCCTGGCCGCCGGCTGCAGCGCCGACAAGGCGGCAACGCCCGATATCTCCCCCACGGCGTCGGCCGCCACCGCCATCGACGCGGACGACGAACTGCGCGACATCGCCAACGCGCTGTTCGAGCCGATCCCGTCCGCGGTCACCGAAGCCTTCGGCAGGCCGGTCACCCCCGAGCGGGTGGCGCTGGGCCACAAGCTGTTCTTCGAGCCGCGGCTTTCCAGCAGCCACATCATCACCTGCCATACCTGCCACAGCGTCGCCACCGGCGGCGCCGACAACGTGTCGGTCGCCATCGGCCACGGCTGGCAGAAGGGCCCGCGCAACTCGCCCACGGTACTCAACTCGGTGTTCAACACCGCCCAGTTCTGGGACGGGCGCGCCTCGGACCTGGCCGAACAGGCCAAGGGCCCGGTGCAGGCCAGCGTGGAGATGAACAACACGCCCGCGCGCGTCGAGGAAACCCTGCGCAGCATCCCGCAGTACGTGGCCGAGTTCGGCGCCGCGTTCCCCGACGATGCGCAGCCGGTGACGTTCGACAACATGGCGCGCGCGATCGAGGCGTTCGAGACCACCCTGGTCACGCCCGACTCGCGCTTCGACCGCTTCCTCGCCGGCAAGGACAGCCTCGACGAACGGGAACGGCGCGGCCTGTCGCTGTTCATCGACAAGGGCTGCATCGCCTGCCATTCCGGGGTCAACCTGGGCGGCCAGGCCTACTACCCGTTCGGCGTGGTCGCCCGCCCCGGCGCGGAGATCCTGCCGCCGGGCGACAAGGGCCGTTTCGCGGTCACCAACACCGCCAGCGACGAGTACGTGTTCCGCGCCGCGCCGCTGCGCAACGTGGCCCTCACCGCCCCCTACTTCCACAGCGGCGAGGTCTGGGACCTGTCCGAAGCGGTCGCGATCATGGGCAGCAGCCAGCTGGGGCACACGCTCGACGCCGACGAGGTACAGGCCATCGTCGCCTTCCTGCACACGCTGACAGGGCGCCAGCCACAGGTGGAGGTGCCGGTCCTGCCGCCCGGCACCGCCGGCACGCCGCGCCCCGAATGAAGCCGCCGGACGGCCGTGGGGCAGGCGCCGCATGCTCCACGGACCGGCACCCATGATCGATAGATCCACCCTATCAATCGAAACAAATCATTCGATTATCTTTTCCGCGGGGCGGTGACTACAGTCCTCTCGTTGCATCGCGCGACACCTTCCTCCATCCCAGCCAGCCCCAGCAGGAGCACGCCATGAACAGCAACGACAGCAACAGGAAGTGCCCCGTCACCCACCTGACCACCGACTTCGGCGCGCCGGTGCCGGACAACCAGAACAGCCTCACCGCCGGCCCGCGCGGCCCGCTGCTGGCGCAGGACGTGTGGCTCAACGAGAAGCTGGCCAACTTCGTGCGCGAGGTGATCCCCGAGCGGCGCATGCACGCCAAGGGCTCGGGCGCGTTCGGCACCTTCACCGTCACCAACGACATCACCCGCTACACCCGCGCGGCGATCTTTTCCAAGGTCGGCAAGCAGACCGAGATGTTCGCCCGCTTCACCACCGTGGCCGGCGAGCGCGGCGCGGCCGACGCCGAGCGCGACATCCGCGGCTTCGCGCTGAAGTTCTACACCGAGGAAGGCAACTGGGACATGGTGGGCAACAACACCCCGGTGTTCTTCATCCGCGACCCGCGCAAGTTCCCGGACCTCAACAAGGTGGTCAAGCGCGACCCGCGCACCAACCTGCGCTCGGCCACCTACAACTGGGACTGGTGGACCCTGCTGCCCGAGGCGCTGCACCAGGTCACCATCGTGATGAGCGACCGCGGCATCCCGGCCAGCTACCGGCACATGCACGGCTTCGGCTCGCACACCTACAGCTTCTGGAACGAACAGGGCGAACGCTACTGGGTGAAGTTCCACTTCCGCACCCAGCAGGGCATCAGGAACCTGACCGACGCCGAGGCCGCCGAGGCCATCGGCCATGACCGCGAGACCCACCAGCGCGACCTCTACGAGGCGATCGAGCGCGGCGACTTCCCGAAGTGGAAGATGTACGTGCAGGTGATGCCGGAGGCCGACGCCGAGAAGGTGCCCTACCACCCGTTCGACCTGACCAAGGTGTGGCCGAAGGGCGACTACCCGTTGATCGAGGTCGGCGAGTTCGAGCTCAACCGCAACCCGGAGAACTTCTTCGCCGACGTCGAGCAGAGCGCGTTCGCGCCGTCCAACCTGGTGCCGGGCATCGGCGTGTCGCCGGACAAGATGCTGCAGGCGCGCCTGTTCAACTACGCCGACGCGCAGCGCTACCGGCTGGGCACCAACTACCAGCAGATCCCGGTCAACAAGGCGCGCTGCCCGGTGCACAGCAACCACCGCGACGGCATCGGCCGCGTCGACGGCAACTACGGCGGCCTGCCCCACTACGAGCCCAACAGCTTCCAGCAGTGGCAGGAGCAGCCGCAGTACCGCGAACCGCCGTTGAAGATCAACGGCGACGCCGACTGGTGGAACTACCGCGACGACGACGACAACTACTACAAGCAGCCCGGCGACCTGTTCCGGCTGATGACCCCGGCGCAGCAGCAGGCATTGTTCGACAACACCGCCCGCGCGATGGGCGATGCCCCGGACTTCATCAAGCGCCGCCACGTCGACAACTGTAGCAAGGCCGACCCGGCCTACGGCGCCGGCGTCGAGGCCGCGTTGCGCAAGCTCGGCGCGTTCGCTGGCGAGGAATCGCCCAACAGCCTCGCCTGAGGCACATCGCCTTCCCCGCCCCTGCGGGGAAGGCGAAACGGCGGCGGCCCGGCATCACCGGGCCTCACCCTGCCTCGCAGGGCATGCCTGCAACGGCCGCCGCGGCGCTACCATGCCGGTGTTCACCCACCGCAAGGACCACGCCACGATGAGCCTGACCGACGACCTCCTTTCCCAGCTCCAGGGCGCACGGCTGCAGCAGGTGTCGCAGCAACTCGGCCTCGACAGCCAGCAGGCCTCCGGCGCCATCGGCGCGGCGCTGCCGCTGCTGATGGGTGCGCTGGGCAACAACGCGGCCAAGCCGCAGGGCGCCGAAGCCCTGCTCGGCGCGCTGCAGAACAACCACAGCGGGCTGGACATCGGCAGCGTCCTCGGCGCGGTGCTCGGTGGCGGCGGCAACAGCGCGGCGGCCGATGGCGCCGGCATCCTCGGCCACATCTTCGGCGGCAACCAGGGCCGCGCCGAGACCGGGCTGGCGCAGGCCACCGGCCTGAGCCAGGGCAACGCCAGCCAGTTGCTGAAGATCCTCGCCCCGATCGTGATGGCCTACCTCGCCCAGCGCATGGGCAGCGGCGGCCAGCAGGCCAGCGCCGGCAGCCTGAGCCAGATCCTCGGCCAGGAAAAGCAGCATGTGGCGCAGGCCGGCGGCATCGGCGGCAGCCTGCTCGGCAGCGTGCTGGACCAGGACGGCGACGGCCAGTTCGGCGTGTCCGACCTGATCAAGCTCGGCAGCGGCCTGCTGGGCAGCGGCAAGCGCTGAAACCGGCGCAATCCGATCGACGAAACGCCACCGCGAGGTGGCGTTTTCCGTTTGGGTTCTCCGGCTGAAGCCGATGCACGAAAGCTCACGGCCGCACCGTAGAGCGGGGCTTGCCCCGCTGGGGCCTTCCCGGTAGAGCCCCAGCGGGGCAAGCCCCGCTCTACGAGATGGCATGAACAGCTTCCCGCAATCGGGCGGAGAACCTTTTTCCTGGGCCGAAATGCCGGTTGCGGGCGCGGACCCCGGCGATGCGTGACTCGATGGCGATGCCTCCTGGTCCCGCTTCTGGACGGGCCACGCACGGCCTTGCCATAATCCGCCGCCAAGGAGATGGCGTTCCTCCTTCAACCGCAGCGGAACCATGCTGCTGATGACGCCTGCAGACACCCGGCCACGGCCGGGGCTGTAGGCGTTCGCGTCCACACCCCGTCATTGGTCGGCCCGATCCCTTCGAGCAGACCCGACCAATGCACCGATTCCCCCGACCCGAACAACTGGAACTGCTGCCGTACATCGGCAAGTGGCTCGTCATCGCCGGCAGCGTGGCCCTGCTGGCCGGCAGCGCCTCGGCCTTCTTCCTGATCGCCCTCGACCACGCCACCGGCTGGCGCGAAAGCCACCGCTGGATCGTCTGGCTGCTGCCGCTGGCCGGCTTCGGCGTCGGCTGGGTCTACCACCGGCTCGGCAAGGCGGTCGATGGCGGCAACAACCTGATCATCGACGAGATCCACGACCCCGACAAGGTCGTGCCGCTACGCATGGCGCCGCTGGTGCTGGGCGGCACCGTCGTCTCGCACCTGTTCGGCGCCTCGGTGGGGCGCGAAGGCACCGCGGTGCAGATGGGCGGCGCGCTGGCCGACCAGCTCACCCATGTGTTCCGCATCCAGCGCGAAGACCGGCGCATCCTGCTGATGGCCGGCATGAGCGCCGGCTTCGCCTCGGTATTCGGCACGCCGCTGGCCGGCGCGGTATTCGGGCTGGAGGTGCTGGCCATCGGCCGCATGCGCTACGACGCGCTGTTCCCGTGCGTGGTCGCCGGCATCGTCGCCGACCGGGTGTGCCTGCTCTGGGGCGTGCACCACACGCACTACGCGATGGGCGGGATCGTCCCGGTCGGCTTCGGCAGCGTGATGGCGGTGGTTGCCGCCGGGATCGTGTTCGGGCTGGTCGGCATGCTGTCCGCCACCGCGACCCACCGGCTCGGCGCGCTGGTCAAGCGCGGCATCGGCTACGCGCCGCTGCGCCCTGCGGTGGGCGGCATCGTGGTCGCCGTCGCGGCGTGGGCGCTGGATGCGTACCAGTACATCGGCCTCGGCATTCCCACCATCGAGCAGTCCTTCCGGCAACCGATGGCGCCGTGGGATTTCCTCGGCAAGCTGTGCTTCACCGTGGTTTCGCTCGGCACCGGCTTCAAGGGCGGCGAAGTCACGCCGCTGTTCTACATCGGCGCGACTCTGGGCAACGCGCTGGCGCCGCTGTTGCACCTGCCGTTCCCGATGCTGGCCGGCATCGGCTTCGTGGCGGTGTTCGCCGGCGCGGCCAACACGCCCATCGCCACCACCCTGATGGCGATGGAACTGTTCGGCGCGGAGATCGGCCCGCTCGCCGCCATCGGCTGCATCACCGCCTACCTGTTCTCCGGCCATACCGGCATCTACCACGCCCAGCGCGTGGGCCACGGCAAGCACCGCAAGCATCGCGCCGCCGTCCCCGAGGGGCTGCGCATCGCCGAACTGGCGCAGTTCCACAGGCAGAAGAAAAAGCCGGCAGGCGAAACCGGCACTTCCGGGGAGGACACCACGCCATGACCGCACCTGCCGGACACCCGCGCCAACTCGCCGCGCTGCGGCTGTATTTCCCGGCCGCCGCCAAGGCCCGGGCGACACGCTTCTGGCACCACCTCACCGCACCGGCGCTCGCCCGCCACCTGCTGGCGGTCGCGCGCATGGCCGACATCCGCCAGGCCATGCTGCTTCCGGTCAGCGCCGGTCACCTGCCCGGCGAGCGACTGTCGCACCACCACCCGGAGCTGGGCGACATGCGCCATCCGCAATGCCTGGAACTGCTGGACACCGAGCAGCGCCTGCGCGATTTCATCGACGAGCATGCCGAGGAACTGCGCAAGGTCCATGCCGTGCTGTTCCTGTGCGAGCTGCCGTTGGTTGGATGAGGCCTGCGCTCCCGGCGCGCGGCCGAACCTCACCCGGTAGTGCCGGCCGCTGGCCGGCATCTGCACGATGTCGGTCATGCGGGGGTGCCGGCCAGCGGCCGGCACTACCGGAGAATGGGGGGATCGGTGCCGACCAGCGGCCGGCCCACCAACGCTACCGGAAGCCTTTACAGCGCGTCGATGTCGCCCAGCGCGCGGATCAGCCGCCGCGCGCGCTTGTCGGGCTTGTGCTCCGGCGGCTGGTAGCCGTCGCGGGCGGCGGCGCGTTGCCGGCGCCGTTCCTCGCGCGCCTGTTTCGACGCAGCGGTTTCCTCGTACAGCGCCTGCGCCACCGGTGCCGGGCCGCGGCTGTCGCTCAGGCCGCGCACGTCGATCTCGAAGACGTCATCGCCGCGCTGCACGCGCAGCGCGTCGCCCACCCGGACGCTGCGCGAGGACTTGGGCCGCTGCCCGCCGACCTCGACCTTGCCGGTCTCCACCGCCTGTTTGGCCAGGCTGCGGGTCCTGAAGAAGCGCGCCGCCCACAGCCACACGTCCAGGCGGACGCCGGCCGCCGGTGCGTTTTCCGCTTCAGTCATGCTTTTTCTTGAAGTCCACTTCCATCGCGTCCTTGCGCGGCTGGCCGATGGTCCAGTTGAGGCTGTCGTCGGGGTTGCAGCGCTTGTCGCGCAGCGAACGTGCGCCGCTGGCGCGCTCGCTGTCGAGCCGGTCGTTGCCGACCAGGCAGTCGGCATGGTCGGTCGGGCGCACGTTGGCATCCATCAGCCGATCGGAATCGGCGCAGGCCGACAGCCCCAGCAGCACCATCGCAGCACACACGTGTTTCAGCATCGTCCTCTCCTTGCACCGGCGGAACCCGGTCAACGCCGCATCGTAACGCCGGCCGCAACCGCCGTCACACCGGCAATGCTAGTGTCCGCATTCATCCACCGACCGACGCCCATGACGCCAGCCGCTTCGTCCCGTTCGCTGACCGAAGGCCCGATCGGCCGCAGCCTGCTGCTGTTCGCCCTGCCCATCCTCGCCGGCAACATCGCGCAGTCGCTGAACGGCTCGGTCAACGCGATCTGGGTCGGCAAGTTCCTCGGCGAGGCGGCGCTGACCGCCACGGCCAACGCCAACAACATCATGTTCTTCCTGATCGGCTCGGTGTTCGGCATCGGCATGGCCGCCACCATCCTGATCGGCCAGGCCATCGGCGCACGCGACCTGCCGCAGGCGCGGCGGGTGATGGGCACCAGCGCCACCTTCTTCATCGGCCTGTCGGTGGTGATCGCAGTGCTGGGCTGGTTCCTGTCGCATCGGCTGCTGCTGGCAATGGGCACGCCGGCCGAATCGCTGGCGATGGCCGACGCCTACCTGCGGGTGATCTTCCTGGCGATGCCGCTGCTGTACGCCTTCGCCTTCCTCACCGCGGCGCTGCGCGGTGCCGGCGACTCGCGCACGCCGTTCCGCTTCCTGCTGCTGTCGGTGCTGCTGGACATCGGCATCAACCCGCTGCTGATCTTCGGCCTCGGCCCGTTCCCGGAACTGGGCGTGGCCGGCGCGGCCTGGGCCACGTTCTGCGCGCAGGCGCTGTCGCTGGCCGCGTTGCTGCTGTACCTGCGCAACAAGCGGCACATGCTGTGGCTGGGGCGCAAGGATGCCGCGCTGCTGAAGATCGACGCGGCCATCCTCAAGGCGCTGGTGGTCAAGGGCGTGCCGATGGGATTGCAGATGGTGCTGATCTCGCTGGCGATGATCATGATGATCAGCATGGTCAACGGCTATGGCGTGGATACCGCCTCGGCCTATGGCGCGGCGTTGCAGCTATGGACCTACGTGCAGATGCCGGCGATGGCGATCGGCGCGGCCTGCTCGTCGATGGCGGCGCAGAACGTGGGTGCCGGGCTGTGGCCGCGGGTGGACGCCACCGCGCGCACCGGCGTGCTGTTCAACTTCCTGCTGACCGGTGCGCTGATCGCGCCGATCATCCTGCTCGACCGCAGCACGCTGGCGCTGTTCCTGCCGGCGGCCAGCCCGGCGCTGGAGATCGGCCGCCACCTCAACCACATCGCGGTGTGGTCGTTCCTGTTCTTCGGGGTGAACTTCGTGGTCGCCGGCGTGGTGCGCTCCACCGGCGCGGTGGTGGCGCCGCTGCTGGTGCTGGCGGTGGCGATGTGGGGCATCCGCGTGCCGTTCGCGCTGTGGATGCAGCCGCTGATGGGCGCCGACGCGATCTGGTGGAGCTTCCCGGTCAGCGCGTTCTGCTCGATGCTGCTGATCATGGCCTATTACCGCTGGGGCAACTGGCGCAAGGCGAAGATGATGGCCGCACCCAACCACGCCGGGGAGCTGGCGACGCCGGCCGAGGTGCCGGCCTTGCCGCCGTCGCCGGTGGCCGACCCGGATGCCGAAACCGGCGAATCGACGCGGAAAACCATCGCGCCGTGATGCCCGGTCCGTAATGCTTCGAGCCCCTCTCCCCACGGGAGAGGGGTTGGGGAGAGGGTCGGGGCGAAGCCCCATGTTGTCCAGTTGTACGAGGCTTCGCCCGTACCCTCATCCGCCCCTTCGGGGCACCTGCATTCGGCACATCCCTGTGCCTCACCCTTCGGGCGGCTTCGCCGTGCGGCACGGCAATCCTGCCGAGCCGTCTCCCGGAGGGAGAAGGGCGAAGCCCGCAAGGGCTCAATAGCTCGCGTCGAAGGCGAAGATCGGCTTGCGGTTCTGCCACGCCCCACCGGTGAAATCCGGGAATTCCAGGGTCTGGAAGCCGTTGGCGATGGACTGCTCGGACAGCGGGGTGATCGCGCTCCAGGTCACCGCGTCGAAGATGTCGATCGGCATCGGCGCCCGTGCCTTCAGCGCCTCGACGAAGGCGTGGATGACGAACCAGTCCATGCCGCCGTGGCCGGCGCCGGCCGCGGTGTCGGCATGCTGCTTCCACAGCGGGTGCTCGTACTGGTCCTGGTAGGTCTTGAAGTCCTCCCACTGGTGCGGCGGGCTGCGGCCCTCGATGTGGATGCCGTGGTTGAGGTCCATCCACAGGCCCTTGGTGCCCTGCACCCGGAAGCCCAGCGAATACGGTCGCGGCAGCGAGGTGTCGTGCTGCAGCAGGATCGTCTCGCCGTTGGCGCAGGCCAGCGTGGTGGTGACGATGTCGCCGAGCTTGAACTGCACCTGCGTGCTCGGATGGGTGCTGCCGCCGCTCTTTTCCACGGTGTATTCGTGCAGGCCGCGCGCCTTGCTGGCGAAGGCATTGATGTGGGTGAAGCGGTTGCCGCGGTTGATGCCGGTGTACATCGCGCATGGACCGATGCCGTGGCTCGGGTACAGCTCGCCGTTGCGCTTGACCGAATGCTCGGTGCGCCAGCGCGCCTCCGACCAGCCCTTGGCGCCGAACTCGACGCCGCTGTCGTAGGGATGCTCGGGGTTGCCGTCGTTGAACTTCACCCCGCGCAGGTCGTGCTGGTAGCCGCCCTGCAGGTGCACCAGCTCGCCGAACAACCCTTCGCGCACCATCTGCAGGGCCGCCATCACGTCGCGGCGGTAGCAGACGTTCTCCAGCAGCATGTACGGGGTGCCGGTGGACAGCTGGGTATTCAGCACGTCCCAGTGGTCCTGCAGGGTGATGCCGGCCACCACCTCGCAGCCCACCGCGACGCCGGCCTGCATCGCCGCGATCGCCATCGGCGCGTGCCGTTCCCACGGCGTGGCGATGATCACGCCATCCAGCCCGCGCTGCTCCAGCAGGCGCTTCCATGCGTTCTCGTCGCGGTCGCCGCCATAGGTCTTGGGCGCCGCCTTGCCGGCCCGGGCCACCTGCTCCACCGCGCGGCCGAGCATGATCGGCTCGATGTCGCACAGCGCGACCACGTCCACGTCGTCGCGGCGCAGCAGTTCCTTGAGCAGTACCTGGCCGCGCATGCCGGTGCCGATCATGCCCAGCCGCAGCGTGCGGTTGCGCGCCCAGGCCGGCGTGTCCGGCAGCAGGCTGGTGGCGGCCAGGGCCGCGCCGGCCATGATGAATTCCCTGCGTTTCATTGCTTCTCCTCTTTCGTGGGCCGCGCCGGCAGCGGCCGGAGCGACGGCGTCCTGCGGGGCCATCTTCCTCCCCTCCCTGCCGCGCATGAAGGGGAGGAATCCTGCGTCCTCAGAACTTGTAGGTCGCCGTCACGCTGTAGATGCGGCCGAAGTTGTTGGTGTAGCCGGAGAAGTTCATCCAGTCGTTGGGGTCGAAGAACGGCAGGCGGTTGAACAGGTTCTTCACCGTCACGCCCACGCTCAGCTTCTCGACCGGCCGCCAGTTCACGCTGAGGTTGGCCGTCCACCACGACGGCGCGCCGTCGCACTGGCTGGGCGCCACCGCGACGTAGCTGCCGGTGCAGGTCTCGGCGTTGTTGTCCTCCGCGTCGATGCGGTCCCACGCCCACTTGGTCTTGCCGACGTAGTTGACGTAGAAGCCGGTGTCCCAGTTGCCGTAGTTCCAGTTGGCGTTGAAGGTGGCGCGCACCCGCGGGTTGTCGTAGTAGCCGACGAAGTTGCCGTAGTACCAGCCGTCCACGTCGTCGGAGTTGTACATGTTGCGGTGGGTGATGGTCGCCGCGACGCCGATGTTCAACTTGCCCCATTCGCCCAGGTCGAAGCGGCTGCGCGCGTCCACGTCGAAGCCGTCGATCAGGGTGCGGCCGCGGTTCTTGTACTGGCCGATGACGCTGGACACGTTGCCGGTGCTGTAGCCCGGCAGGGTGGAAGGACAGCTCACGCCGCTGGCCGGGTCGTTGCACATGCTGGCCAGCACCGCCAGGTTGGACAGGTCGGCCTCGGTGATCGGGAAGCGGGTCAGCGCGCTGATCTCCTCGGGGTTGCTGTAGTCCGGCGCGACGATCTCGTTGCGGCGGTAGACGAACCAGTAGTCGGCCGACAGCGACAGCCACGCGGTCGGCTCGAACACGAAGCCCAGGGTGGCGATCTTCGCCTTCTCCGGCTTCAGGTCCGGGTTCGGCTGGGTCATGCGCGCCACGTTGCGGCTGCAGTCGGAGTTGAACAACGCGTTGCCCAGGTCCACGTCGGTCTGCCGCTGCGACTGCCGCAGCAGGCCGGCGATCGCGTTGGTCTCGGCGCAGCGGGTCTCGTCGCGGTAGCCGCCGAGCTGCGCATACACGCCGCCGGTGCCGGACTCGGCCAGGCTCGGCGCGCGGAAGCCTTCCGAATAGGTGCCGCGCAGCATCAGCTGCGGCAACGCCTGGTACTTCAGGCCGATCTTCGGCGCGAGGTTGGCGCTGAAGTCCGGGTACTTGTCCACGCGCAGCGCCGCGTCCAGTTCCAGCTTGTCGGTCAGCGGCGCCACCGCTTCGGAGAACAGCGCGTAGGTGTTGCGCGCGCCGTCGAACCACGAGCCGCCCTGCTGGGTGATCAGGCCGTTGGCGGCGTCGGGGTTGCCCGGCGTGTAGAAGGTCTCGCGGGTGGCGTTGAAGCCGAACGCGGCGCGCACCTGCCCGGCCGGAATGTCGAACAGCGGGCCTTCGACCTTGCCGTCCAGGGTGTGCAGGCGGGTCCACGACTGGATGTCGAAGGTCGGGAACGCCTCGCGGATCAACTCGGCGTTGGCCTCGCTGATCTCGCCGAACTTGTAGGCCGGGTGGTCGGAGATGATCACGCGGCCGGTGCCGGGGTCGATGGTGTACGGGCCGAAGGCCTTCTCGAAGCCCTTCAGGTTGACGTTGGTGGTCTGGTAGGTGACCGAGTGCGAGCCGGCGGTGGCAAACGCGGTTTCCCAGTTCCAGTCGCCGATGCTGCCGCGCAGCCCGGCCACCGCGCGGTAGCTCTGGTCGGTGTTGCGCTGGCCGAAGTGGTTGCCGCCCACGTCCTGCAACAGGTAGCTCAGGCCGACCACGCCGCCCATCAAGGCCTTCAGCTCGTCGCTGGCGTGGTTGTACTCGTTGTCCGGGCCCAGCCACGGGGTCAGGAACTGGTTGACGTTGGTGCCGGTGTTGCGCGAGAACCAGCTCTGCGGGTTGCCGGTGGTGGTGCCGTAGGCGCGCGGGGTGCCGCCGTTGGCGCGCAGGTCGATGTCGGTATAGGTGAACTCGGCGAACGCCTCGGTGGCGTCGCTCACCTGGAAGTGCGCGTTGACGTAGGCGGTGACACGCTTGGAGTCGGCGCCGCCGTTGATCTCGTTGTTCATCCACGTCTGCCAGATGCAGCTGGTGCCACCGGCCACGGCCAGCACGTTGTCGCAGCCCGGCGCCGCCTCGCGCACCGTCGCGCCGGTGTTCGGGTCGATGGCGAAGTAGCTGCCGGGGTTGAACACGCCCGGCGCGCTGCCGGTACCCAGGCGCAGGTTCTCGATGTAGCTGGGGTTGTTGACGTAGAACTGCGCCGGGTTCTTGTCATACCACTCGCTCAACGGGATGCCGTCGCGCTGGTAGAAGTTGACGCTGGCATAGACGTTGTAGCGGTCGGTGGCCATGTCGCCGAAGCCGCCGGTGATGCTGGCCTGCTTCTCGCCGTAGGAGTCGAAGCGCGGCGCGGTGTCCCAGGTGCCGCTGACCTCCAGCCCCTGGTAGCTGCTCTTGGTGATGACGTTGATGACGCCGGCCACCGCGTCGGTGCCGTACACCGCCGAGGCACCGTCGGTCAGCACTTCCATGCGCTCGATAACGGCGGCGGGGATGGCGTCGATGTTGACGAACTGGGTCTGGAAGCCGGCCGGCGCGCCGTAGTAGGACAGGCGGCGGCCGTTGAGCAGCACCAGCGTGCCCTGCGCGCCGAGGCCGCGCAGGTTGGCCTGCGAGGCGCCGTCCGAGCCGGTGTACAGCGACTTGGAATCCACCTGCGCCGGGCGCGCGGCCGGCAGGTTGTCGAGCACCTGCAGCAGCGTGCGCGCGCCCATGTTCTCGATGTCCTGCTTGCTGATGACCTGCACCGGCGAGGCGGTCTCGATGTCGGTGCGGCGGATGTTGGAACCGGTGACCTCGACGCGGGCCAGTTCGGTGGTCTTGTCTTTGTCCTTGTCGGCGTCCTGCGCTACGGCGGGCGCGGCGATGGCGATCAATGCGCTGGCCACGGCCAGCGACAGCGGGGTGAACAGGCAACGGTTGGGATTGCGACGGGCTGGCAACATCGGGTTCTCTCCTGGCGATGAGGCACGGAACAACGGATGGCGGGCGGTGCGGAACTGCGGCCGGGCTTTCGACGGCCCTTCGGATGAATCGGGACGGGGGGAGCGGTTGTAGAGCGGGGCTTGCCCCGCTGGGCATTCCCGGCAAGGCTCCAGTGGGGCAAGCCCCGCTCTACAAGTGAACGGAGCTGTCACGCATGGCAGGGGTCACGGAGCGATCAATTCGGCCGAATCGCCCTCCTCGCCGATCAGCACGGCGTTGGCCCAGTTGCCGCAGACCTGGGCGGGTTGCCTGCCCTGCGCACCCAGCGTGCGCAGGCTCAGGCGGGACAGGCCACGGACGTCCAGTTCCGGCTTGACCACGCCGGGCGCCCGCACCAAACCGCTGTCGTAGAGCAGGCGGTTGTCGCCCCACACCTGGAACTGCATGCCGCCGGCATCGCGGCAGGCATCGTCGATGCCGAGGTCGGCGCGCAGCAGCCGCCAATGGCCGTCCAGCGCCAGTTCGATGCGGCTTTGCGCGCCGACGCCGAAACCGCGGCGGAACAGCAGGCCGTTCATGCGCAGGCCATCGTCGCCGCGGAAGGCGCGGTCGGCGTGTACCTGGTCGGCCAGCGCGGCCGGCAGCGGCAACTGGGAGAGGTATTGCTGCCGCGCCGGCCGCTCGGCCGCTTGCTGCTCGAGGATGCGGAAGGTGGACAGCACGATCGGGCCGACGTCGCGCGGTTGCAGTGCATCGACGGCACGCGCGGCATTGCCCTGCGCGGCAGTGACCATCGGGTCGTTGCTGGCCGCGCCATCGCCTTCCGGGTTCTGCACGCTCAACACGCGGAAGCGCAGCAGGCGGCCGGCATGGGCCGGGAAGTCGATGCGTTGCAGACCTTCCTTCAATTGCAGGTGGCCGCGTGCGACGGGCTCGCCCCACTCGCCGTTGCTGTCGGCCATGTAGATTTCGTAGTCGCGTACCTGGCCGTGCTTCCAGTGCGGGTCGTTGCGCGGGGCCAGTTCGATGCCGTCGATCATGCGCCGCTCGGCGAAGCCGATGACCCATTCGTGCGCGCCGGTGCGGATGGCCTGGTTGCGCACGGTGCGGAACCACGTGGCCGGGTCGTCGTCGAAGGCGTTCTCCAGCGGATAGCCCTGTTCCTCGGCCGGGCGGTTGACCACCAGCAGGCTGTCCGGCGGCAGCGCGCGGCCCTGTTCGGGTGCGGCCGGGAACACGTCGTCGGCCAATGCCGCGGCCACCGGGAACTCCAGTTGCAGTTGCAGCGGCTGGCGGATGTCCACCATTGCAGTGCGTACATGCAAGGTGCCACGACGTTCGCCGGCATCGAAATACCAGCCTTCGTCAGCCGCCTGCAGCGCGGCGGCATCGGCCAGTCGCGGCAGCGCGCGGCCTTGCAGTTGCACGCTGGCCGGTGCGTGCTGGTTGAGTACGCGCAGGCCGTAGCGGCGCTGCGGCAACTGGCCCTGGTACGCGCCCTGCACCGCGCCCAGTGTCACCCGCACCGGGCCGCTGCCCTGCGCCGGCGCATGCACGTCGATGCGCTGGGTGCTGGATTCGCCCTGCTGGTAGCGGCGGGTGCTGCCGTCGTCCTCATACAGCGTGTAACTGGAGTCGCCCTGCGGATAGAGGTCGAAGGTCACCTCGTCCAGCGGCTTCTCGCCGTCGAACAGCATGGACGGATACATCGGCAGGATCGCGCCGGCGCGCACGAACAGCGGCAGCGTGGCCAGGTCCACCTCGCGGTCGAGCTGGCGGCCTTCGGCACCGGCCTGCACGCGGCGGCCGTCCCAGTAGTCGTACCAGCCGCCCTCGGGCAGGTGGATGTCGCGGCGCCAGCCGCGGCTGGCACTCTGGCTGCGGTACACCGGTGCCACCAGCAGGTCGCGGCCGAGCAGGAACTGGTACTTGTAGGCCTCGTCCTGCGCGTGCGGGTCGCGCGGGTAATCCCACATCAGCCCGCGCACCGGCGGCGCGCCGCTCTGCGCGGCCTCGTGCACCAGCCCGTACATGTACGGGGTCAGGCGCATCTTCAACTTCAGGTAGTCGCGGTTGATGCTGCGGTAGGGTTCGTCGAACCACCACGGGTGCTTGCGCGCGTTGGCCGACCAGCCGGACATGCCCATCAGCACCGGCGTGAACGCCTTCCATTGCAGGTCGCGGGTGAAGGTTTCGGCACTGCCGCCGAAGATCGCATCGACGTCGCCGCTGGCATAGGCCATGCCCGACAACCCGGAGCCGATCAGAGTCGGCACGTGCCAGCGGATGTAGTCCCAACTGCTGCTCTGGTCGCCGGTCCACGCCACCGCGTAGCGCTGGATGCCGGCCCAGCCCATCACCGTCCACAGGAACGGGCGCGAGTCGGAGTTGTGCAGGATGCCGTCATAGGCGGACTTGTTGGCGTCCATCGCGAACTGGTAGCCGCGCCCGGTCCACGCCACGTCCAGCTTCTGCACGCGGCTGCCGGCCTTGCCGACTTCCCAGGCGATCTTGCCGACGCCGTTCTCGGTCCACAGCCCGGTCCTGAAACCGTATTTCGCCAGTCCCTGCACGGTTTCCGGCAACTGCTTGTAGCCGCAGCCGTAGCCGTCGTTGGGCAGGATCCAGCCGCCGGGCATGTCGTGTTCGCGGTATTGCCGGGCGACGCTGTCGATCACGTCCGGGGTGGTGCCGGTGGGGCCGTCGCTCCAGCCTTCGGGCACGCTGCCGGGCTTCTTGACGTTGTCGCCGTCGTTGTAGCAATCGGCATCGCCGTAGGACAGCGCCCAGCGCGCGAGCATGGCCGGGCGACCGGTCAACTGCGTGTAGCGCTCGATCAGCTTCGGCAGGCCGTCGCCGACGAAGTAGTACGCGTCGAAGCGGTCCTCGCGGTGCAACAGCGTGCTCTGGTCCGCTTCGCGCAGGTCGTAGCTGCCGTCGCTCCACGTGTTGCGCAGCATGCCCCAGCCGCGCGAGCTGAGCAGCATCGGCGCCGGGCTGGGGCGGTCGCCCTCCTCCCAGCCGCCGGAATAGGAAACCTCCAGTTCGCGGCCCTTGAACTGGTAGCGGCCGTTCTGCTGGCCGCCGCCATAGAAGGCCTCGTCGGCCTGCGAGGACAGCACCTGCACGCTCTGCCCGGCGTCGAGGTCGAGCGGTTGCAGCTCCTGCCACAGCGCCAGCGGCTGGCCGTCGTCCAGCCGTTCCAGCCGC
>Ga0206118_100283_pt1 | contig 33277 bp, 24 predicted proteins | sample 3A20Ametagenome_FD_177999 | JGI IMG/M metagenome (GOLD analysis project Ga0206118, IMG submission 177999) | Enriched microbial communities from leaf-cutter ant dump, University of Wisconsin, Madison, United States - 3A20A | ecosystem: Environmental > Terrestrial > Nest > Insects nest > Nest dump... | reverse complement strand
TCTGTCTTCCTTATCTACAAATCCTATCTCACCATCATAATAATGCTCGTGTTCGATATTTGGATATTTCTGAAGGGTATATGGACTTTGTTTGTTGATATCATAGGTCTTCACCGAGACACCGTCATCACCGTAGAACTCAAGCTTTGTAACCACAAGCGCCGTACCCTTGGCATCACCCCGAAGATAAGACCGGGTCTTATGATCATACCACTCAAGGTATACCAAAACCTGGGGCTGGATCTCCACGATCATCAGCTTGTCATTGGTACCTTTAAGCGGCTCAGCCCAGCCAAAGAGCTCGTCCCGTTCCCAGTTTCCTTTGGCGTTGTGGAGCGTCACAGGCACCTCATACATGCCGATTCTGGCAGGGTTTCGCGATGCGATTAGTTGTCTCATTGTATCTTTAGGCGTCTCTGCGCCTCCCTGGCCCGATACCGTTTTATCCTGTCCCCGGCAGGCTACTATAGCAGCAAAAACCACCGGCAAAAAAAGCCATCTTAATTGTTTCATTTTCCAGATGTTTAGATATTAACGTGTTTATTGCTGTAATAATGGGGCGTACATGAGGCGACTCCCATATATATCTGTACAAAGATGAGGCGGATCAGGCTTTCCACCAAATGTCAAGCGCACTGATATCCACAAGTTCCTGTATTATTTCCACAACATTCTGTAACCGCGTTATAATATTTTATACTTTTACATATCAATAATATCTATATGATGGACATAGGTCTGCTGATCAGGGAAAGCAGGGAGCGCAAAAACATGAGCCGGGAGGCCATAAGCGACCTGCTGGGCGTGCATGTCAATACGTATGCCAAGATCGAGAACGGCGAGCGCGAGCCCGACCGCAGGGAGCTGGAGATCATATGCGAGGTATTGGAGCTCAATCCCGCCCTGTTTTTCAAAAATGCCCGCAGCTCTTATTTCAATATTGGGGACAACTCACCGGGTGTTCAGCAAGGCGACAGCAATACTTTGTATATTATGGACAAAGAGCTGATGGAGTCATTTATCCGCCTCGTAGATAAGCTGTCGGACAAGCTGGATAAGGGATAAACATCCAAGTTTAGTCACAATGGGGCTTTTCTCGCCGGGAGATATAGGTGTTTTTCTTACATTCCCTATGGCTGCATTGTAATATTTTGCATTTTTCATATTTTTACCGTAAATAATATCTATATGGATACAGGCCTTCTGATCAGGGAAAGCAGAGAGCGCAAAAATATGAGTCGCGAGACCATAAGCGACCTGTTAGGCATACATGTCAATACCTATGCCAAGATCGAAAATGGCGAGCGCGAGCCTGACCGTCGGGAGCTGGAGATCATATGCGAGGTATTGGAGCTCAATCCCGTCCTATTTTTTAAGAGTGCCCGCAATTCTTATTTCAATAATGGGGACAACTCACCAGGTGTTTACGGTAATGGAAATGTGATTACTATGGACAGAAACCTAGTAGAGTCATTTATCCGCCTCGTAGATAAGCTGTCGGACAAGCTGGATGGAAAGTAGCAGGTGCATAACCCGGAAGGAATAAGAGACTTTATATTACAGTTTTACAGGGCGGCAACAAATAAGCTGGCGGGAACGTTTTAGGTTCATATCTATACCTCAAAGACTATGGATAATCCATACGAAGAAAACGATGATTATACGGAGTGTTGTTATTATTATTTTGTTGCTTACCGGGGGTAATACTGTCCGGGCAGATGCCGGTTATCGCGTATGGGTAGAGTTTGAGATGGAGGGAATAAAATACTTCGCTTCATTCGACAGTGATCTCATGTACTCAGAGCAGTATAAAAAATATTTTCCTTCTCATAAAGAGATCAGATACCAGGAAGAATTGTTTCATGAGTTACTAAACAGTGATCGTACATTTATTGATTACAGCTTTGAATGCAGTGATAATCAAATTGCCGCTTATAAAAGGAAGCATTGGCTGGATATGTCTCTGTTTAGATTAGGGGGTTTCGAGAATGCGGACAGGAAGAAGGAGTATATATTTACCCAACCGGTAGCATTAGAAAGAAGTGAGGTTAGAAAAAAAGCCAGGTTCATAAAGATGTTTCGCGGAAATGATTATGGGCATCACATATCTCAACTGATTAAGACTTCGGACAATGAATGGATCCGAAAAGATAAGATGACGCTTTTGTTTGACGATGAAAGGGAGGGCTGTTCTTATTTATTTTATGCGGCCCGGGGCAGGTTTTCAAAAAAAGAGATCACCGTATTGAAAAAAGAAGTTCATGCCGACCTGCATAAGGAAAACCTAATGAAGGAAAAAATATTCGACGTTCTGTATAAAAGAAAGATCATCGCATTAAGCTTTTGTGCATGTTAGAAAGAGAATAAGTTCTATAAATACTTTTACAGGAAAGAGCCTATCAAACCATATTTCCTTATGAAGACAAAAGTTAAACATTCCATTACTATATATATAGCTCTTTGCATCCTGTTTTCTGTATACCGGGCCGACGCGGAGACCTATTATGTCTGGGCAGTCAGTGGGCTGAATATACGGGACAAGCCGGGAGAATACGGCCGTATAACCGGCCGGCTGCCATACGGGGAAAAGCTGAAGATCGATGTAGAGAAACAGACTGAGGAAGATACATATCACGAGGTACTGATGTTACCCGGAATACATAACGATGGAGATGAGTTTCATTCGATTATGGTCATAAAAGAGAAAACGGAAAACTCTGTTTATCTCAAAGGTAACTGGATCCGGATAACTTATAACGGCCAGAGAGGGTATATTTTTAGCGGATACCTGTCACGGCTGCCTGTATTTAGGGTCGAAAAAGACCGGGAAGGGCGTATCAGCTATGAAAGTGAGCTTAATTACTTTAAGAGGTGCTTTACACTTACCAATTGTGATACCAGTGCGTTATTCCGGAGATATTCTGACAATATTACAAGAAATTATGTTTTTAAGGAGGGAATCATAATATCAGATCCGAATCCGGAGTACTATGTAGCCTTAGATTATTGTTTTGCCAACCTGACCATGAATGAGGCGCTTCTTTTTATTAAAGTATGCTACGGGTTAGAAGATTTAGCATTGCCTCTAAGCCCGGAGTATTTAAATTCCGGGGACCTTTTCTACGGTCAGGAATCAAGCGAATACAAAATCGAGATCCATTACCCGGCACCAGATGGTAAAATAATCATTACAATAATGGATAGCTTTACAATTATTTCAGTTTATGGGACTTGTTAGGCATCGAAGACTGAACCATATCCTGTAACCATTTTTCTCCTAAATTGGTATAGGCAATACTTTGTATATTATGGACAAAGAGCTGATGGAGTCATTTATCCGGCTGGTAGATAAGCTGTCGGACAAGCTGGATAAGGAGTAGATGTTCCGGATCCACTATATCAACTATTGAAGACGGAGATATTTTTCTGTGACCACTGCGCATGACTCCACGGCGCTCTGTGGTTTTAATATTTTCTAACCGCAGCGTTGCACATAGTTTTTTCACGGAGTGACACAGAGTGGTAGTGTGATCGGTATCAGCGCACCGTAATCTCCTTTGCATAGGTACATCCGCCATCCGGCGCGATGATCATGAGCATATAAGCGCCCGGAGTATCAACGTAGTAGGTTAGCTGATTCCAGGCTGAATCATCACCCTCATTCTCCGGTATATCAAGATACCATGACCAGTCATCTTCGGCATTGATCTCCGGAGGAAGAGTCACCTTAACTATGGCCGGGGTATCGCCGCTCACCTGTGTAGCAGTATAGGTGATCCTGTCAATAAAAGGCGGCGGCGCTATAATCTCGAACTCTTCCCTCTCCTCACACCCGTATATATCCCTCACCCATACGAAGTGCTTTCCGTAAGCCGGAACAGGGGCGGTTATCTGCCCGGCAGCTCCAAATGACCATTCTATATGCTCCACCCGGATATTATCAGCCATATGCGCGGTTAGCTCTACAGGAAGTGCAGAAGGCGGGCATTCCGGTATGTCCACACCATATAACCTTTTGAATTCACACCCGGGAACCAGAAGCCACTGGTTCATCTTACAACATGTATTGTGTATGATCTCAACCTTGTATTCACCGGGGTCAAGTGTAAATTGGGCACCTGCGCCTATAATATTTTCCAGGCTATCTTTCCATATAAAAGAAGGCTTAATCAGGCTTTCAGGGTGCATCAGGGTCACTATGGCTCTTCCTTTCTCTCCTGGAATCCTTTCCTGTTTAAAATAAAAAAGATTATTGGCATGACAGAACGGGCACCCTTTTTTTCCTCCTGTTGTGTCTTTGTTACCAGGCACAGCCGCTTCCCTGCAATAGCCTGTGATATTAAAGGAATGAAAGGTCCGGGCCACCGGATCGGCCGGAGATAGCTTGTTCATATCGTTATCCGGAGAGCTGAAAGATGCTGTATTGCTTAGTGTATCCCCGGTGTAATCAATGCCTGTAAACTCCAGGGTATAGGTTCCGGGAGCAAGATCAACGCCATTTATATATTTAGCCCAGAATCTATGCCGGAACAGGCTTGAGGTCTCTATGTGATCTTCTCCATGCACATTATCCAAAACATATGCCGTCGCTGAAAGCTGCGGGATCTTGCAGGAAAGGGACCTGAGATCTTTCATCGTTTCCACATGGATGATGAGTCCGCAGCCATTCGTCCAGCACCCTTCAGTAATTATCTTTTCGAATTTGCCTTCAACGTTACCTGGTGGCGTTTCCTGAGGCTCATAAAGGTTAAATCTGGCAAAATATAGATTGCCGTAGGCTTCTGCAAGTGTCGAATCCGGATTACAATCCCTTATTACTTCTACTTTGCCAATAAAAGGAATCATGTCCTGAGCTGAGATGCATGTGTTTGCAACACAGTTAAAAAACAGGCAGAGAAACAATAGCTTGTTCATGTTTTCAAGGTTTCGGTCAAATATTTTGTCAGATCGGGGAGCAAGCGTCATACCGAAAAACGGATGCTATCACGACGTCCGGATCCACCAAAGATAGAGCAGGATATCCGTACGGGACAAATAATTTTCCAATACTTCATCCGGGTTTTCAAACTTTTGACCGATCAGCACTTCGATTTCTGAAAACTTAAAAATCTGAATTCCCTTGTTATCCGGTAGCTTTAAAAAACAATTGAGTTTTTGACTGATTCACATCAATCTCTGAAGACGGAGATATTTTTCTGCGACCTCTGTGCATGACTCCGTGGCACTCTGTGGTTTCACATTTTTTAACCACAGAGCTGCGCAGAGTTTATCACTGAGTCTCACAGAGGATTCTCCTTATTAAAACCTAATTAATAACGCGCCTGATCCCATTTCTCAGTGATGCTACATTAAAATTAAGCAACAGCCCTATTCCACATCCTGACAACTTCAGATAAGTAATACCATAACGATCACAACACTCTTAATTAGGTACAGGATTCCGTCCCGCATAAATTGTGTATATGCGCTGTTGGGAGCCGGTTATATACCGCGGGATCAGTAACCGGAATTTTGTTGCAGTTGTGGGTTCAGGTCCAGCTCTACCTGAGGCAAAGGAAATACTTCATGTTTACCTTCTTGGAAGTCAGCTAATTTTTCTTTAGCGATACCCCACCTTACAAGATCGAAAAAACGATGCATCTCGAATCCCAGCTCTACACTTCTCTCATGGCGAATGGCATTGATCATTTCCGTCTTATCCGTGGTGGTCACCGGAGGTAAAGTATTCTCAGGATCTGCCGACTGCGCTCTGGCCCTAGCTCTTACCTGCTCCAGCGGACCCTGCGCTTCCGCGATTCTGCCCAATTCCGCCAAAGCTTCCGCCTCCCACAACAAAACCTCCGCATAACGGATATTGGTGACATTGATATCACCATCGGCCTTCTGCGACACTGTACTGTCGGCTTGGAGGTATTTCCTCGGACTGAATTTTGTAGAAGAAAATGAATTTTTATACACATAGCCAAAATAATCTTCATTATTTGATGCAATGGTAAATTTTCTGCGCGGATCCCCGGTCTCAAATTCTGCCACATACTCAGGAGTTACTTCTGCTACACCATAACCTCCAGTTACCTTTGTAGACATCCACCATTGATTTATAGAGTTGCCTATACCAAGCTCAAGATTAGTATGTTGAATCTCCCATACGGATTCAGAATTATTCTGGGTATACTTCCTGAAATTATCCTGATAGTCAGACATTAACGCATACACACCCAGTTCTTTTATTCTGCTGATATAGTTTAATACCTCATTATAATTTCGGGAATACAATTGTGTCTTTGCAGCCAAAGCCAGCGCGGCACCCTTTGTGGCCCTGCCGGCCTGGGATGCCTCATAGGTCATCGGGAGCGATAGCGCGGCCTTTTCGCAGTCATCCAGGATCACTTTATAAATTTCACTTTTTGAGGTTTTTGGCACTTTTAGCTCCTCAGGCGGAGTGATCCTGGTCAATAAAGGAACATCTCCGAATACCTGGGTCAGCTGGAAATAATAAAATGCCCGTAAGAATCGCGCTTCACCCAGTATCCTGTCTTTAAGAGCTGCATCCATATCAATGCCGGGGACCTTGTCCAGCACCGTATTACATTGAGTTATGCCTTTGTATTGCAGCTTCCAGAAGTCATTGATCTCTGCTGTTCTTGATGTATAGGTCAGGAAATCCATTTCTATAAGTCCTGGCCGCGAATTATTTCCACCTGTCACAGCCTCATCAGAGGTCAACACCCCAAAACCCCAATAGAAGTTATTATTGTTGCTACTGAACATCAGCGGCTCATAGGCTGCATTGATAGCCTGCAAAGCGTCATTCTGGGTTTTGAAGAAAGACCCGGCATCCAGGATACCGATGGGCTCTTTATCCAATATGCCGGTACACGACGACAATAAGCCCGCCACCAGGAATAATATATACTTTAGCTGTTTCATATCCTTGTACAATTGAAGTGATTAAAATGTCAGATTTAGCCCGACGATCATGGTTCTCGGTGCGGGTACCGTTCCCCAGTCGATCCCGACCGCAAAATCAGAGCTGATACCCACACCGTCCGTATCGTTATTGTTGGCCTGGATCTCAGGGTCAAGACCCGGGTATTTGGTAAAAGTAAATAAATTCTGCCCGGTCACATACATCCTTAGACCTCCTATCTTGTTTGACCTGATCAGGGGTTTAAAATCATAACCCAGCGTAATATTCCGGACTTTCAGATAAGACCCGTCATATAGGAATCTGGTCGAGATCCTCCTGTTGCCGTTCCTGTCATCGAGACTGACCTTCGGTATGTCCGTATCGGTATTGGCCGGCGTCCAGTAGTCCCTGATGGCGTCATAGCTGTTGAAGCCCCGGCTTTGCGTCTCATAGGCAAAGTTGCCGTACAGAAAATAAACATCATTACCATGTACACCCTGCAGCAAGCCGGAAAGGTCAAAGTTCTTCCAGCCCAGGGAAAAATTGAAACCGTAAGTAAATTTCGGAAAAGGGCTTCCGGCATGTGTCCTGTCATTCTGATCGATGATATTATCGCCGTTGATATCCTTAAACTTAATATCTCCAGGGCGCGTATCCTTGGTTTGGAATGCGCTGGCCTCTATCTCCTCCTGGCTCTGGAAGATACCTTCAGCCTCATACAGGAAGAACGAACCGATCGGGTAACCCACTTCCGTCTTGGTGATAGCGCCGTCAGATAGCCCGAAGCCTCCCAGGATAGGCTCCCCGCCACTCAGGCTCAGCACTTGGTTGCGGATCGTGGAGAGATTGCCCCCAATAGAATAGTTCAGGTCGCGGAATTTATTATTCAAAATGACTCCCAGCTCAAATCCTTTGTTTTCGATGGATGCAGCGTTGACATAGGGAGGTGTCTGCTCTCCGCCCGTCTGGGGGATCGGTACACGTACCAGCACATCATTGGAGGTCTTATTATAATAATCAAGCATGAAAGACAGGCGATCCTTGAACAGGCTGAAGTCAAGGCCGAAGTCGTACTGCGTACAGGACTCCCATTTGATCTTGCTGTTGCCGGTTTCAAGCAATTGCGCTCCGGTCACGACGCCACCGCCGAATGAATAGACACGCTGACCTAATCCGACCAAAGAGCTGTAGGGATAATTGCCTATCTCCTGGTTGCCCAGCTTACCCCAGCTGGCCCTAAGCTTAAAGGTCGAGAAGAAGTCAAGCGGTGCGAAGAAATCTTCATTAGAGACATTCCACGCTGCAGAAAAGGCCGGAAATACACCCCAACGGTTGTCTGCACCGAAACGGGATGACCCGTCCCTTCTGACCGTAGCGCCGATCACATATTTATTGGCGTAGGAATAATTGGCCTGCGCAAAATAGGACAATAACGCCCATTCTGTGGTAATGCCGGACGCTCCTATATTCTTAATATCGGTAGTAATGCTGTTGTCAATATTGCGGAAAAGAGGATCTGTCCTGAAAAAATTATTGACCGATGCTCCCAGGTAATTATCCTGGTTTTGAATGGCTTCCATACCTATTACACCTGATATGCGATGATTGCCAAATCTCCTCTGGTAATCCATGGTATTGGTCCAGATGAGATTTCTGCTGAATACCCTTCCTTCCGTCAATGAAGTAGGATTGTATATCGCCTCTGACAGTCTTTCCTTAAACTTTTTTTCATTTTCAAAGGTAAAATCGCCGCCGAGGTTTGTTCGCACCTTTAAGGCATCGAATAAGGTCAGCTCGGCAAAAATATTTCCGAATATCCGGGAGCGTTTGACCGTCCAGTCGGTCGCATCGATCAGCGCCAGGGGGTTGGCATTGCCGTCACCGAATATCGTGGGATCGCCCAGCTCAGAGGACACATTGTAATAGGTGCCGTCCGGCTTATATGGCTTAAATACGGGAGCGGCGATCAGGGCATATCGGATCGCGCTGAGCTCATTGCCCGGGCCAAAACCGTCGCCGGTGCTGTTGATCACCTTCCTGTCGGTATAGGCGTAGGATATATTATTTCCGATCTTAAACCATTTATTGCCGGTCTCGCCGTTGAAGCGCAGCGTATATTTTTCAAATCCCTGGCCCCGGAATACGCCATCCTGGTTCATATATTCGCCGGTGATATAATATTTGCTGTTCTCATTGCCTCCGCTTGCGCTCAGCCCGTATTTCTGGATCGGCGCGGTGCGGAACACCTCGTCATACCAGTTGATGTCAGGCAGTGTGTCGAGGATATCCATCGGTATGGTGTCCAGCTGCCGCGCCGGGTCACGTAATTCATTGGCATTTTTGATCGCCGCATTTCTCACAGCCAGGTAATCCCTGGAATTGAGCAGCTTAGGCAGGCGGTAAGCCTGCGAGATACCGACAGATGAGCTGAAATTGAACGTAGGAATGCCGGATTTACCTTTTTTGGTCGTGATCACGACAACTCCGTTGGCAGCACGCGAACCGTATATGGCCGCAGCCGCCCCGTCCTTCAGGATCTCGATCGATTCGATATCATTGGTTGAGAACATATTGATGTTTGCATTGGTAGGTACGCCGTCCACGATGTATAGCGGGTTGCTGTTGCCCAGGGTGCCTACACCACGTATCCGCACGGCGATATCGTCGCCGGGAGCGCCGGAAACCTGGGTCACCGAAACGCCGGGAGCTTGCCCCTGCATAGCCTGATCGAGGCCCAGGACCACGAGCTTCTCCACATCCCTGCCCTTGACCGTGGCGATAGCGCTGCTCACATTGGATTTGATCTCCGAACGGTAACCGGTCACTACAAGGCCGTCGAGCAGCTTCGCATCGGAAACCATCACCACGTCGAGAATAGCCTGGTTGTTGACCTTGATCTCCTGAGTGGTATAGCCCACATAAGAGAACACAAGGGTCGAATTGATATCACATTCTATGGTATACCGCCCGTCGATGTCGGTAGCGGCCAGCGCCTTACCGTTCTTCTCAAGGATATTGACACCGATCAGCGGCTCTTTTTCATCCTCTGAGATGACCTTCCCCCGGACCGTAACCTGTTGGGCTGAAAGCATCTGAGCGAAGGCGATCGCTAAGACAAGCAGGCCCAAACGGTGTATCCGCGCCGAAGCCTTTTCCCGTCTTGTTTTTGTAAAAGTTGATACCATACAATATACTTTGAAAGTGCGGTTATTTACAATAAATGTAAAGTTAGGACCATTTTAGCTTTTTATTTTGATACTTTACGGTGAAATTATGATACTTTTGTGAAATATAATTTTGTTGTATTTCTCTTTCAGCTCATGAGTTTAAATATATTCAGAGAGATCACCCCACTCAGCCAGAATGACGTCTTTGTGATCCTTGATTCATTCAGCAACGGCTTCGATTACCCGATCCACAGCCATCCGGAATACGAGCTTAATCTCGTCATGGGTGTCTCCGGCGTTCGTCTTGTCGGTGACAGTACGGAGCGCTTCAATGAATATGATCTTGTATTGCTCGGTCCTTACCTGTATCATAAGTGGACCGGAGAGGAATATGAAGGAGACAAGCTGAAAAAGTACCGCGTCATCACCATCCAGTTCTCTCTTGATCTTTTTGAGGGGCCGATGTTCCAGAAGCAACGCTTCTACCGGATCAAAGCTATGCTCGACAACAGTATCCGGGGTATCCGCTTCGAAGGGGACGTATTTAAGGAAGCGATGAAAAAGATCATCAACCTGACAAGAGAACGTGGCTTTGCCAATGTCCTCGAATTTTTCGAGCTGCTGGACCTGCTCGCCGGATCCACACAGATCCGTTACCTGGCAAGCGAGGGATTTACTCCGGCCACCCTCAGGTGGGAAAGCAAAAGGATCCAACAGGCCTATAATTACATCATCAATAACTTTGCGGAGACCAAATTCAAGCTCAATGATGTCGCCGCCCTGATCAACATGAGCGAGTCGGCATTCAGCCATTTTTTCAGAAAATATACCAATAAAAGTTTCACCGAATTTCTGACGGATGTACGCATCGGCCACACCTGCAAGCTGCTCCTCAGTACCGACGAGACCATCAGCCAGATAGCCTATAAGTCGGGATTCAACAATATCGCCAATTTCAACCGCCTCTTCAAAAAGAACAAAGGCTGCACCCCCATCGAATACCGCCAGCAACACCGGGAAAAGACCAAATACGAATGGCAGGAAGAGATCAATATGTGGCAGTTTCTGCCTCCCAATAGCAAAAACCTGGACATGGTCGGACCCGCTATCAATACGACCAAGGTAACCCATATATAAGCCCATATCACGCCGCTGATAGGCCTACACACTTTTTGTAGCGAACGTCCGCAAAATGCTGCTATATAATCCTTATGCTGATTTGGGCAGAGAAATTCTGAGATTTTTGTAATTGCTTATTTTTTGTGATCAACTATGCTTCCGGATATTCGACAGATCAGTTTTGACCGGCTGAAGCAAAGAGATATTGGAAGGAGCCTGATAATTTTTCCGGCTTTCTATAAATCTTTTGAACCATTTAATAGAATTTACGTTGTAAGGACATGTTAAAAAGACTTGGATACATATTTTTATGTCTGACCTTTGTTTTCGCTACCAGCGGAAACAGTGCCGGTCTGATCTTTAAAAATATGGCCAAGACTTCCCATGAGCTAAAAATGAAGGCGGATGCCCAGTCACCTGCTGCTGAAGAGATCTTTGAGCAGGTGACCGAAAAAAGACCGCCTGCCATGCTGACCTTTTACTTCAATGATGTCAACGTATTAAAGACGGTCAATCACTCCAATATCTTTATAAATGACTTCATACCTTCATACATCCACGACATTCCTGTCCCCCCTCCCAAGTTTTAATTAAGATCGGCTGATCATTTTTTGTCCTGCTGCATGTCGGCAAGGACTGCTATCTGGTTGCTGTATTGCTCCGGATAGCAAGGAGTGTATCGTTTTTTCCAAAAAATTTCATTTAATTAAAATGCAAAAATTGAAGTCGTACTTCAAAACTGATATTCTATCAGGTTTGGTAGTGTTTCTAATATCTGTCCCCCTCTGTCTTGGCATCGCACTGGCATCCGGCGCCCCGTTGTTCTCGGGAATGATTGCCGGTATCATCGGCGGTATTGTTGTTGGCTCCCTGAGCAAATCACCACTCAGCGTGAGCGGACCGGCCGCCGGACTGACTGCGATCGTATTATCAGGCATCGGCCAGGTGGGGGCCTTCGAAGGGTTTCTCGTCGCCGTGATCATCGCAGGCGTCATACAGGTGATCCTGGGCCTGATCAAAGCCGGATCGATCGGCTACTACTTTCCGTCCAATGTGATCGAAGGTATGCTGACAGCGATCGGCATCATTATTATAATCAAACAATTGCCCCATTTATTCGGCTACGATGCCGAGGCGCTTGGTGATGAATCCCTTACCCCCGGCGAAACACATCTTTTTGACACGTTCAATGCCGTCATCAACTCGATACAGCCGGGAGTCATCATTGTTGGTATCCTGTCACTGCTTGTCATGGTCCTATGGGATAGATACAAGCCTGAAAAGCTAAAGCTGGTCCCCGGCGCCGGGCTCGCGGTACTGGCAGGCGTGCTGATCAACTTTATCTATATACAGGCAGGCGCTGATAATCTGGTCATCCAGCCGACCCACCTGGTCAATCTCCCTGTCCCTGAAGACTTTTCTTCCTTTATAGGTCAGTTTACCAATCCTGATTTCAGCTATATCACCAACAAGGAGGTCTGGATCCTTGCCTTTACCATCGGTATCGTCGCATCGATCGAGACACTGCTCACTATAGAGGCAACCGATAAGCTGGATCCCAGGAAAAGGTTTACGGACAGCAACAGGGAATTGCTGGCTCAGGGTACGGGCAACATTCTCAGCGGTCTGATCGGAGGGCTCCCGATCACATCCGTCATTGTCCGGTCTTCGGCCAATCTCAATGCCGGCGCACAATCAAAGATATCCACCATCGTACACGGTATATTACTACTGGTCGGAGCCATGCTGATCCCGTCCATGCTCAATTATATCCCTTTGAGCTCGCTCGCGGTGATCCTCATCGTGACCGGTTATAAGCTCTGTAAGCCGAGCGTGTTCAAGGCATTTTTCGCAAAAAGCAAATACCGGTGGTTCCCGTTTATCGTCACGGTCGTCGCCATCGTATTTACCGACCTGCTCATGGGTGTGGCCATAGGCATGGTGATCGCGGTCGGAGCCATCCTGATCGGGAATATCAAAAACACTTACTATCTCCACCATGACCAGGTAGAAGGAAAAAAGCTGATCAGGCTCGAGCTTTCACAGGAAGTTTCCTTCCTCAATAAAGCTGCCCTTACCATGACGCTCGACAGGATGCCAGAGAACAGCACCGTTATCATCGATGCCACCAAGACATTCTACATAGACTACGATGTGCTGGAGATGATCCGCGAGTTTGAGCACATCAAGGCTCCCGGCAAAAATATCAAAGCTGTCCTCACCGGCTTTAAGGAAGAATACGAAGTTTCCAACAACGATCACATCTTCTTTGATGAGATCCCTGATCTGAAAAAGAACTCTGAAGCCGACCCGGGACTGAAGTCAAGGGAGGTCATATCCAGCATCAGGAACTCAAGATCGGCAGAGAATACCCTCATCACCGCCAAAGAATAGACTACAAAGAATCAATAATAGTGTTTAACAATGAAGGGGAACCCAATAAAGATTGGAGGCCCCTTTTTTAATTGGCGGATTATTGGTTTTTAATTGCTATTTTAAGCGCTTCAAAATGAAAAATGATGAGATCAGCCAAACTATTTATTGCCCTTCTGCTTTTAATTTCCCCCGCGCTTACTTTTTCTTCCCGGGCCTCACCCCGTATTTATTATATCCACGTTGGCGATAAGAAGTTAGAGATCGGAACTTATGATACCTCCACGGTAAGGGCCATTCCTTTCCGGTCATTTCCATGGAGCGAGGTCAATGACTCCCTGATCGCGGATTTTATCCTGGGTGGAGAAAGCTGCTCTATACTGTATTATATCCATTGCTGGCTGGGAGATACCGGTTTTTACCAGAAAGGATCTATCAAAGCAATCCGGGACCTGCCGGTCGATAAGCTGATTATTATCCGTTGGGAGAACAGCAGCCTGAGCTATCTGGATAATTACAGAAAAGCAGAGAGAAAGGGAAGCAAAATATCCGGCCTGCTGGAAAAATTGCTTGGTGATCCTATGCAAAAAAACACCCTTTTAGTACATTCCATGGGTCATAGCTTCTGGTTGGGAGCATGCAGGGAGCTTAAGCCAAACCAGAAATACCTGGATCTTATCATAATGGCAAGCGCTGATCTTAATGACGATATTTTTGAAAACAAGTTATCGTTCCTTCCTCAGCAGGCTGATCATATCATCATCTATATACACCGGAAAGACAGGCTGCTTCGTTTGGCAAGGTCAAAACATAATCACAAAAGATTAGGATTGGACGGACTTAAGAATGCCTCATCCTACCCTAATATCCGGACCGTGGATGTAACCGGATGGCCCGGTAAGAAAGGCATCAACCCCTCAAATCATACTTACTTCAGGGATCATGACGGGGTAAAGGCAGATATGAAGAGAAGGATCATGGCGTTATCCCCATAATAGCCAATAATGGAATGATCACGACAGGCAAGGTACCGACAAACTGCCGCCGTATTTCGGAATTTAAAAACAAAAGTCAAAGCTTCTTAAGCTCCCGACTATAATTTAGATTAAATTTATTCCTGTTAATAAATTCCAGACAGATGCGTTTCCTTAGCTCCCTGCTTATCTCACTGACCTTTTTTCCTTATTTGATCCATGGCCAGATCCTCAGGCCGGGATATGACAGATCTGAGTATATTGAAATGCTCCGGATCAACCAAAAGGCGCATATCGAAGTCAATAAGTGGACGGAAAGCGGAAGTGTGCCCGATCCGGAGGAATATGATTTTGTATACAGAAGCCGGCGCGTCGCCTTCGACAATATCTGGGACCTATGGAAGCACAAGCAGAAAGATATTGCGGTCATTGCCGTTCAGGGAAGCATACCTACCTCCGCCAGCTTTCTCGCCAACCTTTACGCCGCTATGATCCCGGCTACAGGCACCTTACAGTTGGATGATCATACTTCATGGTCATACACTTTGGCCGACGATGACCACGCTGCGGTCCATGTAGGATGGCTGGTTGCTCTGGCTCATCTTTCATTTAGCATCGAGCACAAGATCGATTCCCTGTATAACACCGGCACCCGTGACTTTATATTGACCGGTCACAGCCAGGGCGGCGCGATCGTCTATCTTTTGACGGCTTACCTCAGGCATAAGCAACTAAAAGGTACTCTGCCGTCTGACATAGTTTTTAAAACCTATTGCAGCGCAGCTCCCAAGCCGGGTAACCTGTTTTTTGCGTATGATTATGAAACCATCACCCTGCCGGACATGGCATTCAACGTTGTAAATACCGTAGATTGGGTACCTGATGTCCCCTTTTCGATCCAGACGCCCGACGATTATACGGCGATCAACCCGTTCAGAGGGGCCAGGTCAGCAATAAAAAAACAAAAGTTCCCAAAAAACATCGCGCTGCGATATGTCTATAATAAGTTAAGCAAGCCGGGTAAAAGAGCCCAGAGAAATTATCAGAAATACCTCGGTAAAATGATCTCCAGGTCGGTAAAAAAACAGCTACCCGGGATGGAAATACCGGAGTATTATAAGAGCAATTATTATGTAAGAACGGGCAGGATCATCCTGCTGAAGCCGACGGAAGATTATTTTAAGTTGTTCAGCAATGATATATCAAATACCGATATATGGCAGCATCACCTGCCGCTTCAATACCTCTACCTGGCTCAAAAGCAGGCGGAATAGGCGCTGGTACAATCTATAAATGGGGCGCAGATGACATACAGGATCCCATTTATGACAAAAAAGGCCGGATTCACACCGGCCAAACACACACTTATAGAAAAAATTATGATCTTTTGAGGGTATTCATCGGATTGACGCCCTGACCTTCACCTCTTTCCACATTTTTCTTTTGCTTAAATGCCTTGAATTTGGACGGTTCGGGTATCGTATTCCATCCGTTGTTGGATTCATCGATGTCGGCCGTTTCTTTAAACGGATCAAGGCGGATCGATGCGACCTCCTTATCCTTGATAAACGCCTTGGTGATCTTATTCTCATTTTTACGCCAGATCTGGGCAGGTATCCGTTCTATTTCTTTGGTTCCGTCCTTGTAGTTCCACTCCAGGATGATAGGCATGACAAGCCCTCCTTTGTTTGAGAAGGTCAGCTCGTAGGCATGTTTTTTGGCAAACCGGTCCTTAAGCTCCCTGGTAAGCGCCTCATCACGCACCGGAAAGGTGACCGTATACTGTGCGGTATCGTGCATCTGCGGATTGCGTGCATAGTCCCAGTAAAAATCACGAAGCGTCGTATCCCGGTCCGTTTCGAAGACGATATTTTTGTCCTCCTTGTTCCGGATCTTGGAAATATCTTCAAAGCTGTTGAGATCAGGCTTGGCTACACTTCTCTTTTCACGGCGTTCTTTAGGCAGCTCCGAATTGAGATCGGCAACTGCATACCGAACAGTATCCAGGGAGATATCGCAGGCGTCTGTACTGTAGAACCAGCCTCTCCAGAACCAATCCAGGTCTTCTCCGCTCGCGTCTTCCATGGTCCGGAAAAAGTCGGCAGGTGTCGGATGCCTGAATGCCCATTTTCGGCAATATTCCTTAAATGCATGATCGAATAACTCCCTGCCCATCACGGTCTCCCTGAGGATATTGAGCCCGGTAGCCGGCTTGGAATAAGCATTGGGGCCAAAGCCGATGATGTTGTCGGAGTTGGTCATGATCGGCTCCAGCTGATCTTTCGGGAGCTTCATATAGTTGACAATGCTGGATGCAGGGCCACGCTTGGAAGGGAACTTATTGTCCCAAAGCTCTTCTGTCAGGTATTCGACAAAGGTATTGAGCCCTTCATCCATCCAGGTCCACTGGCGTTCATCACTGTTGATGATCATAGGGAAAAAGTTGTGCCCCACCTCGTGGATGACCACACCGATCATTCCGTTTTTAGTACCTTCCGAATAAGAGCCGTCCTTTTCTGTGCGGCCGAAATTAAAGCAGATCATCGGGTATTCCATACCATTGCTGGCTTCCACGCTCTGAGCTACCGGGTAAGGGTATGGAATGGTAAAATGTGAATAGGTTTTGATGGTATGAGCGACAACCTTGGTTGAGAACTTGCGATAAAGTCCGTATGCTTCCTTACCGTAGAAGCTCATCGCCATTACTTTTTTGCCTTCAATATCTACCGGCATGGCATCCCAGATAAACTTCCTGGATGAGCCCCAGGCAAAATCCCGGACATTTTTGGCATCAAAGATATAAGTCTTTGTCGCCGAAGAGCGCTTCTTTTCTGCAGCTTTGGCCTCTTCCAGCGTCACGATCTCCACCGGTTCGGCAGCGGTCTGTGCAGATTTCCACCGGCCTAGCTGTGCCGGGCTCAGGACATTGGTATAGTTCTGGCATTCTCCCGTGGCACAGACGACGTGATCAGAAGGAACGGTCATCTCTACGTGAAAGTCGCCAAAGGTAAGGGCAAACTCGGCCCTGCCGCTGAACTGGTGATTCTGCCAGCCCTGGAAGTCGCTGTACACACACATTCTCGGGTACCATTGGGTCATAGTGAAGAGATAATTATCGTCTTCCGGGAAGTACTCGTACCCGCCGCGGCCGCCCTGCTCCATCCTGTTGACTATGTTGTAATTCCAGTCGATGGTAAATACGATCTTTTCACCCGGCCGGAGCGCCTGAGCCAGGTCGATCCGCATCATGGTCTTGTTGATGGTATAGCGCATCGGCTTACCGGTGGCATCGACCAGTCTTGTGATCCTGAAGCCAAAGCCATTGTCGCCCTTCCTCTCCTCTATCTTTTTGAGGTCATTGTCGTCCATTTCGCGCGGCAGGGAGCTTTCACTTTCATACCCCGCATTATTGATGCTGCTGTGCTGGTTTTCATCCAGCTGTAACCAGAGATATTGCAGCTGATCGGGGGAATTATTATGATAGGCGATCGTCTCGGTGCCGGTCAGGTGCTGCTTCTTTTCATCGAGCGTACATTTGATGTTATAGTCAGCCTTCTGCTGCCAGTATTTGGGTCCCGGGCTTCCGCTCGCCGTCCTGTATTCATTGGGAGTAGGCATAATGGTGCCCAGTTGTTCGAACTTATTGCCATGGTTGGAATTGGGGTTATTACGTATATCCTGGCCGGATAATACACTGATCAACAGGGTGCTGAAACCAAATAATAACAGAAAACGCATTGTACGAACTTTTAATCTTAAATTTTTTCAAATATAAATTTTAACTGATAAAACCGAAAAAATAATCTACTAAAGCAGGTTTTTGATATATCAATGAAAGACAGGATCCTAAAAGTCAGTTCCAAGGCTGAAATATAATCTGGGTTTGGTAAAATTGCCGGTATCCCACCCCCTGGCATAGTCGAGACGAACAAAATAGCCAAACAGGAGAAAACGAAGGCCCCCGCCATAGCCGAATACGATCGGGTTGCGGAAATAATTGACCTTGATATCAATGCCGGGCTGAGAAATATAGACCGTATTGAGCGGATTGTACCTGGTAAACGGATCCCACCCGTTCCAGGCGGATCCTACATCAAAAAAGCCCACCAGTTGGAGATTATTAAGAAAGGCCGAGCTGATGGTCTTTCTGGATAGATAACGTACAAAAGGCACACGCAACTCTCCATTGACCAGGGCATAGTTGTTGCCGTTGCGGATATTATATTGAAAGCCGCGCAGGTTGGGAGCGGGAACCTGGTAAGCATAGTTGGCATCCGTAGCCGTCTGGGTTTCGTCGTTAAAGGTCGGAAACAGCCATCCGTCGCTGCCGCCGAGGTAATACAGTATCTGTTCCGAACCGAATGAAACCTGGCTGGCAATGCGTGTTGCAAAAATGGAATGTTTATCTAATTCCAGGTAATGACGCGCATCAAAGCCGGCGACCCACATATGGCCCTTGCCGAAATCCAGGGAGAGACCGTCATCGATATTGAGGTCGAATTTTTTGACCCATTCGGCAAAGACCTTGGCCCTGGTCCCTGCAAGAAGATTGAGGCTCTTGTCGATGGTATTGTCAAGTACGTAGGTGGCGCGGATACCGATCCTTTCTATCGATTCGGTCGGTGCATTGAGCGTAATATTGTCCGTGGCTTTATAGAAAGTTCTGTCCTGGCGCAGTGTCAGACCCAGCTTGAACGAATTGAACTGGTCAAGCGCGTATTTGATGTCATACTGTCCCATCAGGATAATATTTTTCCGGATCAGGGCCGTAAAATTAGAGCCTTCAGGCCTTTCATTGGTCGCTTTACGGTAAAGCGATATTCTTTTATCGAAACGTTTTTTCAGGTCATCGTACACAATATAAGCTTCGTTGCCATTGAGCGAGATAGGGATGCGGATACCACCCTCCAGGCGGTAATCCTCAAACATATCCCTCATATGGGCCTTGAGCAGAAGGCCAAACGGCGGGAACAGGTTACCCTGACCTTCACCCACATAGGTATTTAATCCTTCAAACAACATGGAGTTGTCAAACTCGGCGCTTGATTCGATGATCTTAAAACGGAGCCTGTAGGGAACGATATTGAGCGGATTGAGGGGCGCCATCTTGTTGGAGCCCAATTGCTGCGGCTCATTGGTCCTGGTTACTGTTTTTTCCTCCACAACAGGCTTCCCGGTCATCTCGCCAAACTTGGTCTTAAACTTCATCTCTTCAGGTATCTCCTCTTCTACCTTCTTAAAGACGGTATTATGAGCATTGACACGTGCCGTGGAATCGATCTGCTGCCGGGATGATTTGACGTCATAGCCAAATTCCCGGGGCGAGCGGCTCATGCCTGCATGATTATCAGCCCAGAGCGAGGAATCGGCCGATACGAGACGGTAGCGTTCGCCGTCAAAGACATTAAGATATACCGACGGTATATAAGAGCTGAGGCTATACCGGTCTATGACCAGGTCTGTATTGAAGATGTCATAGTTTTCTTTTTTACCATCGTATTCTTCATCCGGGGATATGCGTATAATGGCATTGTTCCTGAACTCATTGGTCAGAAAATACAGCTTTCCGTCCCTGTCTGCCAGCGGCCTGGTCTCGCTGAAAAACTCGGTAAAGGTATGTTGTTTCATCGCCCAGCCGTTGGTTCCGTCGTTGTTGGTTACCTGTCGCAGCGAAAAGATATTGAACGAACCGACAGGCAGGATCGTGTCACCGCTGACCCTGGCCATGGAAGCGTCAGGACGGTTGGAGGTAAAATAGATCCGGCGATCCTCACCGGTTCCCGTTACGATCATATCGAGCAGATCGTAGGGGGTGTTTGTTATTTCGTTGGTCTGACGTGTATTGAGACGGTACATAAAGAGGTTGTCATAACCGTCAGTGGTACCGTTGATGATGATGTTGCGGTCGTCCCAATAGGCGATGCTATAGATGCGTTGATAACGTTCAGGGATGATCTGGGTGTGGGACCTGAAAGTGGACAGGTCGTATTCTCTCAGGTAGATGTAATCGCGTTTTTCGTAGGCGATCATAATGTTTTTACCGTTCGGTTTCCAGGTTACGCATGGATAATTGGGATCAGGCGCCTGGATTTTGTTCTTTACACCGTATTTAAACAGGGTTTTTGATTTCCCGGTCGCAAGATCGATAAGGCGGACACGGATCTTGCTTATCTCATTGGTGACAAGAAGCAGCGAGCGGCCGTCGGGAGAGATCTTCATATCCGTGATATTTTCTTTCCGGCGCTGGCGGGTTACCTTGCCCAACCGGTCTTTGGCCCTTGTGATCTCGGCGATCTTGCTCTCACTCTGATTTTTGTAGTAGTTGAACACATTCTGGATCACATTATCGTAAGTCGTACCCAGGACATACTGGAAACCCTTATCGAGGTTCCGGTTGATACGCGTTACATACACAAGGTTGCCTATCGTATTTTTTCCATAGTTAAAGCCGACATAATTCCAGAACATGTGACCTGCCAGACGAGGATCCTCCCTGGCCAGCCGCTCAAAATTCCTTACTTTCTTATTTGAAAGAGCCTTGGCCACCTTAAGATCATAGGTCGGGCTCCATTCTTCACCGAAATAAGATATCAGGCCGTCCTTATACCATTGTGGCAGGCTCAGCATGATACTGTTCTGGACGATCTCCTGGAGATTGGAGCCGAAAAGGATATTGTTGAGATATACGGCGGCGATGCCTTCGCGGATCTGCCGGCGGAGGTGATTGTGATTGCCGTCGAAAGCAATAAAGATCTTATTGTCGATCGTTTTTGTGACATCATCGTCGTATTCGAATGCGTCGGTGATACCGATATTGCTTTGTTTGAGGTCGGTTATATCTGCAAATACGAGAAATTCGGTCTTTTCATTGGTCTTAAAGTCGATGGTTTTGATGATCTCATTAAACTCTCTTTCGGCGATACGCACGACCTTATGCCCGGCATTTTTGCTTTTACCGTACCAGTTGACCGTAAACAGATCGGTCTCATAATACAGCCACTGATCGAAGTCATCATGATATTGTACCCTGTTTTTGCCAAACTGGACCTGGTTAGTCTGTGCGCCAGCCACAGCGCAGTACAATAATATGAAAATCAATACATTAATAAAATATTTATATGTTTTTTGTAAATACATTAAAAAAATTAATCATTTAATAATTCGAAAGTTAAGACATTATGCGCATATTTGCATTGAAGCATCTGTTAAATCTTGTGCCCCTACCGAATTAAGCTATGTTAAAGGTCCATTCTTTTGCCTTCAACCCCTTTCAGGAAAATACGTACATCCTGCACGACGAAAGTAAAGAATGTATTATCATCGACCCCGGCTGCTATGATGATAACGAAAAAAACACCCTGTCCGCATATATTTCCGACTTTGAATTAAAGCCTGTCCGGCTCATCAATACCCATTGCCACATCGATCATGTGCTGGGCAATGATTTTGTATACAGGTCTTACGGATTACGTCCCGAGTTCCACCAGGTCGAGCAGGCGCTCATGGACTCCATGCCACAGGTCGCAAGGATGTATGGAATAACGATGGACCCTTCTCCTGCCGCTGCCCGTTATATTGCTGAGGGAGAGGTCATCCGGTTCGGTCATACGATGTTGGAATCGTTGCTGACTCCCGGACATTCTCCGGCAAGCCTGAGCTTTTATTCAAAAGAGCATGGGATCTGCGTCGCCGGCGATGTTTTGTTCTACGGCAGTATCGGGCGGACCGACCTTCCCGGCGGAGATTATAACACATTGATCAGGAGCATCGAGGAAAAGCTGATGACCCTGCCCGAAGAAACTATCGTGTACCCGGGTCACGGCGAATCGACGACGATCGGGTTCGAGCGGAAGACCAATCCCTTTCTTCAATAACCGGATAATGGAGAATTGACAAATGTTCAAGTGTGTAGTGCCGACTCTGCCCGCTTGTGCGCCATGCTATCCTTCATATCGCGCCATTCGCTGCCAAGCAGCTTATTCATGCCTTTGTCGACGATAAAGTGCTTGACGATATTGGCCGCTCCCTTCAGACGTCGCGTCATGCTCTCGTTGGCACGAAGGCTGATGCTGTAGCCACCGTCGGTATATTCGATATAATGCCAGTATCCCGATGGTATAAACAGCGTTTCACCCGGATAGAGCATGACCTCTTCGCCCCTGGCGAGCTTTTGAGCAGGGAACTTCTCATAATCAGGATGATTGATATCGATATAGCTGGCTACCGTATAAGGATGATGGTATATATAGCGGCTCTGATCAGGAGAAAAAAGCACGACACGCTTGCGGCCATGGATCTGGTTGAGGAAAACATGGCTCATGTCGATATCATAATGAAGGGCGACCTTGCTGCCCTTTCCTCCAAAGAACATAAAAGGAAAATCATTATAAAATCCGTCCATAATATCGGGCGTACGATAATCCTTCTTCAGCTCCGGAGCATGCCGGAAAATATTGAACAGGAATAGCCTCAGGTCACACGGTTCGGGACTGATCAGGAGATCCAGGTATTCTCCGAAAGGCATGTGCTTATCGGGCGTCATATAACCCTTACCCGGCTTCGAATAGTTATTGGAGTAGATGGGTACGTTCAGGTCTCCGTATTTGGCCTTAAATGCTTCAACCGTCCAGTTCTGCAATGCAGGCCAATCCCTGGTCAGATCGGTAAAAACGACCGGCTTCAATGGCTTCAGGTATTTCTCTCCGAAAGTTGCTCTGTCCAGTCCGGATACTTTTTCAATACTTCTCAGTTGCATCATAATCCGAAAAATTATATTAGTGAACTAAAAAAGCTTTGTTGAACCAATAAAACATAAAAACTTATGCCGGAAAAACTTCCTGCCACCTAAGCACGCCGCCAATCATGTTCCTTACATTCGGGAAACCGGCATTGGTCAGCACCTCGGTAGCCATGCCGCTTCTTTTGCCGCTGCGGCAATGGATGATGATCTCGTCGTTTTTAAATTCCTCCAAAGCAGGAATATTGTCGACAAAATCACCAAGCGGGATCAGCCTGGCTCCAAGGTTAAACTCTTCGTATTCGTATGGCTCCCTTACATCGATAAAGATAAAGGGCTCGTTATTGTCCATTTTTTGTCTCAGCTCTTCAACTGTTATTTCGCCCATCGTGGTTGATATTTAATAAATAGGGTTTGGTTCTTATAACAGCAAAATTACATCACTGTTAGTAATTTGTAAAATAAATTGAAGGCCGTTTACATTAGTTCCTCCGGGGATGAATTTTAATTTTGTTTTTTGGCTAATTTTGAACTTATAATTCTTTATTCCATGGATCTTCAGGCTATACTGGAAAACATTTACACACAAACCCTGGCGACTGAGGATAAAGGGTCGGTATCGGCCTCGATCCCGGAGCTCAGGGCTGTCGATCCCGATAAGTTCGGCATCCACCTCCTGACCATCGACAGGAAGGATCATGCCATCGGGGATTCGGCAGAAAGGTTTTCGATCCAGAGCATTTCAAAGGTATTTACGATATCTTATGCCATCAGCCTGCTGGGCGATGAGGTATGGTCGAGGGTTGGTGTCGAGCCGTCAGGCAATCCCTTCAATTCCCTGGTGCAGCTGGAGTATGAAAGAGGGAGACCCCGCAACCCGTTTATCAATGCCGGCGCCCTGGTAGTGGCCGATATGCTTATCTCCGGATTAAAGAACCCGAAGGAGCAGCTGCTTGAATTTGTGAGGATGACCTCCGGGCACGATACGATCGGTTTTGACGAACGGGTGGCCGCCTCCGAAAAAGAAACAGGATTCAGGAACGCAGCCCTGGCCAATATGCTCAAGTCATACGACAATCTGCACAACGACGTGGAGGAAGTACTGGACTTCTACTTCCATCAATGTTCGATCACCATGTCCTGTAAGGAGCTCGCCTACGCCTTTTTCTACTTCGCCAACCGGGGCTATACCTTCGATAATAAGGTCATGATCCTGACTGAAAGCCGTAATAAAAGGCTCAATGCGCTGATGCAGACCTGCGGCTTTTATGACGAGTCCGGAGAGTTTGCCTATAAGGTCGGCCTGCCCGGCAAGAGCGGCATAGGCGGTGGTATTATTGCCATTCATCCCGGCCGGTTCAGCGTAGCGACCTGGAGCCCCGGGCTCAATGAAAAGGGGAATTCGGTGAGAGGGATGAAGGCTCTCGAATTGCTGACCACGGAAACAGCTCTTTCAATATTTTAAATTATAGTACATTTAAATAAAAAAAGAAGGACAAAATGCGGATCGAAGGTCAGTCAGGAGAGCTTATCTGCAAGAGTTGCGGCAATCATTTCACCGGCAGGTACTGCAATAATTGCGGAGAGAAGATCATCACGGACCATGACAAAAGGATCGGTCATTTCTTTGAAGAAGCCTTTCATTTTCTGACCCACTTTGAAGGAAAATTCTTCAATACACTCAAAGCTATTTTTACCGCGCCGGGACTCCTGTCCTATGATTACTGCAACGGAAGGCGCAAGCCGTATTTCAGGCCTCTTTCGTTCTATATGCTGATCGTCATCCTCTACCTGATCTTCCCTCTTTTTTCCGGGCTTAATATGGAGCTGAGGTTCTACAACCATCTGGGGCTCTTTTCCGGGATCAACCAGGAAATGATCCGGCAAAAGCTCGAAGCGACAGGTTATACATTTGAAAAGCTTTCCGAAGTATTTCACCAGAAGTCGGAAAAGGTCTCCAAGCTGATGCTCATCACCATCATACCGATGGCTGCTGTGATGATCAAAGCCTTGTTTCCCCGCAGGAGAAAATATTTCTATGAGTACCTGATCATCAGCACTGAGATCAGCAGCTTCTTTGTCATTTTTACTTTTTTCATCCTTGCGCTCATTATGCTGGGACTTAAATACCAGCCGTTCTTTGATATCGATACGAAAAATGAAAGTCCATTGCTTTTTTATTCCAATCTCTTGATCGTAGGATTGTTCAGCGCTATTGCATTCAGAAGGTTTTTCGATCAGAAGCTCTGGGTCACCGCTTTAAAAACACTTGTATTTGTCCCGTTTTTTTCGGTTGTGATTTATTTCCTTTACAAATTTATCCTCTTCCTCGTTACTATGGCTATGGTACATTAGATTTTGAAAAGAAATAAAAAAATCAGCTTATTTTAAATGAATTCGACTATATTTGCCGTCATGATAAATACTTTGTCATATTCATTGCAAAAAAATGATAACCGCTTAACCACTGCCAACGGTTATTATTACTACGTGCTTGAACCCGGTTCAGAAACGTAGCTATTGCTTTCATTTACACTACAAACAAGATACATAGCCCGGTTCTGAATCAAGAGCCGGGCTTTTTTTATTTATTGCTAAAAATCTTTTAAACATGCGTATCAAACCAATCGATCAGATCTATGAAAACTATACCCAGGAAGATCTTAAGGTCTGGAAAACCCTGTATAACAGGCAGATCCCAAATCTGAAGGAACATGCTTCCGCCTATTATCTTGATGCGCTGAACACGATCGGATTTAATGAGGCGGAAATTCCCGATTTTAGAAAGATGAATCTTATACTCGAAAGAGAGACAGGCTGGCAACTTACTGTTGCAAAGGAGCTGGTAGCCATTGATGAATTCTTCGGGCTTCTGTCCCGGAAAATATTTCCCGCTACCTGCTGGCTGCGGGCGTGGGACGAGCTGGACTACCTGGAAGAGCCGGATATGTTCCACGATGTATTCGGGCATGTACCTCTGCTGACCCATCCTGCTTACGCCTCATTTATGCAGTCATTGGGAGAGATAGCCCGGAAGTTGAAAGACCGGCCATGGCTGATCGATCTTCTGGCGCGGGTTTACTGGTATACAATAGAGTTTGGCATGATCCATGAAGATGGTATGGAGAAAGTGTTCGGCTCCGGCATCATGTCATCAGTCAGTGAAACAAATCATGCGGTAAGCGCTCAGGCTAAAAAACGCGGATTCGATATAACAGGTATGATCAACCTGCCCTACAGGACCGATATCGTACAACCGGTCTATTTCGTTATCGACTCCTTTGAGCACCTCATGCACTCAGCAGGAGAGATCGAAGCCTGCCTGGCCGGATATAAGGAACACGTATTCGTCTGAAGCTTTCCGGGTTTCACACACCTGTATAAATCAGATGCCGGGCGTTATGCCCGGCATCTGATCAAAAATATTCTATCACCTGATCTTTACAAACGTATTTTGGTTCCAGAATTGAAGGTCCTGGGGTTTCCATCGGATGAGGTAGACGCCGGAAGGCATCTGCCCGGTGCTGATGTAGCTGTTCTGAGAGGTTCCCTGTGTGTGTATTTTTCCCGTCACGTCATAGATGGTATATTCAATGCTCTGAGTGGACGGTGTCTCAAAGTAGAGGTAATCATTGGTAGGATTGGGATAAACCCTGCCAGTCTCCTCGCTTCTGGTATTGAGGCCGTCGTCTTCAGAGAAGCTACCATTGCCGCCGTTGTTCTTGTAGGATACCTTGAGCACAATCCTGACAACGGTAGGACAACCATTCTCATTGGTGATGGTGACAATATATACACCGGCCATGGATCGGGATACACGGGTTATGATGGGGTTCTGCAGTGTGCTGTTAAAGCCGTTGGGCCCGCTCCACTGGTATGCCACACCGTCAGAGGCAAAGAGCTGAACATTCTGACCTTCGTTGACGGGGTTCGGGGAAGCATAGGCAAAACCCCTGGCAGAAGGCCGTACGGTTATTCTGACCTCAGCATAACCGAAACATCCTCCTTCATTGTAGATATAGACATAATAAGTACCCTCATGCTGTAAGGTCACATTGTCGATACGTGGATCGGGATCCGTGCTGAAAAAGCCGTTGGGCCCGTTCCAAAGGTAAGAGGAGCCCCCTTCAGCATAGAGCTGAACGCTTTGACCCTCACAAACGGTATCGGGGCTTGCCACGGCTTTAGCCGATATCTGGTCATACACAAGCACCTCTGCCTCATCGGAGCTGGCACAGCCGTTCTCATCAATCATGCGAACGGTGTATATACCGGAGAGGTGGATGGGAATGTTGTGGATGACAGGGTTCTGCTGTGTGGAGTAATAGGTAGCGGGTCCGGACCATTGGAAGAAAGTACCGCTGCCCTGAGCAAAGAGCTGGACGGTATTGCCTTCACAGGCATGGGTGACAGCCGGAGAGGCCGTTACAGGCTGAGGGACATGGATAGTGATGTCGACACTTGCCGTGGCGGAGCATCCGTTGGCAGCAGTCACTGTCAGGGTATAGGTGCCGCTGTGAGCGGTAGTGACATCCTCTATGAGGGGATCACGCTCTGTACTGCTCCATCCGTTCGGGCCACTCCATGCATAGGTTCCTGCCCCCGAGCCATAAAGCCGCAGATCGCTGCCTGCACAGGCCGCACCTTCCTTGTATGTGATGCTTACCACAGGCGGATAGAAAACCTGGAGGGTATCAGAGAGGATGGATTGACATCCGCCATTGGCAGTGATGGTGACGGTATAGATCCCTGCCCACAGGTGATCATCGATATACACAGACGGACTCTGCAGCACAGAGCTCCATCCATGCGGTCCGCTCCATGCATAGGAGATACCGCCACTGGCGCTAAGAGAGACGGTAGAGCCGACACAGGCGGGGTTAGGATCGATGGAGATGGTTCCCTGCGGAGATGGATTGACCAGCACGGTCGCAGTGACAGGTGTACCGGAACAGCCATTGGCTGATGGGGTGATCGTAAAGGTTACGGTCACAGGCGATGAAGTATTATTGGTCATCCAGCCGGCTATATTACCCGAGCCTGCAGCAGGGATACCTGTCACGGATGCCGTATTGTTACGTGTCCACGTATATGTCGTACCTGATACTACTCCGCTCAGCACGATCGTCGTGATCGCATCGCCCGAACAGATGGTCTGTGCCGCAGGTGTCGCTACCGCATTCGGTACAGGATTGACGATAACAGTTGCAGTGACAGGAGCTCCTGTACAACCGTTGGCTGTAGGGGTGATCGTGAAAGTTACCGTCACGGGAGCTGTGGTTGTGTTGGTCAGCGAGCCGGATATGTTACCCGAGCCTGAAGCAGGGATACCAGTTACGGATCCTGTATTATCGCGTGTCCATGTATAAGTAGTTCCCGCTACGCCACCGCTTAGCACAATGGTCGTAATAGCGCTGCCCGTACAGATCGACTGCAAAGCAGGTGTCGCCACCGCTGTTGGGGTAGGATTGACCAGGACGGTCGCCGTGACAGGAGTTCCCGAACAACCGTTGGCTGTAGGCGTGATGGTGAAAGTTACCGTCACGGAGGAGCTGGTTGTATTGGTCAGCGTACCGCTGATATTGCCGGAACCCGAGGCAGCAATACCTGTTACAGAAGCCGTATTGTTACGTGTCCATGTATACGTCGTGCCGGACACAGCACCGCTCAATGCGATCGTCGTGATAGCATTACCGCTGCAAATTGTCTGCGTCGCCGGTGTAGCCACCGCATCGGGTATGGGATTGACTGTGATCGTAAATGTTTTCGGAATTATCTGACATGACTCACCCGTCGATATAAGAGGTGCTGTCGAAGGAACGATCCATGTAGGGTTATTAATAAGAGTTCCATTATTCGAATTTGGAGAAGAATCGGCAGCCACTGAGCCTGTTCCTTCGTCAAGTTTGTAATATGCAGCGAGGCCGGGAGCATCAGGAGGAACGGAATGGCCAAGATTCTCAACTATTTCGGTATTCGTTCTTGCCGTATTCCAAAGCCGGACTTCATCCAGAATCCCGCTGAAATACTGGGCTCCGTCGGGTCTTGTCCCCAAGCACATAATTTCATTAGTACCTGAACTAGAACTCCCTCCGCTGCTGGCAGACTGAAGCACACCATTAAACAGGATCTCAACAGTCTGGGTTGCCGCAATCCATCTTGCTGCCACATGTGTCCACTGATTCAGCGGCAAGGATGCTGATGTAGACCGGCTATAGGTAACACCTCCCCGTATGACATAGAAATATATGTTATTACCATTTCCGGTGCTGACAGAAACAAAATTTGAAGGATCTTTCTGAGCAAAAAAGATCCTGGAAAAGACATTCCCTATCGGGTACACATATGCTTCAACAGTAAAATCATTGCCAGTAATGTCATCAAAAAGGGATGGCAATGCAAAGACGACCTGATCATCTATCCCATCAAATTGAAGGGCATTATTCTGCACTTCTGATTCGGCTTCGGCCAGAACCGTGATGTTGGCTGTAACAGGCGCAGAGCTGCTATTGACAGCTATGAACGACGGTATATCGCCGGTTCCGCCTGCTCCTAATCCAATGGATGTATTATCATTGGTCCAGGAATATTCCAGGTCCGGAGAACTACCGGAAAAGATAACAGAAGGTACGGTCTCACCGGCACATACAGTAATATCAGGAACAGCGGCTATTGTATCAATAGGCAGAACGGTTACACTTGCACCTGACTCAAAGGAACAATGACCATTGGATGTCGTAATGCTAAAGTTAACGGTCTGCGCTGTAAAGGTTTCATTCACGAGTGTTCCGGATATATCACCACTTCCACTCTCCGAAACGCCGGTCACATTGACCACATTACCCCTGGTCCAGGTAGATACATATCCCGGAGTGGACGAGCTGATCGCGATCGGAGTGATGGCTGTTTCAGAGCATATTTCCTGCGACAATGGATCGACAGAGACCTCCGTACCGGGATACACGGTAATGGTATAGGTGAAAGGCTCGCTGCCGCATCCGTATACAGGACAGCCGGCAAGGGCCTCAACTTCAGTGCTGCTAAGCGCACGGGAATAAACCCTGAATTCGTCCAGTTTTCCGCCTTCCGGTGCGCCCGCATTCGAAGAATAACCCATCACCTTAAACGGTCCTGAACCGTTGATGGCGGGAGTTGCCTGGGCCACGGTGCTGACAAGCTGGCCATCCAGGTAGGCGTATATGTTATTATCGGCCTGATTGTATACAAAGGTACAGGTATGGGGCTCCACTGTAGCGCCTCCATTGAGATACACATCATTTATCCCGGTCCCTCGCAACATCCAGTTATTGGTGCCTGCTACTCCGTTTGTAAAACATCTGAACGATCCTGCATTAATGTCTCCGAAGATATAAAACAACTCGCTGGTAGATCCGAAATCAGATGTCTTAAAAGAAATGGTCCAGCTACCCGGGAGGTTTGTCTCCCAATTCGTATTCACAAAATCAGTCGTCGAAGATGCACCGCTTCCGATCAGGCTTTGATCGCAGAGATTTGCGGTACCTATACTCAGCCCGCCTAACAGGCTGGCAGTAGCCGTGCCCGGTGGAGGGTTGGACGCAAGATTATCAATAGTTGTTCCTGGCTGCTCAAAATTGTAATAAAGCAGTTCAGGGGCCGGGATATCGGAAACACCCCCGCCCGACGGCGTTATAGTAATATTGGCAGTAAGAGGGAGCGTTCCCGTATTGGCAGCGACAAAAGAAGGTATATTGCCTGAACCGCCGGCAGCCAGTCCTATGGCCGGATTGTCATTGACCCATGTATAGGTTGCCATTGGGTCACTTCCCGTGATAACAGTCTCAGATACTACAGTACCAGCACAAACGGTATCATTCCCGATCGGATCGACCGTATTTACAAGCTGTACGGAGACGGATGCCACAATAGGGCTTCCGTTGCATGCATATCCGGTAGGAGTAATTGTAAAGTCGACCGTAACAGGCTGACCGGTCGTGTTGGTCAGAGTTCCCGAGATATCACCGGAGCCGGATGCTGCTATGCCGGTTACTTCGGTCACATTATCCCTTGTCCATATGAATGATCCGGCCGGCGACAACGAGATCTCAATCGGAACGATTTCCTCTCCGCTGCATATCGACTGCTCCAGAGGAGTGACATCAAAAACAGGCGATGAGTTGACAGTAATGGTCACCGTGACAGGAGCGCCTGTACAACCATCTGCCACAGGAATTACAGTAATGGTCGCCGTGACAGGCAGGCCCGAACTGTTAGTGGCTACGAAGGAAGGAATATCGCCGGTCCCGCTCGCAGGCAGGCCGATCGAAGGATTATTGTTCGTCCAATAGTTCACTGTACCGGGTATGGAGCTTGAGAAGGTAACTTCTGTTGCGCTTTCCCCGCTGCACAGTTCCTGACTTACCGGAGTAGCCGAAATTTCAGGAAATTCGGTACAGTCGACAAAATTGGCCCTGATCATATAGGATCGTGCAAAACTAGCGCCGTAATCCTCGTTATTGGCCCAATCACCCAAAGGGTTTCCTGCCCATTTGACCCAGGTCGTTCCGGTGGTAAATTTTTCCGAAGCCAATCCCACTGCCAGCGTCGAATCGATTTCCACGGCAGTGATCACGATCACCTGCCCGGCCGATACATTCAGGGGCGGTATCTGGTATGTGACCGTTATATCGGAGCTGGCCGGCATCTGGACGATAGGCGACTGGTATAAGATCGTATTGGGCTTTCCGCCCAGGTAATCCCATATCGCGATACCGGTGCTGGTGTTTTCGCCGAAAGAGGCATACCTTATACTTACCGAAGTAAGGATATCATCATTTTGTATTAAAAATTCCTGACCGAGATAGCCTGTTGTACCTGCTCCGATACCAAGCGATCCGGTCAGATTTCCGTTATCTCTTGCATACAACGTATCGGTTATCACCACATAATCGGTCAAAGTATCATCCTGCTGAGCGTCCAAATTTTCAGATGCCACCGGTGTAAATTCCACCCGGTAGTTGCCTGTTTGTACAGGCGTAAAACCGGTCGGGACCGCAAGGTGCGCTGTGGCTCCCGGTGCCAGGGAAGGTAAAGCATTACTTGTTCCGGAAAATACTACTGAATTCGCTTCGTCATATACCCTGGCAGAAAGCTGCACATTGGTAAGCGGCTGAATCCCGTTATTTCTTATCGTACCTCCCAACGGCAGCGGCGACGCCTGGCTCAGGGGGATGCGGGTATACTCGGTAATGGTGTCGATGCTCACCATTGCTGCATCATAATTATTTGAAACATAAACCTCCACATCATCGATCAGCAGCAGGAACTTATCGTCGCTGTTATTCCTGAACCCGATATAGATGCTCTGGCCTGCATAGGCTGACAGATTGACCTCCCTTGTCGTCCAGGCTGAATTTTCGGCAGCAGTGGAAAAAATAACCGTCGAATTGGTTTCCTGGTTGCCGATAACACCCGTGCCACCCGTAGGAGGCCCTGATGCAGACGTCATAACCCGAACCTCGTATCTATCCTGAAAAGCAGGATCATAAGTCACCGCATTCCATTTAAGACGGGAATTAGGTGGCAGCGGCCCGATCAGGGGTGTCCACATCCAGTCATTAGCCACTCCGGGAGCAGTATACCACGAAGTCGAAAAAGCGGTAGAGTCGACTACATTAAAGTTAAAATCCTCTCTCCTTTCCCAGGCATCATTGACATAAGCTACCTGGGCATCAGGAGTGCGATTATCGACATTGCGCAACAGCCAGCCCGGAGGGAACTTATAAGTGCCCGGCCCTCCGCCTGTAGGACCGGGTATGTTATCAAAATCTTCCTTAAATATGGTTTGGGAAAAAGATGCGAAATGCGATAGCATTACCACCGCAATGAGTAATATTTTTTGCATAGTAGAAAGTGATAGTTAATGAATCCGCCAAATATAATAAAATATATTTAAGCAACAAGCCGGCAATAGTGAACCAGCTTAAAGAAATTTCAGATAAAATGAAATTAATAGCAT
>Ga0206118_100282_pt1 | contig 33323 bp, 26 predicted proteins | sample 3A20Ametagenome_FD_177999 | JGI IMG/M metagenome (GOLD analysis project Ga0206118, IMG submission 177999) | Enriched microbial communities from leaf-cutter ant dump, University of Wisconsin, Madison, United States - 3A20A | ecosystem: Environmental > Terrestrial > Nest > Insects nest > Nest dump... | reverse complement strand
CCGATCTTGATCCAGTCGCCGATCTTCACCGGCCGCTCGGCCAGCAGGATCAGGCCGGAGACGAAGTTCTGGGTGATCGCCTGCAGGCCAAAACCAATACCCACCGACAGCGCGCTGGCCAGCAGCGCCAGTTTCTCGAAGCCGATGCCCAGCGTCGCCAGCGCCCACAGCACCGCCAGCACGATGCCGAGGTAGCGGGCCACGGTGCTGACCGAATTGCGCACGCCGGCATCCAGCCCGGTCTTCGGCAGGTAGGTGCCCACCAGCCACTGCTGCAGCGCCCGCGCCAGGCCGAGGCCGAGTACCAGCACCAGCGCCGCCCACAGCAGCGACGACGGTTTCAGCAGCTGGTCGCCGATCTTCAGGCCCGAGCCCAGCGCGGCGGTCCAGTCGTACAGCGCGCTGGCGTTGCCGAACAGCGCCACCAGCGCGGCCAGGCCCAGCAGCACCAGTACTGCCCGCAACAGGGCCGACAGCAGCACGCCGGCCTGTTCCAGCTGCGCCGGCTGCAGGCCGGTGGACAGGCGCAGCACGCGGCCGAAGCCGCTGTCCGGCGCCAGCAGCCACAGCGACAGGTCGTCGGCGAATTTCAGCAGCAACGAAACCACCAGCACCAGCACGGTCACCCCGACCATCTGCTGGGTGGCGAACAGCGCGAAGTTCAGGTAGCCCAACAGGGTGGCCAGCAGCGCCGCCAGCACGGTCAGGTGGCCACCCAACCGCGCCAGCACCAGCCAGCCGCTGCGCAGCCGCGGCGGCTTCGCCGCGCCCGCATCGGCGCGCTGCTCGGCCCGCATCGCATCGGCGGCGCGGCGCCGGTGCAGCCGCGTCAGCGTCACCAGCATCGCCATGATCAGGGCGACGTAGCCCAGCGCGACCAGCCCATCGAGCAGCACCGCGCTCACCTGCGAGGTGCGCGCCGCGCGCGCCAGCGCGCGCAGCAGCAGGGTCGCCCAGGTCAACGCCGCGGCGCCACGAGCCAGCGCCAGCAGGCGCCGGGCGCTGGCGTCGTCCACGTTCGCCAGCCGCCACGACGGCCGCCGCGGTGCCAGCAGGCAGGCGGCGACGGCGGCGATGAAGGCGGACACGAAGGTCGTCGTGACCAGCACGTCGGCCACCGACTCCAGCCTTGGCGGGATCGCCGATACCGCGCGCAGGCCGCCCACCACCGCCAGCGCCGCCAGCCCCGGCAGCAGCGTGCCGACCAGCAGCAGCCACACCGCCAGCCCGGTGCGGCGCAGGCGCCCGGCCGGTGCCTGCGCGGACGCGGCGCGGCGGCGGCCGAACCAGCGCAGCCAGAACTGCAGCGGCAGCACCAGCAGCAGCGCCAGCAACACCCCCAGCGACGGGACCTTCGCCCCGTGCGCGGCCACCGCGTCGTGCAGGGCGTTGCCGGCCTGCCGGTACAGCGCGCGGATCCGCTGCAGGTCGCCGGGCAGGCTGTCGGCGAACTTGCGCCACAGCACGGGCGACAACGGCGAGCCCACCTTGCGCCCAAGCTGCGCGCCGAACTGCTGGGTGCGCATCTTCTCGATCGAATCACCGAGCTGCCGCGCCTCCTCGGCCAGCAGCCGGCCACGCTTGACGTCGGCGTCGAGCTGGCTGCGCTGCTGCTCCAGCACGCCACGCTGGCGGGCAATGCCGCGCTCCTCGGTCGCGCCCTCCTGCAGCGGCCCGAGCTGGGCGATGCGCGCGTCCATCCGCTCCAGCGCCGGCTGCAGCGCCTGCACCCCGGCCTCGGCGTCGCGCCGCGCCTGCTGCGCCCGCTCGGACAGCGTCCGCAGCGTTTCCTGCGCGTCGGCGTCGTCCAGCCCGCGACGCACCGCCCGCAGGGCATCCCCGGCCTGCTCGATGCGCTGCCGCGCCTGCGGCAGGTCGACCTCGTCGGCCACGTTGCCGGCGGCGAGCGCGGCGCACGGCCACGGCCCGGCGCCGACCAGCAGCAATGCCAGCAACCACGCACGCAACAACGGGAAACGGGGACGGGAAGACAAGGCGGCGCATCCGCGGCATGCGCGGACCACCGCGCGTGGGCGGACTATAAGTCAGCCGATGTCCACGCCCCGCCAATGGCGGGCCTGCCACAGGTGCCAGGCCTGGGCGGTATTGGCCGTCCCCGGTAAAGCCTCATGCGGGGCAAGCCCCGCACCTACACACCTGCTCCGCCCTGCGTAGGTGCCGGGCTTGCCCGGCACGGGGCTTGGCCGGCCTCAGTATTTCAGCGCCAGCTCGGCGACCTGCGGCCGGTACTGCTGGTACAGGTCCTGGAATTCCTCTTCGGTCAGCATGTCCGGCGCGTATACCGCCACCGGCTCCCACTCCCGGTCGGTCGGCAGCGGCTGCCGCGGGCCGGCGCGCAGCGAATAGCTCTCGCCCTCGTAATCGACCAGCTCGGGCACGTGCTCCCAGTGTTCGCGCGCATAGCCTTGCGCCCCCTTGAGCAGGATCACCGCGTACATCATCGTCTCCTGGTTGCTGCGAAGAGGCTTTCCAGACTAGCGCAGATGAACGCGGTTGGCGGGCTCCGGCAAGGGACAGGCCGGGTTCACCCCGGTGACGCTAGCGTGGCTGCATCGTCCCTGCCACGATGCAGCCACACCTTCCGGAGCGCCCCGCGATGAAACCGCCCGTGATCCTCCTCGCCTGCCTGCTGGCCCCGTTCGCGGCGGCGGCGCAGAGCGCCGCACCGGGTGCGCTGGACCTGAGCGTGCCGCAGGCGCCGCTGCGCTACATGAACGACCCGTCCTACCAGTCCGACGCGCCGGGCACCTACTACGGCGACCACAGCGGCCCGCGCCCGAAGCGGGATGCCGTTGCCGCCACCACCCACGACGATGGTTTGCAGGTGCATGGCGCGATCAGCACCGGCATCGGCTACTCCAAGGCGTTCGGCAACAGCCACTGGACCTCGGCCGACATCAACCTGGGCAAGGACTACACCACCGACGAAGGCAACAGCCGCCGCGTGGACCTGAACATCCACATCAGCCAGGGCAAGGGCGCCGGACCGTTCGGCTATGGCCCCGGCCCCTGGCATGGCTGGTGACGCCGGGGCAATGACGCTGCGGCGCTACAATGCGCGCCCGCCGGGCGGTTCCGCCACGGCCGCGACGGAATGGCGATGATCAACAACGACGTACTGCGCAGCATCCGCTACATGCTCGACCTCGGCGACAAGCACGTGGTGGAGCTGATCCAGCTGGCCGACCCCGCCTTCGCGGTGGACCAGGCGCAGGTGCACGACTTCCTGCGCAGGGACGACGAGCCGCTGTTCGAGCCCTGCCCGGACGCGGCGCTGGTGCGCTTCCTCGACGGCCTGATCGTCCACTTCCGCGGCCGCGACGACACCCAGCCGGCGCGCGCGCCGGAAGCGCGCATCAGCAACAACCTGGTGCTGAAGAAGCTGCGCGTGGCGTTCCAGCTCAAGGACGTGGACATGCATGCGATCTTCGACGCGGCCGGCTTCCCGCTGTCCAAGCCGGAGCTGTCGGCGCTGTTCCGCCAGCCCGACCACAAGAACTACCGCGCCTGCGGCGACCAGTTGCTGCGCAACTTCCTCAAGGGCCTGACCGCGCGCCTGCGCGGCAATGGCTGAAAGCTTTCCCGCTCTTCCCTTCTCCCATCGGGAGACAACCCGGCAGGATTGCCGGGTTGCACGGCGAAGCAGCCCGAAGGGGGCGGCACAGGGATGTGCCGCATGCAGGTGCACGAAGCGCCGGATGAGGGGCGAATGGAGTCCGTGATGTCTGAACCATTGGAACTCCGTTGCCCCTCACGCCAACCCCCGCTCTGCGCCCCGGCCCACGCCAGCGGCGTGGGCGCTCAACCGCACACGCGCCAATGGCGCGCAAGCCGTGCGGCATCGCCCCGATGGGAGAGGGGCTATGTGCCTTCAATACCCCGCAAAATCGGGCAATCCGGCCGTTCGTCGCCGGCGCAGCAGTCGGCCAGCGCCTGCACGGTCCGCACCATGTCCTGCAGCTCGGCGATGCGCCGTTGCAGCACCGCCACGTGTTCCAGCGCCATGCGCTTGACGTCGGCGCTGTGCCGCGAGCGGTCGCGCCACAGCGCCAGCAGCTCGCCGATGCGCTCCACACTGAAACCCATGTCGCGCGAACGCTTGATGAAGCCGAGGGTGTGGATGTCGCGCGGGCCATAGACGCGGTAACCGGCGGCGGTGCGCGCCACCGGGCCGACCAGCCCGGCGTCCTCGTAGTAGCGGATCATCTTGGCCGAGATGCCGGTGGCCGTGGCCGCCTGTCCGATGTTCATGGCGTCTTCCATCGTTGTCTCTTGCATTGCGTAGGTCGGGGCTACGCCCCCGACGTTCATTGCCCCGGGTAAAGCCGCGTCGGGGGTGTAACCCCGACCTACGCTGTTCGCGGTTCCGCGCGAAAGGGCGGGAGAGTTCAGAGCCATCGTTACGGTTTGAACCTGCGTAGCCGCAGCGCGTTGCCGAGCACGAACACCGAGGACAGCGCCATCGCCCCGGCGGCGAACACCGGCGACAGCAGCACGCCCCACGCCGGGTACAGCGCGCCGGCCGCGACCGGGATCAGCGCGGCGTTGTAGGCGAACGCCCAGAACAGGTTCTGGCCGATGTTGCGCAGCGTCGCGCGGCTCAACGCGATGGCGTTGGGCACACCCTGCAGGCTGCCGGACATCAGCACCACGTCGGCCGCTTCGATCGCCACGTCGGTGCCGGTGCCGATGGCCATGCCTACGTCGGCCGCGGCCAGTGCCGGCGCATCGTTGATGCCGTCGCCGACATAGGCCAGCCGGCCGTGCGCAGCCTTCAACCGCCGTACCGCATCGACCTTGCCTTCGGGCAGCACCTCGGCCACCACGTCATCGATGCCGAGCTGGCGCGCGATGGCCTGCGCGGTGCGCCGGTTGTCGCCGGTGACCATCGCCACCTTCAGGCCCAGCGCGTGCAGGCGGGCGATGGCCGCGGCGGTGTCGGGCTTGATCGGGTCGGACACGGCGATGATCGCCGCCAGCCGGCCGTCGAGCGCGGCGTACAACGGCGTCTTGCCCTGCTCGCCCAATCGTTGCGCAATCTCGGCGAAGGTCGCCACATCCAGCCCGAGCGTGTGCATGAAGCGGTCCGCGCCCACTTCCACGCGCACGCCCGCCACCTGTGCGCGCACGCCGTAGCCGGTGACCGACTCGAACGCCTGCACCGCCGGCAACCCCAGCCCATCCTCCCGCGCGGCATCGACGATCGCGCGCGCGATCGGATGCTCGGAGCGGTCCTCCACCGCCGCCACGCCGGCCAGCACCTGTTCGCGGGTGAAGCCCTCGGCCACGTGCAGGTCGGTCAGCACCGGCCGGCCCTCGGTCAGCGTGCCGGTCTTGTCCACCGCCACCACCGCCGCTTCCTTCAACAGCTGCAACGCCTCGCCCTTGCGGAACAACACGCCCAGCTCGGCGCCACGGCCGGTGCCGACCATGATCGAGGTCGGCGTCGCCAGCCCCATCGCGCACGGGCAGGCGATGATCAGCACCGCCACCGCGTTGACCAGCGCGAAGCTCAGCGCCGGCGACGGGCCGAACAGCCACCACGTGGCGAAGGTCAGCAGCGCCAGCGCCATCACCACCGGCACGAACCACATGGTGATGCGGTCCACCAGGCCCTGGATCGGCAGCTTGGCGCCCTGCGCCTGTTCCACCATGCGGATGATCTGCGCCAGCACGGTGGCGGCGCCCACGGCGGTGGCACGCACGCCCAGCGCGCCGGTCTGGTTGACGGTGCCGCCAACCACGCCGGCGCCCACGGCCTTGGCCACCGGCACCGCCTCGCCGCTGATCATCGATTCGTCGACGTAGCTGTCGCCGTCGACCACCTCGCCATCCACCGCGATGCGCTCGCCCGGGCGCACCTCGACCACCTCGCCCACTACCACCTCCGCTAGCGGCACCTCCACCGTGCCGCCCTCGCGGCGCACCCGCGCGGTGCGCGGCTGCAGGCCGAGCAGGCGCTTGATCGCCTCGGAGGTGCGGCCCTTGGCCCGCGCTTCGAGCAGGCGCCCGAACAGGATCAGGGTGACGATGACCGCCGCCGCCTCGTAGTAGACGTTGACCGTGCCGGCCGGCAGCAGCCACGGCAGGAAGGTGGCCACCAGCGAATAGCCATAAGCCGCCAGCGTGCCGACCGCGACCAGCGAGTTCATGTCCGGCGCGGCGCGCAGCAACGCGGGAATGCCGGCGCGGTAGAAACGGCGGCCGGGGAACAGCAGCACCAGCGTGGTCAGCGCGCATTGCAGCAGCCAGCTGTTGCGCGTGCCCAGCGTGGTGGCGATGACGTGGTGGAAGGCCGGCACCATGTGCGCGCCCATTTCCAGCACGAACACCGGCAGGGTCAGCGCGGCCGCCAGCAGCAGGTCACGCTTGAGGCCGCGCAGTTCATCGGCTTGGCGCTGCACCTGTGCAGCGTCGTCGCCGGCAGCCTGCAGCAGCCGCGCCGCGTAGCCGGCCTTGGCGACGGCGGCGACCAGCGCGGCCGGATCGAGCGTGGCATCGCCCCGCACCCGCGCGCGGCCGCTGGCGAGGTTGACGCTGGCCCGCGCCACGCCCGGCACCGCGGCCAGCACGCGCTCCACCCGGCCCACGCACGAGGCGCAGGTCATGCCGAGAATCGCCAGTTCCTGTGTCGGGCCACCGGCGGCGGGTAGCGGGTTGTTCGGGAATGTCATCGGCTCACCAGCAGGCATTCGTGATGGCGGCCACCATAAAGCTTCCCATCATGGGAAGGTCAACAACCCATCGGCAACGCCATTACGGGGTGCGCTGGAACAGCACGCGCTCGGAGCGGTGCAGGGCGAACCCCTGCGCGTAGTCCACGCCCAGCGCACGCAGCACCTCCAGGTAGCGCTGGTCCTCCACCCATTCGGCCACCACCTTGGCGCCGCGCTGGTGGCCGATGCGGGCCACCGCATCGATGATGATGCGGTTCATCGGGTCGCTGTCGAGGTTGCGCACGAAGCTGCCGTCGATCTTGATGACGTCCACCGGCAGGTTCTTCAGGTAGCCGAACGAGGCCATGCCGGCGCCGAAGTCGTCCAGCGCGATGCGGCAGCCGGCCGCGCGCAGGCGCTCGATCATCCGCACCACCCGCAGCAGGTCGCGCACGGCCACCGTCTCGGTGATCTCCAGGCAGACCTTGCGCGGCGGCACCGCGTGGCGTTCGAGGGTGTCGAGGATGAAGTCGGCCAGCCCTTCGTCCTCGATGCTGGCGCCGGAAAGATTGATCGCGCAGGTCGCCAGCGTGTCGCCGCACGGGTGCAGGCGGGCGAAGTTGGACAGCGCGGTGCGGATCACCCAGCGGTCCACCGCCGGCATCAGCCCGTAGCGTTCGGCCGCGCCGAGGAACGCGCCCGGCAACACCACGCCGCCGCTTTCGTCGCGCATGCGCAGCAGCAGCTCGACGTGGGTGGCCGGCGCCAGCGTGCCATCCAGTTGCACCACTTCCTGGTAGTCCAGCAGCAACCGGTCCTGCTCCAGCGCCCAGCGCAGGCGGTTGGCCCATTCCATCTCGCCCATGCGCCGGGTGGCGTCATCGTCGTCGCCGTGCACGCGGACGCGGTTGCGGCCGTCGTCCTTGGCCAGGTAGCAGGCGCTGTCGGCCCAGGCCAGCAGGTCCTTGAGGGTGCGCCCGTCGCGGTCGACCATGACCACGCCGACGCTGGCGCTGACCGTATAGGTACGGCCCTGCCACATGAAGGTGGAGCGCTCGATGCAGCAGCGCACCTGCTCGGCCAGCGCCAGCGCCTGCACCGCATCGACGTCGAAGGCCAGCAGGCCGAATTCGTCGCCGCCCAGCCGCGCCAGCAGGTCGCCGTGGCGCAGGCCGCCGCGCATCGCCTGCCCCAGCTGCACCAGCAACTGGTCGCCGGCCATGTGCCCGGACAGGTCGTTGATGATCTTGAACTGGTCCAGGTCGATGTACATCAGCGCGAACGGCTCTGACGCCAGGCGCCCGGCACGGTTCATCAGCGCCTGCCGCAGCTGGCGCTCGAACTCGCGGCGGTTGCACAGGCCGGTGAGTTCGTCGTGCGTGGCCTGGTAGCGCAGGCGCTCGGTCATTTCCCGTTGCGCGCTGGTGTCGGTGGCGACCATCAGCAGGTGCGGCGCGGCGTCCACTTCCACCCGCGCCAGCGCAGCATGCACCCACAGGCCGGCTCCGATGCCGTTGAGCACCACCGCCTCGCGGCTGTCCCAGTGGCCGTCGTCGGCAACGGCGGCCAGTGCCTGCGCACCCAGCGCCGGGTCGGCGAACAACGCGTCCAGCCGCATCCCGGCCACGCGCCCGAGCTGGGTACGCGCGGCGTGGTTGGCGTGGATGATGCGGCCATCGCCGGCACCGGCCAGCAGCACCAGCGCCGGCAGCAGTTCGTTGAGCACGCGGAAGCGGGCCTCGCTCTCGCCGAAGCGCGCGCTCATCTTCCGCCCCAGGTCCACCGCGCGGCGCTGGGTGGCGCCCTGCGACCACAGGAACAGCGCCAGCAGCACGCTGATCGCGCTGCCGGAGGCGAGGATCAGCCACAGCTGCGTCCAGTTGCCCAGTTCCGCGCGCGGCCACAGCCGCAGCTCCCACGTACGCCCGCCGAACTCGACGCGGCGCACCCGCACGCCGGCGGCGGCATCGTCGGCCGGCAGCGGCGCGGTGGCGAATACCTGCGCGTGCTCCGGCGCCGCGCCCGCGTCGCGGATGTCCACGTGCATGTGGTCGAGGATGCTGCCCTTGAGCGCGTTGCCGACCATCGGCTCCAGCCGCAGGCTGACCGCCAGCGCGCCCAGTTCGCGCGCCTGCCGTTCGGCCAGCGTCGTCGGCGCCGGGCCGCGCGTGTACGCCGGCAGGCGCACGGTGACGCCCAGCGCCGCCTGCCCTTCACGGTCGCGGAACTGCAGCAGCGTGAACGGTGCCGACAGCGCCGGGGTGTCGGCATCGCGCGCGCGCAGCAGCGCGTCCATGTTCTCCGGCTGGCTGGCGATGTCGAAGCCCAGCAGCGCCTCGCTGCCCTGCAGCGGTGCGAGGAACAGGTAGCGGTAGATCCCGCGCCCGTCGTCCGGCGCGGTTTCGCGGCCGGCGAAACCGGTCAGCACGTAGCCGTGGAGCCAGTCGCCCGAGCGCAGGTTGCGCTGGTAGTCGGTGAAGGCGGCCTGGTCCATCGGCTGGCTGCTGGACAGGAACACGGTCTGCATCGAGCGCAGCACCAGCGCGGTGTTTTCCAGCGATTCGCGCAGCCGCTGCGGCGCGGCGTCGGCCAGCGAGCGTTGCAGGGATTCGACCTTCTGGTGCTCGCCCTTCCATTCGCGCCGCGCCAGTTCGGCGGTCAGCAGCAGGCCGGCCAGCAGCGCCGCCAGCGCCCACAACGGCGAGGCGAAGCGGTACGACGGCACGCCCGCGGCGATACCGTCATGCCCTCGCACTGTGTCTTCTTCATCCATGCCGGCGGCTCCCCCTGTCATGTGGTCCTGCCCCACGATGACCCTGCGCCGCGATTGTTAGCACAATCCACTGCAGGCCGCGACTGCGGCGGCGGGACATGGAAGCAGGTGCGCCGCCCTATCCGGCGGGATGGAAGCGGAACGTGCACCGGCGATGCGCGGGGCGCGGGATCACGCCACGGCCACCCGCACCACATGGCTGATCCCGCGATGGAACATCTTCGCGTAGGGGCATACCCGCTCGGTGTTGCGCACCAGCTCGGCCGCCAGCGTCGCATCCATGCCCGGCAGGTACACGACGATCTCCGCCGACAGCAGGTACAGGCCATCCACCGGGTCGCGGGCGAAGGTCACCGCCACCTCGATGCCGGGGTTGTCGAGCACCAGCCCCGCGCGCGCGGCCACCAGCACCAGGGCGCCGTGGAAGCAGCCCGCGTAACCGGCCGCCAGCAACTGCTCCGGGTTGGTACCGCCGCCCGGCCCGCCCAGCTCGGGCGGCAGGCGCAGGTCGACGGCAAGGGCGCCATCGTCCGAGCGCACCACGCCGGAGGCGCGCCCGTGCCGCGCCTCGCCCCCACTCACCCGCACCCGGCCGGTATACAACGGGCGCGCGGCATCGCCGTGGTATTTGTCGAGCACGCTGGAGGGCGGCGGCTTCAGTCCGGTCATCGGGTCTTCCCGCAGGGGGTGGCGTGGATGCGCAGGGATGCGCTCACGTGCGGCTCAGGCCGCCCGGTCCTGCGCCAGGCCGGACTGCCGCAGCCATTGCTCGAAGCCCACCTTGCCCGTCCACGCCGACCCGGCCGGCACCAGCGTGTCGTCCTGCAGCCGGGCACCGAAGTAGCTGGCCAGCGCATCACCCACCACCTCGCGCGCATCGCCGGTGGCGGCGAGGAAGCGCTGCACCAGCGCGGCCATCGGCGCGCGCTCCGGCCCGGCGATCTCGACCACCCCGTTGGCCGGTGGCATCAGCGCCACGCGCGCCACCGCGTCGGCCACCTCCTCGGCGGCGATCGGCTGCACCAGCGCGGTCGGCAGGCGCAGGGGGCCGCCGTCATCGGCGGACTGGACGATGCCCGGCAGGAACTCGAAGAACTGGGTCGAGTGGATGATGGTGTAGGCGATGCCCGCCTCGCGGATCAGCCGCTCCTGCGCGATCTTGCCGCGGAAGTAACCGCTGGCGGCGAGCTTGCCGGTGCCGACCACGGACAGCGCGACGTGGTGGCGCACCCCGGCCCGCGCCGCGGCGCCGAGGATGTTGCGGCCGGCCGTCTCGAAGAACGACAGCACCGCCGCGTCCTCGAACGACGGTGAATTGGCCAGGTCCACCACGACCTCGGTACCGGTCATGGCCGCATCCAGGCCTTCACCGGTCAGCACGTCGATGCCGGTGGACGGCGCGGCGACCACGGTTTCATGGCCGGCCGCGCGCAGGCGCTCCACCACCTTGCTGCCGATGCGGCCGGTGCCGCCGATGACGAGAAGCTTCATGACATGTCTCCAGAAAGTGGGGAAGGCCGCGCGGGGTGCCGGTGGCGCGGGAAGCCATCCTAGGAAGCCGCCGGCCGCGGCAGTAGGTCCGCGCAGGGACGCGCAGCGTTGCCCCGTGCGCACCAATGGCAGTCACGCCCACGCCGGCTGCGCCGGCGCTTCCCGGGCCGCCGCCTGCTGGCGGGCCTCCCAGTGCGAGACCACGTCCAGGTCCAGCGCGCGGATGCGCTGGGTGCTGAAATCGATGAACGCGCGGATGCGCCTGGGCAGCTGGCGGCGGCTGAGGTAGCACAGGTAATGGCCGCGGTCGTGCGGCGCATAGCGGTCCAGGCAGGTGACCACGGTGCCCGCGCGCAGCGCTTCGCACGCCTGGTAGCTGGGTAGCTGGGCGATGCCCAGCCCGTCGACCACCGCCTGCAGCACCAGGTCCCCGTCGTTGAACACCAGCGCCGTGGCTGGCTGCGGGCTCACCGCGTCGCCATCGACGCGGAAGTCCCAGCGCTGCAGGCGGCCGCCGGGCAGGCGCCGGCCGATGCAGGCGTGCGCGGCCAGCTCCTCGACGCTGGCCGGCAGGCCGCGGGCCCGCGCGTAATCCGGCGCGGCGCACACCACCAGTTGCATCGGCACCAGTTGCTTGGCGATCACCTGGCTGTCCTCCAGCAGGCCGTCGCGGAAGGCGACGTCGATGCGGTCGGCGGCCAGGTCCGGTGCCTGTTCGTCCAGCAGCAGCTCCACCGAAACCTCGGGGTATTCGTCGCGGAAATCCGCCAGCAGCGGCGCGATCACCCGGCGCCCGAACCCGTGGGTGGCGCTGATGCGCAGGTGCCCCCGGGGCGGGCCGTCGCGCAGGTCGCGCATCTCGTCCAGCGCCTGCAGGATGCAATCCACGCCGGGGCTGCAGCCCTCCAGGAACAGTTCGCCCTCGCCGGTCAGCGAGGTCGAGCGCGTGGTGCGCAGGAACAGCCGCACGCCGAGCTGGTCCTCCAGCTTCCGCACGCTGCGGCTGACCGCCGAGCGGCCGATGCCCAGGCGGTCGCCGGCACGCGCGAAGCTGCCTTCCGCGGCCACCGCGATGAAGGCCAGCACGCCCGCATAGCTCGTGGAGAACGAGGCGTTGAGGGAATCGCGGCCATCGGCGGCCGCGAAGGGTTGCGAGGTGGATTTCATGGGGTTCCCGGTTCCAGGTGGTCGCGATGGGCCCGCAGGCGGGCGCGCGCCTGTTGCAGCCGCCGCCGGCACGGCGGCAGTTCCAGCCCGAGCAATGGCGCGATGTCGTCGAAGCCGGCGCCCAGCACGTCGTGCAGCAACAGCACCGCACGGGCATCGGGTGGCAGTTCGTCGAGCGCGGCAAGGAATTCCTGCCAGACGCGCTCGCTGGCGGGCAGCAGGGCATGGCGATGGGCGGATGGCGTGTCCATGCCCGGCAGACGGGCGGGCACCCGCGGCTGTGACAGCGTATTGGTGCCTTTCGCGCACCACGGTGCGTCCCCGCGCCGGCCTACCGGCCGCGGCGGGGCAGCCGTAGCCTCGCACCGCTCCCGTCACCCCAACCGCAAGGAACCATCGCCATGACCGCACGCCTGGACTACGCCAAGCAGTCGCCCGAACTGTTCAAGAAGCTGGCCACCTTCTCGCAGGCCACCCACGCCACCTCGATCGAGGCCACGATCCACGACCTGGTCAACATCCGCGCATCGCAGCTCAACGGCTGCGGCTTCTGCCTGGACATGCACGTCAAGGAAGCCACGATCCGCGGTGAGCGCCCGCTGCGCCTGCACCACGTCGCCGCCTGGCGCGAATCGAACCTGTTCAGCCCGCGCGAGCGCGCCTGCCTGGCTTGGACCGAGGTGCTGACCGAACTGCCCGCGCAGGGCGTGCCGGACGAGCTGTACGAGCGCGTGCGCACGCAGCTGACCGAGCAGGAGATCGTCGAGCTGACCTACGCGGTGATGGCGATCAACGCATGGAATCGCGCCAACGTCGCCTTCCGCACCGAACCGGGCGCGCTGGACAAGGCCTTCGGCCTGGACAAGGCCGGGCTGGCCTGACGCCGACGGCGCCGGCCTCCGCGCCGGCGCCGCTTTCCATCCCGCCCACGTGCCGCGACGCGATGGGCCACTGCAGGAGATCCGCCATGCGTTCCCTCCCCTTCCTGACGCTGCTCGCCCTGCTGCCGCTGGGTGGTTCCGCCGCCGAGCCGCCCGGGCCGGTCGTGCACGACGTGATGACCCGGGCGCTGCCCGACTACCCCGGCAAGGAAGCGTTGATCCTCACCGTCGAGTACCCGCCCGGCGGTGCCGATCCGGTACATCGCCACGATGCACACGGCTTCGTCTACGTGCTCGAAGGCCATATCGTGATGGGCGTGGCCGGCGGCCGCGAAGTCGCCCTGGGCCCGGGTGAAGCCTTCCACGAGGGCCCGCACGACCTGCACACCATCGGCCGCAACGCCAGCGCCAGCGAGCCGGCGAAGTTCGTCGTGTTCCTGCTCAAGGACATCGGCAAGCCGGCAGTGCTGCCGCCGCACTGAGGCAACCCCGCCGCACTGTGCCCTCTCCGGAGGGCGCAGTGCGGCGCAACCACCGCAGCCATCCCGGCCCCCCTCTCCACGCACAGCGCGGCCCCATCGCACCACGGGTCCGCCCATCGGCAACCGCGGCCGGCGGCGCCGGTGTCACAATGCAGGCATCCCATCCGTCTGCATTGGCGTGGAAGACCCCACCGACCTGTTCACCCGCCTGCGTCCGCGCCTGTTCGGCGTGGCCTACCGCATGCTCGGCTCCGCGGCCGAGGCGGAGGACGTGGTGCAGGACGTCTGGCTGCGCTGGCACGGCGCCGAGCGGCAGGACATCGCGAACCCCGAGGCCTGGCTGGTCGCCACCACCACGCGCCGCGCCATCGACGGCCTGCGCCTGGCCCGGCACGCGCGCGAGCACTACGTCGGCATGTGGCTGCCCGAGCCGCTGCTCATCGACGACAGCGCCACCCCGGAATACGTGCTGGAAACCGCCAGCGACCTGTCCCTCGCCTTCCTCAACGTGCTGGAACGGCTGGCGCCGGACGCGCGCGCCGCCTTCCTGCTGCGCGACGTGTTCGACCAGGACTACGACGTCGTCGCCCGCACGCTGGGCAAGACCGAGGCCGCCTGCCGGCAGATCGTGCACCGCGCGCGCCTGCAGCTGCGCCAGGAACGGCCGCGCTACAACGTGCCGCAGGACGTGCACCAGCGGCTGATGCGCCGCTTCGCCGAGGCGGTGTCCAGCGGCGACTTCGCGACGATGAAGGCATTGATGGCCGAATCGGCGGTGCTGGTCGGCGACGGCGGCGGCATCGTCACCAGCTTCCCGCAGCCGCTGCGGGGCGGCGTGCGCATCGCCCAGTTGCTGTATGCCCCGCAACTGCGCCGCCGGGACCAGCTGCGCATCGTGCCGGCGATGTTCAACGGGCGCATGGGCCTGCTGCGCTATTTCGACGGCATGCTGGAATCGGCGATGGCCTTCGACACCGATGGCGAGCGGATCGTGGAAATCCTGGTGCAGCGCAATCCGCACAAGCTGCAGCGCCTGCTCGAACAGCGGGTGACGAACATCCGGTAGCGCCCGTGCCGCTATGGCGCGAGCGGCGCCTGCTGCGATGGCGGGGTGGAGGTTGCGGCAACGCCGGGCGCGATCTCCAATTCCCGCTCCAGCGCGCGGCAGGCTGTTGCGATGGACGTGCCATCGGCATCGTCGCCGGTCCAGTACGCCGCATTGCGGCCCATGTCGCCCAGCGTCAGGTACAGCCAGCTCAGCAGCGCGGACAGCGGCACGATCGCCCAGCACGCAATGGCGCCGATGACGTCGTCGTCGAACAGCACCAGCGGCCCCATTGCATCGAGCAGGCCGAAGGGCAGCAGCAACCCGAAAGCGACCGGCAGCAGGACATCGACGATGGCATGCCGGCCGGCGGCGGTGTCGTCCCGCAGGCGCTCGGCGGCGGCCTGCCGCCTCTGCAGCTCATGCAACAGGCGATGCAGTTCCAGAAACGTCGCGGCATGCAACCGATCCTCGGCCAACAGCACCTTCAATGCGTCGCCCTGCAGTTGCAGTACCTGGCCGGCCATGTTGTCCGCGGCAAGGATGCAGCTTCGCTCATGCGCATCGACGTGCCGGCCCAGCCCGCGCCTCAGGATCGCCATCTGTCCGGGCGCCTGGCAGCCCAGGTCGTACTCCATGCCACGGCCGGCAACTTCCCGACCGTCGTCGGGCCGCACCTGGTGACGCAATGCCGCCAGCCATGCCAGATGGCGATGGACCAGTTTCTGCGCCGCCGCATCGTCTGGCAGCGCGCTGCGAACCAGCAGCGCCCAGCTGCGGCTGGCGGCGGCGATCGACGCCCACACTCGCCGCGCATCGGCTGCACGCGCATGGCCACGTGCGGCCTTGAACCCACCACTGACCGCCAGGGTGAGCCCCAGCATCGTCAGCAGGCTCCACGGCAGGATGATCCACTGGCCATCGGTCCAGCGGTAGAGCGCCACGACCGCCGCCGCATAAACCGTGGCCGGCAACAGCGGGCGTTTCGTCCAGCGGATGCGGTCACCCGGAACACACGTGTCTGCAGCATGCATGGCTGCGTTCTCCTCGTTGGCATGGAGGGCCCGATCCTTCGCCGGGCCACCTCGGGGCGGGTCGACCCGACCCGCCTTGGAACCGCGTCACTGCCGCAGGAAGGCCAGCAGATCGTGGTTGAGCCGCTCCTTGTGCGTCTCGGTCAAGCCATGCGGTGCGCCCGGATAGACGATCAGCTTGGCTCCTTCGATCTGCACGGCGGACAGGCGGCCGGCCACGTCGATCGGCACGATCTGGTCGTCGTCGCCGTGGATCACCAGCGTGGGCACGTCGAACTTCTCCAGGTCACCGCGGAAGTCGGTGGCCGAGAACGCGGCGATCGAGTCGTAGGTGTTCTTGTGCCCGCCCTGCATGCCCTGCGCCCACCAGCTGTCGATCAAGCCCTGCGAAACCTCGGCGCCGGGACGGTTGAAACCATAGAACGGGCCGGACGGGATGTCCCGGTACAGCTGCGAGCGGTTCTCCCGTTGCGCCTTGCGGATGCCGTCGAACACCTCAATCGGTACGCCGTTCGGGTTGTCGTCGGTCCTGAGCATGAACGGCGGCACCGAGCTGACCAGCACCGCCTTCTTCACCCGGCCGGTGCCGTGGCGGCCGATGTAGCGCGCCACCTCGCCGCCGCCGGTGGAGAAGCCGACCAGGGTGGCATCCTTCAGGTCCAGCGCGTCGATCACCGCGGCCAGGTCGTCGGCGTAGTGGTCCATGTCGTTGCCGTCCCACGGCTGGCTGGAACGGCCGTGGCCGCGGCGGTCGTGGGCGACCACGCGGTAGCCGTGGCCGGCCAGGAACAGCATCTGCGATTCCCAGCTGTCCGAGCTGAGCGGCCAGCCGTGGCTGAAGGTCACCACCGGGCCATCCTTTGGCCCCCAGTCCTTGTAGTACAGCTGCACGCCGTCAACGGTGGTGATGCAGCTGGCCGTGCGGGCGGTGGTGATGGAGGTATGGGCAAGGGTGTTCATGGTGTTGTCTCCTGCGGGAGTGACAGGCAACCCAGCAACCGCCAACCGGAACCACGGGGGTGCGGTGTCGCAAGGCTGATCGTGGGAGTTCGGACAAGGGCGTGCCTGCATCGGGGCAATGCAGGGCACGCACGGCCGGTGGGCGCGATCAGAAATCCCAGAACACCGGCACCCAGCGGAAGGCATCGCCATCGGCGGACACGCGGCCGATGGACGGGAACGGCAAGTGGGTGGCCACCAGCATCTCGCCGGTCCCCGCCAGCTCCCGCAGCAGCGCGATGCGCACGCGTGCCGACTCCTCCGGGTCATGCTCGAAACCGTTGTGCCAGTTCGGCTGCTCGAAGCCGACCGCGAACACCGCATCGCCGGCAAAGGTGAGCGCTTCGCCACCGGAGGCCAGCCGCACCACGCTGTGGCCCGGCGTGTGCCCGCCGGTACGGCGCACCGTCACGCCCGGTGCCACCTCGTGTTCATCCTCGAAGGTATGCACGAAGCTGCCGTATTCGCTCCAGAAGTGCGTGGCGGTGGCGCGCAGCGCATCCGGGAAACCCTGCGGCATGTTGGTGCGGGTGAAGTCCGGCGATTTCCAGAACTCCACTTCGGAGGCGGCGATGTGGATCCGCAGGTCCGGGCGCAGGCGCTCCTTCACCCCGTCCACCAGCAGGCCGCCGATGTGGTCCATGTGCATGTGGGTGATCACCACGTCGGTGATCTGCGCCAGGTCGATGCCGGATGCACCCAGGCGGCGGATCAACTGGCCGGCGCGCGGCAGCTGCAGGTCCGGGTCCATGCCGAGGCCGGCGTCGATCAGGATGGTGCGGTCGCCGCTGCGCACTACCATCACGTTCAACGCCCAGTCGAACGCATCCTGCGGCAGGTACATTTCCTCGAACCACTCCGCGCGTTCGGACGGCTCGACGTTGTGACCGAGCATCCTGGTCGGCAACGGCAGTACGCCGTCGCTGACCACCAGCACGTCGATGTCGCCGACCTTCAGCGCATAACGCGACGGAACCAGTTCGTCGAGCGCGGGTGCGGCGGGAGTTACGGTGTTTTCCAGGCTGAACATGATGAGATCTCCACGAGATGACTGCTGGCTGGCAGCAATGCGGGGCTGGCAGGTCGCCGGTGGCCCGAACGGTTCTGAAGCCCGCCCTCGCCCGGCGCAGGGCACATCGATGCGAGGCGGAGTGCCCGGCAGGACGGCGCTGCTAATTCGGTTGAAGGCGAGGTCCCTCGCCACAGGCGTTGGACTCAGACCACGGCAGGGCGCCGTGTGGAATCAGCGTAGGAAACGCGGGGGAAAGGCAGTAGACCCGTGGGCGGGCTCACGGTGTTGCCCGTTGCGCAGCAATGGCGGGAAAACCGGACGTGCCGCGTGACACGGATCGCTCAGGGCGGCATCGATGCGCCGATCAACCCGGGTACGACGATCATGAGAATGGCCATCGCAATGAGGGCCCGTGCACGTTGATGGTCGGCAAGTGCCACTGCGGGTTGCCGGAATGCGCAGATTGCGTTGCGCGGCACGAATGCAACCTTGTGTTGCGTGGTGGCCCACCAGCAACCAAATTGATGAGCCTAAGCTATTGAATACCCTAGATTGAATGAACTCGGAGAATTGGAAGTTACTCGCATCCTTACTCGTATCCTTCAACCTACAACAATGGATCGTTGCCTGAGTCCATTGGATCCGTTTCGCATGCTACGGAGAAACGCCTCAATTTTTCCGGCCTCGTCGGCCTTGCGTGCGCCAAGAGCGCAGCTTACGGCGCGCCCTCCGCGGTGGCATTTCGGGCGGGTACTCAAGCCTGAATTGATCGCGAAGATGCCGAAAGGAAGACCTCGTCATCCCCTGCCTCAGATTATCGAGCACAAATCGGTATCGGCACCGTCCCAAACGGACCCTGCAGCCACATGGGCACGAAAGCTTGTTCGCCTCACGCCGACGCCGCGCCAAGGCCTCCAGCGCCTGGAGAATCGCTGCGGAGCGCTCGACGCCCAGCATGGATGAATAGTCATCCAGAAGCCCGGCCCGCCCGTGGGGCAGTTCGGCGAACGGGTACTCATTGTTTCCCTGCGCACGCCATGTGGCCGCATAAAGGAAGGGGACGACGCAACGCTCCACCAAGGCGACAAGGGACACCGGACGACCGAGAAGCTGCTGAACTCGCCACGGCGATCCAAGGCAGAGCGCGCCATTCGGATTAACGTGGTGATCAGCGTCCCGAGGAATTCGCCGCCCTGTTTCGAACACTTCCGGAACGCTGTCCGTAGGACCCAGAGGCACTTCGATGCGAACCGAGTAGCAGTCTTCGATAGGTGGGAATCCGGGCGGCTCGAGTACGAACTCAAGCCGCCCCTCCAAGACGGTCGCATCAGCGCGCGTGCTGGGTACGCGACGCAAGCTAGGCCATGCGTTTAGCAGGTCATCAACATTGTCCTGCGAAAAACGCACTGCTCAGCGCGCCCACGGCCTGGGCGGCGCCTCGGCAGCCGCAACCACACGGGCAGGAGCTTGGGCAGGCGCGGCCCCGTAGCCCAGACGCCGCAACGTGTCATCCGACAGCTTGACCGCAAGCGCGTCCTCGGCAATCTCCACCATCCGCTGCCGTGACGCGTCGCTCATCACCTTAGTGAAGTCGCTGTTCGCCTGCCTCACCCAGTCATGAAAGTTCTTCTTCAACTGGAGGTGAGCGCAGTCCTGCCACCCCCAGCGATCGGCAAAGTTCTCCGCCGGGTTCACCGGGTTGAGGATCTTGTCCGTATCCGAGACCCGGATGCGCTCAAGCTCATCGAGCACGCGCCTCATTGTCTGCGAGAGAGAGTCGCCGACCTGGTACACTTGGCCCGCCACGGTAGTCAGGATGATCGATGCCGGCTTGGCGTCCACCAAGTCCTTGAACATCTTGTCCCGGTGGCGCTTGAGCAACTGCACGACCTGCTGGAGCGGACTCTTGCTGCGATACACAGGCACCGGGTCCACCTGCGCCTCCGCCAGCATGCGTTTCTCGAGAGCCCGCATCCGCGACCTGAACCAGAGCTGGTACCCGCCGGGATTGCTCGAGGGCCACGCCGCACCGAGCGCGTGATACGCGGGATCCCGGATGTCCGTAATCCACAAGGCCCGCCTCGCAGCTTCCTGCGCGATGGGGCCTTCAACACCCTTCTGTTCCATCAGTTCGCGCAGTTCGCGCCGGCGGAGCTCGTCCGCGCGAATGCCAGGCACCACGTCCATATGGAAAGGCATGTCGTCCCGGTAGCCCAAGCGCCAGCATCGCCTCTTTTCATCAAGCCGCTTCTGGATCTGGCGCGCTACGCGGTAGGCCTCCAGCTCGGCGCCAAGCAGCGCTTTAACCTGAGCCTGGCTTTGCGTGTCCCTGGAAACGCCACGCCTCAGCTTGCAGGAGAAGTCGAGGTCGTACTCCTCACCATCGTTTACGGGACGGATCGCGGTCCCCAGGGCGAATGAGCCTTGGACGAAGATGTGCGAGTCGTACCGGGCGAGTGCTGACCCGGGACGCCCGATCCACTCGGCAAGATCTTCGTAGCGACCCTCCGCGAGCTCGTAGGCGCGCTCGGGGAGATCCACTTCTTCCAGCAATGCGGCAAGGCGGGCGTCGGCGGCGGTAGTTGCGGCGGATGTATCCATGTTGACTCCTAAAGGGAGGGGGCGTCAGCGGCGTGGACCGAGATCCATCATCGGAACAAAGCGGTTGCCATCGCCCCGGTCATAGATTCGATAGGGATGGGCATGCTGGGTAGACAGCAAAGCCCCAAACTCGATGGCGATCGCCGCCGGCACGGCCGCGAACAGATGGATGGGCTCGGATGTGCTCGCTTCCAGCTGGCTGAGCTGCGGCTGGAGGGCGCTGCGGAACGAGTCGATCGTGTTCCGGTTCCGCACAAGGGCATATTCCGGCAGCGGCACGGTGAACCGTGCGATGCGCGCGCCGGGCAGCGCCTGGAGAATCGCGTCGTCAGCCAGTTCCGCGGACAACGCGAGAACAAGCGCGAGCGGTCCGTCGCCGCTCGGTGCCGGCGTGTAGGTCCAGGTCGGAGGCGGTGCATCCGGATCGGTCCAACGCAAGCCTCCGCTGCGATCCTTCGAATACAAGAAGCGATTGCTGCGGTCGCCGAGCTGGCGCCCCACCCGAATCAACGATGGGATGTCCGCGAGCCCGACAACGGCGAGGCTGAGTGGATCGCCATCGGCGCTCGTGCGCTTGCTCAGACGGTCCCGCAGCTCCTCGTCGATATCCTGTTCAACCGCACGCCAGTACAGGTCGTCGCGACCACAGTCACCTGGTCGGCGAAGCTTAAGAACATGGATCGGTCCTTCGGCCCATAGCCCTTCGGACAACATCGCATCCGCGAGATCCCTGGCCCGAACGACGTTCTCCGTCGCGAAATGGCCGCCCAACACGACCAAACCGGTAGCGCGCTGGGTTTCTCCCCGCCGTGCCGCAAATCGGACCCGCTCCACGTGATCCCGGTGCTGGCGCGACAAGTCCTCCAGCGGATACCCATCCGCGTCGATATCGATTTTCTCGTGACACGACGGGCACAGCAGCATCAGGTTGCCCGGGTCTGCCGTAAGGCGCTTAGCAGCGTCTTCGTCGTGGCCCAGCGTCGCGCGCGGGCCCTGAGGACTGGCCGGCAGAACATGGGCAACCTCGGCCCAGCGGAAGGTCTTGCCAGTTCGGAAATCCTGGGTGACGTCCGCGCCGCACTGCTCGCAGTGGCCTGCGGCCCGAACCCAAACCAACTGCCGGACCGGCTCAGGGGTCGAGAACCGTCCGGCCTTCTTATCGGCTTTCTTCACAGGCGCCACTGTACTTTCCTTGCATCATCGGCAATGGCGCATTTGTACTTGACAGCGATGGGTCGTGTCAAGCAATCTGCGCATCATGGCCAATGATGCTCTTCTAAACGAGATCGCTGACGTCCGGCTGGGGCACCCATTCCGGGGAGCGGTGCCGCAGGTCGAGGGGGGCAGCGCACGCGTGGTTCAGATACGTGACTTAAGCCGCCACGGTCTCAGAGACTGCGACGCCCTCCTTCGCACCGAACTGGAAGGCCGAAAGGATCCTGACTGGCTGAAGGACGAGGACGTGCTCTTCGTCGCTAAGGGCTCCAATGCCTATGCCGCCCCGGTCCTTCGCGCGCCCGAGCGAACGGTCTGCTCTCAACACATCTACGTAGTGCGGGTGAAAGAACCCGGCTACGTGCTTCCGGCGTTCCTGGCCTGGCAACTCAATCAGCCACCGGCCCAGCGCTACCTCCGCCAATCGGCGGAAGGCAGCCACCAGCTCAGCGTGCGTCGCTCGGTACTCGATGCGACACAAATCCGAATTCCTCCGCTCAAGCAACAACGTGTCGTTGTCGAGCTCGAGCGGCTAGCGCGCGCGGAGCGCGAAGCAATGCAATCACTTATCAAGAACCGGGAAACGGAGCTGGCGATCCTCGCCGAGCGCCTCCTCGCCTAACGACATGGAACCCCGAATGAGCACGACTGACCTCACGCAAGACACCATCAACGCCACCGTCTGGGCTGCTTGCGACACCTTCCGCGGAACCGTCGATCCCGGTATCTACAAGGACTACGTCCTAACGATGCTGTTCCTCAAGTACGTCTCGGACGTCTGGCAGGACCACTACGACGAATACAAGACGCAGTACGGCGATCACCCGGAACTGATCGAGGAGATGCTCAAGAACGAGCGCTTCGTCCTGCCAGCCAGTGCCAACTTCTACGCGCTTTACGACAAGCGCCACAGCCCCGGAAACGGTGAGCGCATCGACAAGGCGCTGCACGCAATCGAGGACGCCAACATTGGCAAGCTGCGTGACGTCTTCCAGGACATCAGCTTCAACTCAAACAAGTTGGGCGAGGAGCAGCAGAAGAACGACATCCTCCGCCACTTGCTAGAGGACTTCGCCAAGGCCGAGCTCAACCTGCGCCCCAGCCGCATCGGTCAGCTCGACATCATTGGCAACGCCTACGAATTCCTCATCAAGAACTTCGCTTCCACCAGCGGCAAGAAGGCCGGCGAGTTCTACACCCCTCCGGAAGTCTCCACTTTGATGGCCCGATTGATGGCGCCGCAGGAAGGCGACGAGATCTGCGATCCCACCTGTGGCTCCGGCTCGCTGCTGCTGAAATGCGGGCGATTGGTCCGTGAGCGCACCGGCTCCCGCAAGTACGCGCTCCATGGCCAAGAGGCGATCGGCAGCACCTGGGCGCTGGCCAAAATGAACATGTTCCTCCACGGTGAGGACAACCACCGCATCGAATGGGGCGACACCATCCGCAACCCCAAGCTGCTCGACGGCGCTAATGGCCTAAAGCACTTCGACATAGTTGTTGCCAATCCCCCGTTCTCGCTGGAGAAGTGGGGCCACGAAGGCGCCGACGCCGACCCGTTCAGTCGTTTCCGTCGCGGCGTTCCGCCGCGCACCAAGGGCGACTACGCCTTCATCCTTCACATGATCGAAACCATGAAGCCGCGTAGTGGCCGCATGGCCGTGGTCGTGCCGCACGGAGTGCTGTTCCGCGGCGCCGCCGAAGGCCGTATCCGCAAGCAGCTTATCGACGAGAACATGCTCGACGTGGTGATCGGCCTACCGGAGAAGCTGTTCTACGGCACGGGCATCCCCGCTGCGGTCCTGGTGTTCCGCAAGAAGAAGGCGGACGACAAGGTGTTGTTCATCGACGCCAGTCGCGACTACCAGGACGGCAAGAACCAGAACTTCCTGCGCGAGGTCGACCTGCAGCGCATCTTCGACACCGTGCAGGCGCGCCAGAACGTAGACAAGTACGCCTACCTCGCCAGCCCGGCCGAAATCGCCGAGAACGAATACAACCTCAACATTCCGCGTTACGTCGATACGTTCGAGGAAGAGGAGGAAATTGACTTGGTTGCCGTGCGGCGTGAACGCAAGGAGCTCAAGGACGAACTGGCCCGGCTGGAAGAGCAGATGGCCGGCTATTTGAAGGAGCTGGGCTATGAGTGAGCTGCCACTGCCCGTTGCGTTTCCTAAAGGGAGAGCGCGCTCCTCCGATAGTGGGAGGCAACAATGATTTACGAGGGAAACTTCCGCCTAGGCGAACTACTCAAGAGTCGACGAGAGAAAGGGCTCGACGGATTGCCTGTGCTATCCGTGACGATGGGAGACGGGCTCGTCGAAAGAGATTCTCTTGACCGCAGGCAAGAGACTACCTTGCTGCCTGAAGAACACCTGGTTGTTAAGCCTGGCGACATTGCATACAACATGATGCGCATGTGGCAAGGCGCTTTTGGTTTAGCCAGAACAGAGGGTTTGGTAAGTCCCGCATATGTCGTGCTCAAGCCGACTAAGAAGCTTGATCCGCTGTTTGCCTCTTACCTGCTCGAGACCCCACGACTGCGCTATCTGCTATGGGCGTACTCGTATGGGATAACGAACGATCGTCTCCGTCTCTATTATGCGGATTTTGCAAAGATCCCAGCATTAGTTCCCAGCATGCCTAGGCAACGGCTTGTTGGAGCATGCATTGAGACGTGGGATGCGGCAATTGGCATTACGGAAAGACTGATCGAAATCGCGCGCCGTCAAAAGTCGGCGATCATTGAGCAGCTTATTTCACCCGACAGGAATCCACGCAGTAAAAGCTGGTCTGAAGTGCACATCAAGCACGTCGCAAAGGTTCTCGTCAGTAGTGTCAACAAGAAGCTAGAACCTGGTGAGCGGCGAGTTCGCCTATGCAACTACACTGATGTTTACAAGAACGATCACATTACCTCCGGTATCGAGTTCATGGAGGCAACCGCTTCAGAGAGTGAGATTGCTAAGTTCTCATTGCGAAAGGGAGATGTGATTGTTACGAAGGATTCCGAAACGCCAGACGACATCGCCGTCCCGGCTTGCGTTGCTGATGAGATTCCAGGTCTGCTTTGCGGTTATCACTTAGCAATCGTTCGCCCCAACACGCAGATGGTCGATTCGGAGTTTCTGACTGGATTCTTCTTGCTGCGGAGCACGCGAACATACTTTTCTGCTAAAGCAAACGGCGCGACTCGATTTGGGTTGCCAGTTTCTGCACTTGAGAATGCAAAGCTCCTATTGCCCGACCTCACCGAACAGCGGCGCATCGCTCAGGCAATCAGGGGAAGCAACCTCGAAGTATCGCGGCTCTCTCGGCAGTTGGAGCTGCTAAAGATGGAGAGACGTTTCCTCCTGAGAGAACTGATACCACAAAGAGCAAGGGTCGAAGAGCCACTAGAGGCGGAGCCGGCATGAACGACAGCGCCCCCGACACCCGCGAGCAGGTCAGCGCGCAACTTCCGGCGTTGCATCTGCTCGTCAATCTGGGCTGGAACTACCGGGGGGCGGCCGAATGCCTGGCGTTACGCGACGGCACCCGCGAGGTAATGCTGAAGTCACGTCTGATCGAGGCCTTGAAGGCTCGTCGCTTCGAATACAAGGGTCAGCAGTACCCGCTCTCGCCCAGCGCGATCGATCAGATGGTCCGCGAGCTGTCGGCGCTCCCTTTGGGCGAGGGGCTACTGGTCGCCAACGAACGCCTGTACCAGCTGCTGGCACTGGGTATCACCGTCACCGAATTCATGCCGGACGGCAAGAAGCACCAGCCGACTATTCCGGTGATCGACTGGACCGACCCCGCCGCCAACCTGTGGGACGTCACCGAGGAGTGCGAGGTGCTGTCCACCCAGGGCACGCACCACCGCACGCCGGACATCGTCTGTTACGTCAATGGCCTGCCACTGGTAGTGATCGAAGCCAAGCGCCCTGAGTCCGGTCACGCCGGCAAGGCCATGGTGACCGAGGGCATCAGCCAGCATCTACGCAACCAGCGCCAAGACGAGATTCCACAACTGTTCGCCTACGCGCAGCTACTGCTCTCGATCAGCCTGACCGACGGGCGCTACGGCACCACCCATACCCCAGCCAAGTTTTGGGCGCGCTGGCGCGAAGAGGAGTTCGACGAAGCACACCTCACGGCAGTCAAGAACCATACGCTACCGAGCAGCACTCTCGACGCAATGCTCCGCGATAAGCCGGCCCGGGTGCGCGTCTACTGTGAGTCACTGTGGTCCCAACCCTTGCTGCCCACCGACCAAGACCGCCTGCTGGTGGGCCTGTTGACTCGCGCGAGGCTCCTCGAGTTCCTGCGCTGCTTCGTCCTGTTCGACCGGAAGGTCGGCAAGGTCGTCGCGCGCTATCAGCAGTTCTTTGGCATCCGCGCGCTGCTGGCGCGGATCAGCCAGATCCGCCCAGATGGAGGGCGAGAGGGCGGCGTGCTCTGGCACACCACCGGCTCAGGCAAAAGCTTCACCATGGTGTTCCTGACCAAGGCGTTGCTGCTGGATACGGCCCTGAAGGAATGCCGCGTCGTCGTGGTGACCGACCGCGTCGACCTGGAGACGCAGCTGTCGCGCAATTTCATCAGTGGCGGGGCGTTCGGCTCAGCCATCGCCACAAAAAAAGAAGGCGAGCGCAGCAAGGCGACGACCGGCCGCGACTTGGCACGTCGTATCGGACATGGCGCCGAGCGAATCACGTTCTCATTGGTCCAGAAGTTCAACACAGCGTCGAAGCTGCCGGAGTGCCGCAACGAATCGGCTGATCTAATCGTGCTTGTGGACGAGGGCCACCGCAGCCATGGCGGTGAGACCCACGAGCGGATGCGTAAGGCCTTACCCAAAGCCGCCTACCTGGCCTTTACTGGCACGCCGCTCCTCAAGGACGAGAAGACCGCCAACAAATTCGGCCCTATCGTTCACGCCTACTCGATGCAGCGCGCGGTCGAGGACGAAACCGTCGCACCGCTGCTCTACGAAGAGCGCGTGCCCGAACTCGAGGTCAACGAAGCGGCCGTCAACCGCTGGTTCGATAAGATCACGGCTGGTCTGTCCGACGCGCAGAGTTCGGATCTCAAGAAGAAGTTCGCCAGCAAGCGCGCCATCTACGGAGCGGCGAACCGCATCGAGTTGATCGCCTGGGACATCGCCACCCACTTCAACGAGAACATCAAGCAACTCGGCATGGGACTGAAGGGGCAGATTGCCACCGACAGCAAGCTAGACGCCATCCGCTACAAGCGGGCGCTGGACGAAACCGGGCTCGTCAGTACTGCGGTCGTCATCTCACCACCGGACACCCGTGAGGGCAACACCGAGGTGGACGAGGAATCATTGCCTGAGGTTCAGCGGTGGTGGAAGCAGAACATCATCGACCGCAAGCTTGACCCGGAGGCGTATGAGAAGGACGTCATCCGAGACTTCGGCAGCGACGACGCGCCCGACCTCCTGATCGTCGTCGACAAGCTGCTCACCGGCTTCGACGAACCGCGCAACACGGTTCTGTACATCGACAAGCCCTTGAAGGGCCACAACTTGATCCAAGCCGTTGCTCGGGTCAACCGACTGCATGATGCCAAACGCTACGGCGTCCTGGTGGATTACCGCGGCATCCTCCCGGAGCTCGACACGGCCGTGCGGGCATACCAAGACCTGGAAGCCCAGACCCAGGCCGGCTTCGATCTGGCCGATCTCGAAGGGCTCTATCAATCCATCAGCACCGAGTACAAGCGCCTTCCGGGCCTGCACGACCGCGTCTGGTCCTTCTTTAAGGGCGTTGCCAACCGCAAGGATCTAGAACAGTACCGACAGGTCCTAAGCCCCCGCTTCGTCACAGGCGAGGACGGCGAGGAGTACGACGAGCGTCAGAAGCTGCGCGATGACTTCTCCACAGCCTTGACCGAGTTCGGCCTGTGCCTGCAGATGGCCCTGTCGTCGCGCAGCTTCTTCGAGGACGCTAGCTTCTCCGAGACAACCATTCGTCGGTACAAAGACGATCTGCGCTTCTTCTCCAGCCTTCGTCGGATTGCCCGGCAAGATGCCATGGAGACGGTCGACTACAGCGTCTATGAAGAACAGATCCGGCGACTGGTCGACAAGCAGGTCATCGGTACCGAGGTTCGGGAACCGGAAGGCGTGTACCTGGTGCATGAGTTGGGCAAGCCCGAGGATCCAGAGGGCTGGACCGAGGAAAAGACTCGCAACGAGACGGACCTGATCCGGACGCGTATCCGCAAGACCATCGAGCAGGATCTCGCTGGCGATCCCTACGCACAGAAGGTGTTCGGTGAACTGCTACGCCAAGCGATCGCTGAAGCCGAAGCGATGTTCGATCACCCGCTGAAGCAATACGCCCTGTTCAAGAAGTTCGAGGATCGCCTGGAAGCCTTGCAGGTACCCGGGATACCGAATGGTCTGGAGACCAATCGGCAGGCCAAGGCCTACTACGGCGCTATCCGTCTTGAGCTTGGCGACGAAAAGATTGACGCCCTGTCTGAGGCCGAGCGCGCCAGTCTGACTGATCTCTCGCTGGAGATCGACACCGTCGTCCGTGACGCAGTCGCCGAGAACTCGCTTAATCCGCAGAGCATCGAGTCCGCGATCCGTAAGAATCTGCTGCCCAGGCTGTTCCAGTTGATCGGGCTTGATCATGCCCGCGCCGTGGTGGAGCAGGTGGTGCAAATCACCCGGATCGGGCTCAGCCGCGCATGAAGGAGGCGCAGGCCAGCACCCGCTTGGTACTTCCTTACGGCGACAGTCGCATTCGCTGTGAGGTTCGGCGTTCGAAGCAACGCGTGAAGCGCAGCATCGCCATCCATGTCGAACCGGACGGGCGCGTGGTGGTCGATGCCCCCCTGCAGGCGGCCGACCCTGACATCCGCTTGGCAGTAACGCGCCGATTGGCTTGGATCCACCGACGGATGGTGGAAGTCGAGAATCGCCAGATGGTGCTCACCCCGCGCGAGTATGTCAGCGGAGAGACCGCGGTTTACCTGGGCCGCCGCTATCGCCTTAAGGTCGTAAGCACCCAAGGCGGAAACCAGGTTCGCCTTCGGGGCGGCTACCTGGAGGTGGCCGTGAGCAACAGGTCTCCGGAGACCGTAAGACACGAACTGGAGCAGTGGTTCCAAGCCAGGGCAAAAGAGTTCCTGCCGCGACGTCTGGCGATGATGTCAGAGCGCCTGAAATGGGTGAAGGCGATTCCACCGCTGTCGATCAGGCGCATGAGCAGGCAGTGGGGTAGTTGTTCTCCCCAAGGACGCATTTCCCTCAACGTGGGCCTAGTGCGCGTGCCTCGAGAATGCATCGACTATGTGCTGCTCCATGAGCTGATCCATCTCAGGGAGCACAACCACGGCCCAGCGTTCTATCGAATCCTCGACCGGCACCTTCCCGACTGGAAACGAACCAAGGCGCGGCTGGACGCACTGGCTGACTTGGCACTCGCCAGATAGCGCGATCAAATACCTTGGAGAAGCAGTTAGAGCATGGGCAAGTCTTCGACAGCCGGGCGCTTTGACTTCGGTGGATCTATGCCGTCATCAGGGACTGGCACCATCAAGGAACGGGTTCACCCCCGCTAGCACGGACACTTCAGTTAGGCCCCATGATGGGGCAGGAGGAGTGTCATGCCACAGCGGAAAAAATACAGCGAAGAGTTCAAGCGTGAGGCCGTCGGCCTGACCCGTTTGCCTGGTGCGAAGGTGTCTCAGATCGCACGTGACCTCGGTATACGGGCCAACCAAATTCATCGTTGGCGCAGGGAATTGGAAGCCGGTGGCAAGAAGGCCTTCCCCGGCAACGGCACCGCACGCGACCAGGAATTGCTGGCTCTGAAGATGGAGCTTGCACGAGTCAAGAAGGAACGGGATTTTTTGCGCGATGCGGCGGCGTTCTTCGCCAAGGAATTGTCTTGAGGTACGAGGCGATCCGACGCCACCGCGACCAGTACCCGATCAGGCTGATGTGCCGGTGTCTGAAGGTCTCGCCCAGTGGCTTCCACGGCTGGTGCAGTCGTGCCCCCAGTGCCCGGACTCTGGACAACTGCAGGTTGCTCGACAAGATCAGGGAACACCATGCAGCAAGTGATGGCGTCATGGGCGCCGGGCGCATGCACGAGGCGTTGGGCTACGAAGGAGAGACGGCCAGCCTCAATCGCATTGCCCGGCTGATGGCAGCCGATGGTCTGGCAGGCGTGCCGCAGAGACGCCGTTGGCGGCACAAACCCTCCGGCGCCCGTCCCGCACATGTTCGCAACCAACTGGCCCGGGACTTCACCGCCAACGAGCCCAACACCAAGTGGGTGGTCGACATCACCTACATCCGCACCGGCGAGGGCTGGCTGTACCTGTGCGCGGTTGTCGACCTGTACGCGGGCAAGGTGGTCGGCTGGTCGATGTCACCGGTGCAGGATCGGCACCTGGTGCTCAAGGCGGTGATGATGGCCTGCTGGCAACGTCCCGACCGCAGTGAAGTCATCCTGCACTCTGATCGAGGGACACAGTTCACCAGCACCGAATACCAGCAGTTCCTGAAGGATCACCACATCGTCAGCAGCATGAGTGATGTCGGCCACTGCGGCGACAACGCAGCGGCCGAGGGCTTCTTCGGCAAGCTCAAGCGGGAACGGGTGCACCGTCGTCGCTACGTGACCCTGGCCGAAGCCAGGAGCGATGTGTTCGACTACATCGAACGGTTCCACAACCCGATCATCCAGCGAAGGCTCGATGCCCGGGATCAGGCCTTCAGACTCTTAACCCAACAGTCCGTGTAAACGGGGGTGAACCCCTCCGCCGGAGAGCCCTTGGCGCGAAAGACGCTTCTTAGGGACCTCTACCGGGAAACCGGCCTACCAAAAAACCTGCTGCGAGAGGAGATCAGTGCGCAATTCGGGTCCAACCCGAAGAGGACCGACTATGCTTGCATGCAATGAAAATGTGGCCAATCCGGTCAACTTATGCTTCCACGCACAGGCACGAATGCAACCTTGTGTTGCGTGGTGGGCCCACCAGGATTCGAACCTGGAACCAAAGGATTATGAGTCCTCTGCTCTAACCGTTGAGCTATAGGCCCGCGTGCAGGGGCGCAAGTGTAGTGGAGGCCGGCGCGGGCGACCACACCACCGGCCCTGCGCCGGCGTCAGTGGGTGGATTGCGAATAGGGCTGCATCCGCGGATCGGTGCCCCATTGGAGGTTGGGTTCGGCCTGCATGGTGAAGCGCAGTTCGCCACCGGCCATGATCTCTTCGTGGCGCAGGAAGGCGCGCTCCAATGGCTTGCCGTTGAGGGTGGCGCCGCCAATGTAGGGATGGGCGTCGTCGAGGCCGTCGGCGACGATGGTGAAGCGTTCGCCATTGGGCAGGTTCAAGGTGGCGCGCGGCAGGAATGGGCGGCCGATGACGTATTCGTTGCTGCCCGGCGTGACCGGGTAGAAGCCCAGTGCGGTGAACACGTACCAGGCCGACATCTGGCCGAGGTCGTCGTTGCCGGCCAGGCCGTCGGAGCGCGGCGCGTATTGGGTGTCCATGATCCGCTTGAGCCGCGCCTGGGTGCGCCACGGCTGGCCAGCATAGGCATAGAGGTAGGCGACGTGGTGGCTGGGCTCGTTGCCGTGGGCGTACCAGCCGATCAGGCCGGTGATGTCCTCCATGTGCTCGAACACCGCCGGGTCCACCTTCGCATCGAACACGTCGTCGAGCCGTTGCAGCAGCTTGTCCGCACCGCCGTGCGCGGCGGCCAGCCCGGCCACGTCCTGCGGCACGTACCACGAGTACTGCCAGGCGTTGCCCTCGGTGTAGTCGCTGCCGTAGCCGCTGGCATCGGGATCGAACGGCTCGCGGAAGCCGCCATCGCGCTTGCGTGCGCGCATGAAGCCGGTGGCGGGGTCGAAGGCGTTCTTCCAGTTGCCGGCGCGCATGGCGAACTCGGCGGCGACGTCCTCGCGCCCCATCGCCGCGGCCATGCGCGCGATGCTCCAGTCGTCGTAGGCGTATTCCAGCGTCTTGCTCGCCGCCTCGCCTTCCTCGTCGATCGGCACCCAGCCCAGCTCGCGGTACTGGGCGATGCCGTCGTAGGGGCCGTAGTCGGCGCTGGCGACCATCGCCTCCAGCGCCTCGTCGGCATCGAAGCCGCCGATGCCCTTCATGTAGGCGTCGGCGATCACCGGCACGCCGTGGTAGCCGATCATGCACCACGTCTCCAGGCCGTGGAACGACCAGACCGGCAGGATGCCGTAAGGGCTTTCGCGGCGCGCGGCCAGCAGCGAGTTGACCATGTCGCTGCTGCGCTGCGGCGGTTGCAGCAGGGTCATCAGCGGATGCAGCGCGCGGTAGGTGTCCCACAGCGAGAAGGTCGAATAGTGGGTCCAGCCCTTTGCCTGGTGCACGGCGTTGTCCGGGCCGCGGTAGCGGCCGTCGCTGTCCATGAACAGGGTCGGGCCGAGCATGCTGTGGTACAGCGCGGTGTAGAAGCTGGTGCGCAGTGGCGCCGGCGCATCCACGTCCACCGCCGCCAGCGCCTGCGCCCACTGCGTGCGGGCGGTGGCGCGCATGCCGTCGAAATCCCAGCGGGGCGCTTCGGCGTCGAGGTTGGCGATGGCGTTGTCCTCGCTGACCGGGGAGATCGACACCTTCACCAGCAGCGGCTCGCGCCCTCCATCGCCGAAATCGAAGCTGGCGACGAGTTGCCGGCCTTCGATCTGCGCGCGCGCGGCCGGGTCCTTCTCCGCCGGCGGCGGGAAGCCGCGATAGGCGACGTCGGCCTCGGTATCGTGGAAGGCATGCCCCGCCAGCGGCCGCGAGAAGCGCATGGCGAAATACAGCTGGCGCCCGGGCGCCCAGCCGCGAGTCTGGCGGTAGCCGGTGACGGTGCCGTCCGCGCGCAGCCGCAGGCGCGACCACAGGACCTTGCCGGGGTAGTCGTACATGCTGGTGCGCAGGTCGACCAGCACGTGCGCCGGCCGGCCTTCCGGGAAGGCATAGCGGTGCATGCCCACGCGCGCGCTGGCGGTCAGCTCGGCACGCACGCCGTAGTCGTCCAGGGTGACGGCGTAGTAGCCCGGCTCCGCTTTCTCGTCCTCGTGGCGGAAGCGCGAGGTGTAGCCGCTGCCGGGCCTGTCGGCGTCGCCGCGCTCGTACTTCACCTCGCCGGCGATCGGCATCAGCAGCACGTCGCCGAGGTCGGAATGGCCGGTGCCGGAGAAGTGGGTGTGCGAGAAGCCGACGATGGTGCGGTCGTCATGGCGGTAGCCGGCCGCCCAGCCATAGCCTTCCTTGCGCGACTTGATTTGGGTGTCGGGGCTGAGCTGGATCATGCCGTGCGGCACCGTCGCCCCGGGGTAGGTGTGGCCTTCGCCGCCGGTGCCAATGAACGGGTCCACCGCCGCCGCCGCGCGCTCGCCGGCACCGTCGCCCGCCACCGCCGCGCCCGCCAGCAGCGCCAGCGCCAACCCCCACTTCGCCTGTCCGACCGTCATCACCCGCCCCTTTTGGACCGATCCAATGCAGGCGTCGAAAATACCACCCGCCGCTGCCGCGAAGGTGGTACGACCTTCCATAAACGGAAAAGCCCCGCTTGCGCGGGGCCTTTCCTGCCGCTCCCGCGACGGGCGCGGGCCGGGTGGGTCACTCGATGTCGAGGAAGCTGCGCAGCTGCTCGGAGCGGCTCGGGTGGCGCAGCTTGCGCAGCGCCTTGGCCTCGATCTGGCGGATGCGCTCGCGGGTCACGTCGAACTGCTTGCCCACTTCTTCCAGCGTGTGGTCGGTGTTCATGTCGATGCCGAAGCGCATGCGCAGCACCTTGGCTTCCCGCGGGGTGAGGCCGGCCAGCACGTCGCGCACGGTCTCGGACAGGTTGATGTTGGTGGTGTTGTCGATCGGGGACTCCACGTTGGTGTCCTCGATGAAGTCGCCCAGATGCGAGTCCTCGTCGTCGCCGATCGGGGTTTCCATC
>Ga0206118_100279_pt1 | contig 33937 bp, 37 predicted proteins | sample 3A20Ametagenome_FD_177999 | JGI IMG/M metagenome (GOLD analysis project Ga0206118, IMG submission 177999) | Enriched microbial communities from leaf-cutter ant dump, University of Wisconsin, Madison, United States - 3A20A | ecosystem: Environmental > Terrestrial > Nest > Insects nest > Nest dump... | reverse complement strand
GACGTTGCCCTGCAGCTCGGAGGTCATCGCCTGTTCGAGATAGGTGGTGATCTCGGCGTCCTCGCCGCGGCCGATCAGGCCGAGCTCGGAAATGCCGGCCACTTCCGTCGTGAAGCGGACGCAGCGCGTGCAGTGGATGCAGCGCGTCATGATCGTCTTGACGAGCGGGCCGATATACTTGTCCTCGACGGCGCGCTTGTTCTCGCGGTAGCGCGACGAGTCGACGCCATAGGCCATCGCCTGGTCCTGCAGGTCGCATTCGCCGCCCTGGTCGCAGATCGGGCAGTCGAGCGGATGGTTGATCAGCAGGAACTCCATCACGCCTTCGCGCGCCTTCTTGACCATCGGCGTGGTCGTGAAGACTTCCGGCGGCTCGCCGTTCGGGCCGGGACGCAGGTCGCGCACGCCCATGGCGCAGGAGGCCGCCGGCTTCGGCGGGCCGCCCTTCACCTCGACGAGGCACATGCGGCAGTTGCCGGCAACCGACAGCCGCTCGTGGAAACAGAAGCGCGGAACCTCGGCGCCGGCCTCCTCGCACGCCTGAAGCAGCGTGAAGTGATCCGGGACTTCGATTTCTTTTCCGTCGACTTTCAGCTTTGCCATATCTCAATCCCGCTTTTGACGAGGGAAAGCCCCGCGTCCTGCCAGCGCCATTCTCTCCGGCCCCGGTCCGGGCCTTCGCCCTTCCCATCGGCCTTCGTTGCCTGCCGGTCCCGGTGGGTCAGCCCCTGCCCTTCGCCAGCGTCCTTGCCTGCTCCACCCAGCCGTCGCGGGCGATGCGCCCGCTGAACCCGAGTTCGGCTTCGATCCGTGCCACATCGCCGTCCGTCAGGGCCGCGATGTCGGCGTAGCGCCGGAAGCCCATGCCGTTCAGCACCTGCTCCAGCTTCGGCCCGATGCCCGAAATCGCCTTCAGGTCATCGGCCCTTGCGGCCTTCGCCGCCGTCTTCGGTGTCGCGCCCGTGCGCGCCGCCTTTTCCGTCTTCCGCGCGGCGGGCGCCTGCGCCTTCGGCACGATCCGCAGCACCGGCGGCGCCTTGCGTTCCGCCGCCTCCGGCGTCACGGCCCGCTCGGCCGCCTCGTCCAGCACCGCCTTCGTCCGCTCGGCCGCGCTCTGCATCATGCCCAGCATCATGCCGGCCATCTGGCCCGCGAGGCCGAAGCCGATCGCCGTGGTGGCGACGAGGCCGGCGACCGGATGAGCCATCAGCGGATGCAGCGGAACGTCCGGCATCTGCTTCAGCCACGGCGAGAAACCGAAGGGATCCTCGCCGGCGGCTTCGTCCGGCGGGGTCCTGGTCGCATTCGCATCCTGTCCCGCCGGCGTCTTCATCGTCTTACTCCGCTGCTTCCAGCACCGCGCCATGCGCCATGGCGTTGGCGGTGTACTGGTCGATGCGCGCCTCGATCTCGGGGCGGAAATTGCGGATGAGGCCCTGGATGGGCCAGGCCGCGGCGTCGCCGAGCGCGCAGATCGTGTGGCCCTCGATCTGCTTGGTGACGTCGAACAGCATGTCGATCTCGCGCTTCTGCGCGTTGCCGCGCACCATGCGCTCCATCACGCGCATCATCCAGCCCGTGCCTTCGCGGCAGGGCGTGCACTGGCCGCAGCTCTCGTGCTTGAAGAAGGCCGAGATGCGCCAGATCGCCTTGATGATGTCGGTCGAGCGATCCATGACGATCATGCCGCCGGTGCCGAAGGAGGACTTCACCTCGCGCAGGCCGTCGAAGTCGAGCGTGACGTTCATCATGTCCTCGGCCTTGACGACCGGGCACGACGCGCCGCCGGGAATGACGGCGAGCAGGTTGTCCCAGCCGCCGCGGATGCCGCCGCCGTGCTTTTCGATCATCTCCTTGAAGGAGATGCCCATGGCCTCCTCGACCGTGCAGGGCGTGTTGACGTGGCCGGACATCATGAACAGCTTGGTGCCGACGTTGTTCGGGCGGCCGAACGAGGAGAACCAGCTTGCGCCGCGGCGCAGGATCGTCGGCGTGACGGCGATCGATTCCACGTTGTTCACCGTCGTCGGGCAGCCGTAGAGGCCCATGTTCGCCGGGAACGGCGGCTTCAGGCGCGGCTGGCCCTTCTTGCCCTCGAGGCTTTCGAGCAGCGCGGTCTCCTCGCCGCAGATATAGGCGCCGGCGCCGTGGTGCACGAAGACGTCGATGTCGTAGCCGAGCTTGTTGTTCTTGCCGAGCAGGCCCGCGTCATAGCATTCGTCGATGGCGGCCTGCAGCGCCTCGCGCTCGCGGATGAACTCGCCGCGCACGTAGATGTAGGCGGTGTTGGCGCCCATGGCGAAGGATGCGACGACGCAGCCCTCGATCAGCGTATGCGGATCGTGGCGCAGGATGTCGCGGTCCTTGCAGGTGCCGGGCTCGGATTCGTCCGCATTGACGACGAGGTAATGCGGGCGGCCGTCCGATTCCTTCGGCATGAAGGACCATTTCAGGCCGGTCGGGAAGCCGGCGCCGCCGCGGCCGCGCAGGCCCGAGGCCTTGATCTCGTTGATGATCCAGTCGCGGCCCTTTTCGAGCAGCTGCTTGGTGCCGTCCCACTGGCCGCGGGCCATGGCGCCCTTCAGCGACTTGTCCTTGGTGCCGTAGATATTGGTGAAGATGCGATCCTGGTCTTTAAGCATGGTTCACCTCTTTACCGCGGCTTCTTGCCGAAGACGCGGATGTATTCCGCTTCGCCGCCCTTGGCGAGGGCCTTGGCCTGTTTGATCCAGTCGTCGCGCTCGATGCGGCCCCTGAAGTTCAGGTAGCCGTCGACCCATTCGCGCTCCGCCTTCTTCCAGGAGGCGACCTGCGCGAAGGTGTAGATGCCGAGCTCGTGGAGGATGCCCTCGATCTTCGGGCCGACGCCGGAGATCAGCTTGAGGTCGTCCGGGGTTTCGGGGCGGGCGATGCCGGCCGGACGGTTCTTGTCGTCCAGCGACGGCTTGCCGGCGGGGGCGCTCTCGCCTTCGGCGCGCGTGTCGCCCTTCACCTCTGCATTGGCCGCGGCGTCCGCCTTGGCCGTCGCGGGCGTCTTCAGCTTGGGGTTCGTCTCATCCGCATCGGTCCTGGCGCGGGCGGCGTTCGACGGGGGAACGCTGACGCTGTCCTCCTCCGCCTTCTTCGCGCGACCCGGCTTCTTCGCGGCCGCTTCCGGCTCGTTGAGGCTCGTGAGGCCGCCGACCGGCGCGGAATAGACGCGATCGATCTGCGGACCCGGCTCGACGGTGGAGCCCTTGCCGGCGTCGAAGCGGTCGATGATGTGCTCGAGCTGCGTGGCCGTCAGGTCCTCGTAGCTGTCCTTGAAGATCATGATCATCGGCGCGTTGACGCAGGCGCCCTGACATTCCACCTCTTCCCAGGAGAGCGTGCCGCTCTCGTTGCGGTGGAAGGGCTCGGGATGGATGCGCTTCTTGCACACGTTGATCAGCTCTTCCGCGCCGCGCAGCATGCAGGGCGTCGTGCCGCAGACCTGGATATGGGCGCGCGTGCCGACCGGCAGAAGCTGGAACTGGGTGTAGAAGGTCGCCACTTCCAGGACGCGGATATAGGCCATGCCGAGCATGTCGGCGACGGCCTCGATCGCGGCCTTGGTAACCCAGCCGTCCTGCTCCTGCGCCCGCATGAGAAGCGGGATGACCGCCGACTGCTGGCGGCCCTTCGGATACTTGTTGATCGTTGCCTTGGCCCAGGCCGCGTTCTCCTTGGTGAAGGCGAAGCTGGCGGGCTGAACACTGTCTTCGGCTAGTCGACGAACGGACATTCTGTAACGCCTTGTCTCAGTTAATCTGCCGGCACTGCGTTTGCGTCGTGTTGACGAACTCGCAGGCATAGGCCGACTTGTCTTTCTGCATGAATACGACGTAGCGGCTGCCGTTCGGCGCCGCCGCCTTGATTTCATAGCCCTGGCTGGCCAGCTCGCCCATGGTCGCGGACGCGCCCTTCTCGCCGCTGTCTTGCGCGAAGGCGGGAGCGGCCAGAAGAAGGGCGATTGCGGCGGGAGCGAGCCTCGTCATCAGCGGTCAACCTCGCCGAACACGATATCGAGCGAACCCAGGATCGCCGAGACGTCGGCGAGCTGGTGGCCGCGACAGATGAAGTCCATGGCCTGGAGATGCGCATAGCCCGGGGCGCGGATCTTGCAGCGGTAGGGCTTGTTGGTGCCGTCGGCGACGACATAGACGCCGAACTCGCCCTTCGGCGCTTCCACGGCGGCATACACTTCGCCAGCCGGAACGTGGTAGCCTTCCGTATAGAGCTTGAAGTGGTGGATGAGCGCTTCCATCGAGCGCTTCATCTGGCCGCGCTTGGGCGGAACCATCTTGCCGTCGATGGAGGAGACCGGGCCGACCTTGGCGTCGCCCAGCAGGCGGTTGACGCACTGGCGCATGATCTTGGCGGCTTCGCGCATCTCGATCATGCGGATCAGGTAGCGGTCGTAGCAGTCGCCGTTCTTGCCGATCGGGATGTCGAAGTCGAGCTCGGAATAGCACTCGTAGGGCTGCGAGCGGCGCAGGTCCCATGCGGCGCCCGAGCCGCGCACCATGACGCCCGAGAAGCCCCAGGCCCAGGCGTCTTCCAGCTTCACGACGCCGATATCGACGTTACGCTGCTTGAAGATGCGGTTGTCGGTGAGCAGGACCTCGATCTCGTCGACCGTCTTCAGGAACGGGTCGATCCACTTGCCGATGTCTTCCACCAGCTCGTGCGGCAGGTCCTGGTGCACGCCGCCCGGCCGGATATAGGCCGAATGCATGCGCGCGCCGCAGGCCCGCTCGTAGAACACCATCAGCTTCTCGCGCTCCTCGAAGCCCCAGAGCGGCGGCGTCAGCGCGCCGACGTCCATGGCCTGGGTCGTCACGTTGAGCAGGTGCGACAGGATGCGGCCGATTTCCGAATAGAGCACGCGGATGAGCTGGCCGCGGATCGGCACCTCGGTACCCGTCAGCTTCTCGACGGCGAGCGCGAAGGCATGCTCCTGGTTCATCGGCGCCACGTAGTCGAGGCGGTCGAAATAGGGCACGGCCTGAAGATAGGTCTTCGTCTCGATCAGCTTCTCGGTGCCACGGTGCAGGAGCCCGATATGCGGATCGACGCGCTCGACGATTTCGCCGTCGAGTTCGAGAACCAGACGGAGAACCCCGTGCGCAGCAGGGTGCTGCGGGCCGAAGTTGATATTAAAGTTGCGAACGTTGTGCTCGTTCATGCCGCTTGCTCCAGAAGCCGGTGCCCTGTCGGGCCACGCGACCCAAAATCAGTTCGTCTTCGCCTTCTCGTCGCCCGGCAGCACGTATTCGGTGCCTTCCCAGGGGGAGAGGAAGTCGAAGTTGCGGAATTCCTGCTTCAGTTCGACGGGCTCGTACACGACGCGCTTGACCTCGTCGTCGTAGCGCACCTCCACGAAGCCGGTCGTCGGGAAGTCCTTGCGCAGCGGATGCCCCTCGAAACCGTAGTCCGTGAGGATGCGGCGCAGGTCCGGATGGCCGGTGAAGAGGATGCCGTACATGTCGTAGGCCTCGCGCTCGAACCAGTCCGCGCCCGGATAGACCGCGCAGGCGGACGGCACCGGCTGGTCCTCGCCCGTGGCGACCTTGACGCGGATGCGCAGGTTCTGGCGCGGCGACATGAGGTGGTAGACCACGTCGAAGCGCTCGGCGCGGGCCGGCCAGTCCACGCCGCAGATGTCGACGAGGTTGACGAAGCCGCACTGCACGTCGTCGCGCAGGAAGGTCAGAAGCTCGACGACGCGGGCGCCGTCCGTCTTCAGGGTGAGTTCGCCATAGGCGATGTCGGCGGCGGCGACGAGACCGCCGGCCACTTCGCTGATATGGGAGGAAAGCTCCTGGAGGGCTTCGCTCATATTCTAAAGTCCCCTGCCCTTAACGCTCGATCGTACCTGTGCGGCGAATCTTCTTCTGCAGCAGGAGCACGCCGTAAAGGAGCGCTTCCGCCGTGGGAGGACAGCCCGGCACGTAGATATCGACCGGCACCACGCGGTCGCAGCCGCGCACCACCGAATAGGAATAGTGATAGTAGCCGCCGCCGTTGGCGCAGGAGCCCATCGAGATGACGTAGCGCGGCTCGGGCATCTGGTCGTAGACCTTGCGCAGCGCGGGGGCCATCTTGTTGGTCAGCGTGCCGGCGACGATCATGACGTCGGACTGGCGCGGCGAGGCGCGCGGGGCGAAGCCGAAGCGCTCGACGTCGTAGCGCGGCATGGAAAGCTGCATCATCTCGACGGCGCAGCAGGCCAGGCCGAAGGTCATCCACATCAGCGAGCCGGTGCGCGCCCAGGTGATGAGCTCGTCCGTGGAGGTGACGAGAAAACCCTTGTCGGCGAGCTCGTTGTTGATCTCGCCGAAGAAGGCGTCGTTGCTGCCGACCGGCTTGCCGGTGCTGGGATCGATGATCCCTTTCGGCTGCGGCGCGACGAGCGTGTTGTTCGTATGAGCTACTCCCATTCGAGCGCTCCCTTCTTCCATTCATAGATGAAGCCGATGGTCAGCACGCCAAGGAAGACCATCATCGACCAGAAGCCGAACCAGCCCATCTTCGCGAAGGAGACGGCCCATGGGAAGAGGAAGGCGACCTCCAGGTCGAAGATGATGAAGAGGATCGACACGAGATAGAACCGGATGTCGAATTTCATGCGCGCATCGTCGAAGGCGTTGAAGCCGCATTCGTAAGCGGAGAGCTTTTCCGAATCGGGCGCCTTGTACGCGACGGCGAACGGCGCAATCAGCAGCGCGAGGCCGATCACGAGCGCGATACCGATGAAGATGGCGATCGGGATATAGGAACCGAGAAGTTCAGTCATTGGCGTCCATCCTGCCTGCCCGCGGCGCCGGAGAGACGCCTGTGGCCACAAGGGCCTGCAAGCCGATAAAGTATGTTGCAACGGCACGTCGTTAGCGCAGTGAGCGTCCCCGCGCAAGGCTTTGTCCGGCTTTCGCCGCAATCATTGTGCTCTTTTCCCGGCCCGCCGGAAATGCCGTCGCCAAAGCCATTTAAATCGTTACGATTTCATGAAGGCCGGCAGGCGAGGCCCTTCACGTCCGCATGACCGCCCTTGCCCGCCCCGTCCCCGCCATTGAAACGGGTCCCGTTCCCGGCAGTCCGGCAACCGACGCCCGCACGCATTTCCGGACCGGAACATTCCCCGCCTTGACGAACCGCAAACCCTCGGATCGGGCCGGTAAAAAGGCGAAGATTGCCCGATGCCGATTCGACATGGCGAACGGCGGGACACAAATGACATGAGGAAACGGATACAACATCCTGGAGGGAAAGAAGAATGGCGCGAGTGACGGGGCTCGAACCCGCGACCTCCGGCGTGACAGGCCGGCACTCTAACCGACTGAGCTACACCCGCGCATCTTGATGGCCGCAAGGCCCCGCATGCTTGTCCGAACCTTCGAGTGGCGCGAGTGACGGGGCTCGAACCCGCGACCTCCGGCGTGACAGGCCGGCACTCTAACCGACTGAGCTACACCCGCATTCCTCGAAAGACCGGATGACGAAGCATCCGCGTCGAGCGGCCGAGCCGTTCGATGAGCGGCTAACTACGGGGTTCGTGTTTGGGTGTCAAGCAGGTTTCAAGACAAAAGGATGACGCGCCGGAAAATGTTTCCACACCCTTTTCGCTTCCCGTGAGCCGCTTCAAAAAAATGCGAAAAACTTGGCGATTGCCTCTTGCGGTTCGATCCGGTTCCGCATAGATCACAGCCACCAACGCGGCGGGCGATTAGCTCAGTTGGTAGAGCGCCTCGTTTACACCGAGGATGTCGGGAGTTCGAGTCTCTCATCGCCCACCATCTTATCCCCTTGAAATCGTTAGAACCCCTTGCTTTCCAAGGCTTTCCGCCCATTATGACGTCACAAAACATGTCACAAAATGGGTTGTCGAATGGCTGGCAAACTCCGGCACTGGAAAGAGCGTAACGGGCGATTCTCGGCGCGCATCGTTGTTCCTCTTCACCTTCGCCCTTATCTCGACAATCGCGTTGAGCTTGAAATCCAGCTAGGCGGCGACCGGCGCGCAGCCCTTCGGAACCACGCCGCCGCCGTCGCTTCCATGCAAAGGCAGATCGGCCTTGCGCACCAGAAGCATGAGACGGCGACCGGGCAGCGGGCGAAGGCTCCCGCCTATCCCCTCACCGCTCAACAGATCGCCCTTCGGGACTACCAGAGCCAAATCGCCTTCGACGCTGAGATAAGGCAGCACGATCCCGGCTATGCGCGGATTGACCCCGATCCGGTCTTTGATGCGCATCCCTACCGCGACGGCTTCGCCGGCAAGCTGTCAGACGACGAGCTAGAGGAGCTTGTCGGCGCGCGCATCGAGCATGCCCGCCTCGCTGGCAATTTCAACGCCGTGAAAGGATCGCCAGAATGGCGTGCGCTGGCGCAAGCGCTTTGCATTTCGTCCTATGAAGCCGTGGCCCGGCGCTATGAACGCAATGATGGCGACTTTACCGGCGAGCCGGCGCACCCGCTGCTAGTGACCGCCGCCGCCATAGATGAAGACCAGCCGGAACCCGTCACCTTCGATTCCATTATTGACGACGAGGTGAAGCGCCGCGCGCGCGGCAAGGACGCCAAGCCCCTGCCGGATCGCACCGTTAAAAAGTATCGCGACGATTGCGCCGCCTTCGCCAAGTGGCGCAAGAGCAAGGACGCGCAGACTGTCACCGCCGCCGAAGGCAAAGCATGGATCGAAGCTTTGCAGGACAAGGGCGAGCTAGGAAATCGCACGATCAAGACAAAGCTCCAGAACGTGCGCACCGTCATCAATTGGGGCAGATCGAACGATCCGGCCAATTTCCTCCCCGCTGGCAATCCCCTGACAGGCGTGAAGCTTCCCGACTTCATCACCACGCCCTCACACCTTCGCGCCTATACCATGGACGAGGCGCGCAAGGTGCTTGCGGCCGCACGTAAGGAAGAAAAAGCTCTCTTCCGCTGGATACCATGGCTTTGTGCCTATTCCGGCATGCGCGTTAGTGAGGCCGGAAGCCTGCGCAAGGAAGATTTCTTCAAGGTCGGCGAGCGGTGGTTTTGGAAGGTAACGACCGCTGGCGGGCGCAAGCTAAAGAATGCCTCTAGCGAACGCCGCATTCCGGTCCACCCTGCCCTTATCGCCGAAGGCTTGATTGAATTCGTGGAAGCCGCCCCGGCTGGCAGGCTGTTCCGTGGCGACACGAAAGACGAAATCGACGTGCAGCCCCGCATATCAACATGGGTGCGCGGCCTCATCACGCTCGAAGAGCATGCCGAGCTTTCGCCTAACCACGGCTGGCGGCACCTGTTTGAAGACCTATGCCGGCGCGACAGGGTGCCGGAAGAGGCCCGCCATTACATAACCGGCAGAACGGACGGCAACAGCCAAGAGCTATATGGCCGCTCTGAGGTAATGCTTCCCGGCTTGGCCGACGCCATGGAACATATCAAACCAATCCCGATAGATCAAAAATAACGATCCTTTTCGTATAAATCATCAATTTTTGTGAAATAATGGATTCACACGCGATTCCGCGTGTGTCAGAATCTTCCTCAAGTTGAATTTGAGGACATTTTGCTGATGTTTGCAGGGTTGAAGAATGCACTCGGCTTCTCGAAAGAGAAGAAGGCGCATTCTATCGAGAATATCCTTCTGGATATCAAGAATGCAGCGTCCGGTATTAGTGTTAACCCGCGCAACGCAACGGAAGTTCCTGCCGTTCATTGTGCCGTTGGTATCATCTCCGAGAAATCGGGCGACCTTCCCGCCAAGCTCTACCATCGTGAAACGCGCGTTGCTGCGAAAGATCATCCGGCCTATCGGCTGATTCACGACGAGGCGAGCCCGTTTGTCAGCGCCTCGCAGCTTCGCATTGACCTAACCCATGACGCGCTGCTTTGGGGGAACGGCTACGCTTTCGTTGTCCGGTCTTCCGACCAGCGCCCGCTCAGCTTGCAGCGCCTTGAGCCGTGGACGGTCCAGAATCGGACCTACGACGACGGCACGCCTTATTATGTCGTCACAACTGCCAAGGGTCCGGTTCCCTACGAATATACGGATATCCTGCACCTTCAACCCTTCGACAAGGTTGCGCCGATCTATTCCGGCCGTAAGGCGATTGCCCTTGCCATGGCATTTGAGCGCCACCTTGAAAGCCTTCTGGCGAATGGTGGGCGTCCATCCGGCATCATCACGGCAAAGAAGTCGCTGGAGTCTTCCGCCAAGACGAAGATTCTCGAAAGTTGGTTTAACAGCCAGAGCGGCAAGAACACCGGAAACACGGCCCTTCTCGATGAGGAAATGGGCTATCTCGAACTTGCGATGAAGCTCACGGATGCGCAGTTTGCCGAGAACCGCCTTGAGCAAATCCGCGAAATCAGCCGCGCCTTTCGTATTCCGCCGACCATGCTTTTCGAGCTTACGCGCGGAACGTGGTCGAACACGGAAGAAATGTCTCGCCAGTTCTACACTATGACCCTGAAGCCTTGGCTGACGGCGTGGACGTGGGCCTATTCTAAGGTTCTCCTGACCCCGGAAGAGCGCGACGAATTCTATATCGAATTCATCACCGACGACCTTCTCACGACCGACTTCATGAAGAAGGCCACGGCCCTCGGCCAGTATCGCAGCATGGGCGCGCTCACCGGCAACGAAGTCCGCGCCATGCTCAACATGCCGCCGCACCCGGACGGCGACAGCCTTTCCAATCCGCACATTACCACAACCACCAGCACGGCACCGGCAGAACCGGAAGCGCCGAAGGAAGCCGCATGAATGAAATCAAACTGACCGCGCCTGAACTGCGCAAGAGCGTCAATTCCATGTTGAACTTTCTTGAGGGCTTTTATCCGCCCCATGGGAGTGAGGAGCTTCGGGCAAAGTTTCGCGGGTTTCTTTCTGAGGGCTTTAGCGAGGCGGTGGGCGACATTCTTCATATCGCGCGGGATGCCGCCGACGCGGAGGAAGCTACCTATGGCAAGGGGCTTTATCTCGAAGAATGGCAGATCAGCGCCATCAAGCGGATTTACGGCGACGACGCCATGACGGTTCCGGTGAAATTCATCGGCGGGAAGTTCGTCCGATGATCTCCCACACCGCCTACTTCGGCGATGGCGTGAAGACCTTCACCCTCACCGATTCCGTCATCAAGGAGCTTCAGCACAAGACCGACCTCGGCATTGGTGCGCTCTTCCTGCGCATGATGGCCTCGCAGTTTCGCGTTGCCGATATTGTCGAAATCATCCGGCTCGGCCTCATCGGCGGCGGCACCAGCCCGGCCGATGCGCAACGTCTTGTCGATGCCTATGCCGAGGATCGTCCCTTTGACGAGACGTTTCCTCTCGCCCTCGACATTCTCGATGCGCGGTGGAGCGGCAAGCCGGAAGTCGCCGAAGACCACAGCCAGGACGAATTGCGACAGGCCGCAATCAATGACGCCCTTGAACAGGTGCCGGCATGACCGACACCGGCAAGCTCGAAATCAAGGCCGAAGTCTCCATTGATGATGCCGGCACCGTGACCGGCATCGCATGGCCGTTCGGCAAGCCGGACACCTATGGCGACCTTATCGAGCCGACCGCTTTCCGCTTCGCGCCTAACGTTCCGATGATTGTTGAGCATGAGGATGGGCGCGGTGCAGTCGGCATCTGGAATTCCCATGAAGTCACCGACAACGGCCTTGAGGTAAAGGGGCGCTTGTTTGTCGAAGGCGTCGGCCCCGCCCGCGAAGCACGCCGTCACCTTGTCGCCGGTAGCATGTCCGGCCTGTCCATCGGCTACCAGCTTCATGAGCATAAGGCTCGCCCGGAGGGCGGGCGCGTCCTCACCTGTCTCACCATCACCGAAATCTCGCTCTGCCGTCGCCCGGTCCATCCCGCCGCGCGCGTCACCGAAGTCAAATCCATCATCGAAGGAAACAGCATGGAAAACGAACTGAAGCAGGAACCGGAAGCCAAGGCCGATCCGGTCGCATCCCCGGAAGAGGTGAAGGCGCTCAAGGCCCGCGTCGATGCCATCGAAGCCAAGGCGAACCGCATTCGCGGCGTCAACGACAATCACCCGGCCGGCGCAAACGACAACAGCGAGAAGAAGGCGCTGGAGATGTTCATGCGCACCGGCTCGGTTGCGGAAGTGAAAGCCATCGCGTCCGACAACAATCTGGACGGCGGCTATTTCGTCCTGCCGACCACCGATCTCACCATCCGCAATCTGCTTACGGACCTTTCGCCGATGCGCGGCCTTGCCGAAGTCGTCAATATTTCCGGCAGCGTCTATGAGCGTTTCTATTCCAAGGGCAAGCGCGGCGCGCGGTGGGTGTCCGAACGTTCCGAACGTCCGCAGGACACGGCAACCCCGGACCTCGCCAAGATTTCCTATGGCGTTGCGGAACTCTACGCCGCGCCGACGACGACGCGCACCCTGCTTGAAGACTCCGCCGTCGATCTGGCTGGCTGGCTTGTTAATAACGCTGTCCACGACTTCGCCGAGACCGAAGGCGAAGCATTCCTGACCGGCAGCGGTGAAGACAATTCGCCGAAGGGCCTTCTGACCTATCCCACGGCCTCGGAAAAGGACTTCGCCCGCGAGTGGGGCAAGTTCCAGTATGTGCCGGCCGGTGCGACCGCCCCGACCGACAAGCAGCTTGCCGATGCCCTCATCAAGCTCGTCGCCACGCTGCGCCGCCCCTACAAGGGCAATGCCGTCTTCCTCATGAATAGCAATACCGCCGTCCGCCTGCGCCAGATCGTGGATGGAAACGGCCGCTATCTCTGGGCACCGACCGGCAACCTCATCGAAGGCATCGAGCATCCGCTTCTCGGCTATCGCGTCGAGATTGAAGAGGGCATGCCCGACATTGGTTCCGGTGAGCATCCCATCGCCTTCGGTGACTTCCGGCAGGGTTACGTGATCGTGGACCGGCAGGGCGTGCGCGTCGAGCAGGATTCCACCACGCAGAAGGGCAAGATCATCTTCGACACCTACAAGCGTGTTGGCGGTGGTGCCGGCGACTTCAACGCCGTCAAGTTCCTCAAGATCAGCGCCAACTAAGGAAATCGGCCATGAAGGACACCTATCACGATAACAAGGCCGTGCCGGCGCTCGCCCCGGCCGTCGTCACCGCAGCCGCAAACGGCGTTGCCGTTGACCTTGCCGGCTTCGACAGCGCGCTTTTCGTCATCAATACCGGCGCTATCGTCGGCGATGGCGATTTCAGCGTGAAACTTCAGGAAAGCGACACGGCCGACAACGCCAATTTCGCGGACGTTGCCGATGCCGACCAGCTCGGCACGATCCCGGCCACGCTCGCCGCAAACAGCGCCTATCGCGTCGGCTATATCGGCAGCAAAGCGCAAGCGATATGTCCGCGCCGTGGTGACAAAGGCCGGCGGCACGTCCATCGCGCTCGCCGTCTCGGCCGTTCTCGGCCATCCGCATATCGCGCCGGTCGCAGCCTAAGCCATGAACAGGCGGCGCGCATACGAAGAGGTGGAAATCAGCTTCGGCGGCAACGCCGTGACGCTTCGCCCTTCCTTGCGCGCCGCTACCATCCTTGAAGAGCGATTCAGCTTCCCGGCACTGTTTCGGGCGCTGGACGAATGCAATCTTCCGATCATTTCCGAAATCATTCTGGTCTCCAATAGCAGCGGCTACCAGAATGCAGCGGCCTTCCTGTCTTCAGTCCCCGGAAGGCCGCTCTCCCCCTTCTTCACCGCCGTGCGCCAACCGCTCGCCGATCTCGTTTCCATGTTCATCCCGGCACCTGATCCGAAGGCGAAGCCCTCGGCAGAGCAACCTCTGCCGTGGCGCGATCTCTATGCCGGCCTTTATGCTACCGCGACCGGCTGCCTCGGCTGGACACCAGAAGCCGCATGGAACGCCACGCCGAACGAAATCACGCGCGCCTGTCAGGCCCACGTCGATTATCTTGTGATGACTGGCATTGTGAAGCGGGACGGCAAGGAACCCGACCCGGAACAGGCAGAGCGCAATCTTGCTGCCGGCCTCGATCCTGACTTTGACCGTGCCGGCCTTCATGCCCTCAAAGGCAGGGGGCGCAAGCCATGAGCGACCTTCGCCCGCCTCGCTTCTGCCCTACCTGCCTTCAGAACGTTCCGTATGGCGTCCGGTGCGAATGCCAGCTTGCATCTACGCGCGCCCGGAATCGCCGCCATGATGCTCTTCGCGGCACTGCATCGTCACGCGGCTATGATGCGGAATGGCGTCGGGAAAGCCGCGCCTACCTGCTTCAACACCCCTATTGCGCAGAGTGCGCCCGTCATGGCCGTGCCACCACCGCAACCCTTGTCGATCACGTTATCCCGGTCCGGCTTGCCCCGCATCGCCGGCTAGATCGCACCAATTGGCAGAGCCTTTGCACGCCCTGCCATAGCTCATGGAAGCAGCGGCAGGAGCGTAGTTAGTTATGCGTGCGATTGAAGGGTGGTCTAAGGGAACGTATCAATTGCCGCTCCATATTCAGGTATGGGCGAAGGACACCTGCGGCCGTCTCGATAAGTGGAGGCTGGTGCATCACTGCGACGACCGGCCCCTCTCTCAGTGCCCCTATCCATCCATCCGCCTCTTTGCGCGGCGTCGGGCTAGGTCGGTTGTCCAGCGACTTATTGATATGTGGTTCGTAGAGCCGCAGCCTTGGCCCTACCGGATGCATCGCAGTGCCGACTCTCAGCGCGAAGTGATTAGGCCCGACCCACGCATAAACAACCTCGGTGAGGGTAGCGATTTCAGGATTGGTGATGGCAACACGAATGCGCTCACCGTCCTCGCTAAGCGTCATCGTGGCGACTGTCTCGAATCTCGACCAATCAATGCTCATTACGTTTGGGTAGCAGGTTTAATGCGCTTTGCAACCTGTGGGGCGGGGGTGGTTGTCGATTTGTCAGCGTCATTAGGGACCGGCGGGGGGAGGCACGCATGAGATTGCGTCCAAATAACTTTTTCATGAGTGAAGGCTAATTCGCATGGGTATCGTCACCCTCTCATTCTTCAAGACTCACCTCGGAACCGACGATTTGCTGGACGTTGACGCCCTCGGCGACCTCGGCAACGCGACGGACGAACTGCTTCAGCATTACCTCGACGCGGCTGAAGAATGGGCTGTTTCTTGCCTCGGACAGCCGATTTCTACCTTCGATCCGGTGCCCGCATCGATCAAACAGGCCGTCTGCATGATGGCTGCGCACCTCTACCAGAACCGGGAAGCGGCCCTTGTCGGCGTCAATGTATATGCATTGCCGCACGGCGCGGCCGATTTCCTGCGCCCATATCGCGTCGAAGTGACCGGCCATGTCACAGAATAAGAGCCTTACCGAACAGTCGGCGGCACTGGCGAAGCGCCTTGAAGCCATCCCGCAGGAAATCCTTGAGGCCCTTCGCCCGGCACTCATGAAGTCCGGCGAAGAGGTTGCCGCAGCCGCAGCGACCTTCGCGGAAGCATCCCGCGATACCGGCGCGCTCATCGACAGCATCGCCGTCACCGGCCCCGGTGAGACCACGCCCGCCTATGCCGAAGGCGGTGGCCGGCGCACCGCCGGACCTAATCAGGTTCTTGTCACCGTGGGTAATGAAGCCATGCGCCACGGCCATTTCATCGAGTTTGGCACCGTCAAGCAGGAGCCGCAGCCGTTCCTTCTGCCGGCCGTCCGCACCACCAAGCCCCGCTTTGATCGCCGCATGAATCGTGCCGTTGCGGCGGCAGTGAAGAAGTATAACCCCACATGATTGAACCGTCCCTTGCCCTTCAGGCCGCTATCGGCAACGCCCTTGCCGCAGACCCGGCCGTTACCGCCCTTGTCGAGCCGGTCCGCATTCGCGGCGGGCAGATGCGCCCCGATCACTTCCCTTGTATCCTCATGGGGAACGGGCAGACCGTGTTTCTCGGCAATGCATCCGGCGGGCAGTATGTTGCGCGCGCCTATGTTGACGTTCATGTCTGGGCAGAAGAGGACGGCGCGGACATGGCAAAGGCCATCGGCTTCGCCGTCATGAACGTGCTGCAGGTCGCACCCGTCACCACCAGCTTCGCCATCGACGCTTTCGAGCCGCCCGCCATCCGGTGGATGCGCGACCCTGATCCGGCGAAGTCCTATTGCCATGGCGTCATGACCGTTGAGGCCGTTATGCGGTGGAGCGTCTAATGCGTGCCGGCAAGCTCAATCGCGTCATCTTCATTGATCGGCTGACCGAAACCCTCAATGAGAACCGGACGCCGATTCCCACCTGGGCGAATATTGCCACGCTGCGCGCCGAAGTTCTCCAGCATTCCGTTGACGAGGACGAGGCCAGCAGCGGCGAACGTGACGCCGACACCATCACCTTCCGCACCCGATTCTTCAGCGGCTTGGAAACCGCCGACCGTATCCGGTTCATGGGGCGCACCTACAATGTGAAGGGCTGGACCGAAATCGGCATCCGCCACGGCCTCGAAATCAAGGCGGTGGCAGCATGACGCGCGGCCTGAAGCCTTCGACCATCGTTCCCGGTAGCTCGCCGGTCTCTGCCGTGCCGAAGACGCCTTCCTATCTGTCCAAGGAAGGCAAGGCGGAATGGCGTCGTGTTGCGCCTATCCTTGCCGTTGAACGAAAGGTTCTGACTGAAGCCGACTTTGCCACCCTCGAAACCTACTGCCTGCATTACGGCCTTGTCCGGCAGGCAGAGCGGGAAATCGCGGTGAATGGTCTTATCGACGCCAACGGCAAGCGGAACCCCGCCTATGGCATCATCAAGGAATCTTCGACCCTGCTTGCACGGTATGCGGCCGAACTCGGCCTGACGCCCGCCGCCCGGTCCCGCGCCACGATCTCGGAAGCCGTGAATGATGATGAGGATTTCCTTTGAGCGCCCTTGTCATCTACCCGGAATGGCTTTTCGACGGCTCGCCCATTGAAGACACCTTCGGCGACGGCGAACGTGCCGTGCAATGGCTTCGCCGCAACAAGCATCCGAAGAACCCCGCGCCCGGCCACTCGTTCCAGCTTGCCGAATGGCAGGAGCGGATTATGGCCTCGGCGACGGCATGGCCTCAATGATTTCTAATCCGAAACTTTAGTGCTTGCATCCAGCCTTGGTTACGGTTACAAAAACACCGACACCAAAGAAAGATTGGCACCATGGCGTTGAGCAATGCAGAAAAGGTCCGGGCCTACCGGGAACGCCAGAAGGCGAAAAAGCAGGACGACCTTAAACAGTCGGAATCCTCACATTGGTATGTGCAGGGTAATTTCCAGAGCTACCTAACTGATCACCCGGACTGGTCCGAGTTTGAGCTTCCGCTTGATCTTATGGGATTGCCGACGCCGACCTTCCGCGACGGCATGCCAGAGACCGCTTCCGGCACGGTTATCGATCCTGAAGACCCGAACCACGCCGCCCTCTTCAAAGCGATGGGCCGCGCAGACGTTTTCGTCGGCCTGTTGCTTGAAGCCGCTACCGTCCTCGCTCAGCGCGTCAACGAATTCAAGCTGAAGGAAATCGGCAACAGGATTCAGGAGATTGAAGCCGCAGAATGGAAAGACCCGGCCGCGAAGAAACAGGCCGTCAATGACATTGTGCGGCTTACGAAGATGCAGGACCAGCTTTCAAAGCAGGTTCGCATAACCCTTCCCCAATGGAAGGTGACGGGTGACTAAGCCCGAAACCGGGAACGAACCGGCTCGGCCTAGGAAACTTTGCCAGATCGTCCCGGAGTCTCGAAACATCGCACAACCCACGAAAGGATACTGCGATGCAGCAGCAGATTACCACGAGCGCAACACCAGCCGCAACGCAGGATATGCCGGTCAATTACGTTCACGTCCAAGTCACCACGGGAATGTTTGAGCGTGTGTCGAAAGGCTGGCGCTTTACCCGCTTTGGCAACAATTACGGGCGCGTCGAATATCTCAACTCCCCTTCCGGTTTGATTGTTTTGGCGCACCAAGACACCAATGCCGGGCAGATTGACGGCATCCACCCGGCAAGTCTTTCCGGCAGCATTACAAGCCCACGCAACATCATTGAACCGTTCAGGACAACGGATAGCGCGCCGATTGCTTATAACCTGCATTGGATGACGCGACGTTCGCAAGGCGCGCTCATTCACGATGCCTTTGGGCGGATGGTCGATTCCGGCGACCCGGAAGCAAACTCCATCGAGACGCCGGATGGTGAAACAATGGGAATGGCAATCTATGACGCGCCGTTCGGTCCCGTCATTGCGCTATTCGACTCTTTCACCAATGACGTTTTCGTCATCCTTGAGGCTGGAAATGCTGATTTCATCAAAGGCGGCGAAAGCGGCCTGACATCGTAGGGCGAAGCCGTCCTTTCGGAAATGGCGCAAGACCTGCTTCGCGACTAGCACCCCTCAAGGCCCGCCAATCACGGCGGGCCTTTCTCATGAACACATTCATGCGCAGGATGGCGCAATGCCTCTTTACACGCGAACTGAACCAAAATAGAACACAATAGGAACAGAATGATTATTTCGAGCACCCGCCTCAACCTCAAGCGGGCAAAACGACTCTTCTGTGCGCTTTAGTTGTTTCCGATTGCGAGTCAATTTTTTGCCTTTTAAGGTCCATCCAATCTGGAGGCTTATCATGGCAAGAAAAATCAAGGTATCGGCATCCGCGTTGAATGTTCGGCTGCACCCACACAAGCAGGGAACCTATTCAGAATGGCTGAACGCTGTATACCGGAAGAGAATTATCGGACCCGTCCATGGGGATCGTCATGGGATGATATCTTCCTTGGATAGGAGTCGAGCACAAGACGGGGTAATTACCGGCATAATCACCACGTTTGTAAAGTTCGATAAGAATACGGAATGGTTTAATTCCGCCGAACTCAAAGAGGCAACCAAAGACGAAATATCGGAAATCGATATTCCGACGGATTTACACTACAATCCAGCCTATTTTTATTTTATCTTAGTAGAGAATACGCACAAGATATATTTTCAAACATACTCAAAAGGAAAAACACTTACGCCACTTTCAGCGAAGAAATTCTTTGGCCATCTAGCAATGGATTTTGACGTAGTAGAAAAATTCGGTGAAGCGCAAATTTCGATTGTTCAGGAGAAAGCGAGCTTGGACAGAATGTTCAAGATTGAGCGGATAAAAGAGATATCCATAACAATCTACAAGCCAAACACCGATATCTTCGATGACGACTTCGATAAAAACATCGAAGCTCACCTTGCACAGACAGGTAGTCGCGCGATGACGGTTTCGTATCGGGCCGATGCAAACGGCTCAATTCACCCTGACGATGACATCCGCAAGATCAGTAACGTCGCGCTTGATAATGGGTCGATTGAAGTTAGGGGGCGAGATGAGAGGGGTGCAGTTAGACTGAATAGTGAAGACTATCCGCAAGAATTCCATGACAGGTTTGACCCGGATGTTCAAACTGAGCGGAGTGCATTTCTTTCAATTTTGCCTATAGGGCCACTCGCTAGATAGCTATGTTTAAGCAATGGAAAACTCTATATAAGTGGCTTCGGCGTTACTTTCGCGCCTATGGCGGCCTCAGAGGAATTTTGGGCTCTCCGATTTTCGGGGTGTCATTGATCGTTAGTGCGTTGAGCTACTCAAATTGGCTGACACCTACGTGGGTTGAAAAGGTTGAAACACTTATACCAAGTCTTTTAGGGTTTAGCCTCGGAACATACGCTATTCTTTTTAGTATCGTAAGCGCCCGACTTAAGGGCGCACTACGTGCGCTTAAGACACGCGCGGATGTAAGCTACCTTGAATCTGTCAATGCCACGTTCTTCCACTTCATTTTAGTTCAAGTCGTCGCTCTACTGTGGGCGACTTTGTTTAGTGGTAGCTGGCTTTTTGACGCGCTCGATATCTTGGGCGGCAGCACAAGCTGGGTAGCCGCGACCAAGTTGTGGGCTTTCCGAGTAGGTTCCTTCACTGGCTTCGTGCTGCTCACATACTCGATTCTCCTCACGGTCGCCGCCGCCTTGGCTGTTTACCGACTTGCACTGATCAAAGACCCGACTGAAGACGGGAATCGGGATGTGGATAACCGCCCCGGAACGTCACAAAATTAGGGCCGCCACAATGTCACAAATTACGTAATTCTAATATTTATTTTATTATTTAATATCAATAACTTATAGCGACAAAAAATGAGAGATTTGAGTTTTCGAGTCTCTCATCGCCCACCATTTTCCCCTTGTTTCCATCTGGTTACACCAAACTGCCGCTAGGCTGCGCTGGTCGATGCGCATCCTCTCGTCGTGACGAGCGCACGCTGCATCCGTCTTTTCTCCATAGTTCAGAAAGAACGCCTAGCGCGGATGGGTCGGGGCGAATTCGGCGACGAGTTCGTGCTTTTCGCCGGGATAGGTCAGGCGCACATGGGTGATGTAGAGGCCGCCGCTCCAGGTGCGGCGCTCGACGACAAGGCATGGCGCGCCCGCCGGGATCGACAGAAGAGCCGCCGCGCGGGGATCGGCGCCGACGGCGCGGATGCGGTGCTCGGCGGCGCTCCAGGGCACGCGGCTGATGAGCCACGGGCCGGGCGCGACGGTGTCGAAGGTTTCCCCGGCCGTCTCGGGCACGGCGGCGAGGTTGATGATGCGCTCTTCCAGGCAGAAGGGCTGGACGCCGGCGAAATGCAGGGCCGTGATGTCCGTGAGCCTTGCGGGTTCCGGCAGGTCCAGCAGGCGGCGGTCGGCGGCTTTCGCGGCGCGATCGACGCGCGTGCGGCGCTCGTAGCGATACGGCAGGCCGAGCGATTCGACCTCGAGGCGGATGTCGTGGATCTCCAGCACGGCCGATTGGGCGTGCGGATGGGTGACGTAGCTGCCGGATTTTCGGCGGCGCTCGATGAGGCCGCGCTTGACGAGTTCGGTGATCGCCTTGTTCACCGTCATGCGCGAGCACTGGTATTGCTCGGTCAGCTCGTGCTCGAAGGGAATGCGATGGCCGGGCGGCCATTCGCCCGAGAGGATTTTTCCCTCCACATCCTCCAGGATGCGGCGGTGCAGCGACGGCTCCTTGCCGTCGGCCGGGGGCTTGTCCTCTTCGGGGGGAATGGAAATGGTCGCCTCCGCGCTTGCCGGACGGGAATCGCCCAGCCCTTGTCTTAGGAAAGGCCGCAGCGCCTTTCAATGAAAAGTCAGGCGTCGGCAAGCGCCCGCATCGTCCCGGCAAAGCGCCGGCCGACCGCCTCGCGCGCGACGTGGCGACCGCCCTCGACCTGCCTGCGCCCGTTCACCCAGACGCAATCGACCGTCGCGCCGTTGGCGAAGATCCAGCTGTCGAGCAGGCCGTCGCCGGCAAGCGCAAGGCCGTGGCGCGGCGCAAGGCTGACGAAATCGGCGGCATTGCCGGCGGCAAGGCCCGACGGCGCGCCGAGCGCGGCGGCCCCGCCGGCAAGCGCCCCGTCGAAGAGCGCGCGGCCCGTCGAGCCGCCGGGTGCGGCCAGCACGTTGCGGGCGCGGTGGGCGAGACGCTGCGAATATTCGTACTGGCGCAATTCGTCCGGCAGGCCGATCAGTACGTTGGAATCCGAACCGACGCCGAATCGGCCGCCGGCGGCGCGGAAATCGGGCCCGGCGAAAGTGCCGTCGCCGAGATTGGCCTCCGTCACCGGGCAGAGGCCGGCAATCGCGCCGGCCTTCGCCATGCCGGCCGTCTCGGCTTCTGTCATGTGCGTGGCGTGGATGAAGCACCAGCGGGAATCGACGTTCTGGTTGCCGAGCAGCCATTCCACGGGACGGCGGCCGGACCAGGCGATGCTGTCCTCCACCTCCTTCACCTGCTCGGCGATGTGGATATGCACCGGCCTGTCGCCGGCCATGGCGACGACGGCGGAAAGCTCCTCCGGCATGACGGCGCGCAGGCTGTGCGGGGCGACGCCGGTGACGCCCTCGGGCAAGCCATCGGTGAGCGTACGGCAGCGCTCCAGGAGGCGCGCATAAGAATCGGCATCATTGATGAAGCGGCGCTGCCCCTCGCCCGGCGCCGTCCCGCCGAAGCCGGCATGAGCGTAGAAGACCGGCAGCAAGGTCAGGGCAATGCCGGTCGCGGAGGCGGCCGACGCGATGCGCGCGGCCATCTCGGCGATGTCATCATAATGCCCGCCGTCCTTGTCATGGTGCAGGTAGTGGAACTCGCCGACGCGGGTGAAGCCGGCCTCCAGCATCTCGACATAGAGCTGGGCGGCGACGGCCTCGACATCGTCCGGCGTCATGGAGAGCGCGAAGCGGTACATGACGTTGCGCCAACTCCAGAAGCTGTCGCTGCCCGGCCCGCGCGTCTCGGCAAGGCCGGCCATACCGCGCTGGAAGGCGTGGCTGTGAAGGTTCGGCATACCGGCGACGACGGTGTCGTGGCGCTCGTCGGCGGCTCCGGGCGCAACGTCCGTTTCCAGCGCGCCGATGCGGCCCGCCTCGACGTGCAGCCGCACATTGTTCGCCCAGCCGCCCGTAAGCAGCGCCTGCCTTGCATGAATGACGGCCATCGTCCCCTCCTTGCCGGTGCATCTTGAACGCGGCCTCAAATTGGCCCTTGCGTGTTGCGCCATTATGTATATACATTATCTCCATCACAGGGAAGAGGCAATCGTGATGACGACACCGGAAAAGGATACGCCCCGCGTCTGGCGCAATGCGCGCCTTGCCACGCTCAACGAAAGCCTGCCGGGGCTCGGCATCGTCGAAGCCGGCGCCATCGCCGTCGAGGACGGGCGCATCGCCTTCGCCGGCCCCGAGGCCGAGCTTCCCGCCGCCTTTGCCGGCGCCGAAAGCATCGACTGCGAGGGCCGCTGGATCACGCCGGGCCTCATCGACTGCCACACCCACCTCGTCCATGCCGGCGACCGCGCCCATGAATTCGAGCTTCGCCTTGCCGGCGCCTCCTACGAGGAGATCGCACGGGCCGGCGGCGGCATCGTCTCCTCCGTCAAGGCGCTGCGCGCGGCGAGCGAGGACGAACTGGTGCGCCAGACGCTTCCCCGCGTGGACGCGCTGATCGCCGAGGGCGTGACGACGCTGGAAATCAAGTCCGGCTACGGGCTCGATACCGAGAACGAGCTGAAGTCACTGCGCGCGGCCCGCCGTATCGCCGAGGAACGCGACGTCACGGTCCGCACCAGCTTCCTCGGCGCCCATGCGCTGCCGGTGGAAATGAACGGCGACAAGACGGCCTATATAGAGAAGGTGATCGGCGAGATGCTGCCGGCCGTCGCCGCCGAGGGGCTGGCGGACGCCGTCGACGGCTTCTGCGAGGGCATCGCCTTCTCGACGGACGAGATGGCCAAGGTCTTCGACGCCGCGAAAAGCCACGGCCTGCCGGTCAAGCTCCATGCCGACCAGCTTTCCAATCTCCACGGCGCGGAACTTGCCGCCCGCTACGGCGCGCTTTCGGCCGACCACCTCGAATATACCGACGATGCGGGCGCGGCCGCCATGGCGAAGGCCGGCACCGTCGCCGTCATCCTGCCGGGCGCCTTCTATTTCATCCGCGAGACGAAGAAGCCGCCGGTCGAGCTCTTCCGCAAGCACGGCGTGAAGATGGCGGTCGCGACCGACGCCAATCCCGGTACCTCGCCGCTCACCTCCCTCCTCCTCACCATGAACATGGCCGCGACGCTCTTCGGCATGACGGTTACGGAATGCATCGCCGGCGTAACGCGCGAGGCCGCCCGCGCGCTCGGCCTCGTCGACGAGGTGGGAACGCTGGAGGCCGGGAAATGGGCCGATTTCGTCCTCTGGGACATCGGCCGGCCGGCGGAGCTGGTCTACCGCATGGGCTTCAACCCCATGCACGCCCGCATCCGCAGCGGACAGTAATTCGATCAATGGCAGCCGGGAGCTGCCACGGGAGTGAACCATGACCATCACGCTTCATCCGGGCTCCGTGCCCCTCAAGACCCTTGAAACCATCTACCGCACGGGCGAAGCCGCCCGGCTCGACGCGTCCTTCGACGCGGGCATCAAGAAGGCCGCCGCGCGCATCGCCGAGATCGCCAGCGGCGACGCGCCGGTCTACGGCATCAATACCGGCTTCGGCAAACTCGCCTCCATCAAGATCGCGCCGGCCGACGTCGCCACGCTCCAGCGCAACCTGATCCTCTCGCATTGCTGCGGCGTCGGCAAACCGCTCGGCGAGAACATCGTGCGCCTCGTCATGGCGCTAAAACTCATCTCGCTCGGCCGCGGCGCCTCCGGCGTGCGGCTGGAGGTCGTGCGCCTCATCGAGGCCATGCAGGAAAAGGGCGTCGTCCCGGTGATCCCGGAACAGGGCTCCGTCGGCGCCTCCGGCGACCTCGCCCCCCTCGCCCACATGACGGCGGTGATGATCGGCGAAGGCGAGGCCTTCTATGCCGGCGAACGCCTGCCGGGCGGCGCGGCGCTCGCCAAGGCCGGCCTGAAGCCGGTCGTGCTGGCCGCCAAGGAGGGCCTTGCCCTCATCAACGGCACGCAGGTCTCCACGGCGCTGGCGCTCACCGGCCTCTTCCGCGCCCACCGCGCCGCGCAGGCCGCGCTCGTCACCGGCGCGCTCTCGACGGATGCCGCCATGGGCTCTTCCGCACCGTTCCATCCCGATATCCATACGCTGCGCGGCCACAAGGGCCAGATCGACGCGGCTGCGGCGCTCCGCGCGCTGCTTGCCGGCTCCGTCATCCGCGAAAGCCACATCACCGGCGACGAACGCGTACAGGACCCCTATTGCATCCGCTGCCAGCCGCAGGTCGACGGCGCCTGCCTCGATCTCCTGCGCTCTGCCGCCCGGACGCTCGAAATCGAAGCCAATGCCGTCACCGACAACCCGCTGGTGCTGTCCGACGATACGGTGGTCTCGGGCGGCAACTTCCATGCCGAGCCCGTCGCCTTCGCCGCCGACCAGATCGCGATTGCCGTCTGCGAGATCGGCGCCATCGCGCAGCGGCGCATCGCGCTCCTGGTCGATCCGGCCCTTTCCTTCGGCCTGCCGGCCTTCCTCGCCAAGAAGCCGGGCCTCAATTCCGGCCTGATGATCGCGGAAGTCACCTCCGCCGCGCTGATGAGCGAGAACAAGCAGATGGCCCATCCCGCCTCGGTCGATTCGACGCCGACCTCGGCCAACCAGGAAGACCACGTCTCCATGGCCTGCCACGGCGCCCGCCGCCTCCTGCGCATGACGGAGAACCTTGCCGCCATCGTCGGCATCGAGGCGCTGACGGCAGCGCAGGGCATCGAGTTCCGCGCCCCGCTCACCACCAGCCCGGAATTGCAGAAGGTCGTCGCGGCGCTGCGCACCGTCGTGCCGACGCTGGAGGAAGATCGCTACATGGCCCCGGACCTTGCGGCCGCCGGCACCTTCATCTCCTCCGGCGCGCTCGCCGCCTCCGTCTCCAAGAGCATCCTGCCGGTGCTGGAGGTGTGAGGATGGGGACCTTTACCGTGATACCCCCCTCTGGCCTGCCGGCCATCTCCCCCTCAAGGGGGGAGATCGGCAAGGCGTGGGGACATTGCTCGACTGCAACGATCGAATTGGGCGAAACCGCTCTCCATCCAGTCTCCCCCCCTGAGGGGGAGATGGCCGGCAGGCCAGAGGGGGGTGAGCGCCGCCCGGAGGCCATCCGATGAGTACCGTCTTCGAACTCCACCAGGGTACATCGCCCGTCATCCTCGCCTTCCCGCATACCGGCACTGAGGTTCCGGCCGACATCTGGGAGCGCCTCGACGACAACGGCCGCATCCTCGCGGACACCGACTGGCATATCGAGCGCCTTTATGACGGCCTCCTGCCGGACGCGACGACGGTGCGCGCCACCTTCCACCGCTACGTGATCGACGCCAACCGGGACCCGGCCGGCGTCAGCCTCTATCCCGGCCAGAACACGACGGGCCTCGTGCCGGAGACGGATTTCGACGGCAAGGCGATCTGGAAGGACGGCGCGGCGCCCACCGAGGCGGACATCGCCTATCGGCTCGCCAATTTCCACGCGCCCTACCATGCGGCCCTTGCCGCCGAGATCGAGCGCGTGAAGGCGATCCACGGCGTTGCCATCCTCTACGATTGCCACTCGATCCGCTCGCTGATCCCCTTCCTCTTCGAGGGGCGGCTGCCGGATTTCAACGTCGGCACCGACATGGGCCGCACCTGCGCAAAGGAGATCGAGGCGGTGGCCGTCGAGGCCTGCTCGAAGGCCGGGGGCTATACGAGCGTGCTCAACGGCCGCTTCAAGGGCGGCTGGACGACCCGCCACTACGGCAAGCCGGAAACGGGCGTCCACGCCATCCAGATGGAGCTTGCCCAGTGCAGCCATCTTGCAAGCGAGGCTCCACCCTTCGCCTATGACGAGGAGAAGGCCGAAAAGCTCCGCGTCCACCTGAAAGACATCCTCACCCACATCGAGGCGCTTGCCTCCACCCTCAATCGCTGACCCGGGAGAACCAGCCATGACCGACAATCCCCGCCACAACATCCGAGACGTACGCGCCGCCACCGGCACCGAGCGCACCGCCAAGAGCTGGATGACCGAAGCGCCGCTGCGCATGCTGATGAACAACCTCGACCCGGACGTCGCGGAAAACCCGCACGAGCTGGTCGTCTACGGCGGTATCGGCCGCGCCGCCCGCACCTGGGCGGATTTCGACACGATCGTCGCCTCGCTCCGCGACCTGGAAGAAAACGAAACGCTCGTCGTGCAGTCCGGCAAGCCGGTCGGCATCTTCCGCACGCACAAGGATGCCCCGCGCGTCCTCATCGCCAATTCCAACCTCGTGCCGCACTGGGCCAACTGGGACCATTTCAACGAGCTGGATAAGAAGGGCCTTGCCATGTACGGCCAGATGACGGCCGGCTCGTGGATCTATATCGGCTCGCAGGGCATCGTGCAGGGCACCTACGAGACCTTCGTGGAGGCCGGCCGCCAGCATTATAACGGCAGCCTCAAGGGCAAGTGGATCCTCACCGGCGGCCTCGGCGGCATGGGCGGCGCCCAGCCGCTCGCCGCGGTCATGGCCGGCGCCTCGTGCCTTGCCATCGAGTGCAACCCCGATTCCATCGATTTCCGCCTGCGCACCCGCTATGTCGACGAGAAGGCCGAGACGCTGGACGAGGCCATGGAGATGATCGACCGCTGGACGAAGGCGGGCGAGGCCAAGTCCGTCGCCCTCCTCGGCAACGCGGCCGAGATCCTGCCCGAAATGGTCCGCCGCGGCATCCGCCCGGACATCGTCACCGACCAGACCTCCGCGCACGACCCGATCAACGGCTACCTGCCGAAGGGCTGGACCATGGCCGAATGGCGCGCGAAGCGCGAAAGCGACCCGAAGGCCGTGGAAAAGGCCGCCCGCGCCTCCATGCGCGACCATGTCGAGGCGATGCTCGCCTTCCACCATGCCGGCATCCCGACGCTCGACTACGGCAACAACATCCGCCAGGTCGCGAAGGACGAGGGCCTGGAAAACGCCTTCGACTTCCCCGGCTTCGTGCCGGCCTATATCCGCCCGCTGTTCTGCCGCGGCATCGGCCCGTTCCGCTGGGCGGCCCTTTCCGGCGATCCGGAGGACATCTACAAGACCGACGCCAAGGTGAAGGAGCTGCTGCCCGACAATAAGCACCTGCACAACTGGCTCGACATGGCGCGGGAGCGCATCTCCTTCCAGGGCCTGCCGGCGCGCATCTGCTGGGTCGGCCTCGGCGACCGCCACCGCCTCGGCCTCGCCTTCAACGAGATGGTGAAGAACGGCGAACTGAAGGCGCCGATCGTCATCGGCCGCGACCACCTCGATTCGGGCTCGGTCGCCTCGCCGAACCGCGAGACGGAAGCCATGAAGGACGGCTCGGACGCCGTTTCCGACTGGCCGCTGCTCAACGCCCTGCTCAACACCGCCTCGGGCGCGACCTGGGTGTCGCTCCACCACGGCGGCGGCGTCGGCATGGGCTTCTCGCAGCATTCGGGCATGGTCATCTGCTGCGACGGCTCGGATGACGCCGCCGAGCGCATCGGCCGCGTCCTGTGGAACGACCCGGCCACCGGCGTCATGCGCCATGCCGATGCCGGCTACGACATCGCCATCGACTGCGCCAAGGAAAAGGGCCTGCGCCTGCCGGGCATCCTCGGCAACTGATGGCGAGGCTCCTGCCCAACGCCGATCATCGCCGCATGCCGTGGAAGAACGGCGGCGGCGAGACGGTCGAGGTGATCGTCCATCCGGAAGGCGCAAGCCTTTCGGATTTCGGCTGGCGCGTCAGCATGGCGAGCGTGGCGAGCGACGGCCCCTTCTCCGTCTTTCCCGGCATCGACCGCACGCTGGCGGTGCTTTCGGGCGACGGGATGGCGCTTGCCATCGAAGGGCTCGGCGACAGGCTGCTGACGCCACAGTCCGCGCCGCTTGCCTTCCCCGCCGATGCGCCCACCACGGCGCGCCTTGCCGGCGGGCCGATCACCGACCTCAACGTGATGACGCGGCGCGGTGCCTTCGCGCATCGTCTGGACCGCCATGTCGCGGAAAAGGCCGTGCTTCTTCCGCCTTTCGCCGGCACGCGCCTCGTCCTTGCCGTCGATCCGCTCGGCGTTTCCACCGCGGAAGGGCTCATCGGCCTCCAGCCGCTCGACGCCCTTCTCCTCAATGGTTCCGAGGCGGCGGAGGTCGTTCCGGCCGGTGCGAAGGCGCTCTTCTACACCGTCGAAATCATCGCACCCTGAGAGGCGGCGCGCATCAAGCGGAATGATAGCGAACATCATGGCTATCTATTTCGTTTATGCGCCGCCCCGCGCTACCGTTCCCCATCGTCCAAGAGAACAGGGGAACCACCATGAAAAGAATGCTTCTGGCACTGGCGCTCGCCGGCTCCGCGCTGCTGGCCGCCACCGCTTCCGCCGAAACGCTGAAGATCGGCACGGAAGGCGCCTACCCGCCCTTCAACTACCAGGATTCCGCCGGCAAGCTCGGCGGCTTCGACGTCGAGATCGGCCTTGCGCTCTGCGAGAAGATGAAGGTCGAGTGCGAGGTGGTCGCGCAGGACTGGGACGGCATCATCCCCGGTCTCATCGCCAAGAAATACGACATGATCATCGCCTCGATGTTCATCACCGAAGAACGCAAGAAGCAGGTCGCCTTCACCGATCCCTACTATCTCGCCGCCATGACCCATGCCGCCGCGAAGAATTCCGGCATCACCGACTTCACCAATGAGGGCATGAAGGGCAAGGCCATCGGCGCGCAGTCCGGCACGACGCAGGCCGACTACGTCGCCGCCGTCTACCCGGATGCCGATATCAAGCTCTATCCGACGCAGGACGAGGTGAACCTCGACATGGCGAACGGTCGCCTCGACCTTCAGGTCGGCGACATGATCCCGCTGCTCGACTGGGTCACCAAGAACGACGACGGCAAGGCGTGCTGCGAGCTGATCGGCAAGCCGATCACCGACCCGAAATTCGTCGGCGACGGCGTCGGCATCGCCGTGCGGCAGGACGACAACGACCTGCGCGAAAAGCTCAACGCCGCCCTGAAGGCCATCCGCGAGGACGGCACCTACCAGAAGATCAACGCGAAGTATTTCTCCATCGATATCTATACGATGAAGTGAGCGTTGGGAGGCGTAACCCGCCCCTCATCCGGCCTGCCGGCCACCTTCTCCCCGTAAACGGGGAGAAGGAAACGCGTGGCGCGGCTTCCTTCCTTCTACGCAAAATGCTTGAGGGAGGCGGTGCAACATCCCCCTTCTCCCCGCTTGCGGGGAGAAGGTCGCGGCAGCGGGATGAGGGGCAGCCGGCCGCACAAGGCAAGAGCCCTTGCCATTCCCCGCCCCACCGTCCTAGCTAGGCGCATGCCGATCAACCGCCTCGAACGCTTCGCCCACAATCTCGACTGGAACCTGCTGCGCACCTTCGTGGTCGTCGTCGAGGAGGGCTCGATCACGCGGGCGGCGAACCGGCTCCTGTTGCAGCAGCCGGCCGTCAGCATGGCGCTGAAGCGGCTGGAGCAATCGGTCGGCCATCGGCTGATCGACCGCAGCCCCGGCCGTTTCGAGCTCACCGAGGCCGGCGTTCGGCTTCACGCCCTTTGCCGCGACATCTTCACCGCCATCGTGCGCCTGCCGGAGGCCATGGAGGCCTCCGGCGAGGACGTCGCCGGCCATATCGCCATCCACACCGTCAGCCATGCCATGAACCCGGCCTGGGACCGGGCGCTCGCCGATTTCTTCAGGCTCCATCCGCGCGTGACCGTCGGCGTCACCGTCGAGACCACCACGGACGTCATCCGCTCGGTGGAGCGGGGCGTCGCCACGCTCGGCCTTTCGGACGGCATCATCCCGGAGGCGCTGGAAAAGGCGCCCTTCTGCTACGAGCGCTATGCGCTCTATTGCGGGCGCGGCCACCGGCTGTTCGGCGCGGAGGAGGCACGGCTGGAGGACCTTCGGGGCGAGCCCTATGTCAGCTTCCTCGCCGACGTGCTCGGCGGCCCGCATATGGGGCCGGTGACGGCCGTGCGCGCCATCGGCTCCTTCGGCCAGCAGGTGCGCGCGCTCGCCTTCAACGTGGAGGAGGTGCTGCGGCTCGTCGTCGCCAATGCGGGCATCGGCATGCTGCCCGTCCATCTGGCCGGCCGGGCGCTCGAGGCAGGCGAGCTCTGGCAATTGCCGCCCTATGCCGACCTGCCGGTGACGGAGACCTTCCGCATCGCCAATCCCGGCGCGACGCTGAACCCGGCCGAGCGCGCCTTCCTCGCCCATGTCGCGGATGTGCCCGCATGGCGATGGGGCGACCAGCATCAATCCGGCTGATAGCCGCCTTCATCCCTATAAATTTGAAGAATGGCGACGGCTCCCTTACCCCTGTGGCAAACGACAGGCGGAGACGAGCATGCAGACCTACGACATCGCGATCATCGGCGGCGGCATCGCCGGCCTGTCGCTGGCCTATTTCCTGAGCCCCCACCGCTCCGTCGCCGTCCTGGAGCAGGAAGGCGCGCTCGGCTATCACAGCACGGGCCGCTCGGCCGCCGAATTCACGCTGCGCGACAACGCGCCCGCCGTCAACGCGCTCGCCCGCGCCAGCCATGCCTTCATGGCCGCGCCGCCGGACGGCTTTTCCGCCGTGCCGCTGCTCATTGCCCGCGGCAGCATCATCTTCGGCGCCGAGGAAAAGGCGGCTTTGGTGCAGGCCCGCTTCGAGGAGGCGAAGGCGCTCGGCGCGGCTGTCGAATGGCTCGACGAGGCCGCCCTCCTCGCCCGCGCGCCGATCATGGACCCCGCCTATGTCGCCGCCGCCTATTTCGACCCGGACTATTGGGACATCGAGGTAGATGCACTCCTGCAAGCCTATGCCCGCCACGCCCGCCGCAACGGCACGCAGATCCTCGAAACGTGCGAATTCTCCGGCACCCGGCGCGTCGGCGGCAAATGGCTGATCGAGACGGGCGGCGAAACCATCGCCGCCGGCATCCTGGTGAATGCGGCGGGCGGCTGGGCCGATACGGTCGCCGCGCGCGCCGGCGTCCGCCCCGTCGGCATCGTGCCGCACCGGCGTACCGCCGTCACCGTCGACCTGCCGGAAGGCGTGGACGCAGGCCGCCTGCCGGAGATGAACGAGATCGAGGACACGTTCTATTTCAAGCCGGAGGGCGGGCGGCTCCTCGCCTCCCCCGCCGACGAGACGCCGTGCGAGCCGGCGGACGTGCAGGCGGAGGAGATCGACATCGCCTATGCCGCCCACTATGTCGAGGAGGCGACGAGCCTCAGCGTGCGCCGCGTCTTCAAGAGCTGGGCCGGCATGCGCAGCTTCTCGCCGGACCGCCTGCCGGTCGTGGGCTTTGCCAAGGACGAGCCGTCCTTCTTCTGGCTCGCCGGCCAGGGCGGCTACGGCATCCTCACCTCGCCCGCGCTCGGCAGCCTTGCCGCCGCGCTCCTTGCCGGCGAGCCGGTGCCGGTGCCGTCGGCCCGCGAGGGCATCGGGGCGGAGATGTTCAGTCCCGCACGCTTCTCCTGATACGAAAACGGGCGCCCGAGGGCGCCCGTTTCTGTTTCAGCCTTCCGTGGCCGGCGTTCCGGCCGAACCGGGCGCCCGCGAGCCTTCGCGGTCCTTCCAGAAACGGCTGAGGAAGAGCAGGATCGGACCGCCGATATAGATCGACGAGGTCGTCGCCACGATGACGCCGAAAAGCATCGGCCAGGCGAAGGGCTTGACCGTGTCGCCGCCCCAGATCGCCATCGGCAGCAGCGAGGCCGCGACGGCGAGCGAGGTGAAGATGCATCGCATGATCACCTGGTTGATCGACAGGTCGATGAGGTCGGAGAACGGCATCGACTTGTACTTGCGCAGGTTCTCGCGCATGCGGTCGTAGACCACCACCTTGTCGTTCACCGAATAGCCGATCAGCGTCAGCACGGCGGCGATGGCCGTCAGGTTGAAGTCGATCTGCATCAGCGAGAAGAAGCCGATCATCTTGGTGATGTCGAGGACCAGCGTGACGATGGCGCCCACGGCGAAGTGCCATTCGAAGCGCCACCAGATGTAGATCAGGATCGCCAGCATGCCGAGGCCGACGGCGAGGAAGCCGGAGCGGGCAAGCTCGGTGCTGACCGTCGGGCCGACCACTTCCGTGCGCTCGAAGCTGGCGTCCGGGATCATCTCGGCAACGCCGTCGCGGATCTTCTGGAGGGCCGCGGTCTGCACCGCTTCGCCGCCCGGCTGGCGCTGCACGCGCACGAGCACGGACGTGCCCTGGCCGAATTCCTGAAGCGCCACTTCGCCGAGCTCGAGGTCCTCCATCTTCTTGCGCAGCGAGGCAAGGTCGATCGGCGCCTTGGAGGTCGCCTCCACCTGGATGCCGCCGACGAAGTCGATGCCGTAGTTGAGGCCCGGCGTGAAGAACAGGATGATGGAGCTGGTCGAGATGACGGCGGACGTCGCGATCGCGATATAGCGGCCGCGCATGAAGGAGAAGCTCGGGATGCTCCAGACCTGGCCGAAGATCGAATGGATGTTGATCTTCTTCATCTTGCTGCGGATGACCACCTCGCGCATCAAGAGGCGCACGAAGGTGATCGAGGTGAACATGGAGATGGCAAGGCCGATGATCATGGTGATGGCGAAGCCGCGCACCGGACCCGAACCGAACATGAAGAGCAGGATCATGCCCACCATGGTGGTCATGTTGCCGTCGACGATGGTGGCGTAGGCCTTGTTGAAGCCGACGTCGAGCGCCTTCATGGCCCCCGCCCCGCCCGCCGTCTCTTCACGGATACGGGCGTTGATGAGGATGTTGGCGTCCACGGCCATGCCGATGCCGAGGATGATGCCGGCGATGCCGGGCAGCGTCAGCGTCGAGCCGAGAAGGCCGAGGAGGCCGATGGTCAGGATCGTGTGCAGCACGAGGCCGAGATTGGCGATGAGGCCCCAGGAGCCGTAGAGCACCTGCATCATCACGACGACGGCGGCAAGGCCGGCAAGACCCGTATAGAGGCCCATGCGGATCGAGTCCGAGCCGAGGTTCGGGCCGACGGTGCGCTCCTCGATGATGGTGAGCGGGGCCGGCAGGGCGCCCGAGCGCAGCAGCGCCGAAAGCACGGTCGCTTCCTGCGGGTTGAAGTTGCCCGAGATCTGGCCCTGGCCGCCGAGGATCGGCTCGCGGATGACCGGGGCCGTCAGCACCTTGCCGTCAAGGACGATGGCGAAGGGCTTGCCGACATTGGCCTGGGTGACTTCCGCGAACTGGCGCGCGCCGGTGGAATCGAAGGTGAACGAGACGATCGGCTCGTTCGTGCGCTGGTCGAAGCCGGCCTTGGCGTCGGCAAGGCGGTCGCCGGAGATCGCGACGCGCTCCTCGACCGCATACTTCCGGCCGTCGTTGGCGCCGGGCAGGATCAGCACGCCGCGCGGGGCGACGCCGTTCGGATCGACGCTCTGGTCGACCATGTGGAAGCTCATCTGCGCGGTCGAGCCGAGCAACTGGCGAAGGCGCGTCGGGTCCTG
>Ga0206118_100276_pt1 | contig 34167 bp, 29 predicted proteins | sample 3A20Ametagenome_FD_177999 | JGI IMG/M metagenome (GOLD analysis project Ga0206118, IMG submission 177999) | Enriched microbial communities from leaf-cutter ant dump, University of Wisconsin, Madison, United States - 3A20A | ecosystem: Environmental > Terrestrial > Nest > Insects nest > Nest dump... | reverse complement strand
ACTACGCCACACGATTCCACGCTGCACAATCCGTACGCCCCCCAATTCACACCAGTTTCTACCAAAAAATTCATTCTGGAGCATGTAGGAGTAGTCTGGATTGTTTTTAATCGACAGTCTCTTCTTTAGAACAACGCCCCCGGTTTGAGCGCCATAGGGGAGACGTTACCTGGTTTTTTAGAACAACGCCCCCGGTTTGAGCGCCATAGGGGAGGCGTTACCCGTTTTTTTAGAACAACGCCCCTGGTTTGAGCGCCATAGGGGAGGCGTTACCCGGTTTTTTAGAACAACGCCCCCGGTTTGAGCGCCATAGGGGAGGCGTTACCCGGTTTTTTAGAACAACGCCCCCGGTTAGAGCGCCATAGGGGAGACGTTACCTGGTTTTTTAGAACAACGCCCCCGGTTAGAGCGCCATAGGGGAGACGTTACCCGGTTTTTTAGAACAACTCCCCCGGTTAGAGCGCCATAGGGGAGGCGTTACTCGGTTTTTTAGAACAACTCGCTTTGCGAGGAGCTTCAATGGCATGTGTCATGTTCGGGAATTGGTCCCTTACTTATCTGAATCGTCTCCGACAAAACGCATTCATCGTCCAGAGGGCGCCGAAGGCGTTTTTCTTGCCATGTTAGCAAATAATAATTAATGTGTTATTTACAATAGTGTGTGTCGTACAGTATAATCAATTCAGGAGCTGATCATATGCCAGACGTAAACGAAACGATAAACGGATTGCTGAGCGAGCTCAGGCGCGGCACGATCGTTATCGGCGCGCTCAGTCAGTTAACCGAGCCGCAGTACGGCTACTCTCTCGTTCCGGTATTGGAAGAGAAGGGGATCGCCGTCGATCCCGGAACATTGTATCCGCTGCTGCGCAGGCTGGAGAAGCAGGAACTGCTCGAAAGCAAGTGGGACACGAACGAAGCGAGGCCCCGCAAGTACTACGTGCTCAGCCCGTTCGGCAAAGAAGTGTACGAAGGATTGTGCCGGGAGTGGAGAAAGCTGATCGTCAGCATGGAAGCTCTCACGGCCGAAGTCGAAGGAGGAGATTAGGGATGGAAGTGATTGACCGCTACATTTACGCTGTAACGCAGCGTCTGCCCGAGCAGCAGAGGGAAGACATCAGACGGGAACTGAGAGGCTTGATCGAGGATATGCTGGAGGAGCGGGCGCCCGCGGGGCAAGCTTCTCGTGAGGACGTGGAGAGCGTGCTGACGGAGCTGGGCCATCCGAACGCGCTGGCCGCGAAATACCGCGGGTCCAACGACCGCTACTTGATCGGGCCTTCGATGCTCGACTCGTATTTGACTACGCTTAAGATCGTGCTGATCTCGATCGGAATCGGCCTGTCCGTCCTGTTCGCGATCCAAATCATCGTGACGCCGGACGGCGTGCTGGAACGCTTCACCGAGTATGCCGCATCGCTGTTCAGCGCGGGCGCCCAAGGCTTCGCCTGGGTCACGGTCATATTCGCCTTGATCGAATACCGGAAGCGGAAGAATGCGGCAGGCACGGCCGATTCGCCTGTGGCCTGGAAGCCGGCGGATTTGCCGGAGATTCCCGATGAGCAATCGAGGATCAAACTGAGCGATCCGATCGCGAGCATTATTTTTACTGTGTTGTTTACGGTCATTTGCGTCTATTCGGTCGAGCTGCTGGGCATCTGGAGACTTCATGAAGGCGAGCGCACGGTGATTTCCTTCTTGGACGCCGACGCGTTCCGGGCCTATCTGCCGGTCATCTGGGGGCTGGCCGCGCTCGGTATTCTGAAGGAATGCATTCGGATCATCGCGCGTAACCGATCCGGCAAGCTGCTGGCATTCCACATTGTCGTGTCGATCGCGTCCGCGGTCGCGGCTTGTATCGTACTGGCCGATTCGGCCATCTGGAATCCGGATTTCATTCGGGAAATGGAAGCGGCGGGACTGTTGAACTCCGGCTGGGACAACTACGATTCGCTCGTGTCGATCTGGACGAGAGCAAGCGGATGGCTGGTCGGCCTGGTCGCCTTGTTCGGCGCAATCGACATCATATCCGAATCTTACAAGTGGTATCGGGTCAAACATTCGGCTTAACGAAGCGGTTCGCCAACCGTCTAAGCGGGGGATCTTGTTGCTTAAGAAGTTTATTTTTGGAGGCACGTACGGAGCGGCTGCGGTATTGCTGTTCGTCTATCGTCACGCGATCATGGACTGGATCGACTCGGACACGGTGTGGCACCAAGACGTTCTCATCGCACTTATCGCTTTGGTCATCGCGGTCATTCCGGCCATTCCCTATGGGGTAATCGCAGCCGTGTTCGGAGCGAAGTACGGGGCCGTAGCCGGAAGCGCGATCAACTTGACAATATCCAGTCTGGCCGCGATTATTTTGTTCTCATGGATTCGTTATACCTTTTCGGAAGAAAGCCGCTTAAAAGCGGCTCGGATGAGAGGAGTCCGCCGTCTGACGGATTACGCGGAACGTCATGCGTTCTTTGCGATTCTGTTCGCCCGTTTGCTTCCGGTCGTTCCCGCTCAGCTGATCAATATTTACGCGGCGGTTACCCGGATGAAATGGCTGCCTTATATCGCTGCGACCGTGTTGGGGAAAACTCCGTATCTGATTGCGGTAACCCTGCTCGGAGATCGCGCCTTTCAGCAAAGCGGCTTTGCGGAATTGGCGACGATCTCCAGTCTGTACGCGGGCTTCGTTCTGGTCGTATTCGCAATCTCGCGAATCGTCGGAAACAAGAGGGTTCGATCCTAGGGCGTGTATGCATACTCCGAGGATAGCAGATGTTGCCGAATTTTCGTTCCATGCAAGGAACTTTTGTGAAGGCGTACCGGGGTACGTCAAGCAAAAGTGACGAAGCAGAGGGCGAAAAGGCGGTGATAGATGCCTCTGAGCGGGTTTGCATACACGCCCTAGCTTTAGCGAGGCGAATAGAAGTTCTGAGTATAGTAGATCCGGTAAGGGTAGTCCTTCGAATAAGCGATCCCTACGCCGAGTCGTTCGTACTTGTCGCCTAGAATGTTGGCGCGATGGCCTTCGGAGTTCATCCATTCCGCATGGGCGAAGACGGCGTTGATCTGACCGGCCGCGATGTTCTCCGCTGCAGCCGAGTAGGCGATGCCGTCGGCTTTCATCCGGTCGAACGGGCTAAGTCCTTGCGGATTCACATGATCGAAAAAGCCGCCGCTTCCCATGTCCTTGCTGTGATCGCGAGCCGTCCCGGCGACGTCGGCGTCCCAGGCGAGCGTCTTCTTGCCGGCCAGAACGCGGGACGCGTTCGCGAGATCAAGGAGCTCCCGCTCGTACGCGCTCAGCAGGGCAGGGGTGACGACGCCGTAACTGCCGTCGCGCGCGGCGGCGGTTTTTTTGTCGATCAGATAGATGCCCATCGTCTTGCCGCCGTTGTATCGGTCGAGAATAAACGTCAGATAAGAGCCGTCCGCCTCGTAGCTCGGATAGACGTCGCTGTCCGCGCGGACGGATATGTTCGTCGCGAGTTCCGTCATGCTGCGGGCCTTGCCCAGCTTCGCCGCGATGGCCGCTTTGGACGAGCCTATTCCGAGACCGTCGCCGCTGCGCCACGCGTCGGCATTGGAGAACAGGGCGACGACTTTGCCGCCGGCGATGCCGATCTGCGCGTATTGCTTGTAGTCGCCGTTGTATACGTGCCATTGGAAGCCGTATTCGCTCGGATCGACGCGATTCGGCTTGCCCAGCTTGGCCGTTACCGCGGCTTCGGTGTCTCCGATGGCAACGCCTCTCAACCGATATCCCTCGTCGGCTTCCGGCCGCGTTTCATTCTTCTTCGCTCCGCCCAGCGCGTTCACGATAAATTGGACGGCTTCCGCGCGGCTTAGCGCTTTCTGCATCTGATAGCCTTCCACTGTCGCCGAAGTAACGCCGTTCGACAGTCCGTTGTCCAGCAAATAACGGACTGCTTCGGTGCGCCCGAGGATATGCCCCTTCAGGCCGGCGATCAGCTGTGCGGCGCCGCCTCTGTCGAAGCTCGCGCCGGCTTCGGACAGCGGGAAGTTTCGTTCCTTCGCATACTGGTAATAGGGCGCGCTCCATGCTTCTCCTGTCTGGCGCTCCGGCAGCTCGCCGGGAACGGCGGCCGCCAGAAGAAGCTTCAGAAATTCGGCCTCGGTCACCCGCTGCGACAGACGAAACGTCCCGTCGCTGTAGCCGTCGACCCAGCCTTCCGCCGCGGCCCGGTGAACGGCCTCGTACGCCCAGTGCGTTGCCGGCACGTCCCTGAAGTCCGCTCCCGCCGCCGATGAAGGCTGCGGGGCGATCGCCAGGAAGAGCACGGCGGCAGCCAGCAGTAACGTCATTATCCTTCTGTTCAAGTTCCCCGCGGTTTCGTTCATCGCAAGTCCTCCCTTAGCCGTAATCGAAAACCGAGTTTGTCGATTGTTCTATAAGCACTATTTCGGCCAGTTGGGCTCGTCTCGACATAGGCCCATGTTCTCAAGTCGTCGGCGGGGGAGACTGGAGTCCCAAATGAAACGAATACGGTTGCCTCAGCTCTGGAAATAATAGCGAAAAACGGAGGAGGGCTGTCTGAGGTGGCAGAAAATATAGAGGAAGCGTTCTCGATAAAAATTAACGACGTTAATTACACCTGTTTCCCGAACCAGACGATACTGGAAGTCGGCGAAGCCCACGGCGTCTACATCCCTCATATTTGTTATCACGGACAGTTGGGGCCGATTCAGTCCTGCGACACTTGTCTGGTGGAGGTGAACGGGCAGTTGCAGCGTTCCTGCGCGACCGCGGCCAAGCCCGGCATGGTAGTCGACAGCGTGTCTCCAAGGGCCAAGGAAGCCCAACTGGAGGCTATGCAGCGAATTCTGAAAAACCACGAGCTCTACTGCACGGTTTGCGACAATAACAATGGCAACTGCGTAGTCCACAACACGGCAGAATATTTGCAGGTCGAGCATCAGGAATACGAATTTACTCCGAAGCCCTATCCTCCGGACCTTTCCCATCCGTTTTACCGCTACGAGCCGGACCAATGCATTCTCTGCGGCCGCTGCGTGGAAGCGTGCCAAGACCTTCAGGTGAACGAAACCTTAACGATCGATTGGAGTCTGGAGAGACCGCGCGTCTTGTGGGATCACGGCGTTCCCATCGACGAATCTTCGTGCGTGTCCTGCGGGCATTGCGTGACCGTGTGTCCTTGCAATGCGCTGATGGAAAAAACGATGCTTGGAGAAGCCGGATACTTGACGGCCATTCCCCCTAAGCTGCTGGAGCCGATGATCGAGCTTACGAAAGCGATCGAGCCCGGGTATCAGGAGATTTTCGCCATCTCGGAGATCGAAGCGGCGATGAGGAAATCGAGAATTAAACGCACGAAGACCGTGTGCACGTATTGCGGAGTCGGCTGCAGCTTCGAAGTGTGGACCAAGGATCGCAAAATCCTTAAAATCGAACCCCAGTCGGAAGCGCCCGTAAATGGCATCTCGACATGCGTCAAGGGAAAGTTCGGTTGGGATTTCGTGAACAGCGAGGAACGGTTGACGAAGCCGTTAATCCGAAAAGAGGGCAGGTTTGTCGAATCGACGTGGGAGGAAGCGCTCTCCCTGATCGCGAGCAAGCTGAAATCGCTCAAGGATTCCTATGGTCCCGACGCGATCGGCTATATCGCTTCCTCGAAATGCAGCAACGAAGAAAACTACATTTTCCAAAAATTCGCCCGTTCTGTAATGGGGACCAACAATGTGGACAACTGCTCTCGCTATTGTCAGTCTCCGGCAAGCGAGGGACTCGCGCGTACGGTTGGCATCGGCGCCGATTCGGGCACCTTGATCGATATCGCCAAGAGCGAGTTGGTGCTGGTCATTGGAGCGAACCCGGCCGAATCCCATCCCGTACTCGCGACGCGCGTCAAGCGTTCCCACAAGCTGCAAGGTCAAAAATTGGCGGTAATCGATCTCAGAAAGCATGAATTGGCGGAGAGAGCCGACCTGTTCCTTCAGCCCAAGCCGGGCACGGATTTGGTCTGGCTGAACGCGATAACCAAGTACATTATCGACCGGGGGGCGGAAGACCGCGATTTCCTGAGCGAGCGCGTGAACGACTACAAGGAGTACGTCCGGTCCCTTGAAGCCTATACATTGGAGTACGCGGAAAAAATAACCGGGATTACTCGGGAAAATCTCGTCCGACTCGCCGACATGATCGTCGAAGCGAAATCCGTCTGCGCTTTATGGGCCATGGGAGTGACCCAGCATATGGGAGCGACGGACACGAGCGCGGCAATATCCAATCTGCTGCTCGTAACCGGGAACTTCGGCCGGCCCGGCACAGGGGCGTATCCGCTTCGGGGTCATAACAACGTGCAGGGCGCATGCGACTTCGGCACGATGCCGGCGTGGCTGCCTGGCAACGAATCGATTCAAGACGAGCAGGTTCGAGCCCGCTACGAACAGGCCTGGGGAATCAAGCTTCCCGAGGAGCCGGGGCTGGACAATCACCAGATGATCGAAGCCGTCCATAAGGGGAAGCTTAAAGCGATGTATCTGTTCGGGGAAGACATGGGAATCGTGGATTCCAATTCGAATCACGTGGACAACGCTTTCGAGAAGCTCGAGTTTTTTGTCGTTCAGGATATTTTCTTCTCGAAGACGGCGCAGTTCGCCGATGTGGTGCTGCCGGCCGCTCCGAGTCTCGAAAAGGACGGAACGTTCACCAACACGGAGAGGCGGATTCAGCGGTTCTACAAGGTGTTCGAGCCGCTGGGGGAGTCCAAGCCGGATTGGGAAATCTTCCAGGACATCGCCAATCGTCTCGGAGCCGATTGGAGCTACAAGCATCCAAGCGAAATTATGGCCGAAGCGGCAAGTCTTGCTCCGATATTCGCGGGGGTCAGCTACGAAAGGCTGGAAGGCTGGGGCAGCTTGCTCTGGCCGGTCGCGCCCGGCGGCGAGGATACGCCGATTCTGTTCGCCGAGCGGTTCGGACTCCCGGACGGAAAGGCCAGGCTGCTTCCGGTGGAGTGGACTCCGCCGTTCGAAGCCGGCGAGCAATTCGATCTGCACTTGAACAACGGCAGGCTGCTGGAGCACTTCCATGAAGGCAATATGACGTACAAATCCAAAGGAATCACCCATAAGGTGCCAAGCGAATGGCTGGAGGTATCCCCGGATCTGGCCGCAGAGCGCGATATCGAGAGCGGCGCCCTGGTCCGCCTCAGTTCTCCTTACGGGAAGGTTCATGTCCGGGTGGAAGTCACCGATCGCGTCAAAGGGAACGAGCTGTATCTGACGATGAATACGTCCGACGAGCGATCCGCGGTTAATCGTCTGACCAGCAGTTACCACGACAGGGTCACGCATACGCCGGCCTATAAGGAAATGTCCGTGAAGATGGAGGTTTTGGAGCGGAAGGGCAAGCCGCCGCTTCCTCGAGTCAATTACCGTTTTGGAAATCGCGTGCCGCAAATAGGCGTTCATATCGAGGAGAAATGGAAACGTTCCGACTATACGCCGATTCCGGAAATCATCCAAGGGGGGAACAAAGATGGCCAAAGCGACTACCCGCATTGACAAGGAAGCCGCTGCTCAAGAGGAGCTGACCGCCAAGGCGTTTAACCAGATCATTCAGTCCGTCGCGGAACGTTCCGAGGCTTTGCTCAAGTTTTTGGATGTTCTGGGAGAGCTTCATCAGCTCGGCGTCCTGGATGCCGCCGAAGCCTTGTTGAAGAACAAGCAAGATATCGCGTTGATCGGCATTCAACAGATGAATAAGCCGGGCGCTCACCGCATCATCAAAAACGGCATGGGAGCCGTGCAATTGCTGAGCAGCATAGATCCGTCGAAGCTGCAAACGTTGTTGAACGGCGTCGCCGAAGGCGTGGCGCAATCCTCCGGCCAACATGTCGACCGCAAACAGATGGGCTTGTGGGGGATAGCGAAAACGATGCGAAAACCGGAAACGATGGCGTCCCTAAACATGATGATGCAATTTCTGCAAGGGATGGGCAAAAGCCTGAAGGAGGACCCGCAAGCCGTTCATTAGCAACAATTCCACTGAAATCCGGCCGATCTGCCTTGACATCCTCTTGTCTGAGGGTGTTATACTTAAAGAGTAAAATCCAATGTTCGCGGCGTAATGACGAATTGCGCCTGCATCATGGATTTCTTGTTCGTGAAGGCGGGACGGATAACGGGTATTGCGTAAATGCCTTGTCGTTAACCCACCAAAGAAGCAGTTTGTGTATGAGCATACACACGCTGCCTTTTTGGTGGTTTTTTTATTTGCACAAAGGGGGGACTAAAGTGAACGAGAAGGTCAGGTTTGTCCTTAACGGCGACATGCAGGAAGCGGAAGCGGGGACACGGATATTAGACTATTTGCAGCTGAAGGAAATCGAACATCCGCATATTTGCTATTCCCCGATTCTGGGTCCCGTTCAGACATGCGACACGTGCATGTGCGAAGTCGACGGGAACATCGTGCGGGCTTGCTCCACGACGCTCCGGGACGGAATGAACGTTCGCACCTCCTCGGAGCGGGCGAAGGCGGCTCAGTCGGAAGCGATGGACCGCATTCTGGAAAACCATATGCTGTACTGCACCGTATGCGACAACAACAACGGCAATTGCCGGGTGCACAACACCGCGGAAATGCTGGAGGTCGAGCATCAATCCCGTCCGTTCCGCGAGAAGGGGTACGAGACGGACATGTCCCATCCTTTCTACCGCTACGATCCGGATCAGTGCATCTTATGCGGCAGATGCGTCGAGGTGTGTCAGGATTTGCAGGTCAACGAGACGCTGACGATCGATTGGGAGCGGAACATTCCTCGGGTCGTCTGGGACGACGGCAAGTCGATCAACGAATCGTCCTGCGTGTCCTGCGGTCAATGCGTGACGGTATGTCCGTGCAACGCGCTCATGGAGAAATCGATGCTCGGCGAAGCGGGCTTCATGACGAGCATCGGCAAGGACCTGCTGAACCCGATGATCGAACTGGTCAAGGAGGTCGAGCCGGGCTACAGCGGCATATTCGCCGTCTCGGAAGTGGAAGCCGCCATGAGGGAGACGCGGACGAAGAAAACGAAAACGGTATGCACTTTCTGCGGGGTTGGCTGCTCGTTCGAAGTGTGGACGAAGGATCGCCATATTCTGAAAATCGAGCCGACCGAGGATGCGCCCGTGAACAGCGTATCGACGTGTATTAAAGGGAAGTTCGGCTGGGATTTCGTGAACAGCGATCAGCGATTGACGACGCCTCTGATCCGGAAGGGCGAATCGTTCGTGCCGGCTTCTTGGGACGAAGCGCTGGGTTTGATCGCTCGGCGGATGAAGGAGATTAAAGACGAATACGGCGGCGATGCGCTCGGGTTCGTAAGCTCGTCCAAGACGACCAACGAAGACGCGTATTTGATGCAGAAGCTGGCGCGTCAAGTGTTCGAGACGAACAACATCGATAACTGTTCGCGCTATTGCCAATCCCCGGCGACCGAAGGTCTTCTGTCTACCGTAGGATATGGAGGAGATGCGGGAACGATTCAGGATATCGCGAGCGCGGGCCTTATCGTGATCGTGGGTGCGAATCCGACCGAAGGGCATCCGGTGCTGGCCACTCGAATCAAGCGGGCCAAGAAACTTGGCGGCCAGAAGCTGATCGTGTCCGATCTTCGCAAGCACGAGATGGCGGATCGTTCGGATCTGTTCCTGCATCCGAAGCAGGGAACCGACTTCGTCTGGATTACGGCAGTCGCCAAATACATGATCGATCAGGGCTGGCACGACAAAGCTTTTATTCGTTCGCGCGTCAACGGATTCGAGGAATATCGCGACATGCTTCGGAAGTACACGCTGGATTACGCGGAGCAGGTAACCGGCCTCTCCAAGGAGCAGCTCGTTCAAACTGCGCGAATGATTCATGAAGCGGACGGCACCTGCATTTTGTGGGGAATGGGCGTCACTCAAAATATCGCCGGCTCGCATACGTCGGCGGCCATATCGAATCTGCTGCTCGTCTCGGGCAACTACGGTCGGAACGGCGCCGGAGCTTACCCGCTGCGGGGTCATAACAACGTGCAGGGCGCCTGCGACATGGGGACGCTGCCGCAATGGCTGCCCGGCTACCAGCCGATCGCGGACGAGGCTGCCCGCGCCAAATTCGAAGCGGCTTACGGGGTGAACATTTCCAGCCGCCCGGGCAAAACGAACATCGACATGCTGAAGGCGGTCGAGAAGGATCAGCTCAAAGCGATGTATTTGATGGGGGAAGACATGGCCTGGGTCGATTCCAATTCGACGCATGTCCACGATACGCTGGGCAAGCTGGAGTTCTTCGTCGTGCAGGACGTCTTCTTCACCAAGACGGCGCAGTTCGCCGACGTCGTCTTGCCCGCATCGCCGTCCCTGGAGAAGGACGGCACGTTCACCAATACGGAACGCCGCATTCAACGGCTGTATCAAGCGCTGGAGCCTCTGGGCGATTCCAGACCGGACTGGTGGATCATCCAGCAAGTGGCCAACCGGCTCGGCGCAGGGTGGAACTACGGGCATCCGAGCGAAATTATGGACGAAGTCGCCCGTCTGTGCCCGATCTTCGCCGGCGTCTCGTATGAGCGCCTCGAAGGCTGGAACAGCTTGCTGTGGCCCGTCGGAGCGGATGGAACGGACGAGCCGCTGCTCTATCGCGAACGCTTCAACTTCCCCGACGGCAAAGCCAGGCTGTCGCTGACGGAATACGTGCCGCCGGTCGAGTTCCCGCAGGAGTTCGACTTGATCTTGAACAACGGACGCCTTCTCGAGCATTTCCATGAAGGAAACATGACGAATAAATCGAAAGGCATTCAGTACAAGCTGCCGGATGTGTTCGTCGAGCTGTCGCCCGAATTGGCGCGCGAACGCCATGTCCAGGACGGCTCGCTGGTCCGCCTGTCTTCGCCTTACGGGGCGATCAAGCTTCGCGCCGTCGTTACGGACCGCGTGAGCGGCAACGAGCTGTACGTCCCGATGCACTCGGTCAGCCATGAGAATGCGATCAATATGCTGACTGGCAACGCGGTGGACGTACGTACGCAAACGCCGGCTTACAAGCAGACGAAAGTGCAGATGGAAGTTCTTGAACGCAAAGGGACGGCCCCGCTTCCGATGTACAATCCCCGGTATGCGAAGCGCAATCCGCAGCTCGGGGTGCAGGTGGAACGCAAATGGGCGCGGGAGGACTACGAGCCGATCGCGCACGTCAATCGGGCAGGAGGGAACGACTAATGGCCAAGCCGATTACGACGATTAACAATCCCGAGCCGTCGGAGCAAGAGAAGCAGCATCAAGCGCTGGACGAAGTGCTTCGCGATCTGGCACAGCACGCCGAAGGCATCCGCGAGACGATCAAGCTGCTGCATCAGCTGCAGGAAAGCGGGATTCTGCCCGCCCTGAACGCTTTCGTCCAAGCCAAAGACGAGGTGGCCAAAATCGCGGTCGGGCAGTTGACCCGTCCGCCCGTCACCCATGCGATCAACAACGCGATGGCGGCCGCGGAATCGTTGACGGAGCTTGATCCCCAGACGACCCGCAAACTGCTGACCGGCGTAACGAAAGGTCTTCAAAAAGCCGAGCAGGCGCTGCAATCCGGCGAGAAGACGAGCCTGCTGCATATGCTGGGAGCGGCGCGCGACCCGGATGTGAAACGGGCGATCGGATTCGGACTGAATTTGCTGAAAGGGCTTGGCGAAGGGTTAAAAAACGATCGATAGGAGGAGGCGCGGTGTTGAGTCGGCTCGTAACGGTAAGCAAGGCGGCGTTCGTGAAGGCTTATCAATTGCTGCTTAACGGATCGCTGATTATTTTAGGTCTGGTCCTCAGTTATTATCTCGTTCTGGAGCTGTACGGCATTATAAAGGATGTTTTTCATGGAAATGATAATGTGCACAACATCTTGGAAAAAGTGCTGGAATTTTTTCTATACTTCGTGTTTATCTCGATGATCAGAAAGTATTTTTGCGAAAATTACCATTTTCCTTTAAGATTTCTGCTATATATCGGAATTACGGGGTCGATCCGGTTCATTATCGTCAATCACGAGAATACGTCGGACAATCTCAACTTGTCGTTGTCGATTCTCGTGCTGGTGGTCAGCTATGTGCTGCTGTCTCCGGACAAAATGCGCGCCCATGGGGAAGGGGAGGCCAATGAGCAAAAATCTGCTGCATGAATTCAGCATGCTGCTGCGCGAAGTGCGCAAGGAATACGTCGGCAACGGCCCGAAGGAGATCGCGACCCGGTTTGCGGGTCCTTGGGCGATCAGCGAGATGAGGGGCAATCTGACGAACGTCGAAAAATTCATGATCGGTTCCGAAGAAGGCACGAGGATGGTGCACGAAGCGCGGACAAGGCTGGTGAAGAAGATTTATCAGAATCCCGAGGTGCTTCGTAAGTTCGAAGAGCTCGTGCAAGCCAAAGTCATCCGGATTTTCACCGACATCAACATCGAGGAAGATATCGCGATGACGGTATTCGTCTTCGACAAGACGATCGAGCCCGCATCCAAGACGGTCAGAGAGCAGGGATGAACGATGACGAGCGAAACCGTGCAAGTATCGCGACAAATTCTTCAATATCGCAATGATTCCGTCAGCACGATAGAAGATGTCGTCGTTACCGAGTATCCGCTCACCGTTATGGTGAACCAAGAGGAGTTCGCCACGTTGGTCTGCACGCCGGAGCATCTCGACGAGCTTGCGATCGGCTTCCTGGCATCGGAAGGCGTCATTGCCGGCTATTCGGACATTCGAGAGATCAGCGTTATAGAGGAAAGCGGACATGCCTATGTGGATACGGTCAAGCTCAACCGGTTTAATCAGCTGTTTCATTCCAAGCGCTACGTGACGTCTTGCTGCGGCAAGAGCAGGCAAAGCTTCTATTTTTACAACGATGCCAAAACGGCCAAAACGGTTCAAGCCGGGGACTTGCGAATTTCCGCCGGCGACTGCTTCCGCTTGATGGAAGAGATGCAGCGGTCGGCCGCGATCTTCAAGCGGACCGGCGGCGTTCATAACGCGGCGTTGTGCGACCGAAGCGGGATTGTGCTGTCCAGAATGGACATCGGTCGGCACAATGCGCTGGATAAGATTCACGGCTTCTGCTTGCAAAACGAGGTGGATCTGCACGATAAAATCATCGCGTTCAGCGGGAGGATTTCTTCGGAGGTGCTGTTGAAGGTGGCCAAAATCGGCTGCGGCATCGTGCTGTCCAAATCCGCTCCGACGGAATTGGCGCTGCAGCTGGCCGAGGAGCTGGGAATTACCGCCGTGGGCTTCATTCGCGACCGTTCCTTGAACGTATACACCCATCCCGAGCGCATCATGGTTTGATCGTCGGGCGGAAGAGCGAAGGGGAGTGTGGAAGATGGAGAAGCCGCATAAGCTTCAAGACAAGCTGCGCCGGCCGCTGCGCGATTTGCGGATCTCGGTGACCGATCGCTGCAATTTCCGCTGCGCGTATTGCATGCCGGCCGAAATCTTCGGACCGGGGTACGCTTTCCTGGAGAAGGAGAAGCTGCTCGCTTTCGAAGAAATCGTCCGGCTGACCGCGATATTCACGAAGCTCGGCGCGGAGAAAATTCGGCTGACCGGCGGCGAGCCGTTATTGCGAAGGGGGCTTCCTTCGCTTGTCCGCATGCTCGGCGAGGTGGAATGCGTTCGGGACATCGCATTGACGACCAACGGCTCAAGGCTGGCGAGGTTCGCTTCCGAGCTGAAGGAATCCGGTCTGCGCAGGGTGACGGTAAGTCTGGACAGCCTGGACGAAGCGCGGTTCGCGTTGATGAACGGCGTCGGATATTCGGTAGGGCCGATTCTGGAAGGGATTGAAGCGGCGGCTCAAGCAGGACTTAAGGTGAAGGTCAATATGGTCGTGAAAAAAGGGGTTAATGAAGGCGATATTTTGCCGATGGCCCGCTATTTCAGAGAGAAGGGCCATACGCTTCGCTTCATCGAATTCATGGATGTCGGAAATTCGAACGGCTGGCGGCTGGACCAGGTGGTGACAAGCCGCGCAATCGCCGACGCGATCGATGCCGAGATGCCCTTGGAGTCTGTCGAACCGCTGTACTACGGCGAAGTGGCGAGCCGCTACCGCTATGTCGGCTCCGATGCGGAGATCGGCTTCGTCTCCTCCGTCACGCATCCGTTCTGCGCAACGTGCACGCGAGCCAGATTGTCTGCGGACGGGCATCTGTACACGTGTTTGTTCGCGTCGCGAGGCTTCGATCTGCGCACGCCGCTGCGGGACGGGGCCGGAGACGAAGAGCTGGAACGGCTGATCCGCGGCGTCTGGTTGAATCGAGAGGACCGTTATTCCGAGCAGAGATCGAGCCAGACGGACGGAATAGGGACGACAAAAGCGGAGATGTCTTATTTGGGAGGATGAGAGTGACTAGAAAGAACGAATGGGAAGTTGTGACGACGGACGACGGACGGTCTGTCCGGCTGTGCGAAGAGTTCGGGGACCGGTACGGCTTCACGGCCGGGGAGAAAATAACGCTGAGAATGTGCCTTCTGTACGGATTGTCGGACGAGGAGATCGTTCAGTACGCAGATATGGAGCCGGAAGCGCTGGACAACCGGCTGGCCTGCATGATGGGCAAGACGAGAACGCGCTCGGCGCGCGAGCTTCAGGCGCTGTTCCTGCGCTATATGCTGCACAAGTTTCCGGCATGAAAATTAATGACATTAAATATTGTCGGGATTCCTTTTGTAATACCCGGGATTTATTCCCGCTATCGCCCTGAACGTCTTGGAGAAATGATGAACGTCGGCAAAGCCGCAATACTCGCTCGTTTTTTGAAGGGAGAGTCCTTCCCGCAGCAGCTCCTGCGCGTATTCGATCCGCTTCTTCAACAAGTATTGGTAAGGAGTCGTATTGAAGTGCTGCTTGAAGAGCACGGTAAACCGGGAAGGGGAGAGCCCGGCTTTGCTCGCCATGTCGCTCACGTTGATCGGTTCCGAGATGTGAAAAGCGAAATAGGACTCGATCCAGTTCAGGAAGGGCTGCTGCGCGAGCGTACCGGGCTGGGGACGCATGTATGCCTTGAACAGCGCGGTAATCCATTCGTAGGCCAGTTGATGGGCCTCCATTATTCCCACGTAGGTTTGCTGCTGCCAACAATCGATCATGCGGAGGACAAGCTCGCGCATTTTGCCCGGATGGGCGGTCTCCAGAACGAACGGCAATCGAAGAGCGTCGCAATCATGCAGTCTCGGCTGCATGAAGGAAGAATAGGGCGTCATATCCAGTTGGCCGGGATAGGTGACGAAGCTGCTCTCCCTGTGCGGGTTATAGAAGAAATCAAGATGAACGTACGGATTGGTCGTCGGGGTAAGTCCCTTGATCGTATGGACGTCGCCGGGCTGGAGAAGACAAAGATCGCCTTCCTTCAGCTTGTGAAGCCGACCGTTCACCTGAATTTCGAAAAGACCTTCCTGCGCGAAAAAAAGGATGTAATCGAGCAGGTTGCGTTCACCGAGGAAAAACGGAGGACGAACCGCATAACCCGCGATCCGGATATAGGGAGCTATGACGTAATCGTCTAGTTTCATTGGCTGATCGCCTCTTCCCGGAACTGATGTACAAGCGGAATCGACATAAAAGAAGCGTTGAATCTACAAAGGATTTTGAACCCGTTTTCATTATGATAGAGATAATCTCTTAGCCAGTATATCATGATCGGAAACGGGGTTAAACGCTTGGGAAATGTGTATAAAGGTGCAAAAACAAAGGAAATTCGCTTCCCGCTCGGGGGCATCGGAAGCGGGAGCATCAGCGTCGCGGGCAACGGCAGATTGGTCGATTGGGAAATTTTCAATCGGCCTAACAAGAGGAGCTTTAACGGTTTTAGCCACTTCGCGGTCAAGGCGGAACGGCAGGGGAAGCTGCTGGATGCGCGCGTATTAAACGGAGATCTGCTGACCTCCTATATGGGCGAGCCTCTTCGCGGTGCTCCGCTCCATAGCGGATACGGGTTCGGCCCGGAGAGCCAGACGATGGCGGGAATGCCCCACTTCAGAGAGGTCGAGTTCAGGGGCGAATTTCCTCTGGCCAATCTGTCGTTCGCCGAGCCGGCGTTCCCCGGACGAATCGGGTTGACGGCGTTTAATCCGTTCATTCCGCTGCAGGAGGACGAATCCAGTCTTCCCGCGGCTTTCTTCGAATGGGAGATCGAGAATACGGCGGAGGAGACGACGGCTTATACGCTGTGTCTCTCTGCGGGCAATCCGCTCCCGACGAAACAGGTGTGTCACAGATATGGCGTGGCCGAAGGCCGGCACGGCTCCGACATTCACATGATCCAGTTGGGCTCCAACCAATATGCCGACGATCATCCCGAATATGGCAATATCGTTCTGGCGACGGATACGGAGAATGTCAGCTATCAGGAGTTCTGGTACCGCGGCGGCTGGTGCGATAATCTGGAGATGTTCTGGCACGATTTCGCGCAGCCCGGCCGTATGAACAATCGGCGCTATCCCGAAGAGGAGCCGCCTCACGAGAGGAAAGACACGGCGTCGCTTGCCGCGCATGTCGAATTGAAGCCAGGGGAGAAGAAGCGCGTTCGCTTCGCGATCAGTTGGCACTTCCCCAACGTCGTAAACTACTGGAACCCCGATCCGGCAGGCGCCAACGGATGGAGAAATGATTACGCGGCGATGTTCGAGGACTCCCGGGCAAGCGCCAAGTATGCTCTTGAACACTGGGATCGTCTATATGGGGACACGCTCAAATTCAAAGAAGCGCTGTTCTCTTCCACGGTGCCGGACGTCGTCAAAGAAGCGGCATCCGCTAACTTGGCGGTGCTCAAATCCGCGGCAGTCATGCGGCTGACGGACGGTTCCTTGTACGGATTCGAAGGCTGTATCGAGGATACGGGGTGCTGCGAGGGCTCCTGCACGCATGTCTGGAACTATGCTTATGCGGTTCCGTTCCTGTTCCCCCGATTGGAGCGCGGGATGCGCGAGCTTGACTTCCGCTACAACAGACGCGCCGACGGAAGAATGTCTTTCCGCCTGATGCTTCCCCTCGGACGAGAGAGGGCGGATTTCCGCGCTTGCGCCGACGGCCAATTCGGAGGCGTGATCCAAGCTTATCGCGATTGGAAAATTTCCGGAGATACGGATTGGCTGAGAACGATCTGGCCGGATATTCAACAATCCATCGCGTACGCATGGGCGGAGAGCAACGAGGACCAATGGGACCCGGGCAAGACCGGCGTTCTTACGGGCCGACAGCACCATACGCTGGATATGGAGCTGTTCGGACCGAACTCCTGGTTGAGCGGGTTTTATTTGGCGGCTTTGAAGGCGGGCGCCGAGATGGCGGCCTTCCTGGGCGAACAGGCGACGGCGGACGAGTTCGACAGGCTGTTCCGCCAAGGGAAGAAGCGGGTCGACGAGCAGCTGTTCAACGGCGAATACTACGTTCAGCGCATCGATTTGTCGGATAAGACGCTGCTGGCTCCTTACGAAGGCGATTGCGCCAGGCAGTACTGGAATCCGGAGCTGAACGAATTGAAATATCAGATCGGGGGCGGCTGCGCCATCGATCAGGTTGTCGCCCAGTGGCATGCGAACCTGTGCGGACTCGGCGAGATTTTCGATCAGGAGCAGACGCGTACGGCGTTGAAATCGCTGTATCGATACAACTTCAAGGCCAGCAGAAGAGAGGAAGCGAACACTTGGCGCTTGTACTCGCTTAACGACGAGGGAGGGCTTGTCATCTGCACTTGGCCGGAGGGCGTCGACAAACCGCGCATTCCTCTGACCTACAACTCGGAGACGATGACGGGGTTTGAATACCAAGCCGCTTCGCACATGATCCACGAGGGGCTCGTCGAGGAAGGGCTCTCTATCGTGCAAGCGATTCGCGATCGGTACGACGGGGAGAAACGGAATCCTTGGAACGAAATCGAGTGCGGCAGCAACTACGTCAGATCGATGGCCAGCTATTCCTTGCTTCAGGCCGTCAGCGGTTTCGAATACGATTGCGTTGTCGGAAGGATCGGCTTTAAGCCTGTAATCTCGGAGGAAGGCAAGTTCCGTACGATATGGTCGCTCGATAGCGGATGGGGGATATTCGAATGCAATGAGGCGCAGGCGACGCTTGAACTATTCGGCGGTCGTATAGATTTGAAGACGTTGAAGCTGCCGGCAGAGCAGATCGCCGCGGCGGGAGGCATTCGGGCGGGCGAACGTCGCTTGACGCATGAGCTTGTCGGCGACGAGATTCGCTTGGCCGAATCGGTGCGTCTCGATACGAACACCCCGCTGATTATCGCGTTTAACAGAGCACTTCCGGCGTAGACGCGCCGCATACATCAAGACCGGACATCGGATTTTCGAATGCCCGGTCTTGATGTATATAGGAGAGCGGCTTAGACGGAGACTTCCGTGAAGGCTTTCACCAGATCGTCGGCGCTCTCGGAAATGAGGAACAGCACATAGTTGCCTTTGTCGACGATTTTATAGTTTTGGGCGTGCTTGTAAGGCTCCGGCAAGTACTGCTCGAACATCTTCTGAACGTCGGAGGCGCGCTTCTCCATTCCTTTCTTAACCGCTTCGATATCTTTAACGTCCTTAACTTTAATGACGGCGATCTCGTTGGCCATAAGGTTGAAGGCCGGGGTTTTGATCGTAAATTCCTCGACAAAGTCGGGATCGATGTCGTAATAGTTTTTCAATTCTTCAGGGGCAAGGTCCATCAGACTCGGTTGTTCTATTTTCTCCAGCATCGCGTTCAAGATTTTATCCGTGGACGATGCGGACGGATTCTCGTCCGGTTGCTGGGACTCGTCCGGTTCGTCGGAAGGGCTTGAACCGGCTCCCGGGGTTTCGCTGGCGATAGGCGGATTGGTGGCGGACGGCGTTCCGGCATTGTTCCCGTTATTGCTGCCGGAGCAGGCGGTGAGCAGACTGCCGAGCAGTGCGGTGACCAAGAGGAAGGACAGGGCTGATTTTTTCATGATGCATTTCTCCTTATTCTGAAATCATAGTATCTGGTGCTTGCGTTACGATCCTGACATAGTGACGACATTCGTCGCCGGAATGTTGCAGACGCCGGTTGTTGACACGGTGGCAAATGATGGCTTATAATCAAAAAAAAGACACCAAAAGGTGTCCGTTTAAGAGGCGTGAATTCGAGAAGCCTCTTGTTCTCATATTAGGAGAGAGTGCCGTGAGCGAGAATACCCAGCTGCGGGATGTGTTTGACGCGATTGCCGATCCGACCAGACGGCAGCTTATTCACCTGTTGGCGGAGACGGACGAGCTGCCGCTTCATGAGATGACGGGGCAGTTCCAAATGGGCCGTACCGCGGTATCCAAGCATTTGACGATTCTTAAAGAGGCGGGGCTCGTGCGCGACCGGAAAGTCGGAAGAGAAACGCGATTCAGGCTCGACGCTGCGCCGCTCAGGGAAGTTCAGGATTGGGTGACGTTCTACAGCAAGTTCTGGAGCGCCAATCTGCTGCGCCTGAGCAAGCTGCTGGAAGAGGAAGAAGACGGGAAATAGCAAGTCCAAAATCACGCGTTCGGAAGGAAGTCGTGCATGAGCGAAGCGAATCAGGAGTATATCGTCATTACGGGAGCACGGGAAAACAATCTGAAGAACGTATCGCTGCGCATTCCCAAGCGGAAGATTACGATTTTCACTGGGGTATCCGGCTCCGGGAAGTCGTCGATCGTATTCGATACGATTGCCGCGGAATCGACGCGGTTGTTGAACGAGAACTTCAGCATGTTCGTGCGCAATTTCCTGCCCAAGGTTCCGCAGCCGGATACGGACGGGATCGAGAACTTGAGCATGGCCGTCATCGTAGACCAGAAGCGGCTGGGCGGCGGCTCGCATTCCACGATGGGCACGATTACCGATATTTCCCCGATCCTCCGTCTGCTCTTCTCCAGGGTGGGCAGTCCTCATGTCGGCGGGGTCAACATGTTCTCGTTTAACGATCCGCAGGGGATGTGTCCCGAGTGCAACGGGCTCGGCCGCAGGCTGGGCGTGGACATGAACAAGGCGTTGGACCTGTCCAAGTCGCTGAACGAAGGAGCGATTCTGCTTCCCGACTACTCGGTGAACAGCTGGGAATGGAATATGATCGTACAGTCCGGCGACTTCGATCTCGACAAGAAGCTGGGCGATTATTCGGAGGAGGAGCTGGATCGGCTGCTGTACGCCAAAGCCAGGAAGGTTCAGATGGATTTCGCCGGGAAGCCCATGAACATTACGGTGGAAGGCGTCCTGGAGAAGTTCACCAACAAATATATTAAGCAGGACTTGAAAGCCAAGTCCGAGCGCACGCAGAAAACGGTCGCTCCGTACATATCCGAAGGTCCCTGCTCCAGCTGCCGCGGCGCGAGGCTCAGTCAGGCTACGCTTAGCTGCCGGATCAACGGACTCAACATCGCGGACCTGTCCTCGATGGAGGTCGGCCAGCTCATCCGCGTCGTTCGGGAGATCCACGACGAGAGAGCCGCGCCGATCGTCAAGTCTTTGGCGGAACGGCTGCAGCATCTGGTCGATATCGGACTGGATTACTTGACGCTGGATCGCGAGACGGACACGTTGTCGGGCGGCGAGTCGCAGCGCGTCAAGATGGTGAAGCATCTGAGCGGCAGTCTGGTGGACGTCACTTACATTTTCGACGAACCGAGCGTCGGTCTGCATCCCCGCGATGTGCACCGCTTAAACGAGCTGCTTCAGAAGCTGCGCGACAAAGGCAATACCGTCATCGTCGTCGAGCATGATCCCGACGTGATCAAGGTGGCGGATCATATCGTCGATGTCGGGCCTCACGCCGGAAGCCGAGGCGGCAACATCGTGTACGAGGGAAGCTACCAAGGGCTGTTGGAGTCCGGCACGCTGACTGGCGCGCATATGAAACGGCCGCTGGAGTTGAAGCGAGATTGCAGGCAGCCGTCCGGCAAGCTGTCCATTCAGGGGGCTTCGCTGCATAATCTGCAGAACGTGAGTGCGGATATTCCGACAGGCGTGCTGACCGTCGTCACGGGGGTCGCCGGCTCGGGCAAGAGCACGCTGATTAACGAAGTATTTCTCGGCCGGCATCCGGATGCGATCGTGATCGACCAATCGGCGGTTGGCGTATCGACGCGCTCGAATCCCGCGACCTACACCGGCATCATGGATGATGTTCGCAAGGCGTTCGCTTCCGCGAACAAGGTCAACCAGGGCTTGTTCAGCTTTAATTCCAAAGGGGCGTGCGAGAACTGTCAGGGGCTGGGCGTCGTCTACACGGACCTTGCGTTCCTGGACAGCGTCAAGCTGCCGTGCGAAGTATGCGGAGGCAGACGCTTCAAGGAAGAGGTGCTCGCGTACAAGCTGGACGGCAAATCGATTGCCGACGTGCTGGAGATGACCGTAGAGCAAGCCTTGGAGTTCTTCCAGCTCAAAGAGGTCGTGCGCAAGCTTCAGGCGATGAGCGATGTGGGGCTGAACTATATTACGCTCGGCCAGCCGCTCAGCACGCTCTCGGGCGGGGAATGCCAGCGGATCAAGCTGGCCAGCGAGCTGCATAAGAAGGGCAGCATCTACGTGATGGACGAGCCGACGACCGGTCTGCATATGTCGGATATCGGCCACCTTCTGGAGATCATGAACCGCCTCGTCGATACCGGCAATACGGTCATCGTCATCGAGCACAATCTCGACGTGATCAGCCAAGCGGACTGGATCATCGATATGGGGCCGGACGGAGGCAGCAAAGGCGGCCAAGTCGTGTTCGAAGGCACGCCGGCGCGGATCGTCGACGCGCAGCAGTCGATTACGGGAAGATACTTGAAGTAAGATTCTATTTTCGCGATAGAGGGAGGACACGAGGATGGGCTTTTTTCAAGATATGTTGGCCGTATTCAAGAAGAAGGATTTAGTGTTTGTCGAAAGCCGCCAGGAGTCGGAAGAGGTGCATTCTTTTCTATTCGAAAAGAGGGGCGATCTGAGCTGGAAGGCGGGGCAATATGGTTTATTCCATATTGCCCACACGACCGTCAAGAAGCCTACGCGACCGTTCAGCATTGCATCCGCTCCCGCAGAGAACGTTGTCAGAATAACGACGGTTGTTCGGGAAACCCCGAGCGATTTCAAGAAAGCGCTGCAGGAGTTAAAGCCGGGAATGAAAGTGAAAGTAAGCGGTCCGGTAGGCGGGTTCCATCTTGAGGACAACCGTCCTTCGCTGCTGATTGCAGGCGGCATCGGAATAACGCCGTTCCGGTCGATCTTGAAACAGATCGAGGCGGAAGGGAATGGAGACGGGAGATCGATCCATCTGCTCTATCTCGATAGCCGCAAGTTCTATCTCTATCAAGACGAATTCGATCAAATAGCCGCTAAACATCCTTCGATTAAAATTTCTTACCTGGAATTCAGGGACGAGCTGCAGCAGGAGATCGATAATTTTACGGCATTAAACCAAAATAACGGCAACTACTTGATCGCGGGTTCCAAGTCGTTCGTAGATTCTGTTGCCGAGACTTTGAAAAACAATCAGATTGCCAAAGGGAACATCAAGAAAGATTCCTTCTTCGGATACTAGGGCGTGTATGCATACTCCGAGGATAGCAGATATTGCTGAATTTTCGTTCCATGCAAGGAACTTTTGTGAAGGCGTACCGGAGGTACGTCAAGCAAAAGTGACGAAGCAGGGGGCGAAAAGGCGGTGATAGATGCCTCTGAGCGGGTTTGCATACACGCCCTAGGGAAAGCGGCAGACGGAACATCTATCGGGGTGTTTGGGCTGCCGCTTTATTTCTTTTGTACCAATAGATAGACGAAGTAAGGAGCACCGATTAAAGCCACCATCAGACCGGCCGCAATTTCTCCCGGGTCTACTAAAACACGGCCCAAAGTATCCGCGAACAAGAGGAGCCATGCGCCAACGAGCAAGGAAACGGGGATATAGGATTGCGCCCTTGAGCCGATCAAAAACCTGGCGATATGGGGAGCCATCAACCCGATAAACGCTATGCCTCCGGTTACGGATACAGCCGAAGCCGCGAGGGCGACTGCAATGATCAAGAAATACAAGTATTCTCTTTTCACGGCTACGCCTACGCCAACCGCATTTCCTTCTTGAAGGGTGAGCAGGTTCAGAACGTGCAGTCGCAGTAAGGTCATAGGCAGCAAAACGAGCAGCCACGGCAGAAAGGACAAAATATACGGCCAATCGGAGCCCCATATATTTCCGGCCAGCCACTGAACGATAAAGTCGACTTTCATGGAATCCGTTGAAGAAATCATAACGAGCATTAGGCCTGAAAGAGCGGCCGAAAATCCAACCCCCGTCAAAATAAGACGAGTAGGATGAAGCCCTGTCTGCTTCGTATAGGCGGAGAGATAGATCAGGAATGCCGTTATGATCGCACCGATAAAAGCGACAATAGGGAGCATATAAGCGAAGCTGCCGGGATGAATGGGGAAGAACAGGAAGAAGACGGTGACCGCCATCCCTGCGCCTGAATTGATTCCGATAATGCCCGGCTCAACCAAATCGTTATGCGTAATGTCTTGTAAAATGCTGCCGGACAAAGCTAACGCCGCTCCTGCCAATAAAGTAATCGTGATTCTGGGCAACCGGATCGAGAAAAGCACCAGTTCATCCTCGGGTTCGCCGTTTCCCAGCATGCTTTGCATTAGGGCATGAAGAGAAATGGAGTAGTCCCCGCTTAACAAGGAGACGACGGAGGTTACCAGAATAAGAACGAGGAGCAGGACAATAAGCAACAGACGTTTTCTAAGAATGCGCTTATGTGCGATCATAGGGATTTGCCCCCTTTGCGCACGATGAGGATAAAGAAGGGCAACCCGATGACGGCTATGATGGCCGCTGCCGACGTTTCGAACGGAGCATTGATCGTACGGCCTAACGTATCCGCAAAAAGCATAAAGCCTGCGCCGACAATGGCGGACATCGGAATAATGTATTTATAATCTTTTCCGGTAAAGAGCCTTACAATATGAGGCACCATCAGGCCGATAAAAGCCATTCGTCCGACAAGCGCGACCGAAGCGCCCGAGAGCAGGATAATAATGATGAACAAGAGTATTTTTACTCTGATCGTTTTTTGGCCTAAGCCGACGGCTGCTTCCTCGCTCAAGCTGAGTACCGTTAATTCTCTGGAAAGCAGGATCGCAGCCGCTATGCCGATGAGCATAATCGGCGTTATGATCCGGATCTGCGTCCAATCCGTGCCGATAAGTCCTCCTGCTGTCCACATCGCAACTTCCTTCGACACTTTGAAATAGATAGCCAATACTTCCCCCATCGCGAAGAGAAAGCTGGACACGACGGAACCGGCCAGAACGATTCTGAAGGTGGACAAGCTTCCTTTGTTCAGAGAGCTGATTCCAAAAACAAGCAGAACTCCTATAGCGGCCCCTATAAAACAAACCATAATGATTCCGTAGTAAGGTATGGATGGCAAAAGAATAAACGAGAGAACAAGAGCCGCATTGGCTCCGGCTGTCAAACCCAGCAGTCCCGGATCGGCGAGGGGATTTCTGGTGATGCCCTGCATAATCGCACCGGCAACGGACAGGGCCGAACCGACGAGAACCGCTGCGATCTCGCGTGGAAATCGGATTTCGTGTATGGCCAGCGTTAAGCTGTTCGCGGCCGGAGTGCGGATTGCAAGCCACAGATCGTCTAATGAAATAGAGGCAGCGCCTAACAAGAGGGACAATAGGAACAGGGCGCAAGCTGTAATTAGGGCCATCACGATCTTAAGCGAAAATGAAATCCGATAGGTGGATTGTCCCAACATGGTGCGCTCCTTATACCTGATCTTATTTGCCAAGGAACAAGTCTCTAATAAACGTTAATTGCAGATCCAGAGTAATCGGATCGTTAAAAGCAAACCAGCTGCTCGGAACTTCGACATAGCGCTGATTCTGCACGGCCGGAATGCTCTTGAACGTTTCGGTTTGCTGGAACGAATGATCGGAGGCGGAGCTTTGACAAATAATCAGATAATCCCCGACGAAGTTCGGAATAACCTCGGCAGACAACATGCCCATTCCCGCTTGAGAGACGGCTTCCTTCACCGTATCGGGCATTTTCACTTTCATTTCCTTGTATAAAATTTCCGTTCCTCGCGCAAAGGCGTCGCCATACACATAGATCTGCTTATCATAGCTTTCCATAACGGTCACGGTTAGATCGTCGCCGTGCTTGCTTCTTACTTCCTCGCCAAGCTTGGCCGCTCGCGCTTTGAAATCCTCGACCCAGGCTTTGGCTTCCTCTTCTTTATTAAGAATTTTCCCGACTTCTACGAATCTCTCCAAATAGTCCTGTTTGCCGTAGGTTAATGTGATCGTCGGCGCGAGTTTGCCGAAGAGTGCGAGATTTTTGTTGGAGGCCGGCGCGACGATCAAGTCCGGTTTCAAGGCTGTAATCTGCTCGACGTCGTCTTGCGATAATTCGGGAATATCCTGCAGCATGTCCTGGAATGTCGGATTCGTTCCGGTCCAAGAGTCGATTCCCGCAATGGAAGCGCCGAGTTTGATGAAGTGACCGGATAAGGATGTATCGAGGATTACGATGCGCTGCGGCTCGTATGGAATCTCCATAGGTCCGGATTCGGATTCATAGATTCTTGTCTCGGCGGACGTATTCGAATTTGTTGCCACAGCGGCATCCTTGCCTTTCGAGTTACATCCCACAAGGGTAACCAGCGCTAGAACGAATGCGAGCATCCGCACATATTTTTTTGAATTTCTCAAGCTCAACACTTCCTTCAGTGAATTTTTTGGAGAATTGACCGGCATTGACCGTATTGGTCAAACCCTATAGTATATGTGTTGACCATCGTGGTCAACGGTGGTCAATGACAAGTTATTGACCGGCAATCCGGAAGCCGGTCCGGTTATATCCCCATGCGCATAGGAGGAATGACGTTGTTTACGAAGTTTTTGAATATCGATCGGGAGAAACAGCAGCGCGTCGTTAATGCAGCTCTTAAGGAATTTGCAAACAAGGGCTACGATACGGCTTCAACAAACACCATGTGCAGGGAGGCCGGTATTTCGAAAGGGCTGTTGTTTCATTATTTTACGAGCAAGAAGGATTTGTACCTCTATCTCTACGACTATTCGGTCAAGCAATTGTCGGTGAAGATTCATGAACGGGTGAATGTGGAGGAGCGGGATTTCTTCGAACGGTTGAAGCAGATTTCCGAGGTTAAGTTCGCTATCTTGAATACATCTCCCGATCTGTTCGCCTTTCTGCAAACCGCGAATTTGGAAGAAAGCTTGGAAGTCGGCGCTCTGCTTGCCGAGCGGAGGAGGCAGGCCGCAGAATCGGAATACAACAAGCTGTTCGACGGGATCGATGTTGCGAAATTCAAAGACGGGCTCGATGTAAAACGAACGATGAACGTTATTTTGTGGACGATGGAAGGGCTCGGGGAAGCGGAGCGAAGGCGGCATAAGGCACTTGGAATCGATCTGCGAAGAGCGGAGATCATGGACGAGTTCGAGCAATATGTTCAATTGTTTAAGAGCAGCTTCTACAAGCAGCCCTAGCGGCTGCGGATGATGACGGGGAGGAATCGGGATGTCCGTTAACGCGAAGAATACGGCGAATGTTGTAAAAATCAATAGGTTGAAAAAATCGTACAAAGACAAGGTCGCCGTAAAGGAAATCGATCTTGAAATTAAACGAGGGGACATCCATGGCATACTGGGACCCAACGGAGCGGGGAAGAGCACCTTGCTAAGCTGCGTTACGGGACTTATTGACTATGACAACGGCGAGGTGCTGTTCGAAGATCGATACAGACTGAAATCGTGGAGCAAATACATCGGATACGTGCCTCAAGAGCTTGCCATCTATCCCGAGCTAAGCCCGTACGAGAATGTCCGGTTCTTCGCATCCTTGTACGGCTATAGAGGGGAAGAGCTGGAGAGGAGAGTGCTGGAAGCGATTGATTTCGTCGGCTTGATAGAGGTAAAGGATAAAAAGTCGTCCGAGTTCTCGGGGGGGATGAAGAGAAGGTTAAATCTCGCCTGCGCCATCGCGCATTCGCCGAAGTTAATCATTATGGACGAGCCGACGGTCGGGATCGATCCTCAGTCGAGGAACAGGATATTGGAAAATGTTAAGGAGCTCAATAAACAAGGGGTAACCGTTATTTACACGACTCACTATATGGAGGAAGTCGAAGCGATCTGCAATCAAATCACGGTGATTGACCACGGAAAAGTCATCGCTAACGGCACCAAGGAAGAAATCAAAAATAAAATGGGCAGCGGAGTCGTGTTCTTATTAAAGCTGGATAAGGAAGCGGGGAACAAGCTTCGATTTCTGGAGAGTTTGAATGAATTTAATGGCATTAAAGGCGTTAACGAGCAGGCGGACGATGAGGATATTCGCCTCAATCGTTGGTCTGTGGAAATCAAGTGCGCGGATGCGGAGCTGATGAGTCCGATTTTGCAGATCGCCTCGGCCAACCGGATGGTCATCAGGAGCGTTGCACAGAAAGATTTAAGCCTGGAAGAAATCTTCTTAGTATTGACGGGAACGGAACTAAGGGATTAATGGAGGGTGGAGACGTGCTCGGGGTATCGCTTAAAAAAGAGTTTCTGTATTTCTTCAAGAATGTGGGCAATCTTATTTTTGTTTTTGTGCTTCCGTTTCTGTTCATCTTGCTGATGAGCACTGCGTTGAAGGATTATGTAGCCAACGATTTCGATACGTTCGACAACGGCGCGGTGTTCTATTATCTGGATCGCCCGACCGAGCAGTCCATGGCTCACTTGCATCGGTTCCAGGAGGTATTGGCAGAGGCTGCGCAGGTCAAGTTGGAAGAGGTCGGCGACTATGATGAGGGCAAAAGAAAAGTTGAACAAAGCGAGGCTTTCGGCATTATCAAGATCCACGAAAGCAGCTTCTCTTATTACAGATCCCCGTTTAACGAACCGGAGGGCGGCCGGATTGTAAGAAGCCTCTTTGAAGCGACGATCGGTAAAGCGATCCCCTCCGGGGATGCGGGAATCAGCACGCAAGTCATCGCACGGCCCAAAATGGATTCCAATGCGTATTTCACGTTAACGGGGCTCGCTTTCTTTATGATGTTCATTTCATTGATGATTTCCAACAGCGTGATTGACGAGCGGCGCTTCGGCACGATTGAACGCATCAAGCTGTCTCAATTGGGGCTTAATGCCATGTTGATCAGCAAAGCGGCTCTGGGCGTCTGTATCGGTCTGCTGCAAGCCGTTACCGTGTATGCGCTGTCCAGCTCGGTCCTTGGCGTGAACTGGGGAAGCATGACCGGATGGATGTTTCTCGTGCTGACGGGCATGTCGATTGCCTGCTCCGTCTTCGGCGCAGTCGTCGGAATGATCGCGAAAAGCAAAGCGGTAGCCAACAGCGTCGTGCTCATGAGCGTTATGTTGTCCGCCTATTTGGGCGGCGCGTTCTCGCCTGTTTATTTGCTCGAAAACATGAACGTAGTCAATTACATGATTCAGATAAGCCCGCTGTATTGGGCAGGCAAATCGTTAGGCAGCCTGCATGCCGGAATGCTCGACCGGAACTCTTACCTCTTCTTAAGTCTGCAGCTGGGATTGGTGGTACTTTTCTACCTGTTATACAGAATTCTCGGGAGAAGAGCGAAGCTTGTTATAGAAGGGGGCTAGGGGATTGCAATGATTAATATGGTTAAACATTCTTGGTTAATATTCAAAAAAACTCCCGGGTACATCCACACGATGACGACTTTTCCGATTCTGATGCTGCTGCTGATTACGTTCATACTGGCTTATTCGAACACGCATAATATCGCGGTAATCGATCAATCGACGGATGGAACGGGAAGCCCGGTGTACGAAGCGCTGAGCGATGTGGAAGGATTCACATTGGTTAAAACCTCGGAGCAGGACGCCGTCAATAAAATGTTGGCCGGAAATATCGAGCTGGTTGTCTTGCTGCATGATCAAGGCGCGGCGAAGATAATGAGGCTGGCCGGCGGCGCGGAGGTAGAGAATTCGGTCAAAGCGATCATTAAAGCCGTCAATGCCGCGCCCAGGGATGCCGCTATTACGGTGGACATCAACCAGGTGAAGAATAAGACGCTGAACATTTCGTATGCGATGGGCCTGATGCTGTTTAAGTTCATTACGGCGTCCAGCACAATGGCGGCTCTGCTCATCCGGGAAAGAAATAACGGGATGAGGGGACGAATTTTCTTAAGCGGGATAAATACATTTTCGTATTTAGGCGGAAAAGCGTTAATCAGCTTGGCGACGATGACTTTTACGGCTCTGGTGTATTATGGGGTATGCTTGCTGCTTCGATTTGACTTTGGCATGAACCATACGATTTATTTCTTGTTCTTGATCGTGCTGACCAATCTGTTCTCTGTAGGCGTGTTTGCACTCTTATCTACGCTATTAAAGGACGAAGGCGCGTTGTGGAGTATTGCAACCTTCCTCTTCTTCCCGATGGCCGTTATGTCCGGCGCAATATTCCCGTACGACAGCATGCCTTCATGGATGCAGAATGTCGGAGCTTACGTGCCGCAAAGATGGATAACGGGAAGCATCGAAGCGATTCAAAAATACGATAGCGTAACGCCGGCCCTTCCGCATATCGGACTCATTCTTGCCGTGTCTGTCGTATGTTACGGCTTGGCGCTCCTCAATACGAGAAAGAACAGGGGCGCTTTCTGATCGGAAGACGCAGGAAAGGCAGGAGGAAGCATATTGCTGCGGCGCTTAGATGCTCTGCAGAAACTCCTCGATTCTGCGATTGACCTCGTCCGGATTGTCCAGATTCGTCAAATGATGGGCGTTCGGGATCGTATGCAGGACGGCGCCGGGAATCCGCGCGGCCAGCTCGGCCTGCTGGCGGCCGACCATATTGTCCTTGTCGCCGTGCAAGATGAGGGTCGGACACTGGATTTTCTCCAGATCGTTCCTGCTGTCCATGCTGAGGTTGCCGGCCCAATGCCGCACGAAGTTGCGGTGCGTCATCTTACCGAACGCCTCCATAATAAAGGCGTGATTGGAGGGAGTAAGCTTGGAGAGCGCGGTTGCCGTCAGCTTGGCCGTCGTGCGAAGCGGGATGAGGCGGGTGGAGAAACGGCTGAACGGCGCGGTCGTTCTCTCGAACCAGTTGAACGCGTTCGTGAACGGTGTGCCGATCAGCACGAGCGCGCGCACGCGCTCCGGATAACGCACCGCAGTCTGCAGCGAAATATGCCCTCCCATGGATAGTCCGCACAAGATCGCGGAAGGAAGCTGCAGCGTCTCCATCAACGCGGCCAAATCCTTGCTGAACAGCTCCGGGTCCACCGCGCTATCCGGCAAGGAGGAGTTGCCGTGCCCGCGCACGTCCCATACGATCGTCCGGTACGTGCGGGAGAAATAATCGACCTGCGGCGACCATTGTTTGTGATACATCGAATGGCCGTGCGTGAAAATAAGCGCCGGCCCTCTTCCTTTTTCCTCGTAATAAATGTCGGCTCCATTGGATTGGAACGTAGCCATATCCTCACCCCTTTGTTTGTAATTATGAAATTTTGATGTGGTTATATTTCATATCTTAATTAGAATATAGCCTTGGTCATGCGATAAAGCAATAGTTTTGAACTATTCGATTTGAACTATTTCATTATTTGGAGTATGTTAAGGGTAACCCTTCTGGAACGAGGTTGCAGCATGAACGGATTCGAGAGGAGAAGAGAACGGAAGCGCAAGTCAATTCGCGAAGCGGCGCTTGAGCTGTATGTACAGCACGGGGTCCGCAATGTGGGCGTTGCGGCGATTGCGGAGGCAGCGGGCGTGTCTCAAGTTACGATCTATAACTATTTCGGAAGCAAGGACGAGCTGACGCGAGACGTTGTCGCGCATTATCTGGACCAGTACTTGGCGGATTTCTCGGCCTTCTGTCACGGGGAGCTTCCTTATGCGGAGAAGCTTGAGCAGATGCTGCTCCGTTCCGAGGCGTTCGATAGTCTGCACGTGCAGTTCATGGACACATTTCTCTCCGAAGACCCCGCGATCGCGGAAATCGTCAGAAGCTATGAAGCCAAGCTGGTTCCGCTATTCGTCGTCTTCATTACGGAAGGCAAAGAAATGGGATACTTTAACAGGGAACTCTCCACGGAGACCCTTCTGTTCTATATGCATTTGTTCAGCAGTCAGGCGCTGTCCAAGCTGCGGGAGGAACCGGACGAAAATCGCAAGCGTCAGATGTACAAGGAACTGTTCGTCATTTTCTTTAACGGGGTGGCAGGCGAGCGGGCGATGGACCTGACTCTCTGAACGAGCGGGAACGTTCGTCAGTTGAATAGAGGATGTATTGCAAACCGTGAAGCTCAAGTGCTTTGCGGTTTTTGTCGATGTATGGCCGAATCTTTTATTATTCTTTTATTTGCTTTCCGTATACTGTCCCTAAGCTAGGAAACACGAAATCGAGGGGAGTATGCGGGAATGTTGGAAGCGGCAAGAAAAGCGAAAATCTGGCTGTTAACGATAATGCTGTCGTTAGGAACGGTGCTGGGAGGCGGTTTCGGCAACGGCCAGGTCTATGCGGCGGGCGGCGACTTTGCCGGAGGGACCGGAACGCTGGCCGATCCGTACTTAATCGGTACGGCCGACCAGTTGGACAAGGTTCGGGACGCTTATCTGGATGCGGGGACGTATTTCAAATTGATCGCCGATATCGACTTGAGCGGGTATGCCGCAACCGGTTGGAATTCCATCGGAGATGGCTCCAATCCATTTCACGGACATTTCGACGGGGAAGGTCACACGATAAGCGGGCTTACCGATCATACCGGAACCAGCATGGGGCTATTCGGGGTTTTATCTATCGGAAGTTGGGTGGGTAATCTTAAGCTGACCGACGTGTCGATTGTCGGAGACTACCTCGTGGGGGGATTGGTCGGCGATATCTACCAGGGAACGATCGACAACGTCTCGGTTACGGGTGAGATATCCGGAGTCGATTATGTAGGCGGCTTGGTAGGCTACGGCTACGAAGGAACGATTATAAACAGCTGCGCCTCGGTAGCAGTTACCGGAGTGAACCAGGTAGGCGGTCTGGTGGGCGAATTTATGGGGGAGATCACCGACAGCTGCGCGACGGGGGAAGTTAACGGAACCCGGCACGTCGGCGGACTGATCGGCTTCGCTGAGGAAACGCAGATCCAGCGAAGCTACGCTTCCGGAGAAGTGAACGGCACGGACGAGGTCGGCGGATTCATCGGCAGAATTGATGAAGGAGCCATCAGCTACAGCTATGCTGCCGGAGACGTCAGCGGAAACATGGACGTCGGCGGATTGACCGGGACGCAAATTAAAGTGACGATGAGCTACAGCTATGCGACAGGGAATGTGAGCGGGGATGAGCAGAGCAACTATATCGGCGGGCTGATCGGATACAACAACGACAGCAAGGTATTGTTCAGCTACGCGTTAGGAGATGTCAGCGGATTAGCCGATAGCGAAAACCTGGGCGGCTTGGCTGGCGCGCATTACTTCGGGGGATTCGGGGAGATTGCCGATAGCTACGCCATGGGGAATGTGGACGGGGGAACGAACAACTCCACGGTGGGCGGTCTCGTCGGGGTAAATATAGAAGGTACCATTCGCAACAGTTTCGCTGCGGGGGACGTGAACCCGATTTCGGGAGAGACCGGCTACTATATAGGGGGGCTCGTAGGGGATAACGTGTACGGAACGATTCAGGATAGCTACGCTTCGGGGAAGGTTAGAGGGCATTATGCCGTCGGAGGACTGGTTGGCGGTAATCCGAATGATATGGACGGGGAGATCAGCCGGAGCTTTGCTGTCGGGGACGTGGAAGGAAGCGGTATCGGCAGCCAAAATATCGGCGGGCTGGTCGGCTATAACGCTTGGGGCAAAATAGAGAACAGCTACGCTGCAGGGAAGGTGAGCGGCGACGATATCGTTGGCGGGTTAGCCGGCGAGAGCGGATCGGCTACGATTCGGACAAGCTATTCCGTAGGCGAAGTCACGGGAGGCACGAATGTGGGCGGCCTGATCGGGAGCGGCAGCTTCGGAAGTTTTGTCAATAGCTTCTACGATGGAGACACGAGCGGTCAGAGCGTATCGGGTGGAGGCACGGGTCTCAGTACCGCGCTGATGCACAGCCAGAGCTCTTACGAAGCGGATGCAGCCAATGCGTGGGATTTTGGCTCTGTATGGGGGATCGAACCGGCTGTGAACGGCGGATATCCCTACCTGAGGGCCAGCCTCGTTCAACTGCAATACGATGATAACGGCAGTACCGGCGGTACGGCTCCTGTCAGTCAGACGCACGTCCCCGTATCCGCGGTCAGTGTACCGGGGCCTCTGGATCTGGTCAGAGCGGGCCACACGTTCGCAAGCTGGAACGAGAAGGCGGATGGAAGCGGGACCGTGTACACTGCGGGCGATTCTTTCACAGTAAGGAAGAACACGACACTGTTTGCCCAGTGGGACGCGTTGGCTCTGAGCAGCGATGCGACGCTTACTTCGACGATTGGAACGGTAAGTACGGGCGGTACGGCTAGCGAGACGATTACGGGTGTGCCGTATGGCACTTTACTGGCGACTTTCAAGGCTGCGATTACATCGGCTGCAGGTGCCTCGTTCGAAGTGTATGAGGCTGATGGTGTGACCGTAGCGGCAGTGTTGGCATCTGGTTACCAAGTCATCGTCACTGCGGAAGATGGCACGACACAAGTGACGTATACCGTCACGGTTAGTGCGCCTCCGCTGAGCAGCGATGCGACGCTTACTTCGACAATTGGAACGGTGAGTGCGGGCGGCACGGCGAACGAGACGATTACGGGTGTGCCGTATGGCACGACGTTGGTCGCGTTCAAATCTGCGATTACACCGGCAACAGGCGCCTCGTTTGAGGTGTACGAAGCTGATGGGGTGACGGTCGCCACTGTGTTGGCATCAGGCTACAAAGTCATCGTCACCGCAGAGGACGGTTCGACTCAAGTGACGTATACTGTCACGGTTAGTGCGCCTCCGCTGAGCAGCGATGCGACGCTTACTTCGACGATTGGGACAGTAAGCACGGGCGGTACGGTTAATGAGACGATTACAGGTGTGACGTATGGAACAACGCTGACGGCGTTTAAGGCTGCGATTACACCGGCCGCAGGTGCTTCGTTTGAG
>Ga0206118_100273_pt1 | contig 34445 bp, 20 predicted proteins | sample 3A20Ametagenome_FD_177999 | JGI IMG/M metagenome (GOLD analysis project Ga0206118, IMG submission 177999) | Enriched microbial communities from leaf-cutter ant dump, University of Wisconsin, Madison, United States - 3A20A | ecosystem: Environmental > Terrestrial > Nest > Insects nest > Nest dump... | reverse complement strand
GTCATCTTGTACCAGGTCTCGTACATCTTGCGGCCGTAGATGCCCTGCACGGTCAGGCCCTTGAAGATGATCTTGTCCCAGTCGCAGCCGGCGCCCTTGGGCATGATGCCGAGCATGGCGATCTTGCCGCCGTGGTACATGCAGTCGAGCATGTCGTTGAACGCGCGCGGGTTGCCGCTCATCTCCAGGCCCACGTCGAAGCCTTCCATGTGCAGGTCGGCCATCACGTCCTTCAGCGACTGGTTGGCGACGTTGACCACGCGGGTCGCGCCCATGTCGGCGGCCAGCTTCAGGCGGAAGTCGTTGACATCAGTGACGACGATGTTGCGCGCACCGATGTGCTTGCAGATGCCCGCGGCAATGATGCCGATCGGGCCGGCGCCGGTGATCAGCACGTCCTCGCCGATCACGTCGAACTCCAGCGCGCAGTGCGCGGCGTTGCCGTAGGGGTCGAAGAACGCGGCCAGCTCGCTCGGGATCTGGTCGGGGATCGGCCACAGGTTGGACGCCGGCATCACCATGTACTCGGCGAACGCGCCGTTGACGTTGACGCCGATGCCCACCGTGTTCGGGCACAGGTGCGGGCGGCCGCCGCGGCAGTTGCGGCAATGGCCGCAGACGATGTGGCCCTCGGCCGAGACGCGCTGGCCGACCTCGTAGCCGGTGACGGCCGAGCCGAGCTGGGCGATGCGGCCGACGAACTCATGGCCGATGGTCAGGCCCGGCTTGATCGTGCGCTGGCTCCACTCGTCCCACAGGTAGATGTGCAGGTCGGTGCCGCAGATGGCGGTCTTCTCCAGCTTGACCAGCACCTCGTTGGGGCCGGGCACCGGCACCGGCACCTCTTCCATCCAGATGCCCTTGGCCGCCTCGCGCTTCACCAGCGCGCGCATCGTGTTCTGTGTCATTGCCGGAAAACCACGGTGGGAAAGAGCGCCGATTATATGCTTTCAGCCGCAACGGTCCGGTGGCCGCGGCAGGCCGGGAAGGCAGGGTGGCGGTGTCCGCGGCGGCCGCCACATGCCGCTGCGGAATGCCCATATGGGGCATGGCAGGTTGCGAACGGGGGGAGATCGACGGAAAATTCCCCGGTTGACGGGCGTGGTCCGCCGCCGGCCGGGGTTTGAACCCGCCGTCGGGATGGGCCGATGGCGCCCTTGCCGGGCCTGACAGGCACCGGATTCCGGTTGTTCCTTTCCCATCGGGCGGAAGCGTGTTGCCGCAAGCCATCGGCCTGCACACGCCTCGATGCCCCGCGTGCCGAGCAAAGCGCCAGGCGTGATGGCATCGCCGCGATGCCCGGCGGGCCGTGGCCATGCGAAGGGACAGCCGGGGTTCGCATTGGCCCGGTTCGATGGATTGGCGTGGTACAGGGGGAATGCGTGTGAAGGAACGGGAAAACCGGCCGTACCTGCGGCTGGCAGGGATTGCATGCGGCGTGCTGGCGCCTTTTCTGCAGGCTTGGGCGCAGCAGCCGGTCATGGCGGCACAGGAGTTGTTGCGGCAGCAGGAGCGGGAACGCGTCCTGCGCGAACAGCAGGAGAGCCGGCCGGACGTCAGGCTCGAACGGGAGGGCGATGCCGATGGCGGGCGCTTGCCGGTCGACGAGACGCCCTGCTTCCCGGTGCGGCGCATCGTGCTCGAAGGCGAACTCGGCGACCGCTTCCAGTGGGCGCTGAGCGCGGCCGATGCCGGTGACGACCCCGCCACCGGGCGTTGCCTGGGCAGCGAAGGCATCAGCCAGGTGATGCGGCGTATCCAGAACGCGATCATCGCGCGCGGCTACGTGACCACCCGGGTGCTGGCCGCCCCGCAGGACCTCAAGCAGGGCCTGCTGACCCTGACGGTGGTGCCGGGGCGCATCCGCGCCGTCCGCTTCGCCGGGGATGCGCCGCCGTCGGCCCGCTGGCGCAACGCGCTGCCCGCCCGCCCCGGCGACGTGCTGAACCTGCGCGACGTCGAACAGGCGCTGGAGAACTTCCAGCGCGTCCCCACGGTCACCGCCGACATCCAGTTCGTGCCCGCCGAGGAAGCCGGCGCGGCGCCGGGCGAAAGCGACCTGGTGATCACCTGGCAGCAGCACTCGCGCCTGCGCGGCCAGCTGTCGCTCGACGACGGCGGCAGCCGGGCCACCGGCAGGCTGCAGGCCGGTGCCACGCTGTCGGTGGACAACCCCACCGGCTGGAACGACCTGGCCTACGTCAACCTCGGGCGCTCGCTCTTCAACGGTTCCGGCAGGCGCACCGACAGCTGGAGCGCCCACTACAGCATCCCGTTCGGCAACTGGCTGGCCAGCGCCAACGCCGGCGACTACGACTACCGGCAGACGGTGGCCGGCTCCTACGAGAGTTATGTCTACAGCGGCGGCAGCCGCAATGCCGAGCTGCGGCTGGCGCGCATGCTGTTCCGCAATGCCAACGGCAAGACCAGCGCCTACGCACGCGGCTGGTGGCGCGGGTCCGACAACTTCATCGACGACACCGAGATCGAGGTACAGCGCCGGCGCATGGCCGGCTGGGAACTCGGCGTATCGCACAAGCACTTCATCGGCAACGCCACGCTGGACGCGAACCTGGCATGGCGCCGCGGCACCGGCGCGTTCCACGCCCTGCACGCGCCGGAGGAGGCCTTCGGCGAGGGCACCGCGCGCGCGACCCTGGTCACCGCCGACGCCCGCTTGTCCGTGCCGTTCGGGCTGGGCAGGCAGTCGCTGCGCTACATCGCCGACTGGCGCGGCCAATGGAACCGCACGCCGCTGGTGCCGCAGGACCGTTTCGCCATCGGCGGGCGCTACACCGTCCGCGGTTTCGATGGCGAGTCCTCGCTTTCCGGCGAGCGCGGCTGGCTGCTGCGCAACGAGCTCGGCGTGTCGATAGGTGGCGGGCAGGAGGCCTACCTGGCGGCCGATTACGGCCACGTCGGCGGGCCTTCCACGCAATGGCAGATGGGCGATCACCTGGCCGGCATCGCGGCCGGCCTGCGCGGTGGCGCCGGCCGCTTCCAGTGGGATGCCTTCATCGGTAGCCCGGTGCTCAGGCCGGCCGGTTTCCCCACCGCCTACACCACTTACGGCTTCAACCTGAGCGGATCGTTCTGACCGCGCAGTGACCTCGGGTTTGGATACGTCCCTGCCACGCGCGCGCAGGGCGACAAGGAACAAAAAGGAAGCAATGCCATGAACCGGATCTACCGTCTCGTTTTCAACCGCGCCCTGGGCATCATGCAGGTGGCCTCGGAAATGGTGCGCGCCCCGCGCGGCGGAAGTTCCGGCGGCACCGGCACCCTTGCCGGGGCATTGCGCCCGGTCAGTTTCGGCGTATGGCTGGCGCTGGGCTGGGTGGCATTGGCGCCTCTGGCGGCCGCGCAGCAGGCGCAGGCCGGGCGCATCGTGAGCGACCCCAACGCCCCGGGCGGGCACCGCCCCACCGTGCTGGAGGCGCCCAACGGCGTGCCGGTGGTGAACATCACCACGCCCTCGCGCGCGGGCGTGTCGCGCAACGTCTACCGGCAGTTCGACGTCAACCGCGAGGGCGCCATCCTCAACAATTCGCGCGGCAACGTGCAGACCCAGCTGGGTGGCTGGATACAGGGCAACCCGTGGCTGGCGACCGGCACGGCCAAGGTCATCCTCAACGAAGTCAACGGCAGCGACCCCAGCCGGTTGCGCGGCTACCTGGAAATCGCCGGGCAACGCGCCGAACTGGTGATCGCCAACCCCGCCGGCATCCTCGTGGACGGAGCCGGCTTCCTCAACGCCAGCCGGGTGACGCTGACCACCGGCATCCCGCTCCTCGACGACGGCGCGCTGGGAGGCTACCGGGTCGAGCAGGGCTTCATCCACGTCGAAGGCGAGGGGCTGGATGCCAGCAGCACCGACTACACCGACCTGATCACCCGCTCGCTGCGGGTCAACGCCGGCATCTGGGCCAACCAGTTGCAGGCCAGCCTCGGCAGCAACGTGGTCAGCGCGGACCATACCGGCGTCACCCCCGTTTCCGGCAGCGGCGACGCGCCCGCGTTCGCGCTCGACGTGGGCGCGCTGGGTGGCATGTACGCCAACAAGATCTGGCTGGTGGGCAACGAGCACGGCGTGGGCGTGCGCAACGCCGGCAAGATCGGCGCGCAGGCCGGCGAACTGGTGGTCACCGTCGATGGCCGGCTGGAGAACACCGGCGCCCTGCAATCGCAGCAGGACGCACGGATCAGCGCCGGCGGCGGGGTTACCAACGCCGGTGCGATCAGCGCCGGCCGGGAACTGCAACTGCGGACCGGCGCGGACGTGGACAACAGCGGCGGCACGCTCAATGCCCTGCGCCTGGACGTGGAGGCGGCCGCGCTACGCAACCACGGCGGCAGCATCGAGCAGGTCGGCGTGCAGGAACTGGCCGTGCAGGCCGCGCAACTGCTCAACCGCAACCACGGGAGCATCGGTGCCCTCGCACAGGACGCCGGCAACGGTGCCGGCGGCGGTACCTCCACCCCGGGCGGTGGCGACGGCGGCAACACCGGCGGCGGCAGCGGCGGAACGGAGACGGGCGGCGGCGGTTCATCCGGCGAAGGCGTGCCGGGCACCGGCCTGCTGGCGGCCGGCCGCATCGCCATCGCCGGCGAACTGGACAACAGCGGCGGCACGCTGGTGGCCGGCGGCGACATCGACGCCAGCAGCCACTACGTGGACAACAGCGGCGGCAGCCTCGCCGTGCGCGACCTCCACGTGGACGGCACCGGCTTGGACAACCGCGCCGGCACCCTGGCCGTGCAGCGCACGCTGGCACTGGATGCCGAAAGACTGGACAACAGCGGCGGCCAGCTGGACGTCGCCGACCGCCTACAGGTCCGGCTCGCGCAGTTGGACAACCATGACGGCCGGATCGTGCATGCCGGCGAGCAGGCGACCGTCCTGCAGGTTGCCGGGGCGCTGGACAACGGCGAGGGCGTGATCGCCAGCAATGCCGATGCCCTGCGCATCGAGGCCGGGCACCTGCTCAACGAAGACGGCACGATCAACCACGCCGGCACCGACCTGGCCCTGCACGCCGGTCGCGTGGACGGCCAGCAGGGCAGCATCGCCACGGCTGGCACCCTGCACCTGGAGGCCGGCCAGGTGGACCACCGCGGCGCCACCCTGAGCGCCGAGCGCCTGCAACTGGACACGCAGGATTTCGACAACCGCGGCGGCACCGTGCTTGCCACCGGCACCGAGGCCGCCACCCTCGACGTGCGCGGCACGCTGGACAACGGCGACGGCGGCACCCTGGCCAGCAATGGCGACCTGTCCATCACCGCGGCCACCTTCGGCAATGCCGGCGGCACCGTGCAGCAGGCCGGCGACGGCCTGCTGTCGATCGACGCCACCACCCTGCAGGGCCAGGGCGGCACCCTGCTGAGCAATGGCGCGCTGGCGATCAGCGGCACCACCACCGACCTGCGCGACGGCATCACCTCGGCCCAGCGGATCGGCATCGACACCGGCGACCTGACCACCGCGGGCGGGCAACTGGTCGCCAGCGGCGGCGATGCGCTTTCCCTCACCGCACGCGGCACGCTGGACAATACCGGCGGCATGATCGGCAGCAATGGCGCGCTGGATATCCATGCCCGGGTCATCGACAACCACGAGGGCAGCCTGAGCTCCTCCGCGCAGGGGCCTTCCACGATCACCGCCGATGCATTGATGGACAACAGCGGCAACGGCCGCATCGTTTCCGCCGGCGACCTGACGCTGGCGGCCGCGACGCTGGACAACCGTGACGGCAACATCGAACACGCCGGTACCGGCACCCTGGCAGTGGCGGCACGCACGCTGGAAGGCGCCGGCGGCACCATATTGGGCAATGGCGACCTCCTGCTGGATGGCGGCGCCATCGACCTGCGCGGCGGCACCACCCAGGCCGTCCGTATCGAGGTGGAGGCCGATGCGCTGACCACGGCCGAGGGTGCCCTCGTGGCAACCGGGGGCGACCCGCTTCGCCTGCATGTACGTGATGCGCTGGACAACGACGGCGGCACCATCGCCGGCAATGGCGCGCTGGACGTGAGCGCGGGTGCGCTGTCCAACCGCTCGGGCGAGATCACGGCGGCAGGCGATGCCGATACCCGGATCGACGTGGCCGGTACGCTCGACAATACCGGCGGTACCCTGGGGGCGAATGCGCAGGTGCTGGAGATCGATGCCGGCCGCCTGTCCAACGAACAGGGCACGATCTCGCATACCGGTACCGACCTGCGGGTGACGACCGGAACGCTGGACGGCAACCAGGGCAGCATCGCCACGGCAGGCGCCCTGGTCCTGACGGCAGCCGACATCGCCCACCGGCAGGCACAGATCAACGCCGGGCAGGTGACGCTGCACGCGGACAGCCTGGACAACGCGGGCGGCCACATCATCGCCACCGGCGAGCAGGCCAGCACTTTGACCGTGGCGGGGCTGCTCGACAATGGCGCGGCAGGCGTCATCGCCAGCAACGGCGACCTGCGCATCCAGGCGGCAACCTTCGGCAATGCCGGCGGCACGGTGCAGCATGCCGGCGAGGGCGAACTGGTGATCGACGCGGTATCGGTGAATGGCGCCGGCGGCACCCTGACCGGCAATGGTGCATTGACGCTGAGCGGCGAAACCATCGACCTGCGCAACGGCACCACCTCGGCCCGGCGCATCGCCATCGATGCCGGCGACCTGACCACCGCGGGAGGACAACTGGCCGCCCTTGGCGACGACGTGCTGTCCATGCAGGTGCGCGGCACGCTGGACAACCACGGCGGCACCATCGGCAGCAATGGCACGGTCGATCTCCGGGCCGCTACCTGGAACAACGCACAGGGTACGCTGCAAGCCGCCGGTGCGGGCCACAACGTGCTGGATGCCAGCGGCGCCGTGGACAACCGCGGTGGCGCGATCCTGGTGTCCGGCGATGCGCAGCTGCATGCAGGAAGCCTGTCCAACCAGGGCGGCACGCTGCAGGCGGCGGGGACGTCGGGGCTGCAGCTGAGCGTCGATGGCCTGCTGCACAACAGCGCGCAGGGCATCGTCGCCAGCGGCAGCGACCTCGATGTCACCGCCGGCACGCTGGACAACCGCACCGGCACGCTGGGGGCCACAGGTTCGCTCGACGTGCAGGTGGGCGCCGGTATCGACAACGCGGCCGGCACCCTGCAGGCCGGGGAGGCGCTCACGCTGCAAGCCGATGGCCTGGACAACGTGGACGGCACCGTGGTCGGTGCCCAGGTCCAGGTGGATACGCGCGGCAAGACGCTGGACAACACGCGCGGCACGCTCGCCAGCAGCGAGGGCTTGCTGGACATCCGCAGCGGCGCCCTGCAGAACACCGCCGGCCTGGTGCAATCGGCCGGCGACATGCGCCTGGATACTTCCGGCAAGGCGATAACCAACCGCCAGTCCGGCAACGCCGGCGGCATCGTCAGCGGCGGCAAGCTGGACCTTCGCGGTGGCGCCCTGGACAACCGCGGAGGCGTGGTGTTTGCGCAATCCGGCGCGCAGCTGGACGTCGGCACCGTCAACAACACCGCCTCCGGCCTGCTTGCCAGCGCCACCGACCTGGGCCTGCGCGCCACCTCGCTGTCCAACGCCGGCGGCGTCGTGCAGGCCGGCGGAGATGCCGAACTGGTGCTCAGCGGCAACCTGGGCAATCGCGGCGGCCTGGTCGCCGCGGCGGATGCGCTGACGGTGAATGCCGCGGCGGTGGACAACCGCGACACCCTGTCCGGTACGGCGGCCGCGCCGCTGGGGTTGCAGGCCGACCGCCTGCAACTGGGCGCCGACAGCCTGGACAACCGTGCTGGGCAGGTCGTGTCGGATTCCCAGGGGCGCATCGACCTGAGCGGCCTGCTGGACAATGGCGGCGGCCAGGTTTCCTCGCGCGGGCGGCTGGACATCGGCGCCGACGCGATTGCGAACACCGCCGGCACGCTGCTCTCCGGCGGCGACCAGACCCTGACCGCGCGTTCGCTGGGCGGGGACGGCAAGCTGCTCTCGCAGGGCGACCTCACCGTTTCGCTGCGGCAGGATTTCACCAACACCGGCGAAGTGAGCGCCAACGGCAAGGTCGCGCTGACCACGACCGGCAAGCTGGTCAACCGCGGCAGCATGCAGGGCGGCGACCTCGACCTGAAGGCAAGCAGCATCGACAACACCGCCGACGGCCAGATCACCGCGGTGGACACCGCGCACCTGGACGCCGACCAGACCCTGGTCAACCGCGGCCTGATCGACGCCGGCACCGTCCATGTTGATGCCGGCGCGCTCGACAACCTCGGCAGCGGGCGCATCTATGGCGACCACATTGCAATCGCGGCCGGCGAATTGCGCAACCGCGCGGAAACCGTCGCCGGCAAGACCAGCTCCGCCGTCATCGCCGCCCGCGAGCGCCTTGACCTGGGCGTGGGCACGCTGGGCAACACCGGTGAGAGCCTGATCTACAGCGGGGGCGATGCCGCCATCGGTGGTGCGCTGAACGCCACGCTCAAGGCCACCGGTACCGCCAGCCGGATCGACAACACCGGCTCCATCATCGATATCACCGGCGACCTGGACATCCAGTCGCGGGCGATCAACAACATCCGCGAAAACGTGGTGGTTACCCAGACCACGACGGTGAAGGCACCGGTACGGATGGATCGGCCCGAGTGGTGGAACAACGGAAAGAACGCCACCGACAATATCCGCAGCACCAGCAATTACACCGCTTACGAGGTCTATTACCTCGATCCGGCCGACATTCTCGAAGACGAGGTCTACATCGCCCCGGATGGCTACAGGGTGCACCGTGCCGTGGTGCGACTGACGCCGCAGACCAGCGCCTACTTCTTCGGCCGAGGCGCGCTGCATGCCAACTCGGGGGAGCGTTCGCGCCTGAATCTCCAGGAAGGCACGGTCACGCTGTACTACAGCAGCAGGCAGAACAACCAGGCCAACCCGGACCAGGTTGCCGTTGGGGCGGATGACCCGTTCGCGGAGTTGTCGCAGATCGATCCCGGTACGCCGGCTTTCAAGTACGTCAGCGATACGCTTGCCTATTCCAACAGCTACGGCACCTGCACCACCAACTGCGTGCAGCTGTGGGCGTTCCACGATTACGACGACCCGGACCACATCCTGACCTATGCTCGTGGCACCGGCGGCAATTCGACCAGCAACAACGAGCAATACCGCATCGCCACGCAGACGGTGACCGAGGACGTGCTCGCCCCCGGCGCCGGTGCGGACGCGGTCATCCGCGCCGGCGGTGCGATGCGCATCGGCACGGACAACCTGGTGAACCGTTATGGCAGCATTGCCGCTGGCGGCAACCTGTCCATCGTCGGCCTTACCGCGACGGCCAGCGTCACCAACCTCGCGCAGACGCTGTACCGCACCCATGACTTCAGCAACGTCAGCCACACCTTCGGCGGGGACGTGATTGTCTGGAGCAACCCCTCCATCTCCGAAAAGATCGGCCAGATCGGCGGCAGCATCGTCAGCGGCGGCACGCTGACGGTGGATGTCGGCGACCTGAGCAACCTGGACGAAGGCCGGGACGCGCCCAACGTCCGCAATGGCGCGGCGCTGGGGAACCTGAGTGCGCATGCCGGCGGTGACCAGGTGGACGCGACCGGGCCGGTGGTACAGGGGCCGGTCCGGGTGGACGGAAGCACCGCCGACAAGGCCATCGCCGATGCCCCGACGGCGGCATCGGGCAACGGCGGCAGCAGTGCCGCCGGCCCCGGCCGGCAAGGGGGAAACACGGCCGTGCAGGCTGCCGGCGATTCGCCGGACTCCATCGTCATGGGCGCGGTGGATACCCACGCCCCGGGCAACAGCCTGTTCAACGTGGTCGCCAACGGCAACGGCCCATTGGTGGAAACCGATCCGCGCTTCGCCGACTACCGCAGCTGGCTCGACTCGGACTACCTGCTCGGGAAGATGGGTGTGGACCCGGCCAGCGTGCACAAGCGCCTGGGCGACGGCTTCTACGAGCAGAAGCTGGTGCGCGAGCAGATCGGCCAGCTCACCGGCCGCCGCTTCCTCGAAGGCTACGCCAGCGACGAAGAGCAGTACCGCGCACTTCTGGAAGCCGGCGCCACCTTCGCGCAGGAATACGGCCTGCGCCCGGGCGTGGCGCTGAGCGCCGAGCAGATGGCGCAGCTGACCAGCGACATCGTGTGGCTGGTGGAGCAGACCATCACCCTGGCCGACGGCAGCACCACCACCGCGCTGGTGCCGCAGGTCTACCTGCGGGTGGGGCCGGGCGACCTGAACGAGAGCGGCGCACTGCTGGCCGGGACCAACGTGGACCTGCGCCTGAGCGGCGACATGGTCAACAGCGGCGACATCGCCGGCCGGCAGCAGGTACGGATCGAGGCGCAGAACATCCGCAACCAGGCCGGAGCCACCATCAGCGGGCAGACGGTGGGCCTGCAGGCGATGCAGGACATCGACATCATCGGCAGCCAGGTCCGCGCCAGCGATGCGCTGAGCGCGGTGGCCGGCGGCAACATCACCGTGGCCTCCACCGTGCGGACGCAGCAGGGCGCGGGGTTCGACACCACCGTGGTGGAGCGCGTGGCCGGGCTGTACGTTACCGGCGGCAGTGCCAACGGCGGGCTGCTGGTCGCCGCCGATGGCGACGTGACCCTGCAGGGGGCACAGGTACGCAACGCCGGTAACGGCGTGACCGCACTGGCGGCCGGCGGCAACCTCAACCTGGAGGCCCTGACCGAGCGCCGCAGCCAATCGACTGTCCACGATGAACGCAACTACCGGCAGAGCGAGCAGGTGGACCACGTGGTCAGCACGGTGCAGGGCGGCGGCAACGTGGTGCTGCAGGCCGGCAACGACGTGGTGCTGCAGGCGGCCAACGTGCAGGCCGGCAATGCCCTGGCGGTGCAGGCCGGTGGTGACCTGCTCAGCACCACCGTCACCGATGCGAGCGCGCTGGAACAGGGCCAATCGGGCAAGCGCTGGTCGCAGTCGGTCAGTGCATATGACGAAACCATCCACGGCACCACCCTGCAGGCGGGCGGCGACATCGCGCTGGTGGCGGGCCGCGACGTCAGCCTCACCGCGGCGGGCGTCTACAGCGAGGAAGGCGGCATTGCCGTGTCGGCCGGGCGCGACGTCAACCTGCTCAGCGCGCAGGAGCAGCACGACCTGACCCTCGACGAGCAGCGCACCAAGAAGGGCTTCCTGAAGCGCAAGACCACCACCACCCACGACGAATGGCACGACAGCCTGGCCGTGGGCAGCACGCTCAGCGGCGAGACGGTGCAGTTGGCCGCCGGGCGCGACCTGACCGCGCAGGGCGCGCAGATCGCCGGCACCGGTGACGTGCTGCTGGCGGCCGGGCGTGATTTGACGTTGACCACGGCGGAGAACACCTACAGCGAAGTGCACGACAAGACGGTGAAGAAGTCGGGAGTGTTCTCCGGTGGCGGCGTCGGCTTCACCATCGGCAAGCAGCAGACCGATACCGAGGCCGACGTCACCGGCGTCACTCACAGCGGCAGCACCGTGGGCAGCCTGGAGGGTGACGTGACGCTGGTGGCCGGCAATGCCCTGTCCATCGCCGGCAGTGATGTCGTTGCCTTGGAAGGCGACATCACCGCCAAGGCCAAGTCAATCGCGATCACCGAAGTGCACGACACCAGTACGGCCGAACAGCAGACCCGGTTCAAGCAGGGTGGGTTGACGGTTGCCGTGAGTGCCCCGGTGCTGAGCCTGCTGCAGACAGCGGACGACCTGAACAAGGCATCGAAGCAATCAGGTGGCGATGGCCGCATGCAGGCCTTGGCCGCCGGCGCTGCCGCCCTGAACGCCTACAACTCGGCCGGTGCATTGAGCGAACTCGGCCAGGGACTGGCCAGCGGCAATGCTGGCGATATGGCCAAGAGTGCCAACGTAAGCATCTCGGCCACCATCGGCGGCAGCAAGAGCGAAAGCCAGAGCACGCAAAGCAGCAGCATGACAAAGGGCTCCACACTGCAGGCCGGTGGGGACGTCACCCTGATCGCCACAGGCGGCGGGCAGGACAGCAACATCGTGGTGCGCGGCAGTGACATCAGTGCAGGCAACGATCTGCTGCTGCTGGCCGACAATGCCATCACCCTTGAATCGGCACAGGACACAGCCGAGCAGCACAGCAGCAGCAAGAGCAGCAGTGCGGCCATCGGCGTGGCAGCCACCATCGGCAGCAGCGGCACTTCCTTCGGTATTACTGCCAGTGCAAGCGCTGCCCGTGGCAATGCCGATGGCGAAGACGTCAGCCAGCGCAACACCCATGTCAGTGCCGGCAACACCGCTACCGTCATCAGTGGGGGTGACACCACGATCAAGGGTGCACAGCTTTCCGCCGAGCGGGTGGTTGCCGACATCGGTGGCGACCTGAACATCGAGAGCCTGCAGGACACCAGTACCTACGATAGCAAGAGCAAGAGTGCTGGCGGCAGCGTGACGGTGGGCGCGGGTTTCAGTGGCAGTGCCAGCTACAGCAGCAGCAAGGTCAGTGGCGATTACGCCAGCGTAGGGGAGCAGAGCGGCATCTTTGCCGGCGATGGCGGCTTTGATATCCGCGTGGAAGGCAACACCGACCTGAAGGGTGCGGTCATCGCCAGTACGCAGGAAGCGGTGGATGCGGGAGTGAACCGTTTGCAGACCGGTACGCTGACTTATAGCGACGTGGAGAACCACAGCGACTACAGCGCCAAGAGCGTGAGCCTGTCCGGTGGATACAGCGCCGGGGGGAGCAAGGACGGCGATGCCGGCTCGCCCAACACCACGAACAACGGTAGCGACTGGTCCTGGCAGAACTTCAACACCGGGGCGCAGGGCGCGGCGGCCGGTTATGGCAGCAAGAGCGGCAGCGACAGTTCCACCACGCACAGTGGCATCAGTGGCGGATCGCTGGTCATTACCGACCAAGCCGGTCAGCAGGAAAGAACCGGACAAACCGCCGAGGAAGTGCTGGCCGGACTGAACCGTGATGTGCTCAGCGGCGACGAGGCCAATGGCTTGGCCAAGGGGTGGGACGGGCAGAAGCTACAGCAGCAGGTGGAGGCACAGGCGCAGATCACGGCCATGTTCGGGCAGCAGGCGAGCAAGGCGGTGGGGGATTTTGCGCAGCAGAAAATGGAAGAAGCCGGAGTCCTCCGGCGCCAAGCCGATCAGGCAACCGATCCTGACGAAAGGGCGAGACTGACGGCACAAGCCGAGCAACTGGAAAGCCAATGGGGTGCCGGCGGCAATCTGCGCCTGTTGGCGCATACCGTCATCGGCGGCCTGACTGGCGGATTGGAAGGGGCTACGGGTGCCGCTGTCGGTACGTTGACCGCACCGAGGGTGGCCGAAGCGCTACAAGAAGCGGGTGTGACTGGGCCGCTAGCCGATATGCTGACGGGGCTGGCTTCAACGACCGTGGGGACTGTAACCGGTGGTACGGCGGGTGCGGCGGCCGGACTGAATGAGGTGGCTAATAATTACTTGACGCATCAGCAACTGGGTGAGTTGGTTGAGCGTCTTGCGGCCTGCGAAGATGATGAGGCATGCAAAAAGAATGCAATTGAGCAGGCCGAAGAGTTGTCGCGGGTTAACGATGCTGCACTATGGGCCAGTTGTACGGGGAATACAGCCTCTGCTGATAAGTGCCGAACGCATGTTGAAGCTTCGCAAATATATTCATCCAATGACGGCGGCTGGGTGGAAGGGCTTGGGTTGTCTGAGGACCGTATTGATTCGAAAAATTATCTTGCTCAATTTTACGAAACAGATGAGGGTAAGGCGTACCGAGGATCTTTTTGGGGATGGACTGCAAGAGGGACGGCAGATGCGATCTCGCAGCTTGCTACAGGGATTCTTGGGAGTGTGATGTATGTTGGAGAGATGGCATTTGCTCCTCAGTATCAGCGAGATCCAGTTACAGGGGGTTTTAATTACGATCCGCTCCTTAAGCCACTATCTATATTTGGTGATGATCCATCCTCGGGGCCGGTGGGTGGAAAGGGATATGAATTTGGAAATGCTCTGGGGGTAGGGTGGCTAAATACTGTCGGTAGCAGGGGAGGGGTAGCAGCGGCTGATGCCAAAGTGCTGAGGTTTGCTGATGAGGCGAAGCTTATTGGGCATTTTGAGAAGCATGGTGCTGAATTTGGCGCTGCGTCAGCGCAAGAGTACATGGCGATTGGTAGGTATATTGCTCAGAATGGGACAAAGATTGAATATCTCTATAAAGGAGAGGTGCGGGTTGGCTATGTTGTATTTATGGAGAATTCGTCTCGCAAGGGTGTGGCCAAGTTTGGTTTTGTAGGAACGAACGCCAAAGGTGAAGTTACTACGATCCATGTGGAAAGTGGAAATAGCTTCTGGAAGATGGTGAATGGGGATAAAGCTGATAGGTCATTAAGGAGTGTTCCATGATTTTCTCTATTCTCGTTGGATCAATCAATTTTGATGTTGAAGGGGAGGTTGAGGTTGTCGTTGGTGATGTTCAGTTGACCTGCTTTGCGAATAATATCCCTTTCGAAATAAAGGTTGGGGGTCGTTACGAGGTTGAGTTTTATCCTATGGTTTTTGATGAGTATTTTGTGGAGGATGCCGGGGAGGTGGGTGATTCCATTGATAGGCATGGGAAGGGATATTCATATAAGGTGGTTGGGAGATTGAACGAAGGGTGTGTTAGTTGCGGTGAATTAATGTTTTGTGACGAATTTTTGGCGGAAGATTTTGGGTTTCTTGATGGAAGGATGGTTTCTTGGATAATTGATCGACTAGATGTTAGGTTTGTAAAAGAGATATAGATAATAGATAATGATAATGGATAGATCGAAATAAAATAACGGTTCCAGGTTCACTTATAATAATAACGGTTCAATAACGGTTCCAGGTTCACTTAGACCATCAAATAAGTGAACCTGGAACCGTTATTGTTCTGTCGTTTTCACTAGTGAGGTGGCTCCAGTGCACCAAGGGGCATGCTCGGCTGCTGGCGGTGGGAGGCAAGTCCTAGTGCCAAATAGGTCTCAATGGACCGATCCGAATCAGAATAAGATCGGGGAGATTAAGGGTGATGGCCAATGAATTCATCAGAGTTAAAAAAATATGCACTTCTTGTCGAGGACTCCATCAAAAGTGAGCTTGGTGGCGATAAAGATGTTAATTTTCTTTCTGAGTATGAGCCCCTGTTGATTGCGATCAAGGATGCTAAGAATGAGGTAGTTAGGAATCCTCGCGAGTTGACAGGGCTTTCACGTTGGCTGCTGGATTCAAATATCAGAAGTCATCCTGTTTTGTCAGATAGATTGTCTGGTTTTTTGTTGCTACTTCGCGGGTGGAAATTGCCTAACGAGTAACGGTTCCAGGTTCTAAGGTTTCCCCGCGTTTTCTGGAATAACGGTTCCAGGTTCACTTAGACCATCAAATAAGTGAGTCTGGAGCCGTTATTGTTAGGAGGCAATAATGGATAAGTGTGTATTTTCAATTTTTGCGATTCTGTTGCTTACTGCGTGCCTGTCTTCCCCGGAATACACGGCCAATAGTTCAGTGGTACGGGTGATGCCCACAAAGCGGGCCTGGATAAAGCCGGGGACAACTATGGAAGATGAAGGGGCTGCAATGAGGGCGTGCTCTGATGCGCAAAGAGATGACGAAGAGTTGCGAAGAGAGCGTGCGACATTTTTTAAGGAGGTAGACGCGGGATTGCGTAAACGTCCTTCTAAAAAAATCCGGATCCGTGGTCCGCTGAATTCATCAGGTGTATGAATGCGAAAGGATTTGTCCAATAATGGTTCCAGGTCCACCTGTCTGTTTTGAATAACGGTTCCAGGTTCACTTATCTGTTTTGAGGTTCGCCTGAAACAAGACGATTGCACGCTCTTTCAAAATTCATCATCAGCTAGGCCCGCGCCAGCGATGCGCTGAGCGCGGTGCAGTAAATAACGGTTCAGGGTTCACTTAGATCATCAAGTAAGTGAACCTGGAACCGTTATTGGTTATTGGAACCGTTATTGTTTTGTCCCGTCCACACTGTCCACAAGCTATCCCGGCTTCGCCAACGTCAAATTTCTTGCCGATCAGAAGGGTATTTCGGGTGATGTGTCGTTCAAAGCTTCGTTTGTCTCGCCTTTTCTGCCCGGAATCCTGATGGAATCTGTTCCCCGGTGACCTTTTCCGGCCTATGGCGCAGCCTGCCCGTGGACAGTGCCAACTGTCCGCAGGGCCGCCGCAGGTGTATGCCCATTTCCCGTCAGGGCGGGAAGTGCCAGCCGGTGATATGTCCATCCCACGCTTCAAACCAGCGCGGTGGTCTCGTCGATTTTTTGTGTCCTTCCCACACCTCGGCAGGTGTATGTCCGCCGAGGTGTTGATGGGGCCGTACATGGTTGTACCAGCAGCGGAACTCGACCAACTTGGCCCGCAATTCGTGCTGCCCTTGAATGGCAATGCCGTCCAGACATCGCTTGAAGGTGCCGAAGAAACGCTCGATCCGTCCGTTCTGCCACGGGCAGTGCATGTCAATGGTTTGCAGGCGTATGCCGAGCAGCGCCAGTGCGGTTTTCATTGCCGCCGCATTGAAACAGGCCTCATTGTCCACACGGATGTGGTGTGGGATACCGAATTGGCGAAAGGCAGCAACCAGTTCACGCAGGAGGGTAATGCTGCGTTTGTCCGGCAAAGCCGTCAGCCGCAAACACGCCCGGCTGCCGTGGTCGATCATACCCAGTATCATGTGCTGACGGCCGGAAACGTCGCCTTTCCCGGTCAAGTCCAGCGCCCATACGCGGTTGCGCGGCATCGGCCGTGGCACGCGGTGCTTGAGGGTGCGCCGCAAATGAATCACCTCCGCCCGCGACTGGCGTAGCACGGTGGCCACGAAGCTCTTGCTCACGCTTTCCCCGCGTTCGCCGAACTGGCGGTTGAAGCATTCGGCCAGCGTGCGGCAACCCAAGTCGGGGGAAAGCGCCTTCATACGGGTCAACTCGCGCCGTACCCACTGCGGCTTGCGGCGGGAGCGGGTGGGCTTGCTCGCAGATGGAACAAAGCCGGTTGCACGGCGCGAAGACCTTGTTGGCCGCCTTGCGAGGAGCAACCTGCGCAATCGCCATGACACCCATAACACGAGAGCAATAACCGTCAGTAACATTGCGCCCTTCGAATGCTTTTCACCCAGTCGCTGCAATGTAACTGCTGCAACCTCCCGACTCTCCCGGTAATTGGTGGTACGGCTAGCGGGCGCAGGTCAGTTGGACGAAGGCAAGAGCCTGTCGACCTTCAAAGCTTTACTCAATTCAAGTCTCGCTATCCATTCACGGCTAAGGCTGATCGCCATAAGTGCATACCAAAGACAAGTGCCAAAGGCCAAAAATAATATCCTGCGTTGCTTGCTGACTTCCCGGGTGATATGAGGGCTTAGTGTTGGGTCATTCCATATCCCGCACAAAATAGAGCGATCTTCCTTGTTAAAACCTTCCGGGGTGACGAATGCCTCCGGCTTTGGGGTGCAATCGGATTTCGTGATTTTTGCTCGATCACCAAAGAATGGACGCATAAGGGTTGCATCATGGTTAGAGAGCCAAAGATCAGTTTTGGTTGCTTTGAGCGTGACCAGAAGATCGCTACTTGTGGTCATTCCGAGCGAAAGTAGTCCAGCTGGCATGAAAAACGAGAGCATGATGATGGGAAGGGCGAGCCAATACTTATGAGGAATTCTTTTTTGGATAACTTCGAGATTTTTTAAATCAAAGGCCTCGCCGGCTCTCCCAATTAAGTCCAGGGAGATGTTTTTAAAGTCAGCGAACTCGGCCAGTTTCTTGGCGTCGTGGAGTGTTTTTGATCGAACGCCGTACGTCATGCGAAAGCTCACAAGCGCTGCTTGATCGGCCATGCTTTTTTTGATGACGGGGTCTTCAACTTCATCTCGATTGATGAAAAAGCGAAGAAGTCGGGAATTGATTGGATGGAAAGATCCTGCTCGCCAACACATGATCCCAGCGGCGACCAAGATGCCGATCACCGAATACGGTGCAATTTCGCGGGTAAGGAATTCGAGCCAATCCATTAAGGTTTCTCCTGACGAAGTCGAGCTGGCACAGGGGTATACAGGCGATATCGGCTGATGTGTGCATTTTTTTAGGCGATATTTAGGCAATAACGATTCCAGGTTCACTTGGATCGAATACAACGCCACCATCGGCGGTAGCCACATCGCCAGCGGGGGCGTGGTAATCCACGCTACTGACAATGACAAGGGTAATGGCGGCGACTCCACCGCCACTAGGCATTAAGGGAAGTGTTGTCCGACAGTCCTCTGGGCGCGGCTTGAATACATGCCCCCGAACCGATGTTGTTGGCGTCCGGCTGGACAGGTCGCGATGGCCGCTTCACCGCTGGCCCGGTCATGCACTGCAAACAGGACAACCGCCGCTGTACCGGGCGTCGGCGAGCCGGGTCGGCCTGCACCCGACAGGGGGCATTGCGCGTAAAATTGTGCGGCACATCACGGTGCGGGGAGACAGCACACATGGCCATCCAGGCGGATTCGGGCAAGACGGTATTGGTCGTCGACGACAGCAAGGTGTCGCGCATGGTGATCAAGGCGCACATCCTGGAGGTCCACCCGCAGTGGCAGGTGGTCGAGGCCGGCACCGGCGAGGAGGCCGTCGCGCTGGTCGCCAAGGCGGTGCCCGACTACTGCACCGTGGACGTCAACATGCCCGGCATGCCCGGCACCGATGCGGCGGCGCTGATCCTGCAGGCGCACCCGCAGGTACGCATCGCCATCTTCTCGGCGAACATCCAGGAAGCGGTGCAGACGCGCGCGCAGCAGCTGGGCGCGGTGTTCGTGGCCAAGCCGGTGACCGAGAAGTCGATCGCGCAGGCCCTTCAGCATTTCGCGGGGTAGGCCATGAGCGTCCTGACCGACATCGAAACCGACGCGCTCACCGAGATCTTCAACGTCGGTGCCGGGCGCGCCGCGCTGAGCCTGTCCGAGATCGTGGGCGACGAGGTGCGCCTGTCGGTGCCGTCGCTGGAGGTGCTGCGCACGCGCGAGATCGACGAGCGGGTGCTGCCGCTGGCCAATGCGCGCTTCGCCGCCGTCAGCCAGATATTCGACGGCCCGTTCGACGCCGAGGCGGTGCTGCTGTTCGCCGAGGCCCATGCGCTGGAAATCGTGCGCGACATGATGGGCTCGCAGATCAGCCTGGAGGACCTGGCCGAGTTCGAGCAGGAGGCCATGTGCGAGCTGGGCAACATCATCCTCAACGCCTGCCTGTCGGCGATGGCCGACATGCTGGGCATCACCCTGAACAGTTCGCTGCCCGAGTACGCGGTGTCCTCGCCGGAGGAAATCTCCGCGCGCCTGGCCTCCGGCGAGAACGAAGACACCTACGTGCTGGTCCTGCACATCGACCTGCTGATCGAGAAGCACCACGCCTCGGGCCACCTGATCTTCCTGCTCAGCTCGACCTCGCTCAACCGGCTGGTCACGCACATCCAACGTTATCTGAACGCCATTTCATGAGCAGTTTCGTTCCGGGCCGCATCACCGCCGATGCCGTGCTCGACAACCTCAACCTGGGGTTGGTCGTGCTGGACAAGGACTTCAACATCCTGCTGTGGAACGGCTGGATGGAGCGGCATGGCGGGATCGACGCCGGGCGCGCGCTCAACGCCAATTTCGTCACGCTGTTCCAGCAGCAGCTGGCCCCCGGCTTCCTGCGGGCGCTGTCCAACACCATCAGCTACGGCCTGCCGGCGATGCTGTCCAGCGCCCTGCACCGCTCGCCGCTGCCGCTGTACCACGCCAATGCCGGCAACGGCGGCGGGGCGCCGGCGCGCATGGTGCAGTCGGTGGTGATGACGCCCATCACGGCGGTCGACGGCAGCCGTGCCTGCCTGATCCAAGTCAGCGATGCCAGCCATTCGATCCGGCGCGAGAAGATGCTGATGTCGCACTCCGAGGCGCTGAAGCGGCAGGTGGTGACCGACGGCCTGACCGGCGTGTACAACCGCCGCTTCTTCGACGAGAGCTTCGCGCTGGTGCTGCAGCGGGCCCGGCGCAATGGCGAGGCGCTGTCGCTGTTCATGATCGACATCGACTATTTCAAGCAATACAACGACCACTACGGGCATACGGCGGGCGACCGCGTGCTGAAGCGCGTGGCCGCCGCGCTCAAGGCGCAGCAGCGCTCGTCGGCCGACGTCTTCGCCCGCTATGGCGGCGAGGAGTTCGTCATGCTGGTCAATGGCGTCGATGCCGCCGGGGCGCAGGGGATCGCCGAGCGCCTGCGCGAAAGTGTGCATGCGCTGGAAGAGCCGCATGAAAAGTCGCCGGTGGCCCGCCGCGTGACCATCAGCATCGGGGTATGCACCGCCGTACCGCAGGAAGAAGCCGACGGGCGATGCCTGATGGATGCGGCCGACGCGGCGCTGTACCGCGCCAAGCAGGGCGGGCGCGACAGGGTGGTGGCGGGTTGAGCCGCGATGACCGGGGATTGATGAGGGCCTGAAATCCTTTGCCGCATGAGGATTTTTTTGCAGTACCGGCAATATGCGGGAAAATCCTTTCGATAGTGAGGATTTCGGTGATCTCCTGGTCGAGGCCGGGCAGGCGCTGGGCCTGAAACCGCGGACGGCGGCGGACAGGCTCGCCATGATGCAGGCCTCGATCTTCGAGGTGGCCGGGCAGTTGCTGGGCGAAGTGGAGGCGGAGAACGCCGAGCTGGGCAGGAGGTTGCCCATCGGCCCGCAACTGGAAGGCGAGATGCGGTGCCTGCGCGCGATCACGCACACCGTCATCAGGGAAATGGTCGCGCGGCTGGCGCCGTGATGGCCGGATCGTCCCGGACAGGCTGCCCGCTTGGGCGGGCTTTTCGCTTGCCGGTTTGACCGGATGCAAGCGGCCGGCGGGACAAGTTGGTTGCAACCGCTACAATCGGGCTTCCATTCCCCGGGGGTACCTGCATGCGTCTGAACCTTCTCGCTTTTTCCGTCGTTGCCGGGCTCGGCCTGGCCCAACTGGCGCAGGCCGCCGAAGGCATGTGGGTGCCGCAGCAGCTGCCCGAGATCGCCGGCCCGCTGAAGCAGGCCGGGCTGCAGTTGGACCCGCAGCAGCTGGCCGACCTCACCGGCGACCCGATGGGCGCAGTGGTCGCGCTGGGTGGCTGCACCGCCAGCTTCGTCTCGCCGCAGGGCCTGGTGGTCACCAACCACCACTGCGCCTACGGCGCCATCCAGCTCAACTCCACCGCCGAGAAGAACCTGATCAAGGACGGCTTCAACGCGCCGACCTTCAAGGACGAACTTAGCGCCGGCCCCAACGCGCGCATCTACGTGCTGGACGACATCACCGACGTCACCGCGCAGGCGCGTGCGGCCATCGCTGCGGCGGGCGCCGATCCGCTCAAGCGCACCGAAGCGCTGGAGGCGTTCGAGAAGAAGGCCGTCGCCGACTGCGAGGCCGACGAGGCCTACAGCTGCCGGCTGTACAGCTTCTCCGGCGGCAACACCTATCGCCTGTTCAAGAACCTGGAGATCAAGGACGTGCGCCTGGCCTATGCGCCGCCGGGCAGCGTCGGCAAGTTCGGCGGCGACATCGACAACTGGATGTGGCCGCGCCACACCGGCGACTTCTCGTTCTACCGCGCCTATGTCGGCAAGGACGGCAAGCCGGCCGCGTTCTCGGCCGACAACGTGCCGTACCAGCCCAAGCACTGGCTGAAGCTGGCCGACCAGCCGCTGGGCGAGGGCGACTTCGTGATGGTGGCCGGCTACCCGGGCCGCACCGACCGCTATGCGCTGGTCAGCGAGTTCGAGAACACCGCCAACTGGCTGTACCCGGCCGTCGCCAAGGCCTACAAGGAGCAGATCGCGCTGGTGGAAGCGGCCGGCAAGGACGACAAGGACATCGCGGTGAAGTACGCGGCCAACATGGCCGGCTGGAACAACACCAGCAAGAACTTCGACGGCCAGCTGGACGGCTTCAAGCGCAACGGCGTGCTTGCCCACAAGCAGAAGGAAGAGGCCGCGGTGCTGGAATGGCTGCGCGCGCAGGGCGAAGCCGGCCGGCCGGCGCTGCACGCCTACGACCGCCTGCAGAACCTGGGCACGATGGCGCGCGCCACCCAGGAGCGCGATTTCGTGCTGGGCATGTTCAACCGCACCGGCACGCTGGGCACCGCGGTGCGCCTGTACCGGCTGGCGATCGAGAAGGCCAGGCCGGACGCCGAGCGCGAGGAGGGCTACCAGGAACGCGACCTGCCGGCGATCGAGGGCGGCCTGAAGCAGATGGACCGCCGCTACGTGGCGTCGATGGACCGCCAGTTCCAGCAATATTGGCTGCAGCAGTACCTGCAGCTGCCGGCGGGCAAGGGCCTGCCGGCGCTGGACCAGTGGCTGGGCGGCCACGACGCGGCGGCGGTGGATGCGGCGCTGGCGCGCCTTGATGGCTCGAAGCTGGGCGAGCTGGACGAGCGCCTGAAGTGGTTCAACGCCGACAAAGCCGCGTTCGAGGCCAGCAGCGACCCGGCCATCCAGTACGCGGTGGCGGTGATGCCGGCGCTGCTGGAGTTGGAACACCAGCGCAAGGTGCGCATGGGCGAGGAACTGGTGGCGCGGCCGCTGTTCCTGCAGGCCATCGCCGACTACAAGCAGAGCAAGGGCGGGTTCGTCTACCCGGACGCCAACCTGTCGCTGCGCATCACCTTCGGCAACGTGAAGGGCTACACCGGGCTGGACGGCAAGGTGCAGCAGCCGTTCACTGATCTTGAAGGCGTGGCCGCCAAGGAAACCGGCGTCGATCCGTTCGACTCGCCCAAGGCGCTGCTCGACGCGGTCAAGGCCAAGCGCTATGGCGGGCTGGAGGACAAGCGCATCGGCAGCGTGCCGGTGAACTTCCTGTCCGACCTGGACATCACCGGCGGCAACTCCGGCTCGCCGGTGCTGGACGCGCATGGCCGGCTGGTGGGCCTGGCGTTCGACGGCATCTGGGAGGCGGTGGCCAGCAACTGGGTGTTCGACCCGGTGATGACCCGCATGATCTCGGTGGACCAGCGCTACATGCGCTGGATCATGCAGGAAGTGGCCCCGGCGCCGCAGCTGCTGAAGGAAATGGAAGCCGCCTCGAAGTAAGCGGCGGTTGCATCGAAGCGAAAGCCCCGGGCGGGAAACCGCCCGGGGCTTTTTGCATGTGGCATGTGGCGTGCCCTGCTTTTCCCTTCTCCCATCGGGAGACAACCCGGCAGGATTGCCGGGTTGCACGGCGAAGCCGCCCGAAGGGGACGGTACATGGATGTGCCGCATGCAGGTGCCCGAAGGGCGGATGAGGGGCGAGCGGAGTCCATGATGATTGACCGTCTGGACTTCGTTTGCCCCTCACCCCAACCCCCGCTCCGCGCCCCGGCCCACGCCAGCGGCGTGGGCGCTCAACCACACGCGCGCCAGTGGCGCGCAAGCCGTGTGATTTCGCCCCGCAGGGAGAGGGGCCCTTGTCACCTGTATGGCCCCGGCCCGCGCCAGACCAGTTCCCCCTGCCGGTACACGGACATCACCGTGACCACTTCGCGGGCATCGCCGATGGCCTGCAGCTCCGGCGAGTCGGGGGGAAGCAGGCGGCACTTGCTGGACTCGCGCCTGAGCGCGACCTCGGCCGGGCAGACCATCAGGTAACTGGTGCCGGGCAGCGGGATGGACAGTTCCTTCATGCCCTGTTCCATCCAGTCGCGCAGCTGGGCCTCGCGCAGCAGGTCGTAGATGATCTGATAGCCACCCACCTGCATGGCCGGCTCGCCGCTCGCCATGTCGTTGCGGCTGCCGTTGCGGTTGACCTGCCCGCGATAGCGGCCGTCGTCGTCGGGAGCGGTTTCCTTCTCCAGCCAGCCCGGCGGACGCCCGGTCCAGGTCCGCGGCTGGCGCTGGGCGGTGCCCGACGGGCTGGAGGCGGCCTGCGCCGGTACCTGCGCGGGCTGGTCCGCGGCCTCGGCCTGTTCCGGCTCCGGCTCGGCCGGCGGTTCGATGAACCTGGCTTCGGCCACCGGCTTGCGCTGCTCGACCTTCCTGCGTGCGGTTGGTTTGGGCCGCGGCTTGGGCGCGTCCGTCGGCTTCGGGCTGGGCGGGGCCGGCGTGGCCTGCGGCGAGGGCGGTGCCTCGCCGATGAAATCCACCTTGACCCGGCCGCCATTGGACGACCCCTGCGGCGTGGTCACCCGCGGCGGATCGGCGTGCAGCAGGAGCAGCACCACCAGCAGATGCAGCAGCGCGCTCGCCAGCGCCGCCACCCACGGCTGCAGGCGCTCGTTCAAAGGTTTGGGACGGGGCGTCGGGGACGTCGAAAGGCTGCTCATGCCGCTTCGGGGGCGTGGGAGGTGCTGGCCCTCATGCGGATTCACACCAGGCAGCCAAAGGAGGGCCGGTATGGTAACGCCTGCCGTTGGCCGGCAAACGCGCTGGCGGTTGCAGGTTCGCTGCGGGAGCCGCCACCGATTCGTAACGCGGGTAACCGACCCCGGCCACGCCACGGGGGCAGGCTATGATGCGGGCCCCCTCCACGGACATTCCACTGCATGCGCATCCTGCTTGCCCGTCACGGCGAAACGCCGTGGAACGCCGAAGGCCGCTACCAGGGCCAGATCGACATTCCCCTTTCGCCGGTGGGCCAGGCCCAGGCCGCCGCGCTCGGCGAGCGCCTGCGCGACGTGCAGATCACCCGTGCCGTGGCCTCGCCGCTGTCGCGCGCGCAGAGCACCGCCAGGGCAGCGTTGGGCGCGGTACGCGAAGCCATGCTGCTGACCGAGCCCGACCTGCAGGAAATCGCCCACGGCGAGTGGGAGGGCCTGCTTGCCAGCGAGATCAATGACTCCGACCCGGCGCGGCTGCGCGCCTGGCGCGAGGAGCCGGACACAGTGCTGATGCCCGGCGGCGAATCGCTGCGGCAGGTGCTGGACCGCAGCTGGCGCGGGTTGGCCAAGGCCGCCGAAGGGCTGGGCGAGGACGACACCCTGCTGGTGGTTGCGCACGACGCGGTCAACCGCGTGATCCTGTGCCGGGTGCTGGGCCTGCCGATCGGCAAGCTGTGGACCTTCCGCCAGGCCCCGACCACGCTCAACCTGCTCGAAGGCCCGGATCTGGAGCATCTGGAAGTGGTGCGCCTGAACGACTGCGCCCACCACACCCCGTTCTTCGGAGAAGCCAAGCACCGCGCGTTGTAAGCGTCCTGTGCCCACCGGGCCATTGCCCCGGTGAAGCCCGTGCCGGGCAAGCCCGGCACCTACGGTGGAAAGGCTGCTTCTCGTAGCTGCGGGGCTTGCCCCGCATGGAGTTTTCCCGGTGAAGCCCCATGCCGGGAAGGCCCGGCACCTGCGGCCTCGGTAGCGTCCGATCATTGCTCACGCGGCGAGGCCGCGGCCACTACAATGGCGCCCCGCGCCGTTTCCGGTCGCGTGCCCGTCGAGAACCCCGCATGCCCCCCGTCCGTCCCGCCACGCTCGAACAGTGGCTCGCCCACATCGAACAGCAGCACCCGCAGCCGATCGCGATGGGGCTGGAGCGCGTGCGCGAGGTGGCTGCACGCATGGGGCTGGCGCAACCGGGCAAGCGCTGCATCGTGGTCGGCGGCACCAACGGCAAGGGCTCGACCGTGGCCTTCATCGAGGCCATCGCCCGCGCCGCCGGCTGGAAGGTGGGTGCCTATACCTCGCCGCACCTGCTGGCCTATAACGAGCGCGTGCGCATCGATGGTGCCGACATCGATGACGCCACGTTGGTGGCCGGCTTCAACGCGGTCGAGGACGCGCGCGGCGACACCGCGCTGACCTATTTCGAATACGGCACGCTGTGCGCGCTGTGGGTGTTCCAGCAGGCCGGGCTGGACCTGGCGGTGCTGGAAGTCGGCTTGGGCGGGCGGCTGGACGCGGTGAACATCGTCGATGCCGACGTGTCGGTCATCACCACCGTGGACATCGACCACGCCGACTGGCTGGGCGGCGACCGCGAAACCATCGGCATGGAGAAGGCCGGCATCATCCGCGGCTGGAAGCCGGTGATCCTCGGCGAGATCGACCCGCCGTCGAGCGTGCTGCGCCGTGCCTACGTGCTGGGCGCCAACGCGATCCGCTTCGGCAGCGATTTCTTCGCCGAGCCGATCGATGCCGGGCGCTGGCGCTGGCGCGACGTGTCGCTGCGGCTGGAGTTGCCGCAGCCGGCGCTGTGGGCGCCGGTGCAGCGCGACAACGCTGCCACCGCCATCGCCGCGCTGCGCGCGCTGGACCGGGCGGTGCCGCGAGCGGCATGGGCCAGGGGGATCGCCGAGGCACGGGTGGCCGGGCGCCTGCAGCGGTTCGAACGCGATGGCGTGGAGGTGCTGGTCGATGTCGGCCACAACCCGCAGGCTGCCGCCGTGCTGGCGGCGGCATTGCAGGCCCGCCCCGCTGCCGGGCGCACGCTGGCGGTGTACGCGGCGCTGGCCGACAAGGACGCGCCCGGCGTGGTCGCCGCGTTGCAGGGGCGCATCGACCGCTGGCACCTGGCCGGGCTGGAAGGCGCGCGCGAGCAGAGCGCCGCACAGCTGCGCGGGCGCCTGGCCGGGACCGCCGCCGCCGGCGCGGCGTTGTCGGCCAATGTCGAGCAGGCGTTGGCAAGCGCGCTGGAACAGGCCCGGCGCGGCGACCGCGTGCTGGTGTTCGGCTCCTTCCACACCGTGGCCGAGGCGTTGCCGCTGCTGCACGGGTAGGCCGGGGCCACGCCCCCGGCGTTTGATTCGTCCGTGAAGGCGCGTCGGGGACATGGCCCCGACCTACGGGCCGGAGCAGCGGGAACCGTAGATCGGGGTTACACCCCCGACGCTCGATTCGTCGATGTGGAGGCGCGTCGGGGACGCAGCCCCGACCTGCGGGCTCCATGCGGGGCACCCGCCAAGGTGTTCAGCCATTGGCCGTCGTGCCCGCGACCACCCGCATATAATCGGCGGACACCCGCATGCCGCCGGACCCGCCTTCCGTGGATACCCCCCTGAAACAGCGACTGATTGGTGCCATCGTGCTGGTGGCGCTGGCCGTGATCTTCCTGCCCATGCTGGTCAAGGACCCGGCGCCGGACAGCGGCAGTGCGCAGGACGTGCCGCTGCGCGCCCCCGACGCTCCTTCCGATGGCCAGTTCGAGACCCGTGAGCTGCCGCTGGTGGCGCCCAACGCACCGGCATCCGGCAGTGCCACCGGCATGCCGGCGGCGCAACCGGAATCCAACGCGGCCGCGCCGGCGACGGACGACGGCCGCGCGCTGCCACCGGCCGTCGCCGCCGGCAATTACGCGGTCAACTTCGGTGCCTATGCGACCGAGGCCGACGCCGATGCGGTGATCGCGCACCTGAAGACGGCCGGCCTTCCCGGTTTCCGCCAGCCGGACACCATCAACGGCAGCCGGGCCTGGCGGGTGCGCATCGGCCCCTACGCCGACCGCGCGCAGGCCGAGCTGGTGCGGCTGGAAGCGGGCAAGGTGCGCAGCGACGTGAACGCGCAGGTGGTGGTGCTCGACGCCGACAAGGACGCGCCGGCCGCGTCGCCAGTACGGACCGAGGCGTTGCCGCCGGAAGCAGCAAAGCCGGTGGCGGCCGCGAAGCCGGAAACCCGGCCCGAACCCAGGCCCGCCGCGCCGAAGCCGGAAGCCGCCAAGCCGGCGGTACCCGAGCGCAGCACCACCACGGTGAGCACCGCGCCGGCCGCCAGCGGCGTCGGCTTCGCGGTGCAGCTGGGCGCGTTCACCCAGCCCGCGGGCGCCAATGCGTTGCGCGACAAGGTGCGCGCGGCGGGCTTCAGTGCCTTCACCGACCAGGTGCGCAGGGGCGACGGCGTGCTGCTGCACCGTGTCCGCGTCGGGCCGGTGGCCAACCGCGCCGAAGCCGAGCAGCTCAAGGCGCAGGTGGCGGCGAAGGTCGGCATCCCCGGCATCGTCAGCCCGCACCCCTGATGCAGGCAGCACCGCCGCTCCACCGCCACGGAGGCGACGCATGATCGACATGGTGCTGCTGGCCGTGATCGGGCTGTCGGCCCTGCTGGGCCTGATGAAGGGCTTCGTCGGCATCGTCGTGGGCACGCTGTCGTGGCTGCTGTCGGGCTGGGCCGCGTTCCAGTTCGGGGGCCATGCCGCGCGCTGGCTCGCCGAGGGCGCGGCGCCGTCGCTGACCCACTACCTGGGCGGCTACGCGCTGGTCTTCGTCGGCGTGCTGGTGCTGGTGGCGGTGACCGGCATGCTGCTGCGCAGTGCGGTCGACGCCACCCGGCTCAACGGCACCGACCGCGCGCTGGGCTTCGGCCTGGGCGTGCTGCGCGGCGGCTTGTTCGCCTGCGTGCTGGTGCTGCTGATGGGCTTCACGCCGCTGCCGCGCGAGGCCGAGTGGGGCCAGTCGAAGGTGCTGCCGGTACTGCTGCCAGGTGCCGAATGGATGCGCGCGCAGCTGCCGGACCTGTCCATTCCCGGCGTGGACCTGGACGCATTGGCGCCAACGGACTTGGGGAACCTGCCGGTGACAGGCGATAATGCCGCGCTCAACGACATGATGAAGGGTAGTGGGCTGCCGGACATGGTGAGCCGGGCGCTGGGGAAACCCGCGCCGGACGCCACCGACGCCGCCCACCGGCAGGACCCTGCGAGGGCGTTGCCCTCCAATATCGACCCCGCGCAGGTGCGCCCGGGTCAACCCGACCCGGCGCGGGTCGAGGCACAGGGCCAGGCACGGCCACCTTCACGTTAACCGGGCCCCAGCGCCCAGCGGAGATCGCGCAACATGTGTGGCATCGTCGGAATCGTCGGCAACCAGAACGTCGCCGGGCAGCTCTATGACGGCCTGACCGTCCTCCAGCACCGCGGCCAGGATGCCGCCGGCATCGCCACCGCCAACGGCACCCGCTTGCGCGTGGAGAAGGCCAACGGGCTGGTCCGCGACGTGTTCGACGAGCGCCGCATGGCGCTGCTGCAGGGCCGCATCGGCATCGCCCACGTGCGCTACCCCACCGCCGGCTCGGAAGGCACCGACGAGGCGCAGCCGTTCTACGTCAACTCGCCCTACGGCATCGCGCTGGCGCACAACGGCAACCTGATCAACACCGAGGCGCTGCGCCGGCAGGTGTTCGAGGCCGACCGCCGCAACATCAACACCGACTCGGACAGCGAAGTGCTGCTGAACGTGTTCGCCTACGAGCTGGACGCCCAGCGCATGCTGACCCCGGAGGCGGCGATCCGCGCGGTGGCCGGCGTGCACCGCCGCTGCAAGGGCGGCTACGCGGTGGTCAGCGTGGTGCTGGGGCTGGGGCTGGTGGCGTTCCGCGACCCGCACGGCATCCGCCCGCTGGTGCTGGGCAAGCGCAGCCACGCCGAGGGCGACGAATACATCGTCGCCTCCGAATCGGTGGCGCTGGACGTGCTCGGCTTCGAGCGCGTGCGCGACGTGCTGCCGGGCGAGGCGCTGGTCATCACCGAGCGCGGCGAACTGTTCGCCGAGGTCTGCGCGCCCAACACGCGGCAGACCCCGTGCATCTTCGAGTACGTGTATTTCGCGCGCCCGGACTCGATGATCGACAACGTCTCGGTGCACAAGGCGCGCATGCGCATGGGCCAGAAGCTGGGCGAGAAGATCCTGCGCCTGCGCCCGGACCACGACATCGACACCATCATCCCGATCCCCGACACCTCGCGCGACGCGGCGCTGGAAATCTCCAACGTGCTCGGCGTGAAGTACCGCGAGGGCTTCGTCAAGAACCGCTACGTCGGCCGCACCTTCATCATGCCGGGGCAGGGCGAGCGGGTGAAATCGGTGCGCCGCAAGCTCAACCCGATCCACCTGGAATTCCGCAACCGCGTGGTGCTGCTGGTGGACGACTCGATCGTGCGCGGCACCACCAGCCAGCAGATCGTGCAGATGGCGCGCGACGCCGGCGCGCGCAAGGTGTACCTGGCCAGCGCCGCGCCGCCGGTGCGCCACCCCAACATCTACGGCATCGACATGCCGGCCGCCGAGGAACTGGTGGCGCACGAGCGCAGCGTCGAGGACATCGAGAAGCACCTGGGCTGCGACTGGCTGGTCTACCAGGACCTGGAAGACCTGGAAGCGGCGGTGCGCGAGGGCAACCCGGAGCTGAAGGCGTTCGATTCGTCCTGCTTCAACGGCCACTACGTCACCGGCATCGAGCCGGGCTACTTCGAGCGCATCCAGCAGCTGCGTTCGGACGAGGCCAAGAACAAGCGCCGCGCCTGACGCAGCGAAGCGGACTTGAAGTCCCTCTCCCTTCGGGAGAGGGGGTGGGGTGAGGGGCAAACGAAGTGGCAATGTGCGACGTCCAATGACAATGCAACAAGCGCCCACCCCTTCGGGAAACCAACCCTCATCCGGCGCTGCGCGCCACCTTCCACCCCATGGGCACCCGGTCCCGGAGGGAGAAGGGAACACCGCCACCCTCCTCGACGCAGCCCGCATCTGCCTGGCCGAAGCCGACCCGCTCGAAAAGGTCGCCCTCACCCGGCACTACGCCACGCAGTTCCGCGCCGGCAAGCTGCAGCTGCCGGAAAACGCGCCCGATCCCGAGCCGATCCGCATGCCCGGCCGCCCCGCGCGGCTGCTGCTGGTGCATCCGCGCGACCTGCCGCGCCGCGGCCTCGGCAGCCCGGAAGGCCGCGCGGCCTTCATCCATGCCATCGCCCATATCGAACTGAACGCCATCGACCTGGCCTGGGACGCGGTGTACCGCTTCCGTGGGCTGCCGGGCAGTTTCCATGCCGACTGGGTGAGCTGCGCCGACGACGAAGCGCGCCATTTCCTGCTGCTGCGCGAGCGCCTGCTGGCGCACGGCCACGATTACGCCGATTTCCCCGCCCACAACGGCCTGTGGGAAATGTGCGAGAAGACCGCGCACGACGGCCTGGCGCGCATGGCGCTGGTGCCGCGCGTGCTGGAGGCGCGCGGCCTGGACGTGACGCCGGCGATGATCGCCAAGCTGCGCTCGCTCGGCGACGACGCCACCGCCGACGTGCTGGAGGTGATCCTGCGCGAGGAAGTGGCGCACGTCGCCGCCGGTTCGCGCTGGTACCGCTGGTACTGCGCGCGCGCCGGCGTCGAGCCGCGCGCCCGCTTCAAGGAACTGCTGCGCGAATACGCCGGCGGCTACCTGCATGGCCCCTTCAACGTCGAGGCGCGCCTGCTGGCCGGTTTCGACGCGGACGAACTGGCGGACCTGCTCGAACAGGCCGGATGACGGGTGGGCACGGGCGGTTCCCTGCCTGGAGCCGGACGCCATCAGCCGCGTGGATCGCATGGCGTTTACCCGGTGGATGCGATGCTGGCCGCCATCGTGTTCCGCAGCCCTGGAGAATCGCATGCCTTCCTTCCGCCTCCTGTCGATCGCCTTGCCGATGGCGACGTTGCTGGCCTGCAGCCCGGCAACGCCGGACGCCGATACGCCTGCGCGCGAAGCGGCCGCGGCGCAGGTGGGTGCGGGCATTGCCGTATTCCCGGCGGCCCTGCAGGCCGCCGGCGTCGAGCCGTTCTGGGGCGTGAAGGTGGAAGGCGACGCCCTGACCTATACGACGCCGGACACGATGGACGCGCCACGCCAGCTGCGGGCCACGCGCCGCGTCGCCGCCGATGGCCTGCACCTGGAGGGCGAGGACGGCGGTACGCCGTTCCGGCTGGACGTGCGCCGCGAACCCTGTTCGGACGGCATGTCCGACATCAGCTACCCCTTCAGCGTGTCATGGCGGCTGGGCGGCAGGACGCAGAAGGGCTGCGCCTTCGATCCGGCGTCGCCGCCACCGCCGCAGTGAGCCATGGCGCGTCCGGCGGTGAGCCGGGTACGTTCCTGATCTGCATCGACGCGCTCAGGACGGCGCCGGAGCAGGCCCCCTGCAATTTCGCCGTGGCGGGAACGCCTGTCCCTCGAAGCCAGCGCAAGGCGTTGCCGCGCAATAGGCCGCCTGCCGACGGGCGGCGTGCTCTCGTTGCGATGGCACGGGTTTCACCGACCAGGCTTCAAGCGGGGCGCGCCCCGCATCTACGGTGCCAGCGCTTCCAGCCGGTAACCGTCGGCATCCACGCGCAGCACCGAGCCCTGTTCGTACCAGTCGCCGAGCACGATGCGGGTGCAGGTGGCGTCGCCGGCCTGCACGCTGTGCACGGCGGGGCGGTGGGTGTGGCCGTGGATCATGGTGTCCACGCCATAGCGCCGGAACGTGGCGGCGACCTCGGCCGGGGCCACGTCGGTGACGGTCTCGAACCGGGCGCGGTCGCCTTCCTTCATTTCCGACTGGCGCGCCTGGCTGGCCGCGCGCGCCTTCTGCGCGAAGGCGATGCGCGCTTCCAGCGGCTGCGCCAGGAACTGGGCGATGAAGGCCGGGTCGCGGGTCTGCGCGCGGAATGCCTGGTAGGAGGTGTCGTCGGTGCACAGCAGGTCGCCGTGCTGCAGCAGCACCGGCTTGCCGTACAGCGTGATCACGCACGGATCGGGCAGGATGCGCATGCCGGCGCGGCGCGCGTAGTCCTCGCCGACCAGGAAGTCGCGGTTGCCGCGGATGAAGAACACCGGCACGCCGGCGTCGGCCAGTCCGCGCAGGGCGGCGGCGACCGCATCGGCGGCGGTGGAGGGCGTGTCGTCGCCGATCCAGGCCTCGAACAGGTCGCCGAGGATGTACAGCGCCTCGGCCTGCCGGGCCTGCCCGCGCAGGAACTCCAGGAACAGTTCGGTGATGGCCGGACGGCTGGGGTCCAGGTGCAGGTCGGAAATGAACAGCGTGGTCATGGCGGTATTGTAGGGGCAACGCCGCGATGTCACGGACAACGTGCCGGCCACCGGCCGGCCCGCCCTCAGAACGGCAGCGGCATCAGCTGCAGTGAGGCGGTGCCCAGCAGTAGGGCGATGCCGGTGGCGGCCAGCACGTCGCTGGGGTAGTGCAGGCCGAGCACCACGCGCGACAGCGCCACGCCCGCGGTGAACGGCAGCAGCAGCGGCGCCAGCCACGGGTAGTAGGCCAGCGCGACCACGCTGAACGACACCGCGTGCAGGGTGTGGCCGGAGGGGAAGCTGTATTCGTCCAGCGGCGCGACCCAGGCGCGGATGCGCAGGTCGGCGGCGAACGGGCGCGGGCGCCGGGTCCAGCGCTTGAGGGACTTGTAGAGGGTGAGCGCGACCACGCCGGTGGCGGCCATGTGCGCCGAGGCGCGCAGGCCGTCCATGCCATCGGCCAGCACCAGCGCGCCCATCAGCAGGTACCAGAACACGCCGTCGCCCAGCCGGCTGATGGCCGCGAACAGGGTGCGGATGCGGCGGCGCCGGCAATAGTGGTTGGCCCGCCGGCACCAGCGGGTTTCGCGGGCGAGCAGGCCGTCAGGCGGCAGCAAGGGCATGGGCGCGTCTCCGTTGCGACAGTTCCTGCAGCAGCGCCTCGAATTCGGCGACCACGTGGTCCGGGTGCAGGCGCCGCATCGCCAGGCTGGCGTTGGCGCCGAGCGGCGCGCGCAGGGCGTCGTCGCCGGCCAGGCGCAGCGCCGCGTTGATGAAGTTGTCGTCGTTGTCCACGGCCACGCCGCTGTGCCCGCTCTGCAGATGTTCGCGCGCGGCGCCGTAGTCGAAGGCGACCGTGGCCACGCCGCTGGCCATGGCTTCCAGGGTGACGTTGCCGAAGGTCTCGCTGCGGCTCGGGAACAGGAACAGGTCGCCGCTGGCGAAATGGCGGGCCAGCGCCTGCCCGCGCTGGATGCCGCAGAAGACGAAGTCGGGGTTTTCCTGCGCGATGCGCTCGCGCAGCGGCCCGTCGCCGACCCAGACGAAGCGCGCGTCCGGGCGCTGCTGCTGGATCCGGCGGAATGCCTGTATCGCCAGGCCAAGGTTCTTCTCCGCGGCGATGCGGCCGACGTGGATCACCGCCAGCCCGCGCGGGTCCAGCCCCCATGCCCGGCGCAGCTCCGCATCGCGCTGCCGCGGCGAGAACTGCGAGGCATCCACCGCGCGCGCCAGCAGGCGCGGATGGTGGAACCCGTTGCCGTCCAGGAAGTCCTGCAGTTCGCGGGTGGGCACCAGCGTGGCATCGCCCCGGTTGTGGAAGCGGCGCATCCAGGCCAGGGCGACGGGCTGCAGCCAGGCCGCGCCGTAGGCGGGCAGGTAGGTATCGAACCGGGTGTGCAGGCCGGTGGCGACCGGGATGCCGAGCCGGCGCGCGGCACGCAGCGCCGACCAGCCCAGCGGGCCCTCGGTGGCGATGTAGACCGCATCGGGGCGCTGCCGGTGCCAGTGCCGGGCCAGCCGGTACGGCAGCGGAAGCCCGAAACGCAGGCCGGGATAGCGCGGCAGCGCCACGCCGCGCACCAGCAGTTCGTGCGGCTGCGCCGCGTCCTGCGGCTGGCGTGGGCGCACCACGTCCACCTCGTTGCCACGGGCGCGCAGGCCGCGCTCCAGGCCCTGCACGGTCAGGGCGACGCCGTTGACCTCCG